>Ga0207648_10003633_pt1 | contig 16131 bp, 12 predicted proteins | sample KBSMisM32_FD_184310 | JGI IMG/M metagenome (GOLD analysis project Ga0207648, IMG submission 184310) | Miscanthus rhizosphere microbial communities from Kellogg Biological Station, Michigan, USA - KBS Miscanthus M3-2 (SPAdes) (version 2) | ecosystem: Host-associated > Plants > Roots >...
GGGTTTTTCATGAAAAACAACAAGAGATTTTCCGATTCCGGACGGGGTTTAATGCGATTGCAAAAGGGTTGAACATTGGGTACCTTTAAACTGTACAATCCACATACTCTATGAAAAAACTTATTCTGTTGGTTGTGCTCATTGCGCTTGTGTTTATCAAGCTTCCGGCACAAACCGAACCTTTTAACAAACGTACAGTGGTTAACTCTGGCATGGGATTGCAAGGCCCATGGGAATGTGTTTATGGTCCTAATGATTCTCTTTTTGTAACAGAATCAAAAGGTTATCTGGTCAGACGTATCAGTACTAACACAACTCCAGGTGTTGCCACCACAATACTTGACATTTCAAATCAAAATGATGAATGGGCAACTGGAACTGGTCCTCAAGGCGGTCTTATGGGAATTGCATTACACCCCGCATTGTATTCAACCAATTATGCAGTCAGAAATGCGAAGCCCTGGGTTTATATCGCCTTTGTTTATCACAAAACCGGTCCAACAAACTGCCTGAATCCCGGAGTAGCGGGGGGTTGTCCTTTCGTTACCAAAATTGTCCGTTATGATTATTTTGGAAATACCTTAAGTAATCCAACTATTGTATTGGACAATATACCTGGGTCCAGTGACCACAATTCTGGTCGTTTGGTTATCGGACCAAATGTGGAAGGAACTCAATATCGTCTCTATTATACTGTTGGTGATATGGGTGCTGGTCAGTTGACCAATACAAATCGTGTTAATAATGCCCAGCAACTTGATGTAATGGAAGGCAAGGTGCTCCGGCTTAACACGGAAGTTGACGGTGATGCCGGTTTGGATGCCTGGGTCCCTAATGATAATTTTTATTATAATGGTGCACCTATCACTCCAAGAGATTATGTCTACTCCATGGGCCACCGTAATCCGCAAGGTCTTGTGTGGGGAGTTGTTGCCGGAACACCACGGCTGTATAGTTCGGAACAATCAGATCGTGCTGATGATGAGATAAATCTAATTGTGGCTGGTAATAATTATGGATGGGATAAGGTGTCTGGTGCTTGCGATGGTGATGTTAATGGATTTAAGATAGGTGGACAAAACGTTGCCAATGAAGTTGGTAATTGTGCTGGTACCACACAGCCTATGTTTACTACTTTCCACCATAATACTACCTGGCCTTCAACGTATCCAGCAAACGGATCTCCTAATGCCAACTGGCCTACCATTGCTTCATCCAGCATTGAGTATTACGGAAAAAACGTAATTCCCGGATGGCCCGGATCATTATTAATCACACCATTAAAGGAGGATAGGGTATATCGTTTGAAATTGGATGCATCGGGAACAGCTATTCCCGGGGATACTATTTCTTATTTCCGTGGAGATGGTAACCGTATCCGTCGTGTAATGTCTGATCCTACTGGTCTTAAATTCTATGTGGTCCGTGATAACAACACTATTATGGAGTATACTTATACCGGTATTACTCTTCCGGTTCGCCTGCTGTACTTCAGAGGAATTTTACAGGATAATGCGACACAACTGGAATGGTCAACCAGCGCTGAAACCAATTCAGATCATTTCGTAATTGAAAGAAGCCTGGATGGCGTAAGCTATACTGATATCGGTACAGTAAAATCAACAGGCAACAGTTCTGTTAATAATGTATATACTTATTCAGATATCAATGCTGTGACTCAGCAGGGTAATATCATCTATTATCGTCTGCGCATGGTAGACATTGATGGTTCTACCAAATACTCAAATGTTGTTTCCATTTCATTGAATGAAAAAGTTGAGAAGATATCAGTAGTACCAAACCCTGTTCAGGGTATCTCTAAAGTTTATATCACTGTAATTAATGGCGGTACTGCCAACTGGAAAGTGGTTGACAATTCAGGAGTAGTGGTAATGCAAAATAACCTGCAATTGAAGCCGGGCGCCAATTCATTGTCACTAGATATGACAAGGCTGGCTGCAGGGATCTATTACCTGAATGTCTCAGGCCCTGGAATAAACCAGAAAGTAAAACTGCAAAAGCTCTAACCCTGTTTTATTGCCGTAAAACGGCCGTTTAATTAGCTCAATTTATACAGCTCCTGCCATTCGGCAGGGGCTTTTTTGTGAAACGAAGGTAAGGATACTGCGCCGTGGTTCGTGTCTCACGAACCATGGCAGGCCCGGTAATTAATAACTGCCTCATTTATAACCTTATGACTAACAGCTAATGGCTAAAGGCTAATAGCCATTGATTCTCAACTCGGAGGATACTTACGTTATCATAAACTTCGCAAACCGCAACCAGGTACGAGTGGTAGTACTCGATTTTCCCATATACAGGGGGTTGAATGTGATTTATGCTAACGGTTCTTGGTAATTTAAGAGTGGCCCCGAAAACGATCGGGGTCAAAAATCCGTAGCCATGAAGACACTCAAGATTACTTTAATCCTGGTCTTCTTTATTGTATCCCTTCCTTTCACCCATGCCCAGGAGAAGTATAGCACCGTAAGGATCTATGCACCTGCTGATAAAACGCAGCGTGCCCAATTGATCGGCCTTTTACAGGTTGATCACTTCCAACAGGTAGAAAATGGAGCTATTGTAGTAGAGATCAGCAGCCGTGATATTGCCCGCCTGCGGCTCACACCTTATAAATATGATATCATAATTGATGATGTGGCAAAGGATCTTAAGATCGCCAATGATCGGTATTATAAATCTATTGCCGCAGGTGCTGGTCAGGATCAGCAACGACTGGCCTTTGAAGAGACCGGAAAGGCAGTAGACAATATTATTATTAAACCCAATGATTTTGTGGTTCAGCCTACATTCGGTGGCTACTATAGTTTTGCCCAGATGGAAACAGCCATGAATCAATTGATAACAAAGTATCCGGCACTGGCAAGCAAAACCTCATTGGGACAATCACATGAAGGACGGGATATCTGGTGTATCAAGATTTCGGACAATGTAGCTACTGATGAAACGAATGAACCTGAAGTACTCTTCATCGGAGTACAACATGCCCGCGAAGCCATTGGAGGCAGCAGCATGATCTTCTTAATGCAATACCTCTGCCAGGCCTATTCAACAGATACAAGAGTGAGAGACCTGGTTGATAACCGTGAGGTATATATAATACCATGTATGAACCCTGATGGATGGGAATATAATCGCAATAATGGTGGAGCAGGAAGCGGCTGGCGTAAGAACAGGCGCGATAATGCCGGTAGCAGTTTTGGGGTTGACCTTAACCGTAACTGGGGTATTGACTGGAGTAATTGTAGTGCGCCTATTGTGGGTGACCCAACATCCTGTGGAAGCAATGATCCTTTTGATGATACTTATTATGGACCTTCTGCATTTTCAGAACCGGAAACCCAGGCCATTCGTGATTTCACTTATTCTCATCACCTGGTAGCCATGATAGATCAACACTCTTATGGTCCTTATTATTCTCTGCCATTCGGAAGACCAAGTCTTCCTTCCAATACCATGTTAGCAGCAGATGATAAATTCTATACGTATGTATCATCTGCAATGGGTAACTATAATGGTATGCGAGCGGGGAACAGTCCGCAGGCACTGGGTTATGAAGTTGCCGGTGGTGTAAAAGACTGGATGCTGAAAGGAAATATCGGTACCGGTACAAAAGGAAAAGTATATGGATTAACAGGAGAAGGTGGTGCTGGTGGTGGGACCGGGGGTACCTATGGTTCATTCTGGGCACCGGCATCGGAGATCATTGACCTGTGCAAAGGAATGACCTATCAGAATCTTCAATTATTATATACAGCCGGTTCCTATGTGGATCTACAGGATGATGGTGATATTAATTTAAATACCCTGACAGGCATCATGCCCTTTCACATGACACGTGTGGGCCTGGAAAATAAAACGGTTACGATCTCCCTGATCCCGATGGAAAATATTGCATCGGCAGGTTCACCTGTTGCGGTGAATTCACTGGTGAATTATTATGATACTTATACAGGAGGCATATCTTATACTCTTCCTGCTACCCTTACCAATGGTCAGCGTGTTAAGTTTGCCTGGAGAATTCAAACAGGTGGCTATACCTATTATGATACAGTAACCAAATTCTATAATGCCACCCAGTTGTTGAATGATGATATGGAAGGAAGTTTCTCCACCAACTGGACAAGTACCGCAGTCAATGGCAATACCGGTGTTACTGAAGAGAACTGGAGCTTTACTAACCTGGATAATTTTGGTGGTAATAAATCAATGACCGAATCAGCCAGTGGTAATTATCTTTCCCGCACCACGCGTACTGTTACCTATAATAATACGTTTGCGCTTAATGATGCTACTGCAGCTTACCTGACTTTTTGGGTGAAACACCGGGCAGAGAATTTCCGGGATAAACTGCGAATCCAGGTATCAACAGATGGAAGCAGCTGGACATCCATTGCCGGTTCAACTACGGTACAGGAGCCCGGTACTACAGATGGAAGCACTATTAATGGTGTTCCTTCGCTTACCGGTATAAAACCTAACTGGACAAGAGAATTATTTGATCTCGGTGATTACCTGGGTGAACCCATTCTTCACCTTCGTTTCCAGTTTACATCCAATGCCAGTGCAGCGTATGATTTCAGTGAAGACGATGGATTCTATATTGATAATCTGAAAGTCATAAAGAGTACAGCTACACTGATCACCCTGCCTGTACATTTTATCAGCTTCACGGGTCACTTGCAGACTGATGGAACGGTGAGATTGGACTGGAGCGCCATTACTGATGAAATGCATGATCATTTTGAAGTGGAAAGATCAACCAATGGCATTGAATTTACCTCATTGGGTAATGGTCCTGCTACTGCGCCTTACTGGAAAATAGATCCTGCACCATCACCAGGCAATAATTTCTATCGCATTAAACAATATGATAAGAACGGTGCGGTTACATACAGTCAAACAATTGCTGTACGCTATGAACCTTCCGTTATTACATCAGTATTCCCTAACCCCATTACCAGTGCCATCAATGTTCGTATCAATACAACAACATCCAGCCTGTATACCGTATCCATTGCAGATGCAACGGGAAGGATTGTGTATGAAGAAAAAGTAGTGACCGGCGAATCCGGAAAAACGATCAGCTTCAATGTGGCACATCATGCTTCCCAGGTATACATCATCACAGTCAGGAACCAGAAAAATGAGATCGTTGCGAGACAAAAAGTAGCCAAACTTTCTTAAGGCGCTATCCCATGAAACCCTTTACTGTAGCGGGTTTCATGGGATTAGGTGCCGTGCCCGCCGGAGGCGGGTTTCCTGTATCCAGCATCGTAATCCAACCCAAAAATCAGTGTTTTTACTGCTCACGTACAACTGCTAGGTTGCGTAGTATAGCAACTGATGGATTGACTATTCAGGCCTGAAATTGTATGAGGGATAACTACTTTTTCAGCCATCTATTCGACGGATGATATGGCCTTACAGAATAGTTGGGGTATTTTTCATGTAAGAAACAAGTAAGAAATTAATAGACCGCCCATGATATAATTCTTTACACTGCTCACTTTTTATTGATAGAACAGAACAGGAAAAATCGCAAACGCGATTTTTCCAAAGCCGCAGGTGTAAAGTCTTAAGCATGGTCGGGAGAATCCGAAAACCTATACCATGAAAAACACATTTACACCGCTTCGTTTCCTGGCACTTGGTGCAGTGATGGCACTGGCCTCCGGTGTCAATGCTCAGTGTACTGCTTCCACACTGAACTGGGATAACCTGGATTTTCTTCCTTCAAATAATGCCCGCTATACGGCTTATTATCCCTCTGCGGCCTTTCCCTATAACCAGAACTTTACCATGGGCACCCGCACGGTGAACTTCACCATGGCGCCGCAAGCCAATATTACACTGAATGGAGAGAACGGAACCAATACGGCACATGCGGGTAGTTTACCCAGTGCAAGCGCAGGTGATGATGTTCAATTCACCACTACCGCAGCAGCTGCTACCACCATTACCATGACATGGGATGCCGATGTAACTAATCTTCAGTTCTCCTTATTTGACCTTGATAATGGGCAGTCAGTTACCATAAGCGCCACTAATGCAGTTGGGGCAGCGGTAGCTATCACTTCAATTGCCAAAGCCAATGCTGGTTCTGGTATCAACATTACTGGTACTACAGCAACCGGACCTGCCGGTAATTATGCTGATAATGATAATAACGGAACCCTGAATGTGAGCATTACTGGTGGAGTTGCCAAAGTAGTATTGACTTTAGGTGCTGCCGCAGGTAATATCTGGTTATCTGATCTGGGTGCCTGTGTTACCGGAACATTCCCTACCGGTTATCAAATTATATCACGCCCGTTCACCGGTCAACCGCAATATGTGATCGCTGTGGTGAATAACAATATATATTATGTAGACCCGGCCAATGGTCAGGGTTACTTCCTGTTCAATGAGCCCGGCCATAACAGGCTTAATTCAATGGCCTACGATCCTTATAAAAGAATTGTATACTATACCTATAGTTTGACTGGTGGTACTAATCCACCAACTGATAAAACATTGAAGAAATATGATGTGGATTCCAAAACCATTTCTGTAGTGATCCCGAACGTAAACACTTTTGGTATCCCTACTTATGAATCAGGTGTGGAATCAGGCGCTGCAACTTTTTATAATGGATCATTATACCTGGGTATTGAAGGATACACTGGCTCTGATAACGATCCCAGTCCTTATGCAGCCGGAAGGAAATCCACAATCTGGAAGATCAATTTCGATGCTGCCGGAAATGCTGTACCACCTGCCGCACAGGTTTGGGGTGTAACAGCAGATGACGGTACCAATGCACAAAATATTCACGACTGGAGTGATTTTGCAATTACCGATGGATTCCTGGTGGACTTTGATGGCTCCTCAAGCGGACAGGTGGATTATTACAGAACCAACTTGTTTACAGGTGTAAGGCAGAACTGGGCTCCTGTAGGTCCCACACCCAGACAGGTTTCTATCGGATATGATGAGAAATTATATAATGTTGACGTTTCACTTGCACTATATAATAATACCAATGGAGTAGTTGCAGGAACTACCTTCAACATATTTGCTCCATTAGGTCCAACTATTCCTGTAGGTTCAACGGCCGTTGCAAGCTGGGGTGATGCTGCTGGTCCTTATCGTCCATTCCTTGACTTTGGCGATGCCCCCGCAACCTATGATCCTGACCCATGGTCCCCGGCCTGTCATGACACATTAACACCAACGGTAACTGGTCGCCGTACAAAATTGAGACTTGGACCAGCGGAAGATCTTGAGTGGTTAAAAAGAGGAGTAACCACTGTGGAAGATAATTTTGAGGACGGGCTTTCCTTCGTTCCAATTTTTTCACCAGCTACCGGCAAATACCTTGCTCAGTGCCAGGTATTTAATAATACAGGTGCCAATGCTACAATTTGTGCATGGCTTGATTTCAATGGAAATGGATTGTTTGACGCTGCTGAAGGTATTACACCGGTAACAGTAGTATCAAACGTAGCAACCCAAACAATTCCATTGAACTGGCCGAGTGCGCCAAGTACACTTCCGAATGGTTCTTTTACCTATCTCCGCATACGCATTACCTCCAGTGCTATGACAAAGAATAATGCTACTGGTTATTATAATACCGGAGAGGTGGAAGATTACCGGGTGATCGTGGACAATGGAGTACTTTCCTTACAAATGATGTCATTTGATGCAGAAGTGCTGGAAAATGAAACAGTGAAATTAAAGTGGGAGGCTAATGAAGAAGTTGGTCTCCAGGGATATGATGTGGAGCGTAGTGTGAATGGTTCTGAATGGGACAGGATCGCATTCGTTCCTTCAACACAGGTAGGTGGAAGGCAGCAATATGAATTATTGGATAAAGATCCGGCCATAGGTAAATCGCTATACAGAGTAAAGATGGGAGAATACAATGGATATGAGCGCTATAGTAATATACGGTTGGTTGAGATTGCCCAGTTGCCCGGCAGGATGACCATATTCCCGAACCCTGTTGTAGATAAAGCAAAACTGACTGTTATTGGAACGGTACAGAATCAGCCGGCCAGTATCCAGATCATGGATGTAAATGGTAATCCGCTTACGCAACAAAAAATATTCCTTAACCCTGGTTCCAACGCAATTGAATTACCGATAAATCCATTGTGGAGATCGGGTGTTTACTTCGTCAGGGTGATCACAGGTGATAAAGTTGAATTACAAAAACTCGTTTTGCAGAGAAGATAGCCATGCAAAACTGAACAGGTAGTTGATTTAGTAAAGCAGATCGGTTTTTGTTACCCTCCTTCTCTAAGGAGGGTTTTTCATTAATAACAATACCTATAGAGGAGTTATAGGGGAGTTATAGGGGACTTATAGGGGAGATATAGGGGATGTTCTTCTGTTTGTCTTCGGGATGTGTTCGGGATGTGTTCTTATTGGGTCTTCAATTCGTTTCCCGGCCCGGAAGAAGCAATGAGAGGGAATTCAGGTATCAAAGAGAAGTCATTGACTTACTTTTGTATTCATGTACACGTTGAAAAAATCCCTGGGCCAGCATTTCCTGAAAGATGAGAATATTTCCAAAAAGATCGTAGCTGAGCTGGAACCTGTACAGCAATTACTGGAGGTAGGACCTGGCGGTGGAGCATTGACCAAATACCTGGTGCAATTGGATAAAACAAACTTTAAAGCCGTGGAGTTTGATACAGAGAAGGTGGAGTATTTATTAAAAACCTATCCTGCATTGCAGGGAAAACTCATACAGGGTGATTTTCTTTCTGTTGAAAAGCCGTTCACCGGACCTTTCGCAGTGGTTGGCAATTTCCCTTACAATATTTCTACCCAGATACTTTTTCGAATACTGGAATGGAAAGATGATATAATATATACAGTAGGGATGTTCCAGAAAGAAGTGGCCCAGCGTATAGCTTCCAAAGAAGGAAACAAAGTATATGGGGTGCTCAGTGTACTGGTGCAGGCTTTTTTTGAAGTGGAATATTTGTTTGACGTAAATGAACAAAGCTTTAATCCACCTCCAAAGGTGAAGAGCGGAGTGATCAGGCTGAGACCGGTAAAATCAAAACTGCCCATGAAAGGTGAAGCTGAATTTTTCCTGCTGGTAAAAACTGCCTTCAATCAGCGCAGGAAAACATTACGTAATGCAGTGAAAGGTCTGTTTGATCAAACTATCCTTTCTGATAAATTGTTTGATAAACGTGCTGAGCAGTTAAGCGTACAGCAATTTGCAGACTTATCGTTTAAAATGAAATGAAGAAGAAAATAGCAATAATAACCGCCAGGGTGCATGATTATCTTATTGAAAGATTGACTGTTCATGGTTATGAGATCGTGAATAAGCCATTGATCAATTATGATGAACTATCTGCTGAAATACAGGAAGCGGAAGGATTGATCGTTACTACAAGAGTGAAAGTGGATCAGGCAATGCTTGACAAAGCCACTAACCTTAAATGGATAGGCAGGCTGGGAAGTGGAATGGAATTGATTGATGTGAAATATGCCGAAAGCAAAGGAATAAAATGTGTGAGTAGTCCGGAAGGTAACCGTAATGCGGTAGCTGAACAGGAACTGGGTATGTTATTAAGTCTCATGAATAATATCCATTCATCCTGGCAGGAAGTAAAGCAGGGAAAATGGAGGCGAAATGAAAACAGGGGAATGGAACTGAGTGGGAGAACAGTAGGAATTATCGGTTATGGTAATACCGGCAGCGCTTTTGCACGGTTATTGAAACCATTCCAGGTTACAGTGCTGGCTTATGATAAGTATAAGTTCGGATTCAGTGTAGATTATATAAAGGAAGCTTCACTGGAACAGATCGGCAGGTATGCAGATGTGGTGAGTTTTCATGTTCCGTTAACTGATGAAACTTTCCATATGGCCAACACAGAATTCTTTAATAGTCTTCAACAGTCTCCATTTGTATTAAATACATCTCGCGGCAAGGTGGTTAACACACAGCAGTTGGCTGATGCTCTCAAACAGAAAAAGATAAAAGGGGCAGCACTGGATGTGCTGGAGAATGAAAAACTGGAAACTTATAATACTGCAGAAAAAGAATGCCTTGATTGGCTTCTTTCACAACCGAATGTGATCATTACCCCCCATATTGCAGGATACAGTCATGAAGCATTTTACAAAATGAGCAAGGTGGTATTAGAGAAACTGGGGTTAAACTAGACCCTATCCTAAAAAGCTGTTATAAACGGGCGCTGGTGTTTGGATATCAAATTCTTTCCTATCTTTGTAGGTACCGCAACGCCTTCAGTTAACTACTGGGGCGTTGCTGTCTTTTTTATACCAAGGAGGAATCTATGAGTAACTTTCAATACGTTACAAAAGAAACGCTGGAACAATTGAGGGCAGAGCTGCAAAGAATGAAAGCAGTTGACCGCCCTGCAGCCAGCCGTGCAATAGCAGAAGCAAGAGAAAAAGGCGATCTCAAGGAAAATGCCGAATACGATGCTGCAAAAGAGGCCCAGGGACTCCTGGAGGCCAAGATTGCGGCTATGGAAGGCTCACTGGCCAATATCCGTGTGCTGGATGAATCCAGTATCGATACCAGTAAGGTTTCCATTCTTACTAAAGTTACATTGACCAATCTTAATACAAAGAAGCAGGTTACCTACCAGATCGTAAGTGAAAAAGAAGCTGATCTGAAAGTGGGGAAGATTTCTGTTACCTCACCAATAGGCAAAGGTATTCTCGGCAAAGTGGTTGGAGATACCGCCGAAGTAATAGCGCCTGCAGGAACTATCAAGTTTAAGATAGAAAATATTACAGCTTAATAAATTTACTAACGGCTAATGATTAAAAGCTTTTAGCCATTAGCCGTTAGCTATTAGTTCATGACCATCTTCTCAAAAATCATATCCGGGCAGATTCCATCTTACAAGATTGCGGAGAACGAAAAATTCTTTGCCTTCCTGGATATATTTCCTTTGCGGAAAGGTCATGTACTTGTAGTTCCTAAAACTGAGACTGATAAATTCTTTGATCTTTCAAAGGATTATCTTTCGGAACTACTGGTATTTGCACAACCCATTGCCAAAGCAATTGAGAAAAGCTTTAATTGCAATCGCTGTGGAGTTAGCGTAGTGGGATTGGAAGTACCTCATGCGCATTTGCATCTTATTCCCATCAATAGCGCCAATGATCTCAACTTTAATCAGCCCAAACTGAAATTAATTGAAGAGGAGATGAAAGCAGTGCAGCAAAAGATAATCAGCAATTTATAAAAGAACAAATGATAAAAGTGTGAGGGAAGATATTCCCTCACACTTCCAGCCCGAAATGGGTTTTATAAATTATTGCTTGATCATTTTCATAGTTCTTGAATCACCTTTCTCAGATTGCATTACAAGGCTATACACTCCGGCCGGAACAGTACTAATATCAAAGAAGATCTGTGTAGCACCGGGTAAAACATCAACTGTTTTTACTGCTACCACAGCTCCGGCAACATTGTATAAGGTAAGCTTATTCCGAACTGCAGTTGTTGAAGAGAGATTTACGGTAAATGTATTATAAGCAGGATTGGGACTTACCCCAAAAGTGGAAGTACCGCGGCAACTGGAATTGGCAATAGAGCTATAATATTTTTTGTTGTCCATGCTATTTTCAACGATCCGGTATAGGTCGCTGCCTGTTGCATTCACGTCCAGAAAAGAATACATTTGCTCCTGGTTAGAGTTGCCAGTAGGCGCCACATGACCAATCGTAGTCCATCCCGTTCCATACGCTGATCTTTCTATACTAAAGCTTTTTACATTCTCCAGGTTCATGGCCTTCCAGGTAATTTTTAAACTTCCCTGATTGCATTGGGTATTCAGATACGTGAATTTGACGGGTAGTGTGCTGGATTGCTCGCTTAACGTCCATCTTGAAAACTGGCTGATCCCGTTTTTCTCAACATAGTTATTGGTAACGTCTCTGGCATCAGCCCCAAAAGCTGACCAGTTTATATTATCAATACTTCTCCAGGGTATGAGTACAGACTCGTTTAATCCATTTAATTCGGCATCAGCATAAGTTAAACGAAGAGTTGCATTGAGGTTGGTATTGTTTGTGGCCTGGATATCATAATAACGATAAATAGAAGAACCATTTCCAAATGAATTCATCTGTGACTGATGTCCTCTGCGGATTGTTACACTGCCTAAATTTTCAGGTGAGGTTATAATTGCTCCCAGGCTACCAATATTTGCAGACGAGGGGTTATTTAGCATGGCAGAAGCTTCTATATAACCTGTTCCTGTGGTTTGTGACCGTGCGGTTTCAGATTCCCCGGTAATGGTTGCAGCACCCAGGAGAAGTATATGATTATTGCCAAGGTCAAGTAACCCATTTTCAAAATAAAGCTGATCTGACACAGTCAGGTCTGCACCAAGGTTCAATTTAGAACCTATGGTTTTTGAGATCATCAGTTTACCGGTAGTTGCAGAACCACCACCGGATACAGTCACATCTGTACTGCCTGTAAATTTTATTGTTTCGCCCGTAGCCTGTGATAGGACACCATTATTGACAAGGTTGACATTGCCTAAAACAAGATAAGTTCCATTGGAGGTTGTGATAGTTGTGCCGGAGCCAATGGTGAAGGTTCCCTGCGCAGACGTATGAATGACGGCACCAAGGCCGAATAGTATACATAAGATCTTTCTCATAGTAATTGCCCTGAGGTTTTTCAATCGATAGGAAATAGATTCTAATTTACTTTGTGGCCATTGAACCATGCCCATGGGGTAGTTACGTTATACATATTACCGCTGGCGTCTGCTTTAAATCTGACATCCACCACGTCGTTTGCTGCTAATTTCAGTTCCGCCGTTATTGAAAAAGACCAGTTTTGATAACTTTGAGGGGAAACCTGATAGGTTGTTTTTTTCTCAACATTATTCACAAAAAAAGACAAATAACCACCGCTGGCACCGTTTGGAGTAATGTTGGCATCGAAGTGATAAATGCCGGCAGCAGGAGCAGTGAATGTAGAGGTAGCTCCCGGAATGAAATTGCTGGATTCATCATATTCTTCCGTAGGGAATGTAATCTTAACATAAGATCCGCTGCTTAAACTCAGGTAGGAAGATGTGAAGGCTGCGGAAAAAGCTACAGCCGTACCTGTTTTGCTTACCTGTACCCAGGCAGGAGATCCGGGGGTACCGCTATTATAATACAACCCTTCTGTTCCATCAGTCTGATATATTAGTAATCCTTTGGCAGGTGAAGTAATAGCAGTTCTTTCAGCCTGTGTCATCCGGGGAAATACAACACCTTTTGTGCTGCTTTTAATATCGAGAATGGCGCTGGCGTCTGCCGCTGAACCATCATTGTTGATGGCTACATTTTGAGAAAATGCGGATAGGCCTGTAAAAACAATAAGAACAAGTACAGTTAGTTTTTTCATTTGAATAGTGGATTTTAAGATCAAAAAAATTAAAAGGACATAAATGTATAATATAATGTCTTTAAATGCAACTAAGCATTTCAATTTTATTATTAACAATAGATGTAGGCTGATTGGCTATTGAGGTTATAGCCGATATTCGAATTTTTAGTAATGTCTTCTTTCTTTTCAGCGGATTGCACGCGTCTTCAGAAAATCTTCCCACCCCTTATACTTCTTCCCGGCTTTCTCCATTAACGGGTTCATCTGGAAATGATGACATACGGCAACAGCCAAAGCATCTGTTTCATCATAATAGCCAGGTTCCTGTTGAAGGTTCAATAAGGTTTTGAGAATTTTCCAAACTTGCACTTTATCTGCATTCCCATTACCTGTTATCGACTGTTTTACTTTCCGGGGTGAGTATTCGGTAACCGGAAGGCCGGCATGCATAGCAGCGGCAATAGCAACACCCTGTGCTCTGCCCAGCTTCAGCATACTTTGAACGTTCTTTCCAAAGAATGGAGCTTCAATGGCAAATTCATGAGGTTTATACTGTATGATCAGTTGGGTTACTTTCTGATGGATTAGATGAAGTCGTTCATGATTGTCCTTTTTGGCGGAGAACTGCAGGGTCTGCATTTCACACAGTATCATTTTGCCGTTGGCCACTTCAATTATACCGTAACCCATCGAGAGGGTGCCAGGATCAATTCCCAGAATTATTTTGGCAGGTTTGTGCAAGAGGGGCACTATTTTTACACGATTAAAAAAACCGAATGGCCGGTATATCGTTCGCAAATTACAGATAACAGTTGAGAAGAAGCAGGCAGCCGGCAACGCCAATTATGGAAAAAAGGAAAACCACTGCAAAATATTTCAGATTCTTTATCCATTACTTTCTGGGTCCGCTATTATTCATCTGGGTTTCCTGGTCCATCTATCATCAGCTAATAAAACAGGATCGTTTAGAAAGATCCTGGCAGGAAATAAAAACTTCCTTTGCCAGTTCCCGGATCATATACCTGGTAGCAGTGATACTGCTGATGGTTGTGAACTGGGCCCTGGAAGCCTTTAAATGGAAATTCTGTATCCAGCGTGTTCAGCAGGTCCGGTTCCTGACGGCATTTAAGGCTGTTTTATCCGGGGTTTCATTTGCCGTAAGCACCCCCAACCGGGTGGGAGAATACCTGGGCAGGGTGTTATATATGGATGAGGGGAACCGTTTAAAAGCCATTTCCCTGACCATAACCGGTAGCCTGAGCCAGCTGATCATTACCCTGATCATGGGGGTATCAGGGTGGATAATACTGGCTCCGCGGCTGGAAGCCAGTCATTTGGTATCCCCATTCTGGTTCAACGGCATACTGTATGGAACTATAGTTGCGTTAATAGTTTTAACAATTTTTTATTTCCGTTTAGCGGGGGTGGCGCGGTGGTTCGAGCGTATTAAATGGATAAGAAAGTATGCCTGGCTTTTCCGCGCCCTGGAGGAATTTAATGCAACTTTGCTGCTGCAACTGCTGTCTTTATCAGCATTGCGCTTCCTGGTTTTTATAGCGCAGTATTATTTGCTGTTCCGCTTTTTTAGTGTGGAGGTTTCGTGGGAACAAACGTTGTGGACTGTGAGTGTTTCCTTCCTGGTTATGGCGGTAATTCCAACCATTGCTTTGTTTACAGACCTGAGCCTCCGCTGGGAGGTCAGTATAAAGCTGGTGGGAATGTTCAGTGAAAATCACCTCGGTATCTGGTTTACTTCGGTAAATATCTGGGTGATCAATTTAATAATCCCGGCATTAGCTGGCAGCTTGTTAATTTTGAGCATTAAAAAAATATTACTTAATAAAAACGAACAACAGGAATAAGAAGTTTATTATGCAATAAACTTCTTACCTGAGGAATCTGGGTGACCCATAAAACAATACAATTCTGATGAAAGGAACTTTGAAACTGTTGGCTGTATCGCTCATTGCATTAATGGCTTTCACCACTCCTTCCGAAACCCCTTACCAGGAAATGTGCGGTATTAAGAATACTGCATTCAATGCCGGTGAGAAAGTAGTTTTCACTGTTTATTATGCCGTAGCCGGTATCTATGTCAATGCTGGCACTGCCACCTTTACCAATACCCTGGAAACCATGAATGGTAAACCTGTTTACCATATCGTGGGTGATGGTACCACAAATTCTTCCTACGATTTCCTTTATAAGGTTCGTGACCGTTATGAGACCTATATTGATACCGCAACCCTTCAGACTTATAAATTTGTAAGGAATGTGAACGAAGGCGGTCATAAAATCTATCAGAATGTTACTTTCAATAAAACGGCCAATACCGCGCTTACCAGTGATGGGATTTTCAAAGTACCCGCCTGTGTGCAGGATGTGGTAAGCTCTGTATTCTATGCCCGTAATATTGATTTTTCCAAATTACGCCCCAATGATAAGATCGCATTCAGCCTGTTCCTGGACAATGAGGTGAATGAAATGTATATCCGTTACCTCGGTAAGGAAACAATAAAGACCAAGTTTGGGAAATTCAATGCAATCAAGTTCAAACCTCTCCTGATCAAAGGAACCATTTTTGACGGTGGTGAAAAAATGACCGTATGGGTTACTGATGATGAGAACCATATCCCCGTTCGCATTGAAAGCCCAATTGTAGTGGGTAAAGTGAAGATTGACATGATGAGCTATGAGAATATCCGCTATCCAATGAGTTCACT
>Ga0207648_10003635_pt1 | contig 16130 bp, 11 predicted proteins | sample KBSMisM32_FD_184310 | JGI IMG/M metagenome (GOLD analysis project Ga0207648, IMG submission 184310) | Miscanthus rhizosphere microbial communities from Kellogg Biological Station, Michigan, USA - KBS Miscanthus M3-2 (SPAdes) (version 2) | ecosystem: Host-associated > Plants > Roots >...
TCACGCTCCAGGCGACCCTGCCGAGTGGGTCGGCTGTCAGCTACACGTGGAACGGCCACAGAACGACGGGGCAGCACCCCGCCTCCGGCGGTACATGCGCGTTCCAGACATCTGCGGACAGGGCGCCCGGCACTTACACGTGGCAGAACTTCGGGGGGAGTGGCAACCAATGCCCGAGCGGGAACGATGTCCTCGACGGTCCCCCCGCGCAGCAGCCGACCCAGATCGCGATCACGTATCCCGTGACCGTCTTCACGCCAGGTCCGTGCGGTCCCGTTCCTGCGGGAGGGGGCAGCGGGAACGGCAACTCGAGCGCGCGGTGCCTGCTCGTGGACTGGATGGGGTCCACGCTGACGGGTGACTACAGCCAGCCGCAAGACAATCTCAGAGTCATCCGGCTCTGCGACCCTGACCTCGGCAACTGCCTCGACCAACGGCACGGCGCGCCCTAACGGCTCCGGGATCTCGCTGGTAGCGTCCTCGGTCGATGGATGCCGACGTCCTTATCTTGGGAGCCGGGTTTACCGGCGTCGCCGCCGCTCGAGACCTGAAGGAAGCGGGCCGCTCCGCGATCATCCTCGAGGCTCGCGACCGTATCGGCGGCCGCACTTGGTACCGCGAGATCCCTGAGACGGGCGTCTGGGCCGAGTACGGCGGCATGTTCATCTCGCGCGAGACGCAGCCGGCACTCGCCGCCGAGATCACGCGCTACGGCATCGGCGTCCTGGAGCCGGAGGATCCCGACGTGGTTGCGTGGATCCGTGGTGACCGACGTGAGACCGGCACCGAGCCGATCGACCGGATCAGGACCAAGCTCGCAGATTCGCAGCTCACCGATGCGATCGAGCGCACCGCGAAGGCCTTCGCGAGCGAAGGACGCGAGGCGCTCGCTCCGCTGGACGTCCCGGTCGCCGGTTGGGTCGACGAACTCGGCGCCGACCCGGAGGCGTCGGATTACCTCCGCTCCTTCATGGCCGCGATGGGCGGTTCACGCATCGACCTGATGTCGGTCCTCCCGCTGCTGTGGGACATGGTGGAGCTCGGCTACACACCCGCCGACGCGTACGTCGACATGGGGGAGCTGTTCGCCGACGGCACGAAGAGCTTGATCGACGCGATGGCGGAAGGCCTCGATGTTCGGTTCGGCTCGGTGGTCACCGCCGTCACGCGGGATGCCGACGGCGTCACGGTGACGCTCCTCGACGGCTCGTCGATGCGCGCGCAGACCGCGATCGTGGCGCTCCCGCTCAACGTGTGGTCCGACATCACGTTCGAGCCGGCCCTCGCACCACCCAAGCAACGAGCCGCGACCCAGCGACACGTCGGCGAGGTGTCGAAGGTGATCGCGCTCGTGCGAGGCGGCCCGGACACCTACCTGGGAGCGGGATGGGACACGCCGGTGAGCGCCGGGTTCATCTCGAAGCCTGCTCTCGATGGCCACCTCTTCATGGGGTTCTCATCGCAGGACCGCGTCGATCTCGCCGACCGCGCCGCGATGTCGAGCGCCGTCCGCGCGCACCTCCCCGACTCCGATGTCGTTTGGACCGGCGGCCACGACTGGATCACGGACCCCTTCTCGAAAGGAACCTGGCTCTCGGTTCCGCCGACCTGGTTCAGCGACGGCACCTTCGAGGCGCTGCGCGAGCCCGAGGGCCGCGTGCTCTTCGCCGGCTCCGACATCGCGGCCGAGGGCGCCGGATGGATCGAAGGCGCGGTGGGGAGCGGCCGCGAAGCGGCCGCGGACGCGCAGCACCTGCTCGCCTGACCGTGTCGTTCGACGACAAGGCGGAGTGGTTCGACGACCACTACGGCACGACCCGCGGACGCGTCCGGCTAGCGCTGCTGCTGGAACGGTTGGAGCAAACCCTCCCTCCGCCGCCGGGGAACGTGCTCGACGTCGGCGGTGGCACGGGCGTCGTGGCGGTTCCGCTCGCCGAACGCGGCTACCACGTCACGATGCTCGAACCCTCCGACGGGATGTTGGACGTCGCGCGTCGGAGGATCGCCTTAGTGGCCGAGGTCGAGGTCATCCAGGGCGGGGTCGGGGATGTCACCGAGCTGGTCCGCGGACCGTTCGAGGCGATCTGCTGCCACGCGGTGCTGCTCTATCTCGACGATCCGGCCGCACATCTCCGAGCGCTCCGGGCGGTCGCCGCTCCCGGTGCGATCCTGTCTCTCCTCGAGAAGAACCGCCTCGCTCTTTCGATGCGCCCGGGACTTCGCGGCGAGTACCCGGAGGCGATCCGTGTGCTCGATGACCCCGTCGCCTCGGGAAACCTTGGCATCCCGAACCGATCTCGTTCCGTGCAGGAGTGGACCGACCTGCTCACCGCAACGGGCTGGCGTGTGGACTCCTGGGTCGGCATCCGGCTCTTCTCGGATCTGGCAGCCGACGACCTCTCGGCGGAGCGATTCGACGAGCTCGTGCGGCTCGAACGGGAGGCGGGCCGCCGGGAGCCGTATCGCTCCGTCGCTCGACTCGTCCACATCAGCGCCACGGCGGGATGAACGACGCAGGTGCGGGCGCATCCGCCTCGGGCGCCCGCACCTGCGCCGAGCTCTACGACAACGGCAGCGGTGTCGCGCTCGCCGCCGCGTTGAGCTTCGACAACCCGAGCCGAGCCTCGATCGCGGCCAGCATCGAGTAGGTGTTGAACTGTCCGGTCTCGACCCGCGGCGAGATGCCGGGCCCGACGACGACCGTGTAGATGTTCCCGCCGCCGGAGGTGCCGTTGATCCCGGCGCCCGACGAACCCTCGTCATAGGTCAGGATCACGGTCGCCCCGTTCGCGAGCATGGGTTGCACGTGCGCGAGCAGCCATCCGTCGCCGGTCGACAAGCCGCAGTCGTGCTCGTCGTTGCAGAGGTTCGGCGCGATGAAGCTGACCGCCGGCATGTGCGTGACGTCGAAGGCTGAGAACGGCTGGACGTGCGAGCAGGTCGCCGCGTCTCGGTAGACCGAGGCGAACGGCGTCGCCGGGTTGTGCTTCAAGGCGTAGAGGCCCGACGTCGACCCGCCGTAACACGTTGAGGGCATGTCCTCCTCGTACACGCCCCACGAGATGCCGGCGTTCTGCAACTGGTTCCACAGGGTTGGCGATTGCGAGAGCTCGCCGGCGCTGATCGAGTCCGTCCCCTGCTTCCCGTCGGTCGACCCGTTCCCGAGCGCGAGGTAGTTGGGCAGGCTCGGATGCGTCACGCCGTACATGTGCGTGAAGTCGATCCCGCGCGCTCGCAAGGCGTTCTGGTACGTCGCTGAGGACGATCCGACGACGGTCGACCGCTCCTTGTTCTCCATGTAGATCACGACGAGCGGGCTCCGCGACGGCGGGGGACTCGAGCTCGTCGAGGTCGGCGCCGGTGTAGTCGTGGTCGGGGCAGGCGACGTGGACGTCGGCGTCGGCGATGGGTCGACGGGCGCGCCGTGCAACACATCGAGGAACTTCCCGAAGCCCGATGACGATGCCCATTCGGTCGCCGACTCGACCGCGGTTCCCTCCCCCCACTCGTTGAACGTCGTGATCAGCTGGAAGTGCGCGTTGGAGGACGACATCGACGCCACCTGGTTGGACCAGCGCGACAGGTCACGTGTGAGCCGCGGCGAGCTCTCACCCTTCTTCCAGAACCCGGGCGAGATCGTGTACGAGTTGGGCGACATGTCGCTCGTGGCCGATGCCGGCCCGTACTGGTGCCAGTCGGCCGGCTGGTCCGCGCACGTCTTGTACCCCGGGAACACCTTCAACACGATGTAGGCGTTGACCGTGTTGGCCTGCGCCCAGCGCGAGGCCATGCCGCACCCGTCGGAGCCGTCGGCGTAGACGAACACCACGAACCGCCCGTTGATCCGCAGGTACGACGGATCGTTCCCGTAGTGGTTCGCCAAGTAGCCGAGGTCGTTCTGCAGTTGCGTGACGCTCGGGTCGCCCTGACTCTCGGGCTCGTAGTACAGGCTCCATCGGAAATCGGTGCCGTCGGCGGCGCGCAGCAGTGTCGGTACGCGTTGATCGGTCTTGGAGCCCTGTCCCCACCACGACGAGATACCGGCCTGGATCCCGCCGTACTGCATCGCCGCGATGTGTTGGGACACCACGCCCATGTCGCTGGAGTCGTAGAACCCGAGCGAGGGGTGGTAGTTCGTGAAGCGGTCCGACGACGGTCCCCACGTCTCCGGGAACCACGGGTAGTAGAAGGCCGCGCGGATCGGCAGCGACGGCTGCGTGTCGCCACCCGGGCCTGGGTCCGGTGATCCCGACGGACTCGGCGTGGTGGTCGGTGTCGGCGTCTCCGAGGCGTTGTGTCCGTGGATCTTGATCTTCGGGCCGCGCCCCGACTCACTGCTGGCGAAGGCGGTGCGGCCTCCGTCCGACACGAGGATGAGCGACAGCGTGGACGCAGACCCCTTGACGAAGCGGGTCAGGTCGAGCTCCACCGTCTGTGAGCGGCTCCGACCGATCGATCCGATCCCCCGACGTCCGTCGGGTGCGTTCTGCCGCGTGATGCCGTGCTCGCGCCATGCCGGCGTGGTGCGGAGCACGTGCATCCGGTAGGTCGGGCCGATCGCGTCGAGCACGAGCGTCGCGCGGTCGATCACGAGGCCCGTCGCCGGGATGTCGAACGTCAGATACGTGCGCGAGTTGCCGCTGTACGCGCCGATGACGAGCCGCGGTCGCTCTCCGAAGTTCCGGTGCGGGTACGCGTTGAACACCGTTGCGTCGGCGCGAGCCTCGACGAGGTACGTACGGTTCTGCGCGATCAACGGTGACGGTGCCAGGAACCCGACGACGACCCCGATGCTCATCAGCATCAGCACGGCCAGGACCCAGGCGGAGGTACGGCGGTACCACGCCTGCGAGTGCTGCATCGACATCCCCCTCGTTCCCTCGCACCAGACCCCGGCGCCGGTAGGCTCCGACGGGCAAGCGATGGGTGCGGTCTCCGGGCCCGTTATCGGCCAGAAGGGGGGTCGGCCTTGATCACAAATGACCAGAAGCAGCCGTCTGGCCGTTCTTCAGGTCACCCGCGAACGCGCCGAAATCAACCCACGTGAGGGTCCAGCAGGAGGGCTCTCTCCGACGTCGATGAGGGAGCAGATGGCTTCGCGTTCCAGCGCCACCTGGAAGATCGTGATCGGGCTCGCCATCGTGTGCGGCGTGCTCGTCTTCGCGGGCGGCTTCCTGCATCGCCGCGCATTGGAGAAGTCGGTTGTCGACGCACAGGACGCATCGGCCCAGTACGTCAAGACGAAACTGACCCACCAGGTCGAAGGCGTCGACCTCTCGAAGCCGTTGCGCGACGCCGAGGCGTCCTCTCTCGCGAAGGAGGTCGACCCGCCCGGTGACGACGGCGTCCGGATCTTCGCCCCGAACGGGACCGCGGTGTTCACCGAGGGCGTCAACGCGTTCGGTGCGGATGGCGACCCGCTGCAGACCGCCAAGTCGGGGCGCGTGAGCCGCGTGATCGACGGCTCCGCCTTGCGCGTGTACGCACCCATCGAGAGCAAGAACGGTCGGGTCCTCGCCGTGGCGGCCGTCGTCTCGAACTACACCCAGATGCGTAAGCAGGCGTCGGGTCCGCTCGATGCCTACCGGCTGCCGCTGGTGGGTCTCGGTGTGCTCCTGCTGATCATCGGGGTGGTGCTCATGCTCCAAGCCACGAGGGGACCCGCACCGCTGAAGGCCAAGGCTGCAGCAGTGGTTGCTCCACCCCGCCCGTCGAAGAGCAAGGTCACCGGGTTCGATGAACCCGGGGGCGCACCGATCGATCCTGCCGTCGCCGTGGCACAGTCGGCCAAGCCATTGGAGTCGGCGGTCTACGAGGCGTCGGCGTCGCTGCTCGGCGCCACGATCGAAACCGAGCCCGAGCCGAAGCAGCGGTTCCGCCTGGGCAAGCGCGCGCCGGAGAAGACCGCGCCGGGCGAGAGCCCCACGGCGCCGAAGGAGAAGCGTTCGGTCTTCAGCCGTCGATCCACTCCTGCGGAGGCCGCCGCGCCGGTGCCGGCCGATGCGTCCGCATCCGCGTCGGCGCTGCAGCGGGAGGTCGCGATCCGGGAAGCGCTCGAGGATCAGCTCGAGCAGCTCCGGACGCAGGTCAAGACGCAGAAGGACGAGCGGGTGACCGCGACGCGTGAGCTCACCGAGCAGCTGGAGGAGGCAACACGTCGGGCCGAGGAGGCGGAGGCCCGGCTCGAGCCCGGCGGTGCGAGCGGTGGACAGGCCGAGCGCGTGGCGACGCTTGAGCAGGAGCTCGCGCAAGCGAAGATGGCGGCGGCCCAGGCTGCGGCCAGCGCCGAGGAGTTGCAGCGCGCCGCGGCTGCGACGCCGGCGGCCGACCAACGGGTGGCGGAGCTCACGTCGCAGCTGACCGATGCGCAGCAGCGCGCATCGTCGGCCGAGCAGCGCGCCGCATCGGTGGAATCGGTTCGTGACGAACTCGAGGTCCGCGTCGCGCAGCTCGGGTCCAAGGCGACGGACCTCGAGCAGCGGGCCGCCGATCTCGAATCGAGGTTGCAGGAGGCCAACGCCGGCGGCGACGCCGTCCGCGAGGAGATCGCGAGCTTGACCTCCGCGCTCTCGGGGGCGAACGCGAGGATCAAGGAGCTGGAATCAGTTCCGGCCTCGCCCGCGATCGACCACGAGGCGAGCGAAGCAGAGATCACCCGCCTCCGTGGCGAGCTCGCCAAGCAATTGGAGCGTGCCCAGGCCGCCGAGGACAGGATCTCCACCCTCGAGGCCGACGTGCTCGCCGCAGCCAACGGCGTCAGCGCGCTCCCGATCGAGCACGAGGCTGTGCACCACTCCGATGAGCCGATCCGTGACGAAGAGAGAGCCGAACCGCGTGAGGTCGCGCCGCCGGCGCCAGCCGGTGTCGACCGCTACGACGACGTGTGGTCGACGCCGTACTCGCCGCCCGAGCCGACGAAACCGACTCGCATCGAGACCGAGTTGGTCGAGGCGGGATCGTCCTTGGCCGACAGATACGAGCCTCAGCCCGAGGAGCCTGACCAGCCACAGCCATCGATCGAGCGCGAACCGGACGCGATGGCGGAGCAAGCCGCGTCAACCGGCCATGAGGAGACCGAAGGCGAAGGCGACCTCTCGACTGACGACATGTGGTCGCTGCGCGCCAGGCTCGCCGATGCTGCTGCACGCAAGAAGCGCCACCTCGACGTCGACTGAGTCGCCCGCTACGGGCTGACGGTGATGCACGCGGCGAGCAGCAGCGCGTGGGGGTCGACCGCCGGTCCGTCCTGCGGGTGCCACTCGAAGTGGTCGTGGGGGCTCGTGGCGTCACCGGTGGAACCGACGTAGCCGATCACGTCACCCGTACGGACCCAGCCGAGCTGGCCGAGTGCGCTGAGATGCGCGTTGTAGACGTAGCCGCCAGGGCCGAACACACGGACGCTGAGCCCACCGAGCTTGTCCTGGCCCGCGGACGCGTACCCGTCGAACGGAGCGAGGATGGGAACGCCGGTCGGAGCCAAGATGTCGTTGCCCTGATGGACGTGGACCGGCACGTGCGGGATCCGCACGATCACACCGAAGTTGTCCGCGATCAACGAGAAATCCGGGACCGGGCAGGCCCGAAAGATGCCTTGCTGATCCAGCCAGCTCTGCAGGCTCGCGTAGCGATGGTGCAAGGCGTGCAGGCGTCTGCGCGTGCGCGGGTCGATCGCGCGCAACTGGGAACGTGCGATCACCAGGAGGCGGTTGGTGATGGCCACCGTCGTCCGACGGCGCTCGTCGGGGCGGGCGCCGGTGACGAACCTCGTGCCGGCCGCACGCTTCATCCACGAGATGCGGTGCCGCAGGTGCGCCTCGAGGTGTGCCTGTTGCCGACGCACCGCTTGGGCAAGCTCGACGGTCTCACGTCGCTCGAGGAGTGCGTGACGAACGCGCGTGACCCCGAGCGCAGACGGACCGACCATCCCCACGAGCACCACGAGCAGCAGTGCACAAGCGGTGAACCGGTTCCGCGCCATCGGATGGGATCCCCTCGGGCCAGGCCTTCCCGCCTGCGCGGGCTTGGGTCTCCATCGGCGCCACGGCTCCGGCGCTGAAGGGCGATCGCGGGAACGAGCGCCTCGCTACGCCCTCGCTCGAGTTCCCCGGCCCTTTGAGCTCCGTCGGGAGACGCTCTCGGGACCACTCCGCTGCAGCAGGTTCACCGGGTAAGGAGCGGCCAGAGCCAGCGGTTCAAGGGGGCGCTGGACCTGTCGAAACCTCCGTGGACGGTTGTCGCCGTGGCTCGCATGGGCGAGCATGGCGCGTCCCGCGAGAGGAAGAACCAACGATGATCGGGGATCGGCTGACGAGGAGCGTGGCCGCCCGCTTCCTGTGGGGCGGGCTCGTTCTGCTGTGCCTGATCGGTCTGTTCCTGGTTCGATCCGAGAAGACGACCGCCCTCAACACCCAGATCCAAGACGCCGAAACGCGAGCTTCCCACTACACAAGCTCGACCGTGGCGGATGCCGCGATCGTCGACACCCGCGCGAACACGATCACCTTCGACAAGAAGGGCTTCGAGATCGCCACCGAGGGAGACGTCTTCACCGATCCGACCGTGGCGCGGTTGCGGGTCTGGGACCGAGATGGCTTGCTGCTCGCGTCGACCGATCCGACGGAGGCGGTGGGTGAGCTCGTCTCCTCGGACCCACTCCTCACCAACGCGCTGAACAGCACCGACCCCGTGAACGACCGCCCCGCCGTCCAGGTCGTCGACGGCAACTTCAGCTTCTCGACCGTTGGCGCACCGCGGACACAGACGAACCTGCTCGAGTCGTTCTCGCCCCTGCGGGTGAAGGACCAGGTGCAGCCCGTCGGCGCCGTGCAGGTCGACTTCCTCTATAGCCAGCTGCAGGCGGCGGCGGCGGACCCCTGGGACACGTGGTCACGGGTGTTCCTGGTGCTGGCGGTGGTCTTCGCGCTGCTCTTCGTGCTGTCGCTCGTGCGGCGACCGCTCACGCAGGAGCAGCGGATCGTGGCGCAGGCACCCGAGACCCCGGTCGCGACCGCATCGGCCGCTCCGCCGGTCGGCGCCGTGCAGAACCCGGCGAATCCGGCGCTGGAAGAGGAGCTCCAGGTCGCGCGTGAGCAACTCAAGCAGGCCTCGGAAGCCTTCGCGTTCCTCGAGGCGAAGATGAAGGACGGGTCGGCGCAGGCATCATCGGTCGACGTGGACGCCGCGATGGCCAGGATCGGTGAGCTCGAGGCCGCGTTGCAGAAGGCCGAGCACGACGCCGAGGAGGCGCTCACCGGCTCGGTCTCGCAGGATGAACTCGACCAGGTTCGTCGGGACGCCGATGAGCGCGTCGCCGAGCTCGAGCGTCAGATCAAAGCAGACGCCGCGAAGCCCGATCCCGAGATCGAGGCGCTGCGGACGAAGCTCGCGGAAGCCGAGCGGCGCGCTCAGTTCGCCGAGGACTCGCTGGCGGCCGCGCGCTCGGACGTGCAGGCCGCCAAGCAGGAGGTCGAGGCGGCGCCCAAGTCGGTCCCGACGGGGCTCATCGAGGAGCTCGAGGCCAAGGTCGCCGAGGCTGAGGCGCGCGCGAAGGAAGCCGAGGAGGAAGCCTTGCGGATCACACCCGAGGCGAACGACCTCCGCGCCAAGCTTGCGCAGGCTGCGGCGCGCAAGAAGCTCGGCTCCTCCAGCTGAGCTACCAGCGGACGAGCGGGTCCACGGCGTAGGTCTCGCGGACCCGCAGGTCGATCTCGCCGGCCGGCAGCAACCGCCGCGGCTCCATCCCGTAACGCTGTGCCTGCTCGAGGTGTGCCCAGCAAAGCGGCACGAGCTCGTCTCGGGGGAACCAGCCGACGACATCGGGGGTGGCTCCGTGGGTGCCCCACTGCCAGAAGCAGAACTGACAGATCAGCGTGATGAGCTGCGGGTAGGCGAACTGTGCCCGGTAACCGAGGTCGTGTTCGATCACACGCCCCCACAGCGCGACGCGGCCGAGCACGGCGGGGCACCGGGTCCGGCGCAGGAGATCGAGCCCGTGCGTGCCGTGCAGGCCGCACGTGCAATCGACGCTGGGTGAAGCGTGCAGCCTGGTGTGCTTGCACCCAGCCTCGGTGACCTGCATCGGTCGCCAGGGTCGTGAGCGACCGGCCACCGGTCGCAGCAGTAGGTTCGACCCGTCGCGGTGGCCGCTGAGGGCCCAGGTGCGCCACGCGACGATCGGTTCGACTGCTTTCGTCGCCTCGAGAGAGCCCGCGGTCGACAGGATGTTCACGGGTCGACCGGTTCCGCGGGGGCCGGCTCGGGGCTCGTCTCGGGCATCGGTTCGACGATCGGGTCGGTCATCGGCTCGGGCAGATCCGGCGCGGGCACGGGCAGCGAGACCGGCTCGATCTCGATGATCCGTTGTGGACGTCCGATGTCCACGGTGCCTCCTCGCTGAGCGGGGGCCGTCGGGGGCCGAACCCAAGCGTAGTCCAGGTCGTCCGTGGTGGCGAGGGGTGGTTCTCGCTAGACGGAGACCAATCGATAGATGCCGTCGGCGGTGCTGAAGAACAGGTGGCCGTTGGGCGAAACCTCGACCGAGTGCACCCCGCTCGGCGCCGTCTCGATGATGTGAGGTCCCGTGGCGAAGCCCGTCCGCTTGGCGTTCAACCCGATCGAACGGATCGTGCCGGTTTTCACGTCGCCGAAGATCAGGTCACCGTTCAGGGCGCCGATCCCGCAGCGCTGGCAGAACGCCGCGCCGGTGATCCCGATCGGCGAGCTGAAGTACCGCTTCGGCAGGTGCCGCGGCGTCGGGCCCGAGTTGTTCGTGCCCCGGGGCTTCGGCAGGGAGCAGGTCTCGTGTGGGCCCCATCCGAAGTTGGCGCCCTTGGCGATCAGGTTGATCTCGTCGGTGCACTCCGGTCCGTTCTCGGTCTCCCACAGGCGCCCGGTCCGGGGGTCGAAGGTGAAGCCGAACGAGTTGCGATGTCCGTAGGACCAGATCCGCCCGTACGGGTTGCCGGCGACCGCGGTGCCGTCGGGATCGAGTCGCAGGATCTTCCCACGGAGGTTGTCGGTGCGGTCCTGCGAGTTGACCGAGTTGTGCCCGTCGCCGATCACGACGAACAGCTTGTTGCCGGGGCCGAAGAGGATCCGTCCGCCGTTGTGATACGGGTCCGAGCTGGCGGGGCTGTGCAGCAGGACCTTGAGCCCGCTGCCGGTGCCGCCGTTCACGGTGAACCGCACCAGCTGGTTCTGAAGGTGCCCGCCCCCCATCCGGGTCACATACACGTAGACGATCTGCTTCGTCGGCCAGCGCGGGTGCAATGCGATGCCGAGCGCGCCGCGCTCGCCGCTGCCGTCGACGCCGCCGATCGTGAACACGAGGTGCTGGTTCCCGGTGGCGGGGTTGAGCGTGCGGACCTCACCGGTGCCGCGCTCGAGGAACCAGATCATGCCGTTGGGTGCGAAGGTGAACCCCGAGGGGCCGTTCAGACCGGTCGCGACCGGCTTGACGTTGATCGCGGCCCGGTGCGGTACGTCCGCCGATGCCGTCGCCGTCGTACCGCCGATCGCTGCGGCCGCGATCATCGCGATCACCCATGCAGTCCTCCGTCGCATCTGATCCCCCTCGTGGTCGGTCTCCGAGCTATGGGACGATGACTGCCGTGACGCTCGTCCCTCCGTCTACCTTCGGCATCCCGGCACTGCGAACCGAAGACCCGCGCTTCCTCCGGGGTGAGGGGCGATACCTCGAGAACATCCCCGTTCCCGGAGCGCTGCGGGTGGTGTTCGTTCGCTCCATCTTCGCGCATGCCGTGCTGAACGGCGTGGAGGGTCTCCAGGATGCGAGGAGCATGCCGGGGGTGGCCGCTGTGTTCACGGCGCAGGACCTCGATCTGCCGAGCCAGCTCGCCGCGGGCTCGGTGGAGGTACCGGGGGAGGACCTCGAGCGACCCTTCGACCGGCCGATCCTTGCCCGGGATCGGGTGCGTTACGTCGGGGAGCCGATCGCCGTCGTGCTCGCCGAAACGGTCGGCCAGGCGCTCGACGCGGCGGAGCTGCTCATGATCGACGCCGATCCGCTCGAGGTCGTGATCGATCCTGAGCGGGCGGCGGCCGACGAGGTGCTGCTGTTCCCCGAGTGCGGGACGAACATCGCGACCCGCTTCGATCACCGGTGGGGCGACGACGTGTTGGCCGGCGCGGAATTGGTCGTCCGCGGGCGGTTCGAGAACCAACGCGTAGCGCCGGTGCCGATGGAGATGAACGGGATCGTCGTCGCGCCGGAGCACGACGACGCATGGACGGTGTGGGTTTCATCGCAGGTGCCGTTCGACGTGCGCAACGACCTGGTGGACGTGCTCGGCGAGCCGCGCGAGCGGATCCGGGTCATCTCACCGGACGTCGGCGGTGGTTTCGGCGCGAAGGTGCCGACCTACCCGGAGTACCTGGTGGTCGCGAAGGCTGCCCAGGTGCTCGGGCGCCCGGCGCGGTGGCACGAATCGCGCAGCGAATCGATGGTGAGCCTGACCCATGGGCGCTCGCAGGTGCAGCACGTCGAGATCGGTGCGCGCCGCGATGGCACGATCACGGGGCTCCGATTCGAGGTGCTCACGAACGTCGGCGCGTATCCGCAGCTCGGTTCGTTCATGGGCCAGACGACCGCGGAGATGATCTCGGGGGTCTACGCGATCCCCGACATCGCGTTCCGTGGGCGCTCGGTCGTGAGTAACGTCACGCCGCTGGGCGCCTACCGGGGCGCGGGCAGGCCGGAGGCCGCAGCCGCCATCGAGCGCGCGGTGGATCTGCTCGCGGCCGAGCTCGAACTGGATCCCGTCGAGGTCCGGCGCAGGAATCTGATCGCGGCCGACGCGTTCCCGTTCACTACCGGAGCCGGCACCGAGTACGACAGCGGGGATTACGTCGCGGCGCTGGATCGAGCCCTCGAGCTCGCCGGGTACGACGCCCTCCGTCGCGAACAGCGAGCGCGCAGGGAGCGTGGCGATCGTCGCGCGCTCGGCATCGGCGTGTCCACGTACGTCGAGATCACCGGGTTCCCCACGAAGGAGTTCGCCCGTGTCGACGTGGATGCGGACGGATCCGCGACCGTGTACGTGGGCACGACGTCGTTCGGGCAGGGCCACGAGACCGCGTTCGCGCAGCTGGTCGGCGGGATGCTGGCGATGCCGCACACCGGCGTGCGCGTGGTCCACTCGGACACCTCGCTCGTGGAGCGCGGCCAGGGGTCGTGGGGCTCGCGATCGCTGCAGGCCGGCGGATCGGTGATCGCGACGCGCACGGGCGAAGTCATCGAGCGCGCTCGCGTGCTGGCCGCCGCCGCGCTCGAGGCGGACCCGGCAGACCTGGAAGGACCGATCGACGGCGGGTTCCGCGTCGCGGGCGCGCCCGCGCAGTCGATCGGGTGGGGCACGCTGTCGGCGCTCGCCGCCGGCGACGGCGAGCCGCTGTCGGCCAAGGGGGTGAGCAGCGACCCTGGCGCGACGTTCCCGTTCGGGGCGCACGTCGCAGTGGTCGACGTCGATCTCGACACCGGCGAGGTCCGCCTGCTGCGCCACGTCGCGGTCGATGACTGCGGCCGGATCTTGAACCCGATGCTCGTGCGCGGTCAGCAGCACGGCGGGATCGCTCAGGGGATCGCGCAGGCGTTGTTCGAGGAGGTCCGCCTGGATGAGTCGGGCAACCCGATCACCGGCACGCTGTTGACCTACCTGATGCCGAGCGCGGCCGAGCTCCCCTCCTTCGAGTGCGCGAACACCGAGACCGTGACGCCCGTGAACCCGTTGGGAGCCAAAGGCATCGGGGAATCCGGATCGATCGGCGCGACCCCTGCGGTGCAGAGTGCCGTGGTCGACGCGCTCGCCCACCTGGGCGTTCGACATATCGACCTCCCCTGCTCGCCGGAGCGCGTCTGGCGAGCGCTCGCGGCAGTGGGCGAACGCCGGTAGGCGCTCGGTCCAAAGGCCTCCCCCTCACAGGCCTCGGTTCGCGCCCTCCGGCGCTACAGCGTCGGCCCCGCGAGCGTCACACTCCTCCTCATGCGCGAGCTCCATCGCGGCTTGATCCGCATCCTGAAGGGCCCGACGGGGGGACTCCTGACGTCCTTGGCCCTCGCAGCCGTCCTCGGCGGGGTCGCGATCGCCGCGCCGGGCCCGTCACTCGGACCGGCGAGCGAGCATCATGGCGGTGTCGGGACCCCGACCGGGCCTGTCGATGGGCTTTCGATCAGCGCCGGGGTCTCGGCCGGAGAGAGCGACGATGGCGACGCCTTGGAAGTGCGGTCTCGCTTCCAACCGCTCCTCCTCGGGAGCGGACGCTCCGCGGCCGGGGGCGCCGCCGCATCTGACGGGCACGATCGGACCGTCGACGGCCCCGGTCAGGCCGGCTCTGGGGCAAAGGGCGACGGTCCCAACGCACAACCGCCGAGTGGACCACCCACCCCCGGCGCCCACTCCGACGGTCCGGCCACGGGTCCCGGGTCTAGACCGACGCCTAACGATCCCGCACACGGTCCGGTCGGACCGGATCCCTCCAAGGGTGTCGACCGGGGGAGTTCGCCGAACCAGCCCAATCAACCGAACCAGCCGTCCGGGAACCAGGATCGTTCCGGACCGTCCGGTCCCGCCGGCTCGGATGGTCATCCCGGCGGTGCCGATCGCAGCTGAGGTCGGCATCCTGGCCGTTCGATAGCCTCACCCCTCATGGATGCGATGCCCCTGTGGGAGCAGCGCGTGCGCGCTCCTGTCATGACGCTGCCGACGTGGTCACGTACCTCGCCTGATCGATGCGTCTTCGCCACCAACAGCTCGGGGATCTGGCAGGTCCATGTCTGGGACGTCTCGACCGGTTCGCGCCTGCAGGTCTCCGATCACCCGGTCGGCGTCCGCGAGGGATACCCGACCCTCGACGGCTCCGAGGCCTTCTTCTGGCAGGAGGACACCGGCGATGAGACCGGCGCCTGGCTCGTCCGACCGTTCGAGGGCGGTGGCGCCGAGCCGTTCCTGACGGGCGTCCCACGGGGATGGAACGAAGGGATCGCCCAAGCGCCCGGGCTGGTCGTGGCCGGTGTCAGCACCGAGGAGGGAGCTTTCGAGATCTACGTCTCGGGATCCGGCGAGACCGCCCGGATGATCGCGCGGTCGATGTCGTGGCTCGCGGTTGCGGGTCTCTACTCCGCCCCCGAGCTCGCGGGTCTGTCGGCCGACGGGTCGCTGCTGGCGGTCCAGCACGCCGAGCACGGACAGCTGATGCACCCGGCCCTGCGGATCCTCGACCCGCGGACGGGGGCCGTCGTCGCGGAACGCGGCGACGGCGCCGCAGCTGTGGTGGCCACCGCCTGGTCGCCGGTTCCCGGCGACCAGCGGCTCGCGGTGACCCACGAGCCCGAGGACCGCGAACGTCCGGGGATCTGGGACCTCGCGACGGGTGAATGGCGCGACCTCGCCGTGGATCTTCCCGGTGACCAACACATCGTGGACTGGTTCCCGGACGGCGACGCCGTGTTGCTCGCCCGGCGTCTCGACGCACGAGACGACCTCCACCGCGTCGAGCTCGCGACGGGAAAGGTCACGAAGCTCGAGACCCCGACGGGCTCGATCGAGCACGCGCGCGTGCGGCCCGACGGCTCCGTGTGGTTCACCCACACCGACGGGGTGCATCGGACGCGGATCCTCGACGACAGGGGCCGGGAGCCGATCGCGGTCGACGAGCAAGCCCCCCCGGGGAGGCCGTTCACCGAGTGGCGCTACCGCAACGACGCGGGCCGCGAGGTCCACGGCTGGATCGTGGAGCCCGAAGGCGAGGGACCGCATCCGGTCATGGTGTTCGTCCACGGCGGCCCGCACTGGCTCTACGACGACCACTACATGCCGGAGGTGCAGGCGTACGTGGACGCGGGGTTCCTGGTGGCGATGCCGAACTACCGGGGCTCGACCGGCTACGGCCGGGCCTGGCGCGACGCCCTCACGGGGGACCCGGGGTTCACCGACGTCGATGACGTGACCGCGGGGCTCACCGACGTGCTGCGGCGCCCGGACGTCGATCCGGGTCGGGTCGTGATCGCCGGGTGGTCCTGGGGCGGCTACATCACGCTGATGCAGCTCGGTCGCAACCCCGAGCTCTGGACCGCGGGTGTGGCCGGCATCCCGGTCGGGGACTACGTGATGGCA
>Ga0207648_10003637_pt1 | contig 16129 bp, 19 predicted proteins | sample KBSMisM32_FD_184310 | JGI IMG/M metagenome (GOLD analysis project Ga0207648, IMG submission 184310) | Miscanthus rhizosphere microbial communities from Kellogg Biological Station, Michigan, USA - KBS Miscanthus M3-2 (SPAdes) (version 2) | ecosystem: Host-associated > Plants > Roots >...
CATACGACAAACGGGACTTATTCGTCCTGCGCAATGACGTACGTGGCTGCCGGTCTTTAGACCGGCCTACTCCTACTGGCATCCCCGTCGAATTCCCGCCCGGGCGGCGCCTGGTCCGGCCCCACGCGTCCGGCGGTGACCGGCGCGCGCGCGTAGCTCTCGGGACGAACCGGCGCACCGGCCATCCCGCGCAGCATCGCGAGCTGCCCGACGTGCGTGAGCGCGTCGGCGAGCGGCCCCTGAATGAGCTTTTCAGCGGCCCACGGCACGAGCGCCGCGGTCTGGAGCTCGCGGTCGAGCGCGGCCAGGTTGTCGAAGAACCGGCGCACTTCCACGTTCCAGTCGTCGCCGCCCTCGGCCTTCCATGACACGTTGTCCTGCACCAGCGTGACCGCCCACGCCATCAGATCCGCGAGGTGCGCCACGATGAGCACCGGCCGGCGCGTGGCCTCGCCGACGCTCGTGGAGCCGAAGCCGGCGGGCGCGTCGCGCAGCACTTTCGCGGCGCGATAGGCGAGCGTGGCGGCGAGATGCCGGACGACGGGACGAGCGGCATCGGCGGCAAGCGGCGTCGAAGGCGCAGCATCGGATGTCATGGTGGTATTGTCGCGCATGCGCTTTCCGGGCGCGCTCGCCGTGCTGCTGTGCATCGCGGCGGTCTCGTGCGAGCAGAAGGCCAGCGTGAGTGCGCCGCCGGCGCGCACGCCCGCGACCCCATCCCCTTCAATCGGCGCGGTCACTGCGGGCGCACCGCCCGCCCCCGCGTCACTCGAAGATGTCGAGGCGCGCGAGGGCCCGTTTGCCAGCGGCGGACAGACGTTCACGCTCGTGATGCACTCGAAACGGCTGCCGGGACGAGCCGATCCCGATGCGCAGAGTCTGGCGTGGCTGGAGATGCTCGACGCGGCCGGCAAGACGGCGTATCGCGAGGAGTTCGCCCACTCCGTCGACAACGGTACCTTCGTGGAGTCGTGCGCCGCTCATGCCGAGCAGCTTGCCGGGAACAGCGGGAAGGGCGTGCTGATGACGGTCGACTGCCTGCCGTCGGCCCCGTTGAGCGGCGGACGATGGTCGGTGTTCGGCGTCGTCGGCGGCCGTTTGAAGCGCTTCGGCGCACCAGTCGTGGCCGATGGATCGCTGGGCGCGTTCAAGCCCGGCGCCGTGAGCCGCTCGGGGCCGGTCACGCAGACGCTTGCGGACATGCTGACGGTGCGTCTCTGGACCGGCTACTTCTTCGTGTCGGTACCGATTCGCGTGGACTGGCAGCAGGGGGCCTTGGCGCCGGGCCAGCGCTGTCTGGAACAGACCGGGCGGGGCTTTGTCGAAGGCGGCTGCGAGTGGCCCGCGGAAGATGCGCAACCCGCGAGCCGTGACGAGCAGACATTCGTGCGCCTCTTCCGAGAGTCCAACGAGGCGTCGGGACCGCCGGCGCACGTCGTCGTCAACCCGTCCTCGAAGGTGTCGGTCGTCGCCGGCAAGGTGCAGGTGATCTGGAACGAAGGTCCCGAGGTGACGTCCTTCGCCGCCGACGACGACATCTGGGTGCGCGTCCGCATCGACGGCCGAGAGGGCTGGATCCATGGCGACGAAGATCTGCAGGCTGCCGGACTCTTCCGGGCCGGCTGAGTCGAGACCGGCGGTTCGGTCGCGCAGCCCTCGCTACACGCTGCCGGCGAGCGTGCGCCCGATCTCCGTGATCTGCTCGGTATGCCGCCCTTCGTGCGCCGCTATCAGCTCGATGAACTGGTAGACCGTCATCGCCCCGAAGAACGGGTGATCGAGCATCACCCCGCTCAGCGCCAGACCATCCGCGTCGGACACGAGCGCGCGCAGCCGCTGATGGCCACCCTCCACCGCCGCCCACGCCGCCGCGGCGTCGAGCGTACCGGTGGGCCTGGCGACTTCGGGGGCGTTTCGCCGGTTCACACGATCGGCCATTCGGGTTTCGATCGCGTCGGCCAACGGCGATCGGTCGCCGGTCTCTTCCGCCAGCCCGGCGGCCCGCGCCGTAGCGATGGCATCGGCGATGCGGCCCGTGAAGATCCGCTCGACCATCGACAGGTGCTCGAGCACCTCGGCCACTGACCATTGATCAGGCCCCGGGCGCTGCTCCCGCAGCGCCGGGGCGATGGACTCGACCGCCGCGCCGAGCGCGGCGCGCGATCGGTCGAGCCGTGAGAAGACGTCGAGCAAATGCGGATGCATCCCACGAGAATAGCCCCAGGCCGACCTCAAGGTCCGCCTCTACGTACGGAATAATCGGGTGTGGTCCCGCGCGTCCGGTTCGCCCCCTCGCCCACCGGCTACCTGCACGTCGGCGGCGCCCGCACCGCGCTCTTCAACTGGCTCTACGCGCGCCGGCACGGCGGCGTGTTCGTGCTGCGCATCGAAGACACCGACATGGAGCGCTCGTCGGCCGACATGGTGACGGGCATCCTGGACGGACTGCGCTGGCTGGGGCTCGACTGGGATGAGGGGCCCGACACCGGCGGGCCGCATGCGCCCTACTTTCAATCCGAGCGGCTGCACCGCTATGGCGAAGCCGCGGCGCGGCTGGTCACGCAGGGGCGGGCCTACTACTGCTTCTGCGCGCCCGATCGACTGCGCGAGGAACGCGAAAAGGCCGAGGCGCGCGGCGAAGCCTGGCAGTACGACCGCGCGTGCTTGTCGCTCGATGCGGCGCGGGTGGCGCAGCTCGTCGCCGAAGGCGCGCCCAAGGCAATCCGGTTCAAGGTGCCCGCCGGGCGCCCGGCGTTCGACGACGCCGTGCACGGGACGATCGAGTTCGACTCGGCCAACATCGAAGACTTCGTGATCGTCCGGTCGGACGGCTATCCGACGTATCACCTGTCAGTAGTGGTGGACGACGTGGACATGGGCATTACGCTCGTGATCCGCGGCGACGATCACATCTCGAACACGCCGAAGCACGTGCTGCTGTTCGAGGCGCTCGAATCGCCGGTGCCGCGCTTCGCCCACGTGCCGCTGATTCTTGGCGCTGACAAAAAGCGTCTGAGCAAACGGCACGGGGCCACTTCCGTAACGGAATACCGGATCCAGGGCTATTTGCCGGCCGCCCTGGTCAACTTCCTGGCCCTTCTGGGCTGGGCACCCGGCGACGATCGGGAATTGATGTCGAAGAGCGAGCTTATCGAGAGCTTTACGCTCGAAGGCATCAGCGGCGGCAACGCCGTGTTCAACACCGAGAAGCTCGACTGGATGAACGGCCAGTACATTGGCCGTCTGTCGGCGGTGGAGCTCGCGATCGCGGTGCGTCCACTGCTCGCGGAAGCGGGGCTCGAGACTCACCCGGTTGTCCAAGACCAGCAGGCGTTCGAACGGCTGCTGGAACTGCTGCGCCCGCGGGCCAAGCGGCTCACGGATTTCGTGGAGCAGTCGGCGCCACTACTCCGCGATCCCGCCGAGTACGAGCCGGCGGCAGAGAAGCACCTTTCCGTTCCGGGCCTCTCCGATCATCTCGAGGCGCTGGCCGGCGCGCTCCGCGCGGTAGAGCCGTTCTCCGAGAACGCCGTAGAAGCGGCGTTGCGAGCGGTAGCGACCGAACGCAGCGTGAAGGCCGGCGCGCTCATTCATGCGACGCGCGTGGCGATGACCGGGCGCACCGCGAGCCCGGGTCTCTTCGAGGTGCTGGTGCTGCTCGGCAGGGAGACGACGCTCAACCGTATTGCACGGCTCAACGCGTTTCTCGCGTCGCGTCAATCTGCATGAGCTCGTTTCAGTCCTGATCGAAATCCTGTCACGATTGAAATCGGCCGTGATCGATTAGCCAATCCACCTGGGAAATCCCGTGTTTTAACTCTGGCATACCCGTTGCACAACGGCTGTGCTAAAGATCGTGCGCCCCCCTGCGCATGGTCCAGTGCCCAGGAGTCTGATGATGGCGAAGGAAGATCGCGGATTTGCTTCCATGGACCGATCCAAGCAACGCGAGATCGCTCGAAAGGGAGGGAAGGCTGCCCACATGAAGGGCACTGCGCACGAGTGGACCAGCGAGGAGGCCCGACAGGCCGGCCGCAAGGGCGGGATGGCGAGCCACAAACGCCGGAAGCCCCTGATCCAACCACTGCCCGAAGTCTAGGCCCCCCTACCCCGGGTCCGCTTGCGACCTTCGCGGCTCAGCCGATATCATTGGAGGTTCGCGGCGCTCTGAGCGCCGCGGCCTACCACTGGGAGGTCGTTCAACGGTAGGACACGGCGCTCTGGACGCCGTTATCGGGGTTCGAATCCCTGCCTCCCAGCCATTTCGCTCGCTACGCTCGCTCATGGCTGCTCGGCCGGTCTTCCGGTTGGGCGCGATGAGCTCCGCTCATCGCGACCGGCACCGAATCCCCTGAATCATCCGAATCAACGACGACAGCGCCTGCAAGGGCTCGCTGAAACAAATCGAGCAAGCGATAGCTTCCAACGGGTCGCAGAGACGACGGCGTTCAGGCTGGACGCGCTGTCGGCAGCTGGCGCGGGCGTGGCTGGCGGTCGAGCTCAAAAACTCGAGCCGACGGTGACTTCAGAATTCACGGCGCTGAACGCCTTGCGACCACAACACGCGCGCCGTCAGCTCGGGTCAGTTTGAACTTCGCCGTTCGTGTCGGATTGCCAGCCGCGCACCGAAATAGACGATGGCGAAACCGGCTGCGGCCTGTAGTGCCAACATAGCAAAAGCAAACAGGCCGATCGCAACGCTGTCCATGCTGCCTCCTTACTGCAACGGTTCGAGCAAGCCGAAACGGTGGCTGTGACTCATCGACGGCGCGCGCGGTCCTGGCGCGTGCCCTGCTGCAGCACCATCTCGGTGACCGCGCCAGTGGCGTCGCGAATGAACTCTACGCGAAGGTTCGTATTCGAGATGTAGAAGCTGGTTTCGGACTCGGCGAGGAGCGGCGTCTTGTTCGCGCCGGAGACCATCGCCAGCTGAGTGCCATCGACGGCGATCGTGATAGGGCCGCCGAGCTCGTAGACTCCTGCGTAACGCGCGAGCACGTCCGGCGGCAACTGTATCGCCTTGCGCTCAGAGGCGAGCGTCACGGTGCCACCGTTCGCGAGCGTGCCGAGGAACGCGGCGATCTCCGGCGCCGCGACGGTCGGAACGCTGCCCAGCACCACGACCGAGATCTCGCGATCGGGAAACCAGGTGAGGTTCGCGAACGCCGGCGCACCGCCGCCGTGCGTCATGATCCTGCGGCCGTCCACTGTGCGCACGTAGAGGCCCAGGCCATAGTCACCCTTGAACGGCGTGGTCATCTTCCGTAGCGACGCGGCGGAAACGACCTTTCCGCCATAGAGTGCCCGCTGCCAGCGCAGCAGGTCGGCGGTTGTGGAGGAGAAGCCAGCCGCCGCGTTCGGCGTGACCGCGATGGCGTTGGGCGACATCGCCGCCGCCGCTGCCGGGTCTGGCCCGGTGTCCTTCAGGCTCAGCGGGGCAAGGATGTTCTCGGTGATGAAGCGCTCGTAGCTCTGGCCAGAGAGCCGCTCGATCAGGTGGCCGAGGATGAAATACCCGGTGTTCGTATAGCTGAACGTCTCACCTGGAGGCGTGAGCAGCGGCCGTTCCTCGAGTCTGGCGATATAGCCGGACGCGGTCGGTTCGCCCTGAATCGGCGTGCCGCGGGCCGCCGGCGGCGTCTGCAGGCCCGCGAAGCCCGCCGTGTGCGTCAACAGGTGAAAGATCGTCATCCCCTCCCACGCCGCTGGCGTGTTGGGAAGGTGCGTCTTGACGAGGTCGTCGATGCGCAGCCGGCCGCGCTCTTCGAGCAGGAGGATCGCGGCGGCGGTGAACTGCTTGGTCAGCGAGGCGACGCTGTAGCGACCGGAACCCCGTTCGTAGATCACCTGGTCGCCGCGCGCCACCAGGATCGAGCCGCTGAAGGTCTTGCTGGTGACAAAGGACTGCACCACCTGCTCCATGCGAGCGGTATCCTGCGCCTGGCACACAGCGGCTGGCGTCAGGAGCAAGACGAGCACGGTACGCAGGCGCCGCTTCATCGATCAGCCTTGCGGCACGTACGGATCGGGGACAACTCGCTCGAAGACGATGGCGACCTTGAAAGGCCCCCTGAGGCCAGTGCCTTCGTTGGTCGCGGTCAGCGTCTTTCCGTCCGCTGACACTTGGAACGTTCCCGCGCCAAGCATCTTTCCGTCGGCCTCGGTTCCTAGTTGCAGGGTCTGAGGATCCGGGCGGCTGCAAAAGCTCACGGCACCCGCTGGAACCCCCGGAATCGGACGGCCGCCGAGATCGAGGACTGGCCGGCGCCGCCCGTCCGTACTGATCGTTTGAGGACGTTCCGCCACCGCCTGGCCGTCAACGATCCCATACGCGACCATGAGGTAACCCGTGTCCGTGGCCTCGAATCGCACGCAGGCCTGCTGAGGCGTCGGGTTGCCCGTATCCCACTGCGAATCGTCGATCCTTGCTTTCCACGTCCCTTCAAACACGTCGCCACTCATCGTGACCTCCTTCAGCTTCCCGATCAGAGACGAGAGATACTCGTAGGGCAAGTGCACGGCGAGATCGAAAAAGAGGCCCACCAGGCCGACAACGCCTCGCTGCTGCCAGACCAGCGGCGCGATGTCCGGCCCGAGCTGTTCGAGGCCGTCACCGCACACCGCCCTGAACTCTTCGGGAAACGCGCGTGCGACGCGCCGATACAGCCGTCCGCAGCCGCTTACCAAAGGCCTCACGGGCGCGCCTCCTGCCGTCGTCTCAGGTCGAGTATCCGGACCAGGTCCTTGAGCCGCTCGCTCTCGAGATCGAGGACGCGCCGGCCGAGCGGCGTCAACTTGTAGTACCGACGTCGTGCGTCGTCGAACTCCGGCGCCGGTCGGTCGCCCGTTTCGGCGATCAACCCCGCCTGGATGAGCCGCTTCAACGAACCGTACAGCGTCGCGGGCCAGAGGCGGACCTTGCCGCCGCTGCGCTCCAGCACGTTCTGCATGATGCCGTAGCCGTGCTGCTCGACCTCGACGAGACAGAGCAGAATGTGAAACCAGTTGCTCTTCAGGGGCAGAAACGCGTCCGGGCTCTTCTTGGCCATTGGCGATCTGTATATCAATCGATATACATATCAGTCAAGAGACATTTAGTGCGGGAGCTGATCAAACGCAACCTGGCACGACGGGCGTTGGATCTCGACCTGAACCGCGACGGGCCGGTCGCTTCACACAAACGCTTCAGCGACGAGGACGACGCTTGCGCTTCCCACGGGCGATCTCGGTGGCAAGCGCCTCGAGCCGCGGGCCCCAAAGGTGCCGGAACTGATTCAGCCAGGCATCGACCTCAGCCAACGGACTCGCATCGACGGCGTAGACGCGTCTCGTGCCCTCGGCGCGCACCGTCGCAAACCCGCTTTCACGCAGGATCTTCAGCTGCTGCGAGACCGCCGATTGGGTGATACCGAACTCCCGCTCGATGACTTCAACGACCTCGCCAGATGCGTGCTCGCCCTTCTCCCCCAGGAGTTCAAGGATGCGCCGCCGAACGGGATCACCGAGGATGTCGAAGGCGTGCATTACGCCCCCGTGTAGGCGGCGATGGTCCGCTCGGCCTTTGCGCGCGCCTCTTCGGGATTCTCGCCGGACGCGGCGTGCGCCTCGCCCCACGCTTCACCGCTCGCGCGCATGAACCCCTTCCCCTCGCTCGACACCAGCCATGCGTCGACCCACTTCTGATCGCGCGGCGCTGCCGGGTCGAGCACATGCCGCTCCAGCCCGTAGAGTCCGAGATCCCACCCGATCCCAACGGCTCCTGGCCCGAACTGCTTCAAGTGCTCCTCGCCAATGCCGTCCTTGGGTGCGATGTGCTCCAGCGTGAGCCGCGCTTTCCCGGCATCGGCCGCGAGGCGGACGTTCACCCAACTCACGCCACCCATGAACTCCCAGGTCACATCGAGCGCGCTCGGGCGCTCGCAGCGAGTGATCGTGCCGCCGGCGTTGCCCTTCAGCTGATATCGCCCTCCAAGCTTCAGCTCGCCCTCGACGGGCATGAACCACCGGGCGAGCCGCTCCGGAGTCGTGATCGCGTCCCACAGGTCGTCGACGGTCGTATCGTACGTGCGGATCGCCACCGCAACGAGCGCGGCCTTGCCCAGGTGCTCGCGGTTTTCTACGCGGCGAAACTCTGCTCCGAACACTTGGCCCATCTGTCAGTCTCCTGCACGCTGCCAGGACGTCCAGCAACAGCGCCTAATATTAGCATAGTCTAATATATTACCAGCCCGGTGGATAATGGCGGCTCGCACACGTTCGCCAAGCCGAGGAGGGTTCGCCCATGACCGTCACGCTCGGAACCGGCGCGAGTCTGCCTCCGTCCGACGAACACATCGCCACCCTGCGCGCCTCCCTCCGCGGCGAGCTGATTCTTGGCGACCACGCGGACTACGAGAAGGCACGACGCGTCTGGAACGGCAACATCGATCGCCGTCCCGCGCTGATCGTCCGCTGCACTGGTGTCGCCGACGTGGTGCAGGCCGTCAACTTCGCGCGTACCTACGGCCTCGACCTCTCGGTCCGCGACGGCGGCCACAGCGCGCCGGGATACGCCACCAACGACGGCGGCCTGGTGATCGACCTGACGAGCATGAAGGGTATCCACGTCGATCCGGCGGCGCGGACGGCGCGGGTCGAAGGCGGCGTGATCTGGCGCGAACTCGATCACGAGACGCAGGCGTTCGGACTGGCCACCCCTGGAGGCACGGTCTCGAACACCGGAGTCCTGGGTCTCACGTTGGGCGGCGGCCTGGGGTGGTTGATGGGCAAACACGGCCTGGCCGTGGACAACGTGCTTGCGGCCGACGTCGTCACCGCCGACGGCCAGCTGCGACGCGCGAGCGCGGCGCAGAACCCGGACCTGTTCTGGGCGCTGCGCGGCGGCGGCGGCAATTTCGGCGTCGTGACGTCGATCGAGTACCAGCTCCACGAGGTGTCGCAGGTACTGGGCGGCATGATCCTCTTTCCCTACGATCAGGCGCGCGACGTCCTGCGCTTCTATCGTTCGTTCTGCGCGACGCTGCCTGATGAAGCCGAGATGTATGCGGCGCTGCTGACGGCGCCGCAGGGCATGCCGGTGGCTGCGCTGCTGGTCGGCTACAACGGCCCGATTGAAGAGGGCGAGCGGGTGTTTGCGCCGGCTCGCCGCTTCGGCACGCCGATCGCCGACCTGGTGGCGCCCATGCCGTACAGCGCCCGCCAGAGGATGCTCGACGAGCCGAACGCCATACACGGCCTGCAGCGCTACTGGCGGTCGGCGTTCACCGAGCAGATCTCCGACGAGCTGATCGACCGGCTCGTCGAGGCTGGCGGGGCGTTCACTTCACCGCTCAGCGCGATCATCTTCTTCCACATGCACGGCGCGGCTACCCGCGTGGCACCCGCCGACACGGCATTCGCCGCGCGGCGCGAGCAGTGGGACTTCGATCTGATCGGCCAGTGGACGGAACCGGCGGAGTCGAGCCGGCACATCGCGTGGGTGAAGGGCGTGTGGGACCAGATCGAGCCGCAGCTGAAAGGGTCGGCCTACGTCAATCACCTGGCCGCCGACGATCGGCCGGAGAAGGTTCGAGCCTCCTTCGGCGAAAACTACGGCCGGCTCCGGGAGATCAAGCGCACCTACGATCCGACGAACCTCTTTCACCTGAACGCGAACATCGCACCGTAGCCCAGCTACCGGGCCGTTCGTCGCCGGCGCCCGAACAGACATGCAGCACCGAGACCGAGCAGGCTCAGCGTCGCAGGTTCCGGAACGGCGGCACCGACGTTCACGTTGTCGATTGCGTAGTAGTTCCCGCCTACCAGGGCCCCGGCCCCGGTCAGCGTGAAGCTCGCAAGATTGCCCCACGCAGCGCCGAAGTTGAACGTCTGGAAATAGTTCGCAAGGACGTTCTCGACCAGGTTGCTGTCCAGGAAGAGGGTCGTGGACACGGTTCCACCGCCGAACAGATTGCCGACGACCTGAACCTGCCTGGCAAAAATGCTCGTCGAGAAGTGCGCCTCGGAGATATCAATCGAGGTCAGCGCGAAGGCCCCACCGGCCTGTGGCGAGATCGTGAGCACGTCCGGGCCGAGCACGTCGTCGACCACCAAGTACGTGCCGCCGTTGTCGGTGGCCCATGCCGCGTTAGCGATGTGAGAGTGGTTGGACGCGTCGAAGAGAAAGCCACCCGAGACGGGGTCGCTTGCGCCGGCGTGAAAGGAGTCCACTCCAACGCCGACGGCGATGTCCTCGAACGTAATGACCGCTGCTTGCGCGCTACCGATGCTTCCGGCCAGGGCCAGTACCCCCAGCCCCAATAATCGTTTCATAAGCAGGCCCTTCAGACACGACCGTTGCCGACGGCCAAGGTACGGATGCCTCCATCCACGAAGCTCGGCCGAGCAACTCGCGTTCCAGACGAGCTTGCTCATCAGTCATGGAGTTTCGCGGTGCCTCCATGGCTTCGGTCGCCAGCGACCGGACATTAGTCAGCTTGCGCGACGCCTGCCCCAGTTTCAGATCGCCTCGACAGGCATGAACCACCGAGCGAGCCGCTCTGGCGTCGTGATCGCCGGCGCGCGTCAGCCAATCATGGAGCTACGTGGCGTAGGTAAGAGCGAGGACATCGATCGCCTGGCGTTCCGGCGGCACTCCCGGAAGTGGAGCTGGTTCCAGCTCCTCCTCGTCGATCCAGAGAGGCGCTGGAAACTGTCTCCCTTCGCGCAGCGGCGCATCGATAATCGGCCTCAGGTCGGGGTCGAACGAGGTGAACGCACATCGCTCGCACCACCGGTCACAGTAGTTGTGTACGCCTACGATGAACACGTCGCGGATCTCCATTGGGGTTGCTCCTGCCTGCGCTAGAGAGCAACGGGAGTGCCAGCGCTGGTTCAACGCGATTGGCAGATGTCCCGCGTCGATTCGGCTTCACCGATCGCAGTGTCTGCGCAGCTCACGGGAGGAGGCAGTGGCAGTTTGGCGATCTCGACCTGATCCCACCCGGGCTACTCGGCGCTGATCCGCAGATCTCCGATGGCGTGCTGCACGTCGAGCGTCACGGTGACCGGCGAGTCCTGCGCGCGGGGGTTGATCCAGCGCCCGTCGCGCTTCTCGAGGCCGTTGACGTTGGAGTCGCCGATGAGGCCAGTCGTGCTCGCCGAGATGCCGACGCTCGCCGGCAGCTCGATGGTGGTGTCGCCGGCCCCCGCCTGCACCTTCACGGTGTAGCTCTTCGCCGGCGTCCCGCGCAGATCGATCTTCAGGTCCCCGGCGCCCAGACGGATCCCGAGGCTACGCAGATTGAGCTTCCCCAGCACCAGCGTCGCGTCCCCTGCGCCCATGGTGATCGTGAGATCGATTGGCGTCGTCTGGTCGAGGCTCAACCGCCACTTGTTCTCGACGTTCCCCGAACTCGAGCCCTGTGACACCTTCAGCTCGCCCGTGCCGCCGTTCACCGCATACGCGATTTCAGGTTTCAGCGTGGGCACGTTGAAGGCGAAATCGCCCTCGAGGAGCTTGGCGGCGCCGGACTCGACGTCCAGCTCGCCGGCGCTCATGTCGATCACGACGTTGGCGGCAGTGGCCGCGCCGCGGTCGACCGCATGGTGCTCGGTGACCACGGGTCCGGCGGTGCCGGGGAGACCGCAGGCGGCCAGCCACAGCGTCGGAACGACGGTGAGGAGCGTCTTCATCGATTTCATCCGCGCATTATCATCGAGCTCGATGGCTTCCAGCGAACAGGAACAGTTGTGGAACGGATCGTCAGGGCAGGCCTGGGTCGAGTCACAGGAGCTCCTCGATCACGTTCTGGCCCCCTTCGAAACGCTGCTCGTCGAGGCCGCGGCCGTCCGCTCCCCCGGCCGCCTGCTCGACGTGGGGTGCGGCACCGGCAGCACCACGCTCGCGATCGCGCGCCGGCTCGGCACGAGCGCCCGATGCACCGGCATCGACATCTCCCAGCCGATGCTCGCGCTCGCCACGGCGCGGGCAGCACGTGAAGGCAGCCCGGCTGAATTCATCCGCGCCGACGCGCAGACGCACCCGTTCGAACCCGCGAGCGTGGACATGATCGTGTCGCGCTTCGGTGTGATGTTCTTCGACGATCCGGTGGCCGCGTTCGCGAACCTGCGACGTGCGTCCACCGGCAACGCGGCGCTCCGGCTGATCGCGTGGCGCAGCGCCGCGGAGAACCCGTTCATGACCGCGGCCGAGCGCGCGGCCGCACCGCTCCTGCCGGAGCTGCCGCCGCGGAACCCGGACGGACCGGGCCAGTTCGCCTTCGGCAGCGCGGCACGCGTGCAGGCCATCCTCGAGGACAGCGGCTGGACGGGCGCTGAGCTCCGGCCGATCGACGTCGAGTGCGCGTTCCCCGCCGCGCAGCTGGACGCGTACCTCACGCGGCTCGGACCGGTGGGCCGCGTGGTCCAGGAGGCGGACGAGCAGACCCGCGCGCGGATCATGCAGACCATCCGTCCGGCCTTTGATCCGTACGTCCACGGGGGCGATGTGCGCTTCGTCGCGGCCTGCTGGATGGTGAGCGCTGGATAGGACGCAGCCGCGGGCAAGCACGGGCACAGCAGACGCGATGTGCTCAAGGGACCGGTGAAACTGTCGATTGTCGATGTGTGAAGCCGGGATCTCTTCCGCGTCTCGACGGCCAGGACGTCCACGTCCTGGTGGCCGAAGACGATGCCAGCTCGCGCTTTCGGCTGGAGACGGCGCTGCGCGCCTGGGGTTATCAGGTCACCAGTGTCGTGAACGGGCGGGAGGCCATCGCCGCGCTGGCACAGGCCGACGGACCCAGCCTGGCCGTGCTCGACTGGTCGATGCCCGAAGCCAACGGGCTGGAAGTGTGCCAGGCGATTCGCAGTGATCCCGAGAGCCGCTACGTCTACGCCATCCTGCTGACGTCGCACGATCGGGACGAGGACGTCATTGCCGGCTTCGATGCCGGCGCCGACGACTACGTCACCAAGCCGTTCAACACGAAGGAGCTGCGCGCCCGCATCCGGTCCGGGGCCCGCATCGTCCAGCTGCAGCGCCAGCTGGTGGCCGCGCACGAAGAGCTGCGCGAAAAGGCGATGCACGACGCCCTCACGGGGCTCCTCACGCGCGGCGCGTTCTTCGAAATCAGCGATCACGAGCTCGCGCGGGCCCGGCGCAGCCGCACGCCGCTCTCGGTCGTGATGGCCGACATCGATCACTTCAAGTCGATCAACGACCGCTTCGGCCATCCCGGCGGCGACCAGGTGCTGCGCGAAGTGGCGCGCCGGCTGCAGGCGACGTTCCGAAAGGAAGACGCCGTGGGGCGCTACGGCGGCGAGGAATTCGTGGCGCTGGCCGTGGGTTGTGAGGAGGCCGACGCCTACCGCCTGGCGGAACGGTTCCGTCAAGCGGTCGAGCGCGAGCCGTTCGTGATCGGCGCCGAGTGGCTCGACGTGACGACCAGCGTCGGCGTGGTCACGGGCGCGGCGGCCGAAGGCATGCTCGAGCTCGTGCGCGCCGCGGACGCGGCGCTCTACTGCGCCAAGACCTCGGGCCGCAACCGGGTGGTCGCCGCCAAGGCGCTCGCCACACCCTGATCGCGGGCTACCCCGCCATGCGCCAGAGGTGCATCACAGCGTAGCTGCGCCACGGCCGCCACGCCTGTGACAGCAGGTCCGCTTCCTTGGCGGTGACGCCGCCGAGCCGCTTTCTCACGGCGATGTCTTCCTTCGGAAACGCGTCGGGCCAGCGCAGCGCGCGCATGGCGATGTAGTGGGCGGTCCACTGCCCGATGCCGGGGATTGCCGCGAGCCGCTCGATCGACGCGTCGGGATCGCGGTGCACGCCCTCGTCGAGGCAGAGGTCGGGCGATCCCTGCCCCTTGGCCAGCGCGATGATGCTGCGGCAGCGCGCCGCCACGATGCCGTGCCGGGCGATCTGGTCCACGGACGCGGACGCGACGCGTGACGGCAGCGGCGTAAGGCGGTGCAGTTCGGGCACTGGCGTGACGATCGGCTCGCCGAAGGTCTCGACGAACCGGCAGGCGATGGTCGTGGCCGCTTTCACCGTCACCTGCTGGCCGAGAATCGCGCGCAGCCCCATCTCGAAACCGTTGAACGCGCCCGGCACCCGCAGGCCGGGGTTGGCGCGCACGGCGCCCTCGAGACGCCCGTCCCGTCTCAGGTGCGACGCGATCACGTCGGGGCGCGCGTTGAGATCGAAGAGCGCGCGCAGGCGGCGCAGCAGCGCCGGCAGCACCGGTGTGAGCGCGTGCGGAAACTCCACTTCGAGCGCGTGCTTCTTCCGGCTCTGCCTCACCGTAATCCAGCCCTTGGCCTTTCCGAGATGCACCGTCCGCGAGTAGGTCGTGGGCGTCACGTGCTCGATGCCCGTGAGGGCGCGTGCCGACAGGAACGCCAGCATGCCGGTCCAGTCGTACGGCGGACGGTACGCGAGCATCAGCGTGGAGGTTCCGCTGTCACCGGCGTGCCCGTCGCCGCTGGCTGCGCGGCGGCGCAGCCGCGTGGGCGGCATGCCGTATCGACCGGCAAACGCGTCGTTGAACCGGCGCAGGCTCGAGAACCCGCTGGCAAATGCCACCTCGGTGATCGGCAGCCGCGTCTCGGTGAGCAGCTGCTTGGCGAGCAGCAGCCGTCGCGTGAGCAGCAGCTGAATCGGCGGCACGCCCAGCTCGCTCTGGACGATTCGCCGGATCTGACGCGAACTGAGCTCGAACTGGGCCGCGATCTCCTCGAGGCCGCCGCTGCCGTCGAGCTGTCCTTCCTCGAGACGCTGCACGATCAGCTGTGCCACTCGCTGCGCGTCGTCCACCGGTGCGCTCCCGGGCGCCAGCTCGGGCCGGCAGCGCAGGCACGGCCGGAAGCCGGCCTGCTCGGCTTCCTGCGCGGTGGCGAAGAAGCGGCGGTTGGCCTCGCGGGCCAGCTTCGCGGGGCAGATCGGCCGGCAGTAGATGCGGGTCGACGTGATGCCGACGAAGAACAACCCGTCGAACCGTGCGTCGCGAGCCGCCAACGCCCGATGCAGTCTGCGATCGTCCTGGAGCATGCCCCCACGGTAGCGCGGCTCGCCGGGCCGATCTAGCCATTTTCGGACATCGAGGCACGGCCGGTCTTCGATGTCCGAAAACGGCCAGCGTGGAAGCGGCGTGGGCGATACTGTTCGAGGCGAGAGGAACGATGACCATGACGACGACATCGGACTACGTCTACAAGACGATCGACTCGCCGGTCGGCAGGTTGCGGCTGGTAGCGTCTGATAAGGGGCTGGCGGGAGTGTGGTGGGCGGACAGCAATCGCCCTACGCGCATACGGGCGCGCGGCGACAGCGAGAGCCCTCGGCATCCGGTGCTCGTCGAAACGGAGCGGCAGCTCCGCGAGTACTTTGCGGGGCGGCGGCAGACCTTCGACTTGAAGCTCGATTTCGTGGGCACGCCTTTTCAGCGCTCCGTGTGGAAAGCCCTGCTCACGATCCCCTTCGGCCAGACGCGTACCTACGGAGAGATTGCCAAGCAGGTGGGACGGCCAAGCGCGTCGCGCGCCGTCGGAGCGGCCAACGGACAGAACCCGGTGGCCATCGTCGCGCCGTGCCACCGCGTGATCGGCTCGACGGGGGCGCTGACGGGATTCGGTGGGGGCCTGGACGTGAAGGAGCAGCTGCTCCGGCTCGAGGGTTCTCTTTAGCGCACCGTCACGTCGGCCCGTCGCAGACGGGCGTCGTTCACCCCGTCGGGACGCGGCGCATCCTGCCAGCGCACGTCGTAGGTCGGGCCGGTGAGACCCGCGTCCTTCAGAAGCGACGCCACGTGCTCGGCGCGCCGCTTCCCGATGTCCTCCCGCTCGGTGAACAGGGTGTCATCGGACAGGAGCGACGCCGCCCGATACGCGGTGATCTCGATGCGCGTGGCCTTGCTCTTCAGCGCGAATTCCTGAATCTGCTGCAACTGGCCCGCGTGGCGGAACAGGATCGAGGTGTCGAAGTCGAACTGAATCGCGAACGTGCGCGGACCGGCGTCAGCGGTGGCCGCTGGCCGCGGCGCCGCCGGGTCTGCGGCGAACGCCAGCCGCCCCTTGCTCGGCCCCGGCGGGCGCGGCGGTTCGAACGTCAGGTTGTAGCGCTCCTCGGCCGGCAGCACGGTGCTGCAAG
>Ga0207648_10003645_pt1 | contig 16121 bp, 12 predicted proteins | sample KBSMisM32_FD_184310 | JGI IMG/M metagenome (GOLD analysis project Ga0207648, IMG submission 184310) | Miscanthus rhizosphere microbial communities from Kellogg Biological Station, Michigan, USA - KBS Miscanthus M3-2 (SPAdes) (version 2) | ecosystem: Host-associated > Plants > Roots >...
TGCCAGGCGCGCACGGCTATGTCCGTTGCAACACGAGGTTGACGCCGGCGGACAGGCGCTCCCATTTCGCGACCTCGGCCTCGACCTGCTTGCGGCCGGCCCTGGTCAGCGAATAGAAGCGAGCCCGGCGGTTGTTCTCCGACACGCCCCAGTCGGCGGTCATCCAGCCCTGATGCTCGAGGCGGTGCAGCGCGGGATAGAGCGACCCCTGCTGGACTCGCAGCAGATCGTCGGAAATCTGCTGGATTCGCTGGGCGATCGCCCAGCCGTGCATCGGCCCATCGGCAATCGTGCGCAGGATCAGGAGGTCAAGCGTGCCCTGGAGGACGTCAGTCTCGTCGCTCACGCGGCCTCTCTTGTAGATTCACACAGGGAGAAGACGTCGGGGAGCATAGAAGAAGTTCACAGGGCTTTTCAAGTGCTTGGCGCCGTCTGGGAGTGCGGATGAAGAGTGGAGACCGGGCTGGGAATCGAACCCAGCGGCGCTGCGATCAGGCAGCGCCCAGCGGGTTTGCAGCCCGCGGGGAGCGCCAGCTCCCGCAACCGGTCGAGCCCACTCTAGCCCGGGGCCGCTGCCGATGCGCCCGCGCGCGCGGCCACGACCGCGCTCAGCCCGGCCAGGAACCCGGCTTCCCGCTCATCCGGCGTGAGGCTGTGCGCCGCCCAACCGGCGCGCTGGAGCGCGAGCTGCCAGGCCCCGCCGACCTTGTCGTCTCCCGCGATCGTGACCGTCATTCCGGGGACGAGGGCGCCGCCCGCCTCCAGCCCGGCGAGCTCGGCGCCGATGAAGGCGCCCACCAGGAAGGACAGGCGTCCCTCGGGAGAGGAGCCGCCCGCGAGCTCGAGCAGGCGGACGCAGAAGAGCGCGCGGGCCAGGCCGGAGCGCCGCGCCTCCTCCATGCCTTGGCGGAGCAGGTCCTCGTCCGGCGCGACGAGCGGCGTGGAGGGAAGCCCGGAAGCGAGGATCGTCTGGTTCGTCACCGCCTGCAGCATCTCGCCCGCGAGCGACGTCACGCTCCCGGCCACGCGGCCGGCGGCGTCGATGCGGATCACCTTCCAGTGAGAGCCGACGTGAAGGAGAAGGCTCCCCGCGGGGATCCGGCCCAGGTGTACCAGGCCGATGGCCAGCGTCTCCTCGCCGCGCATGACGTCCACGGAGCCGATGCCGGCCTCCCCGCCGTCGAGCGAGCCGGTGCGGATGCCGGGAACGAACAGGATGGGCACTTCGGTCACGTCGGGCAGGATGGATTCGCGCGCGCCGGCCGCGAGCTCGGCGGCACCCGCTGGAGCCGCCACGTGCGGGACCTCGCACAATCCTTGCGGCGACGTGATCATGCCCGCCGCGGCCACGCGCAATGGCGCGGGAGTGCCCAGCGGCGTCCGGGCGCGCACCGTCCCGATCAGATCGCGCAGGGTCCCTCGCAGCGCGCGCGAATGCCCGTCGCGCGCCGTATCGCGAGCGCCGATCGTGGCCTCCCGGCGGGCGAGGATCTTGTCGCCGGCCACCAGCCACACCCGTGTGTTGGTCGTGCCGGCGTCGACACACACGAGCGGCCGCGGTACGGACGGATCGCCCAGGCGGCGGTCAGTCATGTCCGCCCGTCAGGGCCTGCAGGGCTTGCCGTGCCGCGGCATGGGTCGGTACGAGAGCGAGCGCCGTCCGGAGATGGGGGACGGCCTCCGAGGTGCGGCCGGCCCGCACGAGCAGGACGGCGGCGTCGTAGTGAAGATCCGCTTCGTCGGGCTGGAGACGCACGGCCTCGAGCATCTCGCGAATCGCCTCCGTGGTGTCTCCCTTTCCGGCCCGGGCCCGGGCCAGATTGGCGTGGCCGTCCGCGAGAGCGGGCTCCAGCCGCAGGGCCTTGGCGTAGTGGTCGATCGCCTCGTCGGTCCGTCCTTGATCGGCCAGCGCGGCGCCCAGTCCGTTGTGGGCGACGGCGAGGTTCGTCCGTGCCTCCGCGTAACCGGGCTGGAGGCGGAGAGCCTCCGCGAGCTCGGGCACGGCCTCCTCGAGCCTCCCTTCGCGGGCGAGAGCGGCCCCCAGATTGTTGTGTGCGACGGCGACGCTCGGATCGATCCGCACCGCCTCCGTGAAGTGGCGGATAGCCTCGCCGTTCCGGCCCTCCCCCGTGAGCGCCACGGCCAGGTTGTTGTGGGCCTCGAGGTAGTCGGGGAGCGCGCGCACCGCGTCGGCGTAATGACTCATGGCTTCGCGCACCTTACCCTGTTCCGCGAGGATCAGCCCGAGGTTGTTGTGCGCTTCCGGAAAATCCGGCCTGATGTCCAGCGCCGCGGAGTAGTGGGCGGCGGCCTCCTCGAGCCTCCGCTCCTTGGCCAGGGCATGGCCGAGGTTGCTCTCCGCACGGTAGTTACCGGTGGTCACCTCGAGCGCGTGCTCCCAGAGCGCGACGCTGTTCCTCCAGTAGTCGACCTGCCGGCGCGCGGCGATCGCGGACCCGGCCACGACGACGGCCGCCGCCGTGGCGAGCACGGCCTGCCGATGCCGCCATCCCACCAGGAGGTCCACCGCTCCCCACGCCATCACGATGAAGAGGCCGATGGCGGGAATGTAGGTGTAACGGTCCGCCCAGGGCTGGCTTCCGACCTGAACCAGTCCGAGGACGGGTAGCAGCGTACCGACGTACCAGAACCAGCCCACCGGCAGGTACGGGTGCCGTCGGGCCGCACGCAGAGCGAGCCACGACACGGCGCCGAGGAGCAAGACGGCGCCGAGGACCTGCCCGCCGGGGACGCGCGCGGGATACGGATAGAGGGCGGCCAGGCGCGTGGGCCAGAACACCTTGGCCGCATACCAGGCGTAGCCCAGGACCGCGGTAGCGAGACGCCGGCCCAGCGGCAGCAGCTCGAGCCCCTTGACCGCGCCCGCGTCATGCTGCACGAGAACGGTCACGACGCTGGAGGCGATGGCGAGTCCAATCAGGGGCAGCTTCTCGACGAGGAGGCGGCGCCAGTCGGACGGCTCATGGGCGCGGCCGAGCGGCCACCAGTCGAGAAGGAGAAGGACGAGCGGCAGCGTGACGAGCATCGGCTTGGCCATCAGTCCCAGGGCGAAGAGCACGAAGGTCAAGACGTAGCGGCTGGCTCGAGGCGACCGCACGTACGCGAGATAGGCGTGGAGGGTCAGCAGGAAGAACAGCGCGCTCAGGACGTCCTTGCGCTCCGCGATCCAGGCGACCGACTCGACGTGCAGTGGATGCACCGCGAAAAGGGCGGCCACGAACGCGCCGCGGAAGAGCGCCCCCGTCATCCGGTGGAGCAGGCCGAAGAGCAGGACCGTGTTCGCGAGGTGAAGCGCCACGCTCGTCAAGTGGTGTTTGCCGGCATCGAGGCCGAACCACTCGACGTCCAGCAGGTGCGAGAGCCAGGTCAGCGGATGCCAGTTGCCCGCGTGTCCCGTGGCCAGGGCCCAGGCCACGGCCCGCCCGTTCAGGCCGCCCGTGACGTCGGGGTTCTGGCTGACGTATTGCGGGTCGTCGAAGTTCACGAACTCGTGATGGCGGACCGGCGCATACACGAAAGCGCCCGCGGCGACGAGCGCGGCCGACATGAGGAAGACCGGACGGGTCACGGGCGGAAGGATAGCCGCCTGTCATCGGGAATGGGACAGTGACATCGAACCGACCGCAGAGCACGGCGGCGCTGCGCAGCAGCGGCGACGTGCGAGGGGGGTTTCAGGGGGGGAGCTCACGCTGCTCGTGCTCATGCGTGAGTTCTCCCCCTGACTTGACAAGCCCACGGCGGCGCTGCGCAGCAGCGACGTGCGAGGGGGGTTTCAGGGGGGGTCGCGAACACCCATCCCGCCGGGTGTGAGTGCCCCCCCTGACTTGAAATGCCTGCCTGCCCTCCTAGAACGAGAACCGTGCCACGAGCTGCGCGACGCGCGGCGCGTAGGCGGGGTCCGTGTTGTTGGTCAGCAGGAACGAGCTCGGGTTCGAATACGCCGTGGCCGCGGTGCCCGTCCGGTTGTCGAAGCCGACCAGCGTGCCCGCCCCCGTGACGGGAACGAAGTTCGCGTGGTTGAAGGCGTTGAGCAGCTCGGCGCGGAAATCGATGGTGGCGGTGCCCTTGAGCTTGAACCTCTTGACCAGGCTGATGTCCGCCGTCCAATACGTCGGCCCCGTCACCGCGAGGCTTCCCTCGCCGCACTTGCCGGGTCCGTAGTTGTAGCCGAACTGCGCGGTGCTGGTCGTCGTCCCCTGGATGTAGGTCGTGGGATCCACCATCTCGATGCAGTCCGGACCGTTTGCGGGGGCGAGGTAACGGCCCGTGGGCACGCCGAGCGAGGAGTATCCGGTCGGCGAGGTGGCGCTCACGCTGAAGGCGCGGTTCGTGTTGTCGATGATGTCCTGCGGCAGCATGTAGATCGCCTTGCCCGCGTCGTCGAAGCGCAGCTTGAACGCCTTCTGGAACTCCTTGCGGCTCATCCCGACGAGCCGCACGTTGCCGAAGTCCAGCATGCGTCCGCTCTGCACCCGGCTGATGGTGGCCAGCTGCCAGCCGCCGAAGAGCGCGTCGAGGACGGGGTGGGCGTTGCCCATGAGCTTCCGGCCCTTCCCGATCGGCAGCTCCCAGATCGCGTAGACCTTGAGGGCGTGGGTGATGCTGCCTTCGTTACCGACGTTGATCCGCTTCTGGTCCGGCTGCTCGAGCCCGAAGCGCTGCCACTCCCAGGAGCGGGCCAGTGAGTAGCTCGTGCGGAAGAAGAGGCCTTTGGACGTGTTGCGGCGCAGCTCGATCTCCATCGCGTGGTAGTCCGTCCCCCCGCCGTTGCCACGGATCCAGGCCCCATTCTGGAGGTCCGGGTTGGCCCGGAAGAAGTTGGCGGGCAGGCCGGCGGCGCGCGCGTTGGCCCGCCGCCCGGCGTCGGCGTCGAGACCCGTGTTCGCGTTGGTACCGCCCGGCAGGTAGGGCTGCGGGTTGAACCGCGCGAGCGGGTTGATGAAGTTGTTGTTGCCGAACAACGGCGACGTGTAGAGCGCGGGGTCGCCGGCACGGGCGGACGGGATTCCGTTGAAGTAGGCGAGGTAGATGGGCAGGGGCGCCGTGCCCGTGCCGGGGCCGAAGTACTTGAACGTGTTCCCGCGGCCGGCGGCGATGTTGGCGAACAGGTTCTGCTGGGCCAGCCGGAACTCGTCGAGGAAGCCGTTGGTCGCGATGTTGACCTCGTTGATGTTGTAGTCCGTCCAGAGGTCGCGACCCCGCGAGCCGATGTAGCGGGCCTCGAAGGCCATGCTCTTGCCGAGCTGGCGCTGGAATCCGGCGCTCCAGGTCTGCGAGTACGGAACCTTGAGGTCGGGGTCGAAGATCGAGATGTCCTCGGTGATCGCGTCCGTCATCGGGTACTGGGGCGTCGGGGGCACCAGCGGCGGGGCGAGACGGGCCTCATCGCGGAGCAGCACGGGGGCGGCGCCCAGGTTGCCGAGCTCATACGTACGGTTCGCGACGATCGAGATGCCGGGGTTGGCCCCGAAGATGTCGGTGAAGTCCGACATGCCGTTGCGGCTGTAGGCCATGGCGAACCCGGCGCGGAACACCGGCTCCTGACCGAACAGCTTCCCGAGGAGTCCCTTGTCGATGGTCGGACGCCACGTCACGCCCACATTGGGCGCGAGGTTGTTCCAGTCCGTGTTGTAGGCGCGCTGCCCCTCCTGATACTGGACGAACTCCGGCTTCTTCCCATTCAGCACGCCCGGCTTGAACAGGTTGTCCACGCCCGAAACGCCCCACACGTCCGCGACGGTGGCGGTCGAGAAGTTGCCGTTGGTGGGATACAGCGGGAGCTGGACCACGTAGCGGAGGCCGTAGTTCAGGGTCAGATTCGGCTTTGCCCGCCAGGAATCCTGGGCGAAGAAGTCGAGCTGGCGCATGCGGCCCCGGGCCATGGAGGAGCCGAGGTATTCGTACTGGCCGCTCTCGTTGAGCCGTGCGTTGCCGAGGATGCCGGTGACGCGGCCGGTGAGGATCGCGTACAGGCCGCGCGCGTTGGCGAGCTGGGTATCCGACGCGCCCGGGAAGTTGGTCGTGTTGAAGAGCGCGAAGGCGGGATCGGTGTTGTTGATCCCGAAATCGATCCGAGGCACCAGGCTCTGGTTCTGGAGCCACACGTCGGCCTGGGTGAACTCGACTCCGAAATTCAGGTTGTGCGCGCCGCGTACCCAGTTGAGGCTGTCGTGCGCCACCTTGGTGGACGCCTCGCGCGCGCTGATGTTCTGCGGGTTCCCGGCCGCGCCGCCGAGAGCGCCGATGCTTCCAGACGGATTCATCAGAAGCTGGCCGGTGCCGCAGCAGGCCCCGTTGATGTTGAGGTGCCGTCCCCCCTGGTTGGCGGCGGGATCGCTGAAGAGCGCGGGTGAGATCTCGGTCGAGAAGAGCGTGGCCCCACCGGTGGCGCCGAAGACGCGCAGGTCGTTGACGAGGTTCGCGGTCAGCGCGGAGCGCAGCGACCCCTGGTACGCGAAGCGCTTCGAGTCCTGCACGCCGTGGATCGGGAAGCCCGGGAAGGCGACGTCCCGGTTGTTCAGCGTGTCCGGATCGGAGAGCAGCTTGTTGAGCGTATAGGTCGCGGTGATGCGGTGCTTGTTCGAGAGCTGCATGTCGAGCCGCACGTGCGGGTAGCGCGTGACGTTGCTGAAGCCGCCCTGGTAGCTCAGCCGCTGGACGAGCGGATCGGACAGATCGGCGATGCCTCCCTGCTCCGCCGCGCTCCGGATCTTCCCGAGCAGCGCGGCGATGGTGGGATCGACGGTCGCCGTCTGCCCGCTGGCTCCCGCGAGCTGGAGCAGGTTCACCTCGCGCACGCCGCCCGCCGCGTTGTACCGGAAGATCCCCTGCTGGGCGGACGGGCTCAGGATGATGCGCTGGCGCTGCACGTCCGCGGGCGACCGCGACTCCTCGTAGTTCACGAAGAAGAACGCCTTGTTGCGGCCGTCGAAGAGATGGGGGATGCGGATGGGGCCGCCGAAGCGGACGCCGTAGTTGTCGAACTTGAGCTTGGCCCGCGGGGCCTTGCCCGTCGCCGGGTCCGGCGGCAGGTCGCGGTTGTTGAACCAGGTGTTCGCGTTGAGCGAGTCGCGCCGGAAGTATTCGTACACGCTGCCGTGATAGTCGTTGGTGCCCTGACGGCTGACGAACCGGATCTGCACCGCGCCCTGGCCGGAGGTCTCCGCTCCGCCTCCCGCCGTCGTCATCGTCACCTCTTCGACCGCGTCCAGTCGCGGGCTCAGGCGGGCGAAGAAACCGTCCGTCGTCTTCAGGTAGTTGTCCTGGACGCTCATGCCGTCGATCGTGATGTTGATGGCGCTCTGGTCGAGGCCGCTGACGATCGAGTCACGTGCGCCCCCGGGCGACGACACCCCCGGCATGCCGGCCAGGAAGTCGAGCGCATTGCGCGACTGCACGGGGAGGTTGTTGATCTGGGAGACCTCGACCGTGGTCGAGATCGCGGTGGACTGGGTCTGCACGAGAGGGGCGCCGGTGGCTTCGACCGTGACCGTCTCTTCCAATCCGCCCACTTCGAGCGTCGCCTTCAGCGAGGCCGGAGTGGCGGCCAGGACCTTGAAGCCCCGGGTCACGGATTGCTTGAAGCCCGACAGGGACACCGTGATCGTGTAGGTGCCTGCTTGGAGGGCCGGCACCGCGAACGTTCCCTTGTCGCCCGTGACCGCCTGGTAGATCGCGCCCGTGCCCTCGTTCTTCACCACGACGCTCGCCCCGGGCACGGGCGCGCCGGACGCGTCGACGGCCGTCCCCGTCAGCGGGGCGCTGGTGTTGCCGCCCTGGCCATGGGCCAGAGGGCTGACGAGGACCACCAACGCGCACGTCAGGGAGAACCCGAGGAACCTCTGCCTCATACACCCCTCCCGTTCCTTTTCTGGAGCCGACGGCTCTCAGTAGCGCCCCGGGGAAACGCTTCCCCGCACGTCAAAAGGCCGGAAAACGGATGGTTATGAGATTCCCTGGATCATGGCCCAGAGGATGTTCAATGGTCAAGCCATTGAATGAATCTTCAATGTCATGGACCGACGGGCCTGCGATGGGACGCCCGGATCGGGCGATCAGGTCTGTGCGGTCGGTCCTGCGCCCTGGTCGAGCCAGGCGCGGATGCGCTCGGCCGTCGTGCGCCCGACCGCGCTCGTCAGCTCCTCGATGCTGGCCCCGCGCACGCCGCGCAGCGAGCCGAAGCGCGAGAGGAGCTTGCGGCGCTTGATGGGGCCGATGCCGGGGATCTCGTCCAGCTCGGACCTCAAGGTGCGCTTCGAGCGCGTCTGGCGATGGAAGCCGATGGCGAAGCGGTGGGCTTCGTCGCGCACGCGCTGGACGAACTGCAGGATCGGTGACGAGCGCGGCAGCGCCACCGGCTCGTCATGGCCGGGCACGAAGATGAGCTCTTCGCGCTTGGCCAGGCTGGCCACGGGCTGGTCGCCGAGACCGAGCTCGGCCAGGGCCTCCGTGGCCGCGGAGAGCTGGCCCTTGCCGCCGTCGATCAGCACGAGGTCGGGCAGCTCCTTGCCCTCCTCGAGCAGGCGGCGGTAGCGGCGCCCGACCACTTCACGCATGGACGCGAAGTCGTCCGGGGTCCCGCCGAGCCCCTTGATCCGGAACTTCCGGTAGTCGGACTTCTTGCTGAGGCCGTCCTCGAAGACCACCATCGAGGCCACGACGTCCGAGCCCTGGATGTTCGAGATGTCGAAGCACTCGATGCGGCGCGGCTCGACCTCGAGCTGCAGGAGGTCCTGCAGCCCGCGCAGGATCTCCTCGGACTGCGTGCGCGGATGGCGCCATTCCAGGTCGAAGGCCAGGCGCGCGTTGCGCACGACCATCTCCAGCAGTCGCACTTTCTCCCCGCGCTGGGGGATGCGGATGCGCACCTGCGTGCCGCGGCGCGCGCTGAGCCATTCCTCGAGCAGCCCGCGGTCGGGGATCTCGACGGGGACGAGCACCTCGCGCGGGACGTAGCGCTGGCCGTCCGCGTAGTACTGCTGGATGGCGGAGGAGAGGAACCGCTCCGGCTCGGCCACGCGATGGACGAGGTATCCCTCGCGCCCCACCACCTTGCCCTCGCGCACGGAGAAGATCTGCAGCGCGCCGCGGTCCCATTCGACGTGGGACCCGAACAGGTCGCGCTCGTCGATGTCGGTGGTGGTGATCTTCTGCGGCGCCTCCAGGCGGTCCAGGGCGCGGATGTGGTCGCGCAACGTGGCCGCCTCCTCGAAGCGGGAGTCCTGGGCGGCTTCCTCCATCTGCGCGCGCAGGCTCTTCACCACCTCGTCCGTGCGCCCTTCGAGGAAAAGGCGCGCGTCCTGGGCCGCCTGGTGGTAGCGGTCGAGGGAGCAGATCTCGGCCACGCAGGGGGCCAGGCAGCGCTTGATCTGGTACTGCAGGCAGGGCCGCGGGCGCCGTCCGTTGAGGATCTCCTTGCAGGATCGGATGCCGAAGATGCGGTGCACCATCGACGCCGTGCGCCGTCCCAGCTTGGCCGGGATGTAGGGGCCCCCGTAGGCGTTCCCGTCCTCCGCCACCCGCCGCACGACGTAGATGCGCGGGTACTCCTCGTCCAGGGTCAGCTTGAGGTACGGATGGTTCTTGTCGTCGCGGAGGAGGATGTTGAAGCGCGGCTGGTGGCGCTTGATGAAGTTGTTCTCGAGGGCGAGGGCCTCCATCTCGGTGTCGGTGACCACGAGGTCCAGGTCCGCGATCTGCGAGACCATGTCGCCGCGCTGGGGGTCGATGGGGCGGCCGGCCTGGAAATACGACCGCACGCGGTCGCGGAGCACACGGGCCTTGCCGACGTAGAGGACGTGGCCCTCGCCGTCCTTGAACATGTACACGCCGGGGCGGACCGGCAGTGTCTCGAGCTTCTCCGTGAGACCCATGGTTCCAAGTGCGTTCGCCGGCAAGGAAACGCCCCCCTGCGGAAAACGCAACAGATAATTATACGATCGGGCGCACATGCTCACCGAACGCATCGGGGAGGCCTTCACCCGCCCGGTGGAGAGGCTCGTCCGCGCCTTCGCGCACGTCAGCCCCGACGTCCTCACCATCACCGGCCTCGCCCTCAACGGAGTGGCCTGCGCGTTCTTCGCCTTCTCCGGCGGCCGCGACTACGTGATGCCGGAGCTCCTCCGGACGGGGGGTCTCGTGGCCCTGGTGGCCAGCGTGTTCGACATGCTCGACGGCCGGGTGGCGCGCATGCGTGGCCGCTCGACGAAGTTCGGGGCCTTCCTGGACTCGACGATGGACCGCTACTCGGACATGCTCCTCTACCTGGGGCTCTTGCTCCTGTACGCGCGCCTGCACCGGACGGGCTTCATGGTGCTGGTCTGGGTGGCCGCGTTCGGGAGCTTCATGACGTCGTACGCGCGGGCGCGCGCGGAGAGCCTGATCCCGCAATGCACGGTCGGGTTCGTGGAGCGCCCGGAGCGCATCGTGCTCATCCTGATCGGAGCCGTCTTCAACCGCATGGCCGCCGCCCTCTGGATCATCGCCGTCCTCGCCAACGCGACCGCCATCCAGCGGGTCGTCTACACCTACGTGGAGCTCAAGAAGGGCTGGGCCCGCGAGCCCGAGGAGGGGCGTCCGTGACCATCTTCGACGCGCGCGCGGACGCGCTGCGCCGCCGGCTCTTGAAGCCGTGGAACTTCAGGGCCTATCTCTGGCGCAAGCTCCCCCTCGCCGCCTGCGCGGGCCTCAGCCTGCGGCAGCTCGACGAGAGCGCCTGCGCCGTGGGACTTCCCGGCGGATGGCGCACCCAGAACCCGTTCCGCTCGACGTATTTCGCGGCCCAGGCCATGGCCGCGGAGATGTCCACGGGCGCGCCCGCGATGATCCTCGTGCAAGGAGCCCCGGCGTCGATCGCGATGATCCTGCGCGGCATCGAAGCCGTCTTCACCAAGCGCATCCAGGGGCCGTCCGTGTTCACGTTCGACGACGTGGCCGGAATGCACGCGGTGATCGCGCGCGCCGCGTCCAGCGGCGAGAGCGAGAGCTACACCGGCCTCTCGGTCGGACGAGGTCCGGACGGCGCGCCCGCCTCGGAGTTCCGCGTGACCTGGTCGTTCAAGCGGCGGTCGTGACCGCGCCGGGCGTGGTCCCGTCGGAGGCGATCGTCGGGTTCGTGGCCGCGGGCGGCCACAGCCGCCGGATGGGGCGCGACAAGGCGCTGCTGCGATGGGGCGGCGGGACGCTGCTCGACCACGCGATCACGCGCCTGCGCGCGGTGTGCCTTGAGGTGCGCATCCTGAGCGGACGCGAGCCGCGCTACGCGGACCGCGGGCTGCCTGTCGACATCGACGGCCTCGCGGACGGCGGACCGCTGGCGGGACTGGCCACGGCGCTGTCCGTGGCCGCGCCTCGCGCGGTGCTGCTCCTCGGGGTGGACATGCCGTTCGTGACGGTGGCCCTGCTGGCGCGACTGCGCGATGCGCTGGCCGGTGTCGACGCGGTCGTGCCCGTCCTCGCCGCGGGCGCGGAGCCTCTGTGCGCCGCGTACGCGCATACGTGCGGCGTCTCCGTCCAGGCGGCGCTGGCCGCGGGGCAGCGCAAGATGACGTCGTTCTGGCCCCATCTGCGCGTGCGGGCGCTGGGCGAAGACGACCTCGCCCCGTTCGGACCGAGCGCGCAGGTGTTCCGGAACATCAACGATTCCGCCGAATACGACGCCGCCCTCGCGGCATCCGACGCCTCCGCGGATAATCCCTGACCGTGCCGCGCCGCACGTTCTCCCTTCACACCGTCCGCGGTCTCATGGCGTCCGGCCTCCTCGCGGGGGCCGTCCTCGCCGTCGGCCTGATTGGCTGGCGGCTCGTCCTGCTGGGCCGCGGCGCGATCGAAGTGATGCCCGACGAGCCCGAGGCCACCGCGTCCGCGGTCGAGCCCCAGCCCGAGCTGCGCGAGCGCAGCCTGCTCATCCCCGTAAAGGGCGTGGCTCCCGCCGCTTTGCGGGACAACTTCAACGACGCGAGGGCGGGCGGCCTGCGCGTGCACCACGCGCTCGACATCATGGCCGCGCGCGGGACGCCGGTGCTGGCCGTGGAGGATGGCCGCATCGTGCGCCTGCACCGCGGCGGCTCGGGCGGCATCACCGTCTACCAGCTCGACGGGTCGGGCCGGTACGGCTACTACTACGCGCACCTCGACCAATACGCGGGCGGCCTGGCCGAGGGCCAGAAGGTCACTCGGGGCGACGTGCTCGGCTTCGTGGGGACCACCGGGAACGCTCCGCCGAACGCGCCCCACCTGCATTTCGCGATCTACGAAGTCGAGGACCCGAAGCGCCCCTGGCGGGGCCGGCCGATCGATCCGTATCCGCTCTGGCGCTGACCCCGCCCTACGGTGCCTCGGGCACTTCGCCGCCCTCGGGACCGAAGAAAACCACCCACACGGTCAGATCGTCGCTGAAGTCTTCGAACCGATGCTCCGTCCCCGCGGCCACGAACATCAGATCTCCGGGCCCGAACTCATCCCGCTTGCCGTCGTGGAACAGGACTCCTCGTCCGCGGACGATCACGTAGACCTCGTCCTGCGTGTGCGGCGTCTGCTGGTTGGGTCGCACGGGGCACGAGAGCTTGATCTTCAAGGTCCCGCGATCGAGCAGGCCGGCGGCATGTTCGCCCGCGGGCCCCGGGATGCGCGCTCGCGCGTCGGCGAGGCGGACCACGTGGCTACGATCGGATGCACTCGTCATTCGTTCCTCTGGGCCTGGCCACGCATCGTCGGCGGGAATGTATTGTAATTCCGTGGTTCGAGAGGCCAAGCCCGCCGGACCGAGGGTCTGTGCCCTTCCGGGGAGATCCGCGCTGGGTCGAGGCGCGCTTCTCGCCGCCGCTCTCGTCGTCTGCGGCTCGCCGGCGACGGCCCTGCCCGTCCGCGTGGGTCTGGAGTGGCCCGCTGACCGGCCCCCGTCCGCGGTCGCGCGCATCCACGTCCAGGCGATTCGAACGGCGGGGCCGCCCGCGAGTGGCCCCGTCGAAGCCGAAGCTGAAGCCGGACCGGACGGGGCGATCCTGGACCTCGGAGGCGGGGTCTGGCAGGTACAGGCGTCCGCGCCTGGATACTGGAGCGACGGAGCCGAAGTCACCGTCGAAGGTCGCACCCCGACGAGCCTACGACTCGCGCTCTGGCCGGCGGCGTCGCTGCACGGCGAGATCCTGATGGACGGAGGCCGCACGCTGCCACGTGAGCTCGAGGTCCGGCTGAGCGCGGTCGCCGCTGAGCCCGCTCCCAGCCCGTCACGCGCGACGCTGCGCTGCCGGATCGAAGGCGGAGCTTGGAGCTGCGTGGGTCCGGCCGGCGTGTTCGACGTGCAGCTGGAGGCCGCGGGCTACGCGCCTCGATACGTGTGGGACGTGAGTCTCGACGCCGCCGGCACCGATCTCGGCCGGACCGTCCTGCGCCCAGGACCGTGGGTCTTCGGGCGTGCGGTTCGAAGCGACGGGTCGAACCCACAGGGTCCGTGTCGCGCGACGCTGCAGGGGAACGTGAGGCGGCGCGGCTCGCCGGAGCCCGATCCGGAAAACACGGCCGACGGCGAAACGAGCGTCTCCGTGCCCCTCAGCCGGCGTGGCTACTTCCACGTCGTCGGCGTGCCTCTGGGCGCTTATCTTCTTGGCATCGAATGTCCGGCGGCGAGCGCTTTCCAGGAGCTGCAAGTGCAGGCGGACGGCGAGACCCGGGTCGATCCTCCCCTGCTGCTCGAAGAGCTGACCCTCGACGTCGCGGTCACGCCGAAGGTCGATGCTGATGGCCGGCCCTGGCAGCTCACGGTGGAGGCCACGGCCCCGCACTGGCGGCGGATCGCGGACAAGGCCTTGGCCTCTGCGGACGGACGGTGGGCGCGCCGTGGCCTGACCGCCGGAAACTATCGTGTCGCCATCCAGAGCTCGGACGGCACGCCGTGGCTGCAACGGGTCGTCGGGTTGCGCGCGGACAGCGGGCCGCTGTCGCTCCGCGTAGGGTTCGTCGAGGTGTCGGGCCGGGTGCTGCTGGGCGCGCAGCCATTGCGCACCCGGCTCATCTTCAGCAACGAAGCGGGCGGGGAGCCGGTGGCGCTCACGAGCGATGACGACGGCCGCTTCCAGGGGCTGCTGCCGGCCTCACCCGGCGTCCTGGAGACTCGCTGGACCGTGGAGGCACACGCGGCGCATCCTCCGATCAACCGACGACTGGAAGGCGTCAGCGTGCGGCCGGAGGCGGGAGAAACGGCCGTCTGGGTGGATCTGGCGCTGCCGACGTTCGCCGTGCGCGGAACCGTCGTCTCCGACACTGGCGAACCGGAGAGTGGCGCTCAGGTCACCTTCGAGGACACCCGCAGCGGGGTCCGAACGGTCACCGCCACCGACGACGCGGGCAGCTTCGAATTGTCCGAGCTGCCGGCGGGGAGCTACACCGCGGTGGCCGAGTCGACCCACGGCATCTCGGAACGGAGCGCGCTCGAGGTAACGGAAGGTCTCGAGAGCGAGCTGCACCTCGTCCTGGGCCGCTCCGAGCACATCGCGTTCTACGTGGTCTCCAGCCAGGGCCCGGTGGTGGATGCGGCGGTTCAGGTCTGGATCGCGCCGGGGGTTCCGCGCGGCTTTGCGCGCACCGACGCCGACGGCCGATTCCAGGTGGACCTGCCGCCGGGAAACACCGAAGTGGGGCTGACGGTCGGAGCGCAGGGGCATGCCCTCAAGCTGACCCGGCTGCGGATCTCGGATGAACAGACCGTCACCCTCGGCGCGTCCGGGGGCCGGCTGGTGCTCGATCTCCAGCCGCCCGGGCGCAGCGGCGACGGCTCCACCACGCCGTATCTGGTGCACGACGGCGCCATCGAAGCCGCGGGCGCGCTCGCCGGCTGGGGCGGCGTCGATCCCTCCAGCGCCGGCCCGACGGTGATCGAAGCGATCGAGCCGGGAATCTACGCGCTCTGCCTTGCCCGCCCGGAAGAGCTCGCGGATCTGTGGCGGGGTCCGTTGCCCGCGAACCGCTGCCAGCAAGGCGCCGTCGAGCCCGGCGGGACGCTGACCCTCTCGCTGCCCTGACCCGACGCGCCCCGATCGTCCGGACCGTTGGATGGAAGCGGTCTCACAGTTCTAGCAATTTGGAAGCGGTCTCACTGTCTTGATACATGGAAGCGGTCTCACCGTTCTAACAAATCTGACAACAGAAATCGCGACATTCTTGTTGACGTCTGATCGACGCGCGGGCTAGGTTCGATTCAAGTCGTCAATCGACTGCCTTTCGTTCCGACGGCGGTGGGCGGAGAGAGTCGACCACCGACCGGACGGCAGCGCGTTCGGCTGGAATCGAACGTTCGCTCTGGACAAGGGGGCCGCGATGGAGATGAAAACGGGATTACTGCTCGTATCGTCGTCGGTGTTGCTGCTCGCGGGAATACCGCGCGCGTCCGCGCAAACCATCACCAGCAATCAGACCGGCACCAACAACGGCTACTTCTATTCGTATTGGAAGGATTCGGGGTCGGCGACCATGAACCTGGGGGCCGGTGGCAACTACAGCGTCAATTGGAATCTGGGCAGCGGGAATTTCGTGGGCGGCAAGGGCTGGAGCACCGGCTCTTCATCGAGGAGGATCGGCTACAACGCGGGCATCTGGAGCCCGAACGGCAACGCCTATCTGACCCTGTACGGGTGGACGCGGAACCCGCTCGTCGAATACTACGTCGTCGACAGCTGGGGCAGCTGGCGGCCGCCGGGAGGAACCTCGGTCGGCACCGTCACCAGTGACGGTGGCACCTACAACCTGTACCGGACGCAACGGGTCAATGCCCCTTCCATCGACGGCACGCGAACCTTCTATCAGTACTGGAGCGTGCGGACTTCGAAGAGGCCCACTGGAAGCAACCAGACCATCACCTTCAGCAACCACGTGAACGCGTGGGCCAGCCGGGGCTGGAATCTGGGGAGCCACGTCTACCAGATCATGGCCACGGAGGGATATCAGAGCAGCGGGAGCTCGAACCTCACCGTCTGGGCACAGTAACCGAGCGTAGCGTTTCTCGACCAGCTCTGGCCGGTCAGGTGCCGGCCGGCCAGAGATCCTTCTCGTCCACCTTGTCGTGCTTCGGCGCGCAATATCCTCAAGACCCGGCGGCGGCTCGCGAT
>Ga0207648_10003649_pt1 | contig 16116 bp, 11 predicted proteins | sample KBSMisM32_FD_184310 | JGI IMG/M metagenome (GOLD analysis project Ga0207648, IMG submission 184310) | Miscanthus rhizosphere microbial communities from Kellogg Biological Station, Michigan, USA - KBS Miscanthus M3-2 (SPAdes) (version 2) | ecosystem: Host-associated > Plants > Roots >...
GCCGTCGAGAAACCCTTGAAGATCGTGCGTCGACCAACCGATGCGGTGGTCGGTCACGCGACTCTGCGGAAAATTGTACGTGCGAATCTTCTCCGAGCGATCGCCGCTGCCGACCTGCGAGCGTCGCATCTTCGCTCGAGCATCCGCCTGCTCCTGCACTCGCCGGTCGCCATCAACTGGTTCGCCGACGACGGGCTCCCGTGGCTGCGCCGCCACCTCGGCCACCAGGTCGAGCAGCCCGCCGGCCGCCCGATCGAGGAGATCGCCCGCAGCATCCGCCGGCTGGGCGGCGAGTTCCACGGCGGCCACCCCGGCCGCTCGTGGGTGAAGTCCGAGGCCTTCCGCCGCGCCATCTGCGCCATCGGTGCTCCATCCGAAAAAGTGTGGTGGCGGTGCTGCCGCCGCCATCACTTTTTCTTAGGCACCCTTTGATGGCGGCGCAAACCGGTTTGCGCCATCGATGCGCCATCAAAAATGGGGTGATGGCGCAAATCATGACGGCCTCTTTTCGTCGTCTACCTTAAGGCCGCGGACGGACTTGCGCGTGATCGGATTGTCGTAGAGGAAGGAAACCAGGACGCCGTTGCGAACCCAGCTCTTGACGACCTCGCGCGCCTGTTTTTCCGACTTGCTAGGGACGTCCGCTTGGACAACCCGCCACGCCTCACGCTCGCCGGCCCTGGCGGCGTCGGTGTAGAAGTTGCCATCGCCGAGGCCGAGCCCGATCTTGCCGAGGATCAGGTTGGCCATTGGCTTGTCGATATCAGCCCAGGTCTCCGGCGGCTTCCAGGGTTCGGCAGTCTGCACCTCGTCGCCGGCGGTGTAGAGGTCGGTTGCATTTCCGAGCGGTACGCCGACTAGGCGGAACCATTTGGCCCCGCCGGCGGCTCTGGCGATGTTCACCTTGGCGCGGTCGACGCGAACGTAGAGCCGGCGATCTTCCTCCGGGATGCCGAACGTCTTGGCCTCCTCTGGGCTCATTGGCGTGAGCGTCGATACGAGCCGGCAGGCATTGACCAGCGAGCTTGCGCCGCGCCGCGATTGGCGTTCCCCGGATCGGCCACGCCCTTGGAAATGTGATGGGGCAGGTCGATCGCGATGTCGTATTTTGCAGCCAGGTCGGAGAGCACCTGCGCAACGTCGTCGATCAAGCTGTTGAGGTTCTCGTCGACGCTGTGGCTTTTAACGAACGGGTCGAGCAGCACGAGGTCGATCTTGTTGGCGACGATCCCGGTCTCGAGGTGGATCGCCAATTGCCCGAGCACAGCCCGGCCTTTCTGGTCGGTTGTCATGAGCTTGCCGGCGGCCGCACCGGGTGAGGACAGGAACAGCCAGCCGTCGAGGTCGGAGGCCGGGATATTGAAATGCAGCCGAGCGGCCAGGATGCGGCGGCGCAGCTCGTCGGCATCGTCCTCCAGGGAAATGATTAGGACGCGGGCGCGCTGGAATACGTGTTCGCCGGTCAGGTCACGGCCTGTTGCGAGCGCGAGCGCCTGCGCATAGCGCACGGCGGTCTTGCCGACGCCACCGTCCCTAATGAGCGAGCTTAGGAACCGCCGGCAGAAGGTATTGCCGAGCAGCCACCCACGCGGCGGGGGGCGGCGGTATCGTTCCCGGCGTTCCAAACGTTGAGGCCAGCGGACAAAGCATGGCGGTTGCCGCCATGGCTTGCTTCGCGGGCCTTCCGTTCGCGCCGAATGCCCTCAAGTTCCGCATCTACATCGGATGTCATAATTGCTTCCCCAGCAGGAAAAGCAGTTCGTCATCGATGGCGGGATAGCTCGGCCGAAGCGCCATCAGCCGAGCAAGGACGTCGCGCATCTGCGCGGTTGATATGTTAGCTAATCGCTTTTGGCATTCTGGCTCGGCTAGGGCAGCTGCGCCGCGCTCGCGCAGAGCGAGCATCAGCGCCTCGACCGTGCTTGCTGCCGCGCGGTCGGTCGGACGTTTGATTTCGTGCCACGCGCGTTCGAGCATGACGTTGTCGGCCATGAGTTCGCGCAGCCTTGTAAGCTCGTCCGCCGTGTAAGATGTGACGCTGACGCGGACACCGCTATCCTTGTGATAGCGACTGCAGCGTCGCGCCAACCCGGCGCCGACGAGGCATCCTCGGCGAAGGTCGGCTCCGCCTCGATGTCTTCGAATTTGAAGAGATTGTCGCGCACCGCTGCGAACGCCGCGGCCATGATTTCCTGCACGCGATCCTGGCCGACGTTGGCTACGAGGCCATCGCGCACCGCTGCCGCCTGCAGCATGTCGACGGCTCCGTGTAGGTCGAGATCGCCGGCCTGCCACAGCCTCGCCCGTGCCCACGCACGCAACGTGAGGACTGTCAAGCGACAGTGCGCAGCGGATGCCCGCGGTTGCCGGTACGCGGTCACGGTGGCAGTGTCGGCGCGTGCGGCGTTGGTGGTGGCCAACATGACAGCCACCCGCAAAATATTATGTTATTGTCCACGCCAACGCGGCCGCACCGTGCCTTTGCAGGTCTTGCAAACCCAACACGGTGTGGATATTTTCGACGGTGCAATGTTTGGAAGTTCTTGAGCGGCCGGCGTTCGTAGCGCCGGCCTCTCGCTTTTTCAGGGTGGGCCAACTCCTCCCTCCAATAATGTTTTGGGCTTGCATCGCCGCATGGCGGCTTCTTTCACCAGCTGCGCTAGCGCCGACCGCATGAAGTGGACAGGGCGATGTTTTCGCGCTCGGCTGCTCGCTTGGCAGCCTCGAACAGCGCTTTTGAAAGCCGCGTCGGGACCCGGCGCTTTTGGCAAGCTGGACAATTTTGGAAATTGTCTTTGCAGGTCAAAAGACACTTTTGCGCTTGCTGGACAGCCGAAGTCGTTGAAATTGTAAGCCCGGGGCACGCCCGCCGGGCTCGCCACCGTCGTTTCCGGCACTTTGATTTTAGACGGCGCCGTGACCGCCATTCGGTGCGATCATATCGCCTTGCTCCAATCCTCTCTGCCGGCTCCTCCAAGCGACCATGCCCACCTCGCATGACGACGAGGTGGTGAGGACCGCATCGCAGTGCTCCAGCGTCGACATGCATTACAAATCTACCGGTATGGAACCGAGTTCCATGCGCGGAGCGAAGATCCCACGCGATGGTCGCACCGGCGCCCTGCTCTCGCCCCGATCAGGCATCAGCGAAGGCTGCCGCAATGATGGTGGGGGACGCTCTGGTGTGGCGCGCGCTATCGAAATGATAATTCCCACGGGGTTGTCGCGCCGTAACATGTTGCGCGTGCTGGCATCGGGGGCGTCGGCGTTCGCGCTTGAAGGATGCGCGTCGCTTGCGGGGACCGCCACTCGCTTTGACGCGGCGGAGGTTGCGACCAATCCGACACTTCTCATCGCAACCACGCGCAAGCCGGTGAACGGTGCGCGGGCCAAGCCCTGGTTCGGCTCGGAGCGTGCCGCCCGGATGAGCATCGCGCGTGCAAAGCTCGCCGCTCCGGAGGAGGGACGCTTTTCGCTCGCTTCGATCGGTATGGATGATTGGCGCATCGATGCGATCGAAATGGCGCCGAAGATCGGCGATCTGCTCGTACCCGCCGCGGGCATGCGCGACGTGCTGCTTTACGTCCACGGTTTTAACCAGACGTTCGAGACGGCGGCGCTCGACGCTGCCCGCCTCTCGAACGGGATCCGGTTTCGCGGCGAGACGATGGTCTTTTCCTGGCCCTCGAAGGCGCAGCTGTTCGACTACGGTTATGACCGCGAGAGCGCCATGTGGTCGCGTGACGCCCTCGAGCAGGTCCTCTCAGGTTTGATCACAAGCCCAGCCGTCGGCCGCGTCCATATCGTTGCGCACAGCGTCGGCACCATGGTGACGATGGAGGCGATACGCCAGATCTACGATCGTCACGGGGGTATGGTCGCGGAAAGGATCGGCACGGTGGTGTTCGCGTCGCCCGATATCGATATGGACGTGTTCTCCTCTTCGGTGCAGCGCATCGGTCCGTTTGCGCAGAACATTACCGTCATTACCTCGACCAATGACCGGGCCCTTGCCGTGTCGCGTTGGATGGCGGGAGGAATCAACCGTGTGGGCGCCGCCGAGCATGCCGAGCTCAAGCGGTTGGGCCTGCACGTGATCGATGCCTCGAAACAGGGCTGGGGCATCATCAACCACGATCTGTTTCTGTCGAATGCACAGATTCGGGAGGTGATCCGCCGCGCCATCGATGGACAGCCGAGGCTGGCAGGTGATTGACCGCGCGCAATAGTTCAAGGGGCGCAGACCAGTGACGGGGGCATCGCATGTATGTCAGCACCCTTTGCAAATTCCCAATTTCTGGTCCAACTCCATCTCGGCGTTAAAGCCCCTGCCTTCGCCGCTTTCCTTTCGCAAGACGCTTGGCGGCAAGTCCTGCACACGCGGCTGACGATGGCCCACAGGCGCCTGCATTCGGCCTTGCGTTTCTATCGGTTGCGTGTTCGGCCGTGTCGGCGAGGTGCCGCGCGAATCGGTTTGTGGCGGAAGGTCGCTTTGTGCGAGTCCTGCAGCCGGGAAGCTTGCCACCGCGATGAGCAGTGCCCCAAAGCGGGTGACGAACGTCATCATTCGGATCGGCTTGCGACGGTTATGCGCCAATCCATTCGTGCGAGACCGTTCCATTGAAATCCTCCGCTTCAGCGAAGCGTCAAATTGGGCGCCCCTGAGTGGTGATCTGCGCGGCACTATGATGCTTGAAAGGTGCTGCGCCGTGCCGGGCAAAAATCTACCCGACACGGAAAAATGGCTTTGCTCTTATTGCTTTGTTTGGCGCGGCCTTGCGTCAATGGCGCAGCCCGTCAGACCGGCCGCCCAGGCCTTGCAGCAGGTCGCGCTGACCGGATTGCGACGCTTACCAGATGTCCGGACGGCCCCAACCACTTGCTCCGGCCGGTCTCCTGGCAGGTTCCACAGTACGGACGAAATTTGCCGCTTCGATGCCTCCCGTCCGGAACGGATCGCGCATAGATCCGCCATCGGACCATAGTATGGTTCGTCGCAAGGCGACACCCCCAGGAGAGAGCAGAATGGCTAACCGCTTAATGAAGGTCGTCGCTACGATCGTGTTCGTCGCGGGTACGTCGTCGCTTGCAACAGTCGCCTCCGCAACCCCGGCGGCGAACGGGTTCGCAATCAAGAATGCAGTTCCCTGCCAGCGTGGAGATCGTGCAGTGGCGGCGCGGATGGGGTGGCGGCGGCTGGGGGTATCGCCGCGGATGGGGCTGGGGCGGTGTAGGTGCAGGACTTGTTGCCGGCGCGGTGATCGGCAGTGCCCTCGCCTCGCCCTATTACGGCTATGACCCCTATTACTACCCCGGTCCTTACGTGGCGCCTCCGGGCCCGGTCATGTACGGCGCGCCCGGTCCCGCTTATGCCGCTCCTGTCGCTCCCGTTGCCGAAAGATGCAGTTGCGTACTGCATGCAGCGGTTCAAATCCTACGACCCCAGAAGCGGGACATATTTCGGCTACGATGGCGCTCGCCATCCCTGTCCCTGATTAGTTCGTAACAGCAGCGAAAGGGCCGCGTCACGCGGCCCTTTTTTATGTGCTCGGCGCGCTGCGCGGCAGAACGCCTGCCGGATGCAAGCACCACCCCACACTAATCGATCCCAGCGGCCGAGCGAGCTTCGGCGGTCAGTTCCAAGATGTGCATGCCCGTATTGGCTCGATCGACAACATAAATGTAGCCGCGGTCGTCGGTCTCGACGTTGTTGCTTTGGATCGATGTGGTGCAGCGTTCCTGGCCATCGATCTTGAAGCAGCGCTTCTCGGTGGCTTCTGTCATCGCCGGGATGAAGTAGCCGACTTCCTTGGGGTGATAAGGATTGCGCACGTCGAGCGCCCGCACCCCGCCGGCGAAATATGTGATGAAGGCGACCTTCTTGTGAAATGCCGGCGCCGTGCTCTCGTTGGAGGAATGGGCGCCGAAGCGCACACCGCGGTCGCAATAATTGCCGCTGGCCTCCGGCACCGAGAAGTTCGACACCATCATGGGCCTTGCCTCGACGCTGATGTCGGCGAACCACACCATTTGGTGGGTCTCCTGGCAGCCGTTGGCCCGGCCGGTCGCCTCGCTGACAATCATGACGAAATCGCGCACCGCCCCGACCCTGGACTTCGCGAATTCGGGCAGCGGCATCTGCAGCAACGGGAAAGACGTGTGCGCGCCGTGAAGCGGCGACATGTCCAGGCGGCCGACCTCGGGATAGCGCAAATTCGCCGGCGTAGGCTCCTTCGGCCCCTGCAACAGCTTCTGGCGGTCGATAATCTGGAAGATGCCGCCGTTTAGCGGCCCGTAGGCGAGGTAGAGGCGATTGCCCCGTGGTCCGGTCGAGATTGGACCGTGCAGGTCCGACGGCACGGCGCCGGTGGCACCGGGTTCATGACCCGGCAGGCCGAAGTCCCGAATCTTCACCGGCTTTTTCGGATCGCCGAGATCGTAGATTTCGAGCATCCGCTGCGCTCGCCAGCCCGGCACGCCGGAAACCAGAAAGGCGATCCCTGTGTCGCACTCCCACCAGCTTTTGTGCGTATCCTTGTAGTCACCGCCGATGCGCACGACGAGCTTGGGGTTGGCTGGATCGGCGACATTCCAGATTTCGTGCGCCAAACGACCGAACGAGCGTAGCAGGTAGACTGCGTTCGCATCGCCCCTTGGGAGGCTTCTGCCGTCGCACACCCGCGTCATCTGCGCGCCGCCGGTCTCGGGGCCACCCTCGGCGCCGGGAATGTGCGCCAGATATTTCGGTTGCACCGGGTCGGTGACGTCCACGATCGACGTGCCGTTGAATTCCGGCACGCCCTTGATCGGGTTCGCCGGCTTGCCGTCATAGCTGCCCCCGTGGTGCCCGACATAAGCGATATAACGATCGCCCTGCTTATGGATCGTCGGCTGGTAGGCGCTACGCGCCTGCAGATCGTTGAACCCCATCAGCCGCATGTTCTTGGCTTCCGCGGGCTCGACGACCTTTGGCGCCTGGCCGGCGGCGGGCATCTGCGCGAGCAAAAGTCCTGCGAGCGCGACGCCCGCCGAGCGCAATGTCGACGCGGTGAAACATGTCATGACCGTTCTCCCCCGTGCGTCACGGCCGTGCCGGGTCCAGCCGTGACGCAAACCTGGTGGCTTACTGCATTCCCGCGACGGCCCGCGCCTCGCCGCTTAACTCCAGAATGTGCATGCCGGTATTGGCGCGGTCGACGACGTAGACGTAGCCGCGGTCGTCGGTCTCCACATTATTGCTCTGAATTGCGGTCTTGCAGCGGTCCTGGCCGTCGACCTTGATGCAACGCTTGTCCGTCGCCTCGGTGATCGACGGGATGAAGTAGCCGATCTCCTTCGGCTGATACGGATTGCGTACGTCGACCGCGCGCACGCCGGCATTGAAGTAGGTGATGAACACGACCTTCTTGTAGAACACCGGCGCCATGCTCTCGTTTGAGGAATGCGCGCCGAACCGGCCGCCGCGATGGCAGAAGTTTCCGCTCGCCTCAGGGACGGAGAAATTCGAGACCACCATGGGCTTGGCCTCGACCGTCACATCGACGAACCACACGATTTGGCGCTCTTCCTGGCACTCGTTGCGGATCTGCTCGTCCACGATCATCACTATGTCCCGGACCCTGCCGTCCTTGTCCTGGGCGAATTCCGCAACCGGCATCTGCAGCATCGGGAAGACGGTGTGCGCACCGTTGAACGGAAGCATCTCGACGCGGCTGATCTCGGGGTAGCGCAGGTTGTCCGGCGTCGGCTCCTTCGGCCCCTTGATGAGCTTCTCGCGGTCGACGATCTGCAGCACGCCGCCCTTGTTGGTGCCGTGGCCGAAATAGATGCGATTGCCCTGCGGCCCGGTGGACACGCCGCCGTGCAGCTCCATCGGCACCGCCCCGGTCGCGCCGGGCTCCTGGCCGACGAGGCCGAAGTCGCGGATATGGACAGGCTTCAACGGATCGCTGAGGTCATAGACCTGGGTCATGCGCCGCACCCGCCAGCCCTCCACGCCGGAGACGAGATAGGCGATGCCGGTGTCGCATTCCCACCAGCTCTTGTGCGTGTCCTTCAAGCCCATGACGATCTGGGTGAGCAGCGCGGGCTTGGCCGGATCGGTGACATCCCAGATTTCATGGCCACGGCCGCCGAAGACGCGCAGCATGTAGGTCTTGCCGGCGTCGCCCTTGGGCAGCGTCTTGCCGTCGCAGACGCGCACCATCTGCGCACCGCCTTCCTCGTAGTTGCCTGGGAGCCCGGGGATATGGGCGAGGTATTTCGGTTGCGCCGGGTCAGTTACGTCGACGACCGAGGTGCCGTTGAACTCGGCTTGGCCGGTCAATTTGTTGACGGGCTTCGGCACGTCGGGGGTGCCGCCGTGATGCCCGATATAAGCGATGTAACGGTTGCCTTGGTGATGGATGGTCGGCTGGTAGGCGCTGCGCGCCTGCAGGTCGTTGTAGCCGACGAGCCGCATGTTCTTGGCTTCCGGCGGATCGCCGATCTTGGGCGACTGCGCGAGCGCGGGCAGCGCCGAATAGGCAAGTACCCCGGCGGCTGCGCCAGCCATCAGTGTGCGCAGCCCGTCGGCAGAATTAGTCCATGGCATTCAAGTTTCTCCCTAGTTGTTCGTTCCTTACGCCAATGCCTTCTTGACCCGCTCCGGAGTGAACGGAGTATGACGCAGGCGCACGCCGGTGAGTTCGGCCACCGCGCTCGAGATCGCAGGTGCCACGAGCGGTGTCGCCATCTGTCCGGCCCCGGTCGGATGGTTCTCGGTCGCGATCACCTCGATGTGCATCTGCGGCACATCCTTCATGCGCGGCACGTGATAGTCATAGAAGTTGTTCTGCTCAACCGCGCCGTTCTTGATGGTGATGAGCTCGGAGAGCGTCACGCCGAGGCCGTAAACGATGCTGCTCTCGGTTTGCGCCACCACGTTGTCCGGCTGCACCGCCACGCCGCAGTCGATGGTGCACCAGAAGTTATGCACCTTGATCTGGCCACTGCCGCGGTCGAGCGACACCTCGGCGATGCCGGCCACCTGTGAGCCGGAATAGTCGAGATAGGCGAAGCCAAGCGCGCGGCCGTCACGTTTGCGGCCCCACTCCGCCATCTGCGCCACGCGTTGGACCGCCTTGATGGCGCGGGGTGTGTCCTTCAGGAGTTCGAGCCGGTAAGCGACCGGGTCGACCCCGCGCTTGCGCGCAATCTCGTCCAGGAACGCCTCGGTTGCGAACCTGTTGGCCAAAAAACTGATTCCACGCAGCGGATTGGTGCGCACGCCGGTGTCGCGGTAAAGTTGCTCGACCAGTTGGTGCGGGACGTCGTAGCCGCGCAGGTCAGCGCCGAGCATCGCGATGAAGTCCTTGCCTCCGGCCATCTGGTAGCGCACCGGATCCATGTAAGCCCCGACCCGGTCGACTGCGATGCGGTGATGCCAGGCCGCGAGCTTGCCGGACCGGTCGAACCCGGCCTTCAGGTAGTGGGCGGAGATTGGCCGGAAGCGGCCGTTATGGACGTCGTCCTCGCGCGTCCACATCACCTTGACCGGTCGGCCGGCCTCCTTCGACAGCAGCACCGCATCGAGGATGAAATCGACGTCGCGGTTTCCGCGCCGGCCGAAGCCGCCTCCCATCAGCATGTCGTTGAGCTTCACCTTGTCGCGCGGAATGCCGAGCAGCTTGGCGGGCGCTTCGCAGGCGGTCGTCTGGCTCTGCGTTCCCGCCCAGATTTCGACCGAATCTCCGCCGGGCGCCACCGAAGCAATGGCGTTGAGCGGCTCCATCTGCGCGTGATAGGCGTAATCGCAGCGATACTCGGCATCGATCGTACTGGCTGCCTTCGGCATCTCGCCGCGGGCGTCGCCGATCCTGCTCCACTCCGTCGCGCCGCGGGCGAGATTCCTGGCATCGGCGGCGAATCGCTCAATACCCTTGTCGCTGTCGAAGCCCCAGGCGGTCCCGGTCCTGCTCCAAGTCACGGCGAGCGCCCGGCGTGCCTCGAACGCGGCCCACGGCGTGTCGGCGAGCACGCCGACCCCGTACGGCAGCCGGACGATCTTGACCGCGCCCGCGATCACCTTGGCCTTGGCATCATCGATCTTGTCCGGCACCGAGCCGTCCACCGGCGCCCGCAGCACGGCGCCGTAGAGCATGTTCGGGACCTGGACATCGATGGCATAGCGCGCGCTGCCGTTCACCTTGCCCGGCAGTTCGGCCCGCATCACGTCCCTCCCGATCAGCCGGAACTGGCCCGGCTTCTTCAGGTCCTCCGGCTTGATCTCCGGCGCCTTGGCGGGCACTTCGGCAATCGCCGCGATGTCGCCATAGCTGAGCTTGCGGCCGGACCTGGCGTGGACGACCACGTTCGGCTCGGTGGTCAGTTCCTCGATCGGCACGCCGAGCTTCCTGGCCGCATTGTCGAGCAGCACGCGGCGCACTTGCGCGCCGAACGTGCGCAACGGCCCATAGTAGCTCGTCACCGCGTTGGAACCGGCGGTGTACATCATGCCTTGGAAGCCCGGATTGCCGTAGATCGCCTCGATCGGCGGCGCCGGCACGATCCGTACCTTCGACCAGTCGGCGTCGAGCTCCTCGGCGATGATCAACGGCAGCGAGGTCATCGACCCCTGCCCCATCTCGGTCGCCGCCGACATGATGGTGATCGTTCCATCGGGCGTGATCGACACCCATGGGCTCAGCGCCTTGCCGGCGCGCTCGGTGGCGAGCGCCGCCGCGACAGCCGAGCCGCTTTTCCCAAACGCAACCGCGAAGGACAGCCCAGCCACACCGACCATAACCTGGCGGCGCGACATGGAAACGCTCGCGCTCCGGACTCTTATGTGCTTTGTCATGGCTCAGGCCTCCCGCGCGGCGCGCTCAACGGCGCGCACGATGCGCTGATAGGTTCCGCAGCGGCAGATGTTCGTGTTCATGTGCTCGACGATCTGATCGCGCGTCGGCTTGGGATTTTGCTTGAGCAAGTCGGCGGCGCTCATGATCTGGCCGGATTGGCAGTAGCCGCATTGCGGGACCTGTTCGGCGAGCCATGCCTTTTGCAATGGGTGCGACGAATCCACCGACAACCCTTCGATCGTCGTCACCGACCTGCCGGAAATCTCCGACACCTGCGTCTGGCATGAGAACGCACGCTTGCCGTCGATATGCACCATGCAGGCCCCGCACAGGCCGGTGCCGCAGCCGAACTTGGTGCCCGTGAGCTTGAGGCCTTCCCGGAGCACCCATAGCAACGGAGTTGCCGGAGGTGCGTCGGTAGACGCCGCCTTGCCGTTCACAATGAAATCGATGGCCATGGTCTCCTCCCTGAGAATAGATAGCGAGCAGCGAGGTCGCGGTTAGGGCCGCTTGTTATTCGCTACTCGCTATTCGTCGTGCGCCATTCGTATGCTCCCCGGTCGCTCGTCCGTCCTGCGTCGCTCGATCTACCCCAGCGCCGACTTGACCCGCGCCGGGTTGAGCGGAAGATCGCGGACCCGTTTGCCGGTGGCGTTGGCGAAGGCATTGGCAACGGCGGCGACTGCGGGGCCCTGCGAGCCTTCACCGGAACCTAGCGGGCGCTCATTCGGACGGTTGATCAGCTCGATCTCGACCTTTGGCGCCTCCGGCATGGTCAGGATCGGATAGCTCGCCCAGTCGCGCGCCAGGATCCCACTTTTGTCGAAACGCACCTCCTCCTTCAGCGTCCAGCTCACCGATTGGACGATGCCGCCTTCGATCTGGCTCGTGAGCCCATCCGGGTTGATGATCAAGCCGGAATCAACCGCGGCCCACGTCTGTGGCACACTGACCAGGCCGGTGGCACGGTCAACCACGACCTCCGCCACCACCGCGACATAGCAGGCGAGATTCTTGTATTTGGCAAAGCCGATGCCGCGGCCGCGCGTACCGTCGCCCTTCTCTCCGTCCTTCCAGCCGGCCTTCTTGGCCACAGCCTCGATCACGGCCCGCGCGCGCGGGTCTTTCAGATGTGCAAGGCGGAAAGCGACCGGATCGGCGCCGGCCGCGGTCGCGAGCTCATCCATGAAGGACTCGAGCGCGAACACGTTGGCATAGGCCCCGAGCGTGCGCAGCGCCGAGACCCGGATCGGCATGTCCTGCACGAAATGATGGACCACCCGCTGGCTCGGGAAATCGTAAAGCGGAATGGCATTGCGATCGCCGCCGCCGGCCGGTTGCGGCGGGCTCGTCGGCGGTCCCATCTTCTGCGGCTCGGCGAGATACCAGCCCGCGAGCACATTGGTACCGTCCGTGGATTCCGGACGTGTGGAATGGCTGTTGCTCCACACCTCGTATTGCCAGTCCGCGATCTTGCCGTCGCCTCCAAGCGCCGCCTTGGCGTGCATCACCATGGCGGGACCATAAGGTTCCCAGCCGAATTCTTCGTCTCGCATCCATTGCAGACGGACCGGGCGGCCGGGCACCGCCCGCGCCAGCAACGCCGCATCGGCGGCAACGTCGTCGGCGCCGTTGTGACCGTAGCAGCCGGATCCCTCCACATGCACGCAGCGGATCGCGGCGGCCGGCATTTTCAGGACTTTGACCAGCTCGGCGCGCAACGGAAAGACGCCCTGCGAGTGCGTCCATACCGTCATGCGCCCATCCTTGAACTCGGCGACCGAGCAGGATGGACCGATCGAACCGTGCGACATGTAAGGCTTGGTGTAGACCGCCTCGAAGGTACGGGCATCGGCGGGTGCCGCACCCTGCTTGACGCCGATGGTGGCATCCTTGCTCGGCAGCGACTTGATCACCTCGAAGATGCGCGCGGGATCCGGCAACTCGGGTCCCAATGTCCACTTCGCGCTTTGGCGCAGCGCTTCGCGTGCCTTGATTGCCTGTTCTTCGCGCTCGGCCACGACACCGAGGAAGGAGCCGTCCCGCACCACCGCAATCACGCCCGGCATCGCCTTGGCCGCCGCTTCGTCGGCGCTGTCGAGTTTCGAGCCATAGCGCGGCGGACGGATCACCCGGCCATGCAACATCCCCGCGGGGCGCATGTCCTGCACATACACCAGGCCACCGGTCACCTTGGCCGGAATGTCGAAACGCGCAATGGATTTTCCCACGATCTTGTGGCTCGCGGGCGGCTTCGGTGTCGCCCTGGCCGTTGCTTCCCGATTGAGGTCGGGATTGAGTTCGCTGTAGCCGATCTTGCGGCCGTCAGGCGCCGAGACGACGCCGTCGGCGACCTTCAATTGATCCGTTGCCACGCCGAGCCGCTTCGCCGCGAGGTCGATCAAAATGGCGCGAGCCTCGGCGCATGCCATGCGTAAAGCTGTGCCGCTGTTCTCGATGGATTGGCTGCCCGCAGTCTGACCCTCGTTCGGCGTCTGGCGGGTGTCGCCGGAAATCATCCTGACGCGAGCGAGCGGCAGATCGATCTCCTCGGCGGCAATTTGCGCGAGGGCGGTGAGAATGCCCTGCCCCAGTTCGACTTTTCCCGTGAAGACGGTCGCGGATCCGTCGGGATTTATGCGAATCCAGCCGTCGAGCCTGCGATTGTTCTGCAGGCTCCCGGGCAGCCTTTCCTGACCCAGGGCAAGATTGGGACCGAGCGAGAAAGTCACCACGAGCGCACCAAGCCCGCCGGTGAAACGGCGTCGCGTGAAAGCGGGAGCGTTCATCCTCAGGTCCTCCCGCTTGCCTGGGCGGCGCGCAGCACTGCGCGAATGATCCGGTTATGGGTGCCGCAGCGGCAGAGATTGCCGGCGAGCGCGGCGCGGACATCGGGCTCGTTCGGCCGTGGATTACGGTCAAGCAGTTCCTTCGCCGACATGATCATGCCACTGGTGCAGTAGCCGCACTGGGCTGCCTGCTCCTCGATGAACGCCTGCTGGAGCACGTGCGGCTTGTCGATCGAGCCGAGACCTTCGAGGGTCGTGATCTCGCTCGTCTCCAGCGCGCTGATCGGTGTGACGCAGGAGCGCACCGCTCGGCCGTCGACCAGCACGGTGCATGCGCCGCATTGAGACAGCCCGCAGCCATACTTTGCGCCGTTGAGTTCGAGATCATTGCGCAGCACGTAGAGCAACGGCGTGTCCGGCTCGGCCGTCACCGAGCGAGGCACCCCGTTGACTTTGAGATTGATGGCCATCCGCGGTCTCCCGAAGTCTCAGCGCTTGCCGCGCCTGTTTAGATTGGTTTTATTCTGCGCCCCTGCAACGGCGTCGTCGAGCCCCTATTGCGCGCCCAGGCCGAGGCGCTGGATCAACTCGCCCTTGAATCGGTAGTCCGCAATTGTCTGCGCCTGGAATTCTGCGCCGCTGAGATAACGGATGCTCTGTCCGGTATTGGTGATGATCTGTCGAACCACCTCGCTCTTCACGGCATCGGCGCAATGCCGCTCCAACGCCGTCTTCGTAGCGAGCGGCAATCCGCCCGGCGCGTAGAGGCCGTTATGGCCGGGCGGTACCTCGCTGGCGGCGCCAACCTCGCGTGCGATCGGCACGTCCGGATAGGCCGGGTGCCGGGCCTGCCAAAATACCAGCAATGGGCGAAAATTCTGCCCGTGGATCGTGGATACGGCCGGTGCACCGAAATCGATATCGCCCTTAAGCAGGGTCGGCAGCACCGGGGCGTCGCCACGGAATGGCACCGCCTGGAATTTCAGCTTCAGAGCCTCGGCGAAGTTCTCGACCGCCAGATGCGGAATGGTGCCGGTTCCGGCGTGGCCATAGGTCAGCTTGCCCGGATTTTCCCTGGCTTCCGTGATCAAGTCATGCACTGATTTGAATCTCGACTGGGGCGTGACCGCGATGGTGAACACGTTCTCGAAAATCTGGCAGAGATAATCGAATGATTCGACCCGATAGCGCACTCCCTTCACCAGATAGGGCGCGTTGGCGATCGGCGTCGTAGGACCAAACGCGATGGTGCTCCCGTCAGGCGTGGCCGCAGCCAACGCGTTGAAGCCGATTGTTCCCGAAGCGCCATCGCGATTGTTCACGACCACCTGCTGGCCCGATTGGTCCGCCAATGCGCTGGCGACCGCACGGCCGATCACGTCCACTCCGCTGCCGGCCGGGAACGGGATGATCATCTCGATTGGGCGGGCCGGCCATTTCTGTGCATTGGCTTCAAACGCAATCGGAGCAAGCGCGATCGCGGCGACAAAAGCGCCTTTCCATCTCATGACGTTTCCTCCGCCTTGACCCTGGGGGTTGAGCCCCAGACGGTTTGTTCGGCGGAGTTTGCGCCAGTCGTCGCGTGCGGTCGAGGACCTAAATACCTTGCGCGGGTGCCACGTCGCCACGCGCCCAGCTTTCGCGGGTCTGCGCGCAGAAATTCGTGAAGTTACCGACCGTGATCGCTGCGCGGATGCCCGCCATCAACTCCTGATAATATGTAACGTTGACCATGGTGAGCAGGATCGCACCGAGCATCTCGTTTGCCTTCACCAGGTGATGGAGATAGGCCCGGGAATAATCACGCGCCGCGGAGCAGGAGCTTGCGTCATCGAGGGGACGCGGATCGTCCGCGTGGCGGGCATTCTTGAGATTGATCGGCCCGAAACGGGTGAAGGCCAGTCCGTGGCGGCCGTTGCGGGTGGGGAGCACGCAATCGAACATGTCGATGCCGCGCGCCACCGCAGCCAGGAGGTCGTCGGGCGTTCCGACCCCCATGAGATAACGTGGACGCTCGGCGGGAAGCGCGGGCGCCACCTCGGCAATCGTGTGCAGCATCACCTCCTGCGGCTCGCCCACGGCGAGCCCACCGATGGCATAGCCGTGGAAGCCGACAGCGGTAAGAGCACGCGCGCTTTCGAGACGCAGTTGCGGATCATCGCCACCTTGCACGATGCCGAACAAGGCGCCGCACCGTGGCGCGCTTTCGAAGGCGCGTTTGCTGCGCTCGGCCCAGGCGAGCGAAAGCCGCATGGCACGTTCGAGCTCGCCACGTGAGGCCGGCAACCGCAGGCATTCGTCGAGCTGCATCGAGATATCCGACCCCAGCAGGTTCTGGATCTCGATCGCACGCTCGGGTGAAAGCTCGACTATGGCGCCGTCGATGTGCGAACGGAATGTCACGCCGTGGTCCGCGACCTTGCGCAGCTGCGAGAGCGACATGACCTGGAAACCGCCGGAATCGGTCAGGATCGGATACGGCCAGT
>Ga0207648_10003651_pt1 | contig 16114 bp, 16 predicted proteins | sample KBSMisM32_FD_184310 | JGI IMG/M metagenome (GOLD analysis project Ga0207648, IMG submission 184310) | Miscanthus rhizosphere microbial communities from Kellogg Biological Station, Michigan, USA - KBS Miscanthus M3-2 (SPAdes) (version 2) | ecosystem: Host-associated > Plants > Roots >...
CACCAAATCACGCTGTCGTCGGGGACACCTTGGGTAGCAGTTCGTCGTTGTGCGCGCCGAGTTGGGGTGCCGAATCGGTGCGCGGCTCGTCGTAGGTGTCGGTCAGAATCGGTGTCCGGATCATCCGTCGGCGGCCGGCGTGCGGGTCGTCGATGTCGAGGAACATCTGCCGGGCGTCGAGGTGCGGGCAGTGGTAGAGCTCGTCGACGGTCTGGCATTCGCCTGCGGGTAGTCCGTGGGAGGCAAAGTGCTCGACGATCTCGCGCCGGGTCCGGGTCCGCGTCCACCGCTCGGCCTCGGGCCGGATGACCGAGGCGAAGTTTTGTGCGCGGTTGATCACCGAGTCCAGCAGGGGATGCTCGAGCAGGTCGGGCCGCCCTATCGCCGCGCACAGCCGCCGCCACATCTCCGGGGTCGGCAAAATCAGGGCGACATGACCGTCTTTGGCCTGCAGGGCGCCCAGCGGGGCGTACCGATCCACCCCGCGCCGCCGCGGTTGTTTCGTGAAGTCCCACAGCATCAGTTCCCGTTCGAGCAGCGACGCCACCGCGTCGTACATGCTCTGGTCAACGAACGCGCCGACACCCGTGCGTTCGCGGCCCTGTAGGGCGGCCAGCACACCGACGGTGGCGTGCACCGCGGTGAACACATCGGCAAACCCGGTCACCGTCGGCAGCGGCGGGCCGTCCGGCTCGCCGGTAACTGCCATCAATCCGCCGATCGCCTGAATCGCCGTGTCGAACGCGGGCCGCTGCGCGAAGGGGCCGCGGCGCGTCGCCAACCGGCCGTACCCACTGATCGCGCAGTACACCAACCGCGGATTGTCCTGCCGCAGAACGTCATAACCCACGCCGAGGCGGTCCACGGCTCCGGGACGCAGATTCTCCACAACGACGTCGGCGGTGGCCGCCAGGGCGCGGTAGCGGGCCCGATCGCCCTCGTCGGACAGGTCCAGGGTGACGGACTTCTTGTTGCGGTTGTAGCTCAGAAACCCGCCGCTCATCGAGCCGCTGTCGGATCGCTCAAGCGGATCGTAGATCCGCCGGGGATCCCCACCGGCGGGTCTCTCGATCTTGATGACCTCCGCGCCCAGATCGGCCAGCATCATCGCGCAGTACGGTGCCGCGATGTATTGACCCATCTCCAGGACGCGCACACCGTCGAGTGCTCTCACGTCAGACTCCTTGCGATTCGTGCGGAACGATGACTGGCTTGATGTCCTCCTGCGCACGCATGCGGCTCAGGGCCTCGGTGGCCTGATCGAGCCGGTAGCGGTTGGGCACCAGCGCGCCGAAGTCGTACTTGGTCCGGGTGGCCTTCATGAACTCGAGGGCCTTGCGGTACTCGGCGATGTGACCCGACCAGGTGCCCATGATGGTCAGTTGCTGTCGGGTGATGAAGCCGGGCCGCACCGGGACTTCCTTGCCCGGGCCGTCGATCTGACCGGTGACCATGTAGCGCCCCCCTTCCTTGATCATCCCGAGCCCCTCGGTGAATGCGGTGCGCGCGCCGGAGAACTCGAACACCACTTCGGCGCCGTGGCCGCCGAGGAGCTCGCGCACCGCGGCGATGCGGTCCTCGGGTTCGGGGCACTGTGACACGGAGACCAGATCGGTGGCTCCGTACTGCTTTGCGATCGCCAGGCGGTTATCGGGTGCGCCGATGGTGATGATCCGGCCGGCGCCGAGATGGTCGGCCAGCGCGGTCGCGAACAGTCCGAGCGGGCCGGCACCCTGAATCACGACGGTTTCCCAGGGGTTCATCTTGCCGATGCGCTCAAAGGAGTGCACGACGGTGCGCAGCGCGCAGCTGGCGGCCGACGCCCACGAGGTGTCGACCTCGTCGGGCACTCGCACCCGCCCCGAATTGGGGAACACATAGGTGTATTCGGCGAACCCGCCCACCAGATACGGTGGCCGCTCGCAATTGGTGAACATGTAGTACTGGCGGTTGGCGCACAGGGTGGGCTGGTTGTCGAACCGGCAGTGATCGCACTGGCCGCACGAGGCGTGGGTGAAGCAAATCCGGTCGCCGATCGCCAGCGGTGTTCCGAACGTGTCCCGCTCGGCGCCCTCACCGAAGGCGATGACGCGCCCGACCATCTCGTGGCCCGGGATGACCGGCAGCTCCAGCGCCTGGCTGCCGCCGAGGGATCCGTCCCACAGGTGCAAGTCGGACCCGCACACCGTGGCCGCTTCAATCCGCACCAGCAGCGCATTGGGTTCGAGGTTCTGCGGTACCGGGAGCTCTCTGATTTCCAGCGGTTCGCCGTGCTGGGTCAGCACCGCCGCCCGGCTGGTCGTGGGGATAGCGAAGGTGGTTGTCATGAGGGTCTCCTTTGGGGTCAGCCGAGTTTGAACGGGTCGCGGCTGTCGCCAGTGAGTTCGACCCAGATCGATTTGGTTTGCAGGTAGGCGTCGAGGCCTTCCACGCCGTTCTCCCGTCCGATGCCGCTCTGGCCGAAGCCGCCGTAGGGCACATTGTTGGCGAGCACGCGGTAGGAGTTGATCCAGATGGTGCCGGCGTTGAGGCGGTGCGCGACCCGGTGTGCGCGCTGGATGTCTTTGGTCCACACCGCCGCCGCCAGCCCGTAGGTGGTGTCGTTGGCGAGCCGCAGTGCCTCCTCCTCGGAGGTGAAGGTGATGACCGACAGCACGGGGCCGAAGATCTCCTCCCGCGCCACCCGCATCGCGTTGTCGACACCGCTGAGGATGGTCGGCTCGAAGAAGTACCCGTCGGCCAGCTCGGGGTCGGCCGGACGCTGCCCCCCGCACACCACCGTCGCGCCCTCACTGACGCCCAAATCGACGTAGTAGCGGACTTTGTCGAGTTGCTCGGCGAACGCGATGGGTCCCATTTCGGTTTCCATGTCGAGCGGATCACCCATCTTGATCTCGGGTGCGCGCCGGGCCAGCCGATCGAGAATCTCGTCATGGACGGACTCATGGATCAGCAATCGGCTTCCGGCGATGCAGGTTTGGCCGGTGGCGGCGAAGATGCCGGCCATCACACCGTTGACGGCCGCATCGATGTCGGCGTCGGGAAAGATGATGTTCGGGGATTTCCCGCCGAGCTCGAGGGTGACTTCGGCGATGTGGTCGGCGGCGCTTTTCATCACGGCGATGCCGGTGGCGGTTGATCCGGTGAAGGTCACCTTGTCGACGCCGGGGTCAGCGGTCAGCGCGGCGCCGGTCTCACCGGCGCCGGTGAGCACGTTGAAGACCCCCGGCGGGAACCCGGCCTCGTCCATGAGCTTGGCGAACTCCAGCGTGGACGACGGTGTCTGCTCGGCGGGTTTGGCGACGACGGTGCATCCGGCGGCCAGGGCGGGCGCGAGCTTGCTCGCCAGCAGAAACAGCGGACTGTTCCAGGGCAGGATGGCGGCGACGACGCCGATGGGCTCGCGGCGGGTGTAGGTGAAGAAGTTGGTCTGCGGCGCGGAGATGGTGTCACCGAAAATCTTGTCGGCGGCGCCGGCGAAGAATTCGTAGGTGGCCGGCAGTCCGGCCATCTGGGCGCGGGTCTCCCGAATCACCTTGCCGTTGTCGGTGGTTTCGATCCGCGCCAGCTCGTCGGCGCGCGGTGCGATCAGGCCGGCGAGCCGGCGGATGAGCACACCGCGCTGAGCCGCCGACATCGATCCCCACGGTCCCGACAGCGCCCGGCGCGCGGCGTCTACTGCTTTGCGCACGTCGGGCGGACCGGCCAGCGGCGCGGTGGCCCAGGCTTTCCCGGTGTAGGGGTTGACGGTTTCGAAGGTCTGCCCGGACACCGCGTCCACCCACGCACCGTCGATGTACATCTGTCGGTGTTGCAGTGTGCGAGCCGGTGTTTCGCCGATGGTGGCGAGGTTCTCAGTCATGGCTGCCCTTTTCTGGTTGCGCACCGAACCCGGTGGCCCGGCGCTGTTGTTATGGGTGATGGCGGCGTACTGGCAGTTCGATGGTCGGGTACCGCATGCCGCTGCCGCACAGGGTTTTTCATGTCCGCACCGCCGCGCCGGCCAGCGCCGCCGCGATCACCGGGTCGAGTCGACGAGCATGGTCGAGGCCGTTGACGCTCTCGATCAGGGTGCTGAGCTCCTGCGCCGACAGGTGCGCTTCGGCTGCGAGGCGTTCGGCGTTGGCCACGACCTCGCCCATGGTCCACGACAACAGGGCGTCGCAGTCTTCGATGGCGTCATCGACGGTGGTGCCGTCGTGCAGCGTCACGGTGGCGCGAGCGGTCTTGGCCGGGCGCGTCGGCTCGGGCACGAGATCGATCCGTGCGATCAGGTCCAATATCTGCGGGTCGGTGAAGTGGTGCAGCGACTCGTAGGTGATGTCACCGCAAACCAGGGCGGTCGCGAAAGCGAACCGGGCGCTCATCAGGGTGTGGGAGGTGCTGGTGAACGGGCCCCGCGACGGCATCCCCGGATACATCGCTTCGCGTTCGTTCATGCCCAGCCGGATGGAGGCGTGCTCGGCCGCGACACCGGACTCACGCAGCCGAACGCCGAGCATCGCCGGGGCTTGATTGAATGCGCAGACCGGATAGGGCTTGAACGTGACATCCAGGATGTTCCAGGTGGCGCCGAGGTCGTCGGCGATCGTGTCCGCTGATGGGCCGGAGCGCGCGAAACACTGCAGGTATCCGGCGTCGGCTTCAAACGCCGTTCGGGAGCCGGTCACCTTCGCCTCGGCGAGTTGGGCGGCCATCATGCCGGCCGCCGCGGCCGCCCCGGCCTGGAAATGCCACTCGTCGGTGCCGGCGCCGAACGATTCCGAGGTCCCGCCGGCCATCGAGGCCGCGATCGATAGTGCCGAGCGCATCGGTTCCACGCCGAGGCCCCGGATGCGCCCGACCGCGGCGGCGGCCGCGACCGGTCCGAACACGGCGGTCGCGCGGAACGGCGGGGTGGTCAGTTCGGTGAGCGGCGCAGACAGCGCGATGCCCACCTCGTAGCCGGCGGTGACCGCGGCGAGGAAGGTTTTCCCGTCGACGTGGCCGCTCTCGGCGGCGGCCAGCGCCGCGGGGATGACACTGACGCCGGGATGGAAGGTGCCGTGGGTGTCCTCCTGCGCGCGGGCGTGCAGGTGGACGCCGTTGATGAACGCTGCCGCCGCCGCGGGATGCCAGTGGCCGGTGACCAGCGAACGGGCATAACCGCCCGCGGCCGGCTGCTCGATCGACCCGTCCGACGTCTGCTCGGCGTGCCGCCCGAAATCCGCCGCGCCGCCTGCGATTCCGACGACCATGGCGTGGATCAGGCAGGCCTTGGCGCGCTCGCGGACGGCATCCGGCAGCGTGTCGACGTCAAGTTCTGCGGCGAAGGTGGCGAGCCGTTCGGCGATCGTGCTGTGAGTCATCGGCGCTCTCCCTGATCGGTTCTGCTGGATGTCCGCGGCGTCCCGGGCCCGACCCGGGTACCGAAAGTTGTCCGTATGACTTAGGACACTATGCGTCGAGGACTGTTCTGTCAATTCCGACCCTCTCCGGGATGGCCCCGCCACGTTATCGATGTTGTCCATCGGCGTGAATGTTACTGTTGTACCTGCTAGAAGCCCTCGGGCGCCGGTGGCGCCGGAAGGCTGGCGCGCCCCAGACCGCAAGGGGTTGACCCGCCGACCCGAGCTGAGTATCGTCAATTCATCCGTACAACTTTGGTTCACCTGACGTCGCAGCAGTCGGTCGGATACCGAACCAACGAAAGGCGGATCCCCGTGAGACCACAGTTCAGCCGGTCGTGGCGCAGGCCGTTCACGACACTTTCCGAGGAGACCTCGATGACCAACCCGCCTTCTGTAGCGCCGTTACCCTCAGCCCTCCCGCCGGACGGGCCGGCGCCCGCGGCGGCAAGCCCCGCGCCGACGTTGGCGCCCGCCGTGTCTCGCCGCGTGGCCGTCGCGGCCGGCATCGGCCACTTCCTGGAGTGGTTCGACTTCGCGGTGTACGGGTTTCTTGCCGCCACCATCGGCGCGCTCTTCTTCCCGTCCGGAAACCCCACCACCTCGTTGCTGGCGTCACTGGCGGTTTTCGGAGTCGCGTTCTTCTTCCGCCCCCTCGGTGGCCTGGTCATCGGCGCCTTCGGAGATCGGGCCGGACGCCGCGCGGCGTTGTCGGTCTCCATCATCGTGATGGGCATCTGCACGATCGGGATCGGCGTCCTGCCGACCTACGCGTCGATCGGGATCGCCGCCCCGGTACTACTGGTGCTGCTTCGCTGCGCCCAAGGATTCTCTGCCGGCGGTGAATACGCCGGGGCCGCAGCGTTTCTCGTCGAATACGCGCCGGTGCGCCGACGGGGCCTATGGAGCAGTGTGGTCTCCGCCGGCGCCGCAATCGGGGTCATGGGCGGCGGCGTGGTCACGCTGCTGCTGACGGTCGCGCTGACCGACGAGCAGATGCTGGCGTGGGGTTGGCGTGTACCTTTCCTCATCGCCGGACCGTTGGCTGCCATCGGCCTGTATGTGCGGCTGCGACTGGAAGACACCCCCGTGTTCGAGCACCTCAAACGCGCCCACGAGGTCGAACATGCCCCACTGCGCAACGCGGGCAAGCACAGCCGGTCGGGAATCCTGCTGGTCTTCCTCTGCACGGCCGTCACCGGCCTGGGCTTCTACTACCTGGCCACCTTCGTCGCCACCTTCCTCAGCATCGAGGTGGGCGTGTCCAAGACCTCCGCGATCGGACTCGCCGTACTCGGCCTGCTCATCTACTCCTTGATGTGCCCGATCGCCGGGCTGATCGGTGATCGCATCGGCCGTCGGCCAACCATGCTGATCGGAGCCGCCGGTATCGCAGTAGTCGCGATCCCCTGCTTCGCGCTGCTGGCCACCGGTAACTTCTGGCTCGCGGTGATCGGCGTGGTGGCGCTGGCCGCATTCGAAGCACTGGCCAATGTCACCCTCGGGGTGCTGATGGTCGAACTGTTCCCGGCGCGACTGCGGATGACCGGCAGCTCGATCGGCTTCAATGTGGCGCAAGCCCTCGTGGGCGGGCCCGGCCCGTTCGTCGCCGCCGCGATCGCGGCCGCCGTCGCGATCGCTGTCGCCCCCGCCTTTTACCTCGTCGCGGTCGCCTCGGTGGCATTCCTGCTCCTGCTGCGATTCCTGCCCGAAACCCGGGGACGGTCGTTGTTCAGCACCGACGCCCCGTCCCCACAAAATTGACCGGCTGACGGTGAAGGAACCCCACATGAACGTCGAAATGGTCGACGAAGAGCAATTTCTGGTGCGCACCGTGCGCGATTTCATCGACCGCGATGTCAAGCCGGCGGTCAATGAGATGGAGCACCGAAACGAGTACCCGGAGAAGTTCATCGAGCAGATGAAACAGATCGGCATCTACGGCCTCGCCGTCCCCGAGGAATACGGCGGCACGCCGGTGTCCATGCCCTGCTACGTCGCGGTCACCGAGGAACTCGCGCGCGGGTGGATGAGTCTGGCCGGCGCGATGGGTGGCCACACGGTCGTCGCGAAGCTGTTGACCGCCTTCGGAACCGACGAACAGAAGGCCGCCTACCTGCCCGGCATGGCCACCGGCGAGCTGCGGGCCACGATGGCGCTGACCGAGCCGGGCGGCGGATCGGATCTGCAGGCCATGCGCACCACCGCGGGCATCGAAGCAGACCACTACGTGGTCAACGGATCGAAGACCTGGATCAGCAACGCCCGCCGATCCGGGCTGATCGCGCTGATGTGTAAGACCGACCTGCACGCCACCCCCAAGCATCGCGGCATCTCGATTCTGCTGGTCGAACACGGCCCCGGCCTGACCGTCTCGCGCGACCTGCCCAAGCTCGGATACAAGGGTGTGGAGAGTTGCGAGATCTCGTTCGACAACTTCCGCGTCCCCACCTCGGCCGTGTTGGGCGGCAGCGCAGGCCACGGCTTCGCCCAGATGATGAAGGGCCTAGAAACCGGCCGCATTCAGGTGGCGTCCCGCGCGCTCGGCGTCGCGCGCGCGGCCCTGGAGGACGCCCTGCAATACGCCCAGGACCGCCACTCGTTCGGCACGCCCATCTGGAAACACCAGGCCATCGGGCATCAACTCGCCGACATGGCCACCAAACTCACCGCGGCACGTCAGCTCACCCTGTTCGCCGCCGCACGCTTCGACGCCGGTGCGCGCTGCGACATGGAAGCCGGGATGGCCAAATTGTTCGCCTCCGAGACAGCCATGGAGATCGCCTTATCGGCACTGCGCATCCACGGCGGCTACGGCTACTCGACCGAGTACGACATCGAGCGCTACTTCCGGGATGCCCCACTGATGATCGTCGGCGAAGGCACCAACGAAATTCAAAAGAATGTCATTGCCGCTCAACTCATTCAGCGGGGGGACGTGTAACTCCATGCGATCAACAGGTGCACCACTTCGAGATGACGCGATCAACCTCGACCCGCAGGGGCTCAAGGGTATCGCGTGCCGCGCCTGCCGCCGGCGCTCCTTCCCTCAACGGCCGCTATGCCCGCATTGCGGTGCCGACGCGGTCGACAACGTTGTGCTGTCCGACCGCGGCCGGGTGGCCAGCTGGACCGTCGTACACCAGGCCCCGCCCCCGCTGCAGACGCCGTACACGCTCGCCACGGTCGACCTCGACGACGGAGTCCGGTTGCTGGGCGCCGTCGTCGGTGACATCCAGATCGACACCCAAGTCGCTGTGGAGCTGTTCCCTGTGAAGTCAGACACCTCGGGAAAACCACTGTGGTGGTATCGATTCCGGGGGGGTGAGGAGAAACGATGACCCAAACCTACATCGCCGGCGCCGGTATGGTGCGGTTCGGCAAATATCCCGCCGAGGTGACCTTCGAGAAACTCGCGGTCGGGGCGGCCCGGGAGGCGATGGCCGACGCCGGTGTGAGCACCCCGGACATCGAATCCGTCTACGTCGGACACGTGTTCGGCGGCCCGGTGGCCGGTCAACGGGTCGCGGCCCAGATGGGTCTGGGTGGTCTGCCGGTATCCAATCACGAAAACTACTGTGCCAGCGGGGCCACCGCGATCCGTGAAGCCTGGATCGCGATCACAGCAGGCCTGTATGACATCGTGCTGGTCATCGGCGCGGAGAAGATGACCGACCGCGTCGCCGGCGGGGTCATGCCCGATCCCACCGACCTCGACGCAATCAACGGGCTGGTCATGGCCGCCAACCACGGAATGAGCGCGCGGCGCTACATGTTCGACCACGGCGCCACCCGGGAACAGATCGCCGCCGTCGCGGTGAAAAACCACGCCCATTCCGTGCACAACCCCTACGCCCAATATCAGCGGCCGATCAGTCTTGAGGAAGTCCTACAGGCGCGCACCATCGCCGATCCGCTGGGCCTGCTGGATTGCAGCCCGATCAGCGACGGCGCCGCCGCCGTCGTGCTGTGCAGCACCGCCGGTCTGGCCAAGCTCGGGCGGTCCTCAGCTCCCCGCATCGCAGGGTGTGCCCTGGTCAGCGGCAAGCTCGTCACCGCCGAGGCCAGCATCAACGACGAGGACGTGTCGCGCCGCGCCGCCCAACAGGCCTGGGACATCACGGGATACGGCCCCGAAGACATCGACCTGATCGAAATGCACGACTGCTTCACGATCGCCGAGATCGTGCGACTGGAGGGCCTCGGCGTGGTCCCGGTCGGCGAGGGCGGCCGGTGGGCCGAGAACGGAGACACCGCCATTGGCGGCAAGCTACCGGTCAACGCCAGCGGCGGGCTGCTCAGTCGCGGACACCCGGTAGGAGCCACCGGGGTGGCACAGATCTGCGAACTCACCTGGCAACTCAGCGGCCGTGCTGGACAACGCCAGGTTGACGACGCAAACACAGGTCTCGCCTACTGCAAGGGCGGCACCGTCAGCGGCACCGACGGCGGCTCCGTCACCGTCCTGGTCGTGAGCCGATGACCAATTCTGCGTCTGCACCGAAATTGGTTCCCGTGGTAGCCAACGACGCCGCTCGACTTCCAGGGTGCGAGCAGAAGCTCGGCCCCTCTGCACGGGGTCTCTTCGGCCGACCGCCACCAACCGGCTCACCCTCGCGCAGATGAAAGACGTTGCCCGCCTCACCGAGGCGGCAGACACCCGACCTGATCACCGAAACCGTCGATGATCAACGGCGCCGCCCCGGTCCGCGAACTGGCCCACCACCGCCTGCTCGAGATCGGCCTGCGCAATTCCGACCCGGCCTACAGATACTGTTGCCGGGACGGCGGCCCGTGGGTATTTTGCTGATACGTCACCAATTCCGGGTGTGGTTGCGAAAGGTCAACTCTGTGAAGATCGTTGTGATCGGTAGAGGACATGTGGGGGGCGGTTTGTCCCGATTGTGGAGCCGCCGCGGCCACAACGTGATCGCGCTCGGGCGCGACGGCGGCGACGCGACCGACGCCGAGGTAGTCGTCGTTGCCGTTGCGGCAGCGCAGATCCCGGACGCGCTCCGTGCCGTCGTCGGCCTGGCCGGCCAACCCACGATCGATGCCTGCAACATCTACACCGACCGCCAGGACGAGTTTCCTTCGTTGTCGCATCAGATTCAGTCGATCATCGGCGGCCCGACCGCCAAGGCGTTCTCCACCAATTTCGCCAGCGCCTACGATCGGATCGGTGAGCAGCGGGTGGCCCCGAGCAACCTGTACGCCGCCGATGACGGTGCCCGGCGATACGCCGAACAGCTCAGTGTGGATGCCGGCTACGAACCCTTGTATGTGGGCCCACTGGACCCGGGTGCGCATCTGCTTGAAGACAGTTCCGGGCTGACGCGGGCATTGGCCGCCCAACTCGGGCCGTTTTTCTACCGATACGCGCAGCCGGGGCAATTGTGATGAGGGCGGTGAAGTTCACCCGCTATGGCGGGCCGGATGTCCTGGACGTCGTCGAGGTCCCCCGCCCTGCCGTCGGTGCCGGGCAGGTGGTGGTGGCGGTGGTGACCGCGGCGACCAATCCAGGTGAGATTGGTATTCGAGAAGGACACTTCGCCGCCGTCTGGCCTGCGCACTTCCCCGAGGGGCAGGGCAACGACTTCGCGGGATACGTCGCCGAGATTGGTTCCGGTGTCGACGATTTCGCGGTCGGCGACGAGGTTCTCGGGTTCGCCCCGCGGGCAGCGCAGGCCGAATACGTCGCGCTCCACCTCGATCGGGTGGCGGCCAAACCCCCGGGCCTGTCGTGGGAGGCGGCCGCGACGATCGCCGGAGCCGGGGCCACTGCGTGGGCGTCGGTCGACGCGGTCAACCCACAACCCGGTGAAACGATCGTGGTATCTGCCGCGGCGGGCGGCGTCGGGATCTACGCAGCCCAGCTGGCCCGGCTGCGCGGCGCCGATGTCATCGGCACCTGCGGCGAAACCAATGTCGACCTGCTGACGTCGCTGGGGATCCGGCCGGCGCAGTACGGGCCGGGATTGTCACGTCAGCTCCGTGACCTCGCACCCAACGGCATCGACGGCTACATCGACACCTACGGGTCTGGCAACGTCTCGCTCGCGGTCAGCCTCGGCGTTCAACCAGACCGCATCAACACCCTCATCGACCAGGAAGCCGTGCAGCGCTTCGGGGTGCACTCCGAAGCCCAGGAACAGGCCGACACACCGCGCATCTGGGCCGAACTCGCAGACCTGGTAGCCCGCGGCGACATCACGGTCCCGGTTGCGGCGGTCTACGACTTCACCAGTGAGCAAGTTCGCAAGGCCTACCGCGATGTGGGCACCCGCCACGTCAGTGGCAAACGGGTTCTGCGAATCATGCCGGCAAACAATCAATTCCGTCACGCATGACGTCCGTTCGGGTGTTGTTCGGTCGTGTATTGGCGGATCGCTGCCAGCATCCGGTCCAGCACCACGCCCAACTCGTCAAGCTCATCATCGGTCAGCGGGTCAAAGAACAGTTGACGAACCAGCGCCACGTGGTTGGGGGCCGCCTTCTCGATGGCCGCCCTGCCGGCAGGCGTGAGGCCAACCACCGAACCGCGGGCGTCGTCTTCGCAGAACTCGCGAACGACCAAGCCCCGCTTGACCATTCGGGTGACTTGATGCGAAGTGCGGCTGCGATCCCACCCCAGTGCGACACCGAGATCCTTGGTCCGCAACTGCCCGTTCGGGGCCTCCGACAACGGCACCAGGACCGCATAGTCGGCCGCCGACATGCCTTCCTCCCGCGACAGCTGGAGATGGAACGCCCCTTGCAGCTCCCGCCGCACATCTCGGTAGGACTGCCAGATCCGCGCTTCCCGCTTAGTGAGCCATCCAGACCTTCTCACCACAGCACCCAAGCTAGCAGGGTGTGGTCCGGATCGGTGTCGACAGAAAGGCAGGCAAGAAGTGACCCACCCGGACACCCCCGACGTGACGACTTCGCCCCGCAGTGAAGGGGAGGCTCTCAAGGCGATCGTCCGTCGCAACACCGAACAAGTCCAGGGCCAAGGCGATTTCGCCCTTTTTGATGAATTGTTCGCCGACGACTTCGTCGACCACACCCCCCAGCCCGGCACCACGCCCGACAAAGCCGGTGTTCGCGTCCTCTACAACCGGCTACGCGACGCGTTTCCCGACTTCGGACCCGAGATCCATTGGCAGACCGTCGACGGCGACATCGTCACCACGTACAAGACCTACCACGGCACTCACCGTGGCGACTTCCTCGGGGTCGCCCCGACTGGCAAGGCCATCCAATTCGAAACCGTTGACGCCATGCGAGTTCGCGACGGGAAGATCACCGACCACTGGGGGGTGGCCAATCTGTACTCGGTCCTACAGCAACTCGGACAACTACCGCCCACCTGACCCGAACAGCGGGTCAGGATCGGGTGTCGATGGTCGCGTGCTGCCGTTCACCCTCGTGCCAGTTCGCCAGCAGCCGCAGCGACGTTTCGTCGTCCGATCCCGGCTCGGTGGTGTACACGATGAGGACCTGATCGGGGTCACCCGTTGGGTTGAGCGCCTGGTATTTGACGGTGAGGTCGCCCACGAGTGGATGGTGGTAGGCCTTGGTTCCGGTGGTTCGGCGTTGCACTTTGTGGTCGGACCACCAGGACCGAAACTCCACCGACCGGATCGACAATTCGCCGACCAGTGCCGACAGCTTCTCGTCGTCAGGGTAGCGACCCGCATCCAGGCGCAGCATCGCGACGGTGTCGGCGGCCACCTCGTTCCAGTCCGCGTAGAGCTCACGGGCGTGCGGATCGAAGAAAACGAACCGAGCCTGATTGCGCAGCGGCGCAGGAAGTTCACGGAACTCGGTGATCAGCGCGCCCGCCAACCGGTTGTGCGCCAGCACGTCGAGGCGCCGGCCGAGCACGAAGGCCGGCGACCACACCTGATCGAAAAGCTCCAGCAGTCGCAGCGTCGCCATATCCACCGATTGGGGGCGTGTTCGCCGTTTCCGTTGCGCCGGTTGCGGCTTGGCCAGCAGGTGCAGGTGCTGGCGTTCGGCGTCGTTGAGTTGCAGCGCGGCGGCCAGCGCGTCGAGCACATCGGCAGACGCGCTGCGGCTGCGGCCCTGCTCGAGCCGCGTGTAGTAGTCGACACTGACTCCGGCCAGCCTTGCCAGCTCCTCACGCCGCAGTCCCGGCACCCGCCGTCGCGGCGCCTGCCCTTCCAGTCCCACGTCCTGAGGGGTGAGCCGCGCGCGCCGCACGCTGAGGAATTCGGCCAGCTCAGTTGGCTTCCGCTCGCTCATATCAGACAGTCTGCCGCGCCGCGGCCGCGCCATCGGCGCTTAGGGTGGCCCATCTTGTCCCCCGATACGCCGGGCCATCTTGACCCCGCAATAGCGCCACTTGGAGCTGTTGTCTCGAATGCACAGAACAAACACCCTCGAAGGGAGAAACCACATGTCCACAATCATCACCGCCAGCCCGTTGGCGGGGCGCGTCGCCATCGTCACCGGAGCCTCCAGTGGGATCGGTGAAGCGACCGCATTCCGATTGGCGACTCTCGGCGCCAAGGTCGCCGTCGCAGCCCGCCGCACCGACAACCTCGACGCTCTGGCGGCGCGCATCACCGCCGCCGGCGGCAGCGCGCTGGCCCTACCGCTCGATGTCACCGACCGCACGGCCGTCAATGCGGCCGCCGAAGAGGTCGCCGACCGGCTCGGACCGGTCGACTTGGTCTTCAACAACGCTGGTGTGCAACTGATCTCACCGATCGAAGACGTCAGGTTCGACGACTGGCAGCGCCAAATCGACCTCAACATCACCGGCGTGATGAACGTCATCGGTGCGTTCGTCCCGCAGCTGATCACCTCGGCCGCGCAGGGTAAACCCGCCGACCTCATCACCACCTCCTCGATCGCGGCCACCCGGGTGCTGGAGAAGTTCTCGGTGTACTCCGGAACCAAGGCCTACATCAGCCAGCTGACCAGGCTGCTGCGTGTCGAACTCGGCCGAAAAATGGTGCGCGTGTCGACGATCGAGCCGGGGATGGTGGATACCGAACTGCCGGATCATGTCACCGACCCCGACGCCACCCGTTTGATGGCGGACCTCATCAACGACATCGATGTGCTCGCCGCGGCCGACGTCGCCGAGACAGTCGCCTTCATCGCTTCGGTGCCGCGCCACGTCAACCTCACCGAAATCACCATCCTGCCCACCCAGCAAGCCGTTTAACGGAAGGCAACCCCACCATGAGCACGATCCCGAAGACAGTGCTGATCACCGGCGCCAGCAGTGGAATCGGCGAAGCCGCCGCACTCCGGCTCGCCGACGACGGTCACCGGCTCCTCCTCGGCGCCCGACGCACCGAACGGCTCGAAGCGTTAGTCGGGCGGATCGAGGCCGCCGGCGGGACCGCGTCGTTTCGCCGTCTGGATGTCACCGACGCCGCCGACGTCCAACAATTCGTCGCCGACGCCACGAAGACCTACGGTGGGGTGGACGTCATGATCAACAACGCTGGTGTTATGCCGCTGTCCGCCCTGGCCGAGGACAAGGTCGACGAATGGGACCGGATGATCGACGTGAACATCCGAGGTGTGCTTCACGGCATCAGCGCCGCCCTTCCGGTGATGCGGGCCCAAGGCAGCGGGCACGTTATCAATCTGGCCTCCATCGGCGCCCACGAGGTGGAACCGACCGCGGCCGTGTACTGCGCCACCAAGTTCGCGGTCTGGGCCATTTCGGAGGGGCTGCGCAAAGAACAATCCGGCGACATCAGGGTCAGCGTCATCTCGCCGGGAGTCACCGAATCCGAACTCGCCGAATCGATCTCAGATGAACATGCCCGCGACGCCATGCGCGAATACCGGGCCCTTGCCATACCCGCGTCGGCGATCGCCGATGCCATCGCGTTCGCCATCGGGCAGCCCCCCGAGGTCGACGTCAACGAGATCATCGTGCGGCCGGCCGCCAGCACGCACTAGTCAGGCACATTCGGAACCGACATCCAAAAGTGCTGATACGTAACCGTACCCACACTCTCTCGCCTGGAGGACACCCGTGAGCAACATCCCTCTCGGCGGGCGAGGGGCCCTGCGCCGGGACACCGAACAAGGCAGCGAGTTTGCGGACCGTCAAAGAGCAGGTGCTCACTTTCGCTCGCATCCTTGTCAGTGCGGCGTCCCGGGGTCGCCTCACAGCGTTGTCGACTACTTCGAGGCATCCCATGAACACGACCGCGAACATGGGATCTGCACGCAAGCGGGCCGCCCATCCCCACCGACTGTGCCGCACGCTGTTGAACGTCGGCGAGGCGAACAAGCACATCCCCGAAGACGGAGCGTTGGCCGACGATGTCGATCTCGATGCGATCCGGCGGCTGGTGTCGACGCTTGTCAGAAGTTCAGTCTTGCCGTCAGTGCAGCCTCGACGTGATTCATCGCGTGCGCTACCAACGGAAAACACATCAGGAATTTGTTGTGTAGGCGGGCTTCGACGGCCAGTTTCGACACAGCTTCCGGGTCCCGCCACCATGTGCGCCATTGCCCGAGCAGGCTCTCGGCGACCTCAACGAACTGAGCTTCGGAGCGCGTTAAATCGTCGGCGTACTTCGCCTCCAACGCTGCCAGCTTCTGCTGAGCTTCTTCCGACGAGTCACTCACTGACCCTGCACCCCCGGCCCGTCATCCCGCAGTCTTCTCGCTCACAGGGCGATCGAATTCCCCTCGGCGCGGGCAGTTCTGACTCACATCATCTCTTCTTCGAGCGTTCGTCATCG
>Ga0207648_10003652_pt1 | contig 16108 bp, 15 predicted proteins | sample KBSMisM32_FD_184310 | JGI IMG/M metagenome (GOLD analysis project Ga0207648, IMG submission 184310) | Miscanthus rhizosphere microbial communities from Kellogg Biological Station, Michigan, USA - KBS Miscanthus M3-2 (SPAdes) (version 2) | ecosystem: Host-associated > Plants > Roots >...
AGGCTTCCAGCTCAATCCTTTTCCAATACCATACATATACTCCAAACGCATTGAAAATACATAGCCGAAAGCTTTTCTTACATGCACGCCAAAACCTGGTGTTGGAAATACCGCAGGCACATCACCACTTACTGTAAATGTTCCCACCTTAATACCAACTTCCCATTGATTGCGGGGCTTTGCAGGAAAGTTATAAGTCCCGTTCAAAAACTCTGTATGCTGAGGCATTCGTTTCGCGGGGATGACTGAAGAATCTTTAACGTCGTAGCTTGATCCCATTTGAGAAAAGCCGAAGGAAGCCAACAGACACAAGAAACCTGTTAGAAATGAGTACTTTTTGCTTGCCATAACTGAGGATTAAATTTTATGAAAACATTGTCCTAATTAAAAGCAAAAATATGACTTGACGTTTAAATACCAAATTTTTATCTGCTTTGAGGAGTATTTTCCACTCTATTTTTCAATCAGTTATTAATAAAATCGCATTCTGAATCTCTCATTTTTTAAACTAAATCTTTCGACTCATAGTATATTGCCGGACTTTTCTACATGAAGCTACCAGTTGCGGTTATAGAAAATGAATTAAAAATCTTTGAAAGCAAATTCAAAGATGCCACGCGCAGTCATGTCCCCATGCTTGATCGTATCATGCGATACGTGGTAAAACGGAAGGGTAAGCAGCTTAGGCCTATGTTTGTTTTTCTGTCGGCGAAACTTTGCGGAGAAATCAATGAAAACACATATCGCGCTGCATCGCTGGTCGAATTGCTGCATACTGCCACACTTGTTCACGATGACGTTGTAGACGACTCCATGGAACGCAGAGGCTTTTTTTCCGTTTATGCCCTCTGGAAGAACAAAGTATCCGTATTAGTGGGCGATTACCTGCTTACCAGGGGATTATTATTATCGCTCGATAATAATGATTATAAGTCGCTCCATATTTTATCCGATGCCGTCAGGAAAATCATAGAAGGCGAGCTCTCGCAAATGGAAAAATCCCGATCATTAAATATCGATGAGACTGTTTATTTTGAAATCATAAAAAACAAAACTGCTTCACTGCTTGCTTCTGGATGCGCTGCAGGCGCGTGGTCTGCAACCAACGACCCGGTACTGACGGAAAAAATGCGACTGTTCGGTGAAAAAGTCGGGATAGCGTTCCAGATAAAAGATGATCTCTTTGATTACTTTTCGGATAATGTAGGCAAACCAACTGGCAATGATATCAAAGAAAAAAAATTGACTCTTCCGTTGATCTATACACTAAATAATGCAGATAAGTCGACCAGGAGACAATTGATTTACATTATCAAAAACCAGAATAAGAAAAAGAATAAAGTAGATTTTGTGATCGGAAAAGTAAAACAATCGGGGGGCATTGATTATGCTGTTAAAAAAATGAATGATTATAAACAGGAGGCTCTACAAATATTGAATGAATTTCCCGATACAGATTCAAAAAAAGCGTTAATTGATCTGGTAAGTTTTGTTACAGATCGTAAATATTAATAGCTTACTTTGTTGAAGATATTTTTTAAGATCGCAAGCCATGGAAAGAAGATGGAAAATAGTTACCCCGGATCAGCAAAAAGTCGTTGCTCTTCAACAATCCCTTAAAATACACAGCGCTATTTGCAGCATACTGGTCCAGCGTGGAATCGAAACGTTTGATGCAGCAAAAAACTTTTATCGGCCCGAATTAAAAGACCTTCATGATCCATGGCTGATGAAAGGAATGAAACAAGCCGTGCAAAGAATAAAACAAGCCTTTACACTCAATGAAAAAATCCTGGTATTCGGCGATTATGATGTGGATGGCACTACCTCTGTAGCTTCGATGTATCAATTCCTGAAAAAGCTTTATCCCTTCGTTGACTTTTATATACCTCATCGTTATCGCGAGGGTTATGGAGTAAGTAAAGCAGGAATTGACTTCGCTAAAGAAAACGATTTCCGGTTAATCATTTCACTTGATTGCGGAATAAAATCGATTGACCTTATACGTTATGCCAAAGAACTGGGAATTGATTTTATCGTATGTGATCATCATTTGCCTGATTCAGAATTACCGCCCGCAGTCGCCATTCTTAATCCTAAACAAAGAGATTGCAATTACCCATACAAAGAATTGTGTGGATGCGGTGTGGGTTTTAAATTAATAACTGCTCTGGCAGATGAATGCAACCTGCCACAGGAATCAGCTTTCGAATATCTTGACCTTGTAGCGACCGCCATTGCGGCGGATATCGTACCTATGACAGGCGAAAACCGGATTATTGCCTATTATGGTTTGAAAAAAGCAAATGATAACCCCAACAATGGCATCAAAGCATTATCATATTTAAGCGGTCTTACTAAAAAACTGCACATAAACAATCTCGTGTTCATGATCGCACCGCGGGTAAATGCTGCCGGCCGGATGGATGATGCACGAAAAGCTGTTCAAATGTTTATTGCAGAAAGCTATGAAGAATCGTTGCACTATGCAGAAATGCTCCACAGTGACAATACCGACCGAAAAGAAGCAGATATAAGTATAACTGAAGAAGCTCTTGCACTGATAGAAGGCAACACGGAAATGGTTAAACGAAAATCGACAGTTGTCTTTCAGCCGCACTGGCACAAGGGTGTCGTCGGCATTGTCGCATCACGGCTGATCGAACGATATTATCGCCCGACAATTGTATTGACGAAGTCTGGTGAATATGCCGCAGGAAGTGCGAGAAGCGTTCCGGGCTTTAATCTCTATGAAGCGATTCATGCCTGCAAAGATCACCTGTTGGGTTACGGCGGTCATTTTGCAGCAGCGGGAATGACACTGGAAATTGAAAAGATAGACGCATTTAGAAACCGGTTTGAAGAGATTGTTGCTTCTACAATTCCTGAAGAATTATTGATTCCCGAAATAATAATTGATGCGGAGATCAGCTTTAAAGATATAAGAGAATCTTTTTACGGTATACTTTGCCAGATGGAACCGTTTGGTCCTGAAAACCTGCGACCTGTTTTTATTATAAAAAATGTTTACGACACCGGCTTTTCAAAAATTGTGAAAGAAGCACATATCCGTTTTGTGCTGAAACAGGACAATATAACGTTTACGGGTATAGGCTTTGGGATGGCCGATAAATTTCATTTGCTCCAACTCCAAAAGCCTGTAGATATCGTTTTTAAAATTGATGAAAACGAATGGAACGGTCAGAAAAGTTTGCAATTGAGAATGCTGGATCTCAGATTATCGGAGATCTGACGTTGATGGTTGAAAGTTGAAGGTTAGCGACCTTCAACTTTCAACAGCTACAACTAAAGAATAATCTTACTCTTCACATCAGCACCCATCAGATCCACACTTCGGTTAATAAATTCCGTTAAATCATTACCTTTTAACAAACCCTGGGATAATAAAGCAAGATCTGCCAGGTTACGAGCTTTCTTTTGCTGTTTATCCGCTTCCTCGGCAAGAATATTTTTATAAATCGGGTGATTACCATTCACCGTCAGGTTCACTTCATCAGGCATTTCACCATACCATTGCATACCTCCATTCACAGCAGCCATATCTTTCATCCGGCGCATAAATTCCGAACGGGTAGCAACTACAGGAGGTGCTTCCGGGCTCAACCCTTTTACTTCGACATTCACTGTTGCACCTGTCACTTTCACATTGAATAACTCTTTCAGCGAATTCTCTTCATCTTTTGAAAGAATGCTTTCTTTCGTTTCTGCAGAATCAATTAAGTTTTCTGCTATGTCCGAGTCCACCCGCTTAAACTGAACATTTTCCCACTTCATTTCCACATTGCTTATAAAAGCGGAATCGACTATCGTTTCAAATTTCACCACTTTATAACCGCGATCCTCTGCTGCTTTGACATAACTATGTTGCTGAACGGGATTTGTTGTGTACAAAATCACCAGTTTTCCATCCTTATTTTTTTGCACCACTTCGGTTGCAGCCCTGTATTCGTCCTGTGTATAAAATTTTCCTTCCGCCGTATCCTGCATAAGTAAAAACTTATTCGCCTTTTCCAGGAATTTATCATCGGTGATCATTCCGTATTTTACAAACAACCCGATTGATTCCCATTTTTCCTCAAACTCTTTACGTTCGTTGCGGAATATCTCATCCAGTTTGTCCGCTACTTTTTTGGTAATGTGCGCATTAATCTTTTTTACATTCGGATCGCCCTGCAAATAACTTCGGCTAACGTTTAACGGTATATCCGGGCTATCAATTACGCCGTGCAGCAACATTAAAAATTCAGGAACGATCTCCTTTACTTCGTCTGTCACGAAAACCTGGTTGCTGTATAATTGTATTTTATCCTTTTGTATCTCATAACTGTTTTTGATTTTAGGAAAGTATAAAATACCGGTGAGGTTAAAAGGATAATCAACATTCAAATGAATCCAGAACAAAGGCGGCTCCGAAAAAGGATACAACTCTTTATAAAAATCCTGGTAGTCCTGTGCGGTTAATTCAGCCGGCTTTTTTATCCATGCAGGGTGAGTATTATTGATCGGTTTGCTTTCTTTTTCTTTTTCCTTATCCTCCGTTCCATCTGCGAAATAAATGGGTACGGGTAAAAAACGGCAAAACCGGTTCAATATGTTGCTAATTCTTCCTGCTTCGAGAAACTCTTTGCTTTCTTCATTGATATGCAATACTATTTTGGTTCCTCTGTCTTCTTTATCTGTTTCTTCAATTTCATATTCCGGGCTGCCGTCGCACTCCCAGCGCACTGCTTTGCTGTTTTCTTTATAGCTTTTGGTAAATATTTCTACCTTGTCGCTAACCATAAAGGCAGAATAAAACCCAAGGCCGAAATGGCCGATAATATTCGCTTCATTCTGGCCCTTATATTTTTCAAGAAACTCTTCTGCACTGGAAAACGCTACCTGGTTAATATATTTATCTACTTCATCGGCGGTCATCCCGATACCCCGATCAATAATTGAAAGCGTTTTTGCCTTTTCATCCAATAGGATATCAATACGCAATTCACCTATCTCTCCTTTTGCTTCACCGCTGGACGAAAGTGTCTTTAATTTGCTGGTTGCATCTACAGCATTGCTGACCAATTCCCTCAAAAAAATCTCGTGATCACTGTAAAGGAATTTTTTAATGATTGGAAAAATGTTTTCGGTTTGAACCCTTATTTGCCCTTTTTGCATATTATACTGGTTGAAATTTGTAGTAATGATTTAGATATGATCCGACCATGCGGGCGTTTCAAACGAAATGCCAATACGCTGATTTACCGCCAAATCAGAAAAATTGACAGTTGGAAGCAGCTGCAAGTGGTTAGTTATAGGCTCCAGGCCTGGTAAGCGACAAAAGCGCAATTGCAAGGTTGAGTTTGCGGCTTGATACTGATCATTTGAATTGTCAAACTTTAATCGTCCCAAAACTTAGAACTTCTCAAACTTTCCCCTACCTTTGCCGCCCCAAATCTGTCCCGGTAATCATTATCGGGGAATCGGCAGATTTCCCCGCTGTAAATGCGGGGATCCATTGGTAAAACGATTTATTAACAAAAAAAGGTAAAATGAACAATTACGAATTGATGGTGATTTTTACCCCTGTTCTGAGCAACGATGAATACAAAGCTGCTCAGAAGAAATTTGCTTCCTTCATTACTGAAAACGGCGGCAAAATGGTGGCAGAAAATGCCTGGGGCCTTAAATCACTGGCGTATCCGATCCGGAAAAAAACAACAGGTTTATACTGGGTCCTGGAATACATTGCGCCATCCGACTTCAATGAGAAGCTCAAAATCCAGCTTCTTCGCGACGAATCAGTACTTCGTCATCTTGGTACAAAACTCGATAAATACGCCGTCGAGTACAACGAGAAAAAGAGAAGAGGCGTACCAACAGGAAACGAAAAAGCAGTGGAGGCTTAATCAATGGCAAAGGCAAATGAAATAAAATACCTCACGGCGATTAAGAGTGACAAAAGAGTAAAAAAATACTGCCGTTTCAAAAAGTATGGCATCCGCTATATTGATTACAAGGATGTTGAATTCCTGAAAAAATTTCTAAACGAACAGGGTAAGCTGCTGCCAAGGCGTATCACCGGTAACTCGCTGAAATATCAGCGCAAGGTATCCGATGCCGTAAAAAAAGCAAGGCAGATGGCATTATTACCTTATGTAACCGATCTTTTAAAATAGCTTTTAGAAACCTCACCCTAATCCGCCTGAGGGCGGTGACAGTCCACGGACTGGGATGGTGAACAAAAGAAAACAAATGGATATCATTTTAATTCAGGACGTTGACAATCTAGGCGCAGCCCACGAAATTGTAAAGGTGCGCAATGGTTACGCCCGTAATTTTCTGATCCCGCGGAAAATGGCTGTAGAAGCCAGTCCCGGCAACCTGAAACAGCTTGAAGAAAAAGTAAAGCTGGCGAAGAAAAAAGAAGAAAAAATGCTGGCGGAAATAAACAGCGTAGTCGCAAAACTGAACGAGTCTCCGCTCAGGATCGGTGCTAAAACCGGGACCAGCGGAAAAATCTTCGGCAGTGTGACATCTCTTCAGATCAGCCGTGCTATCCGCGAGCAAAAAGGATATGAAATTGACCGCAAGAAGATTTCCATCACGGATGAAATCAAAGAGCTGGGTACTTACAAAGCGCACATTGATTTCGGAAATAGCAAATCTGCCGATGTGGATTTCGAAGTGGTAGCGGAATAACGTTGACAAGAACACTATCGAATACAGCCTTCCGCATGCGGGAGGCTTTTTTGTGGCGGTACGGGTAAATTCTGCATAGACAATCAGGGTAATCCCGGGTTTTATTAATTTTCGGGCCGGATTGCTAAAGATATTTGACAATTTCTCAGGAAAAAATACGTTACTTTGTATTGAGTTTGGTGTCCTTTACAGTTTCACAAGTCCTGAACGTTTCGATTACTATGTTAAATGTTCATCGGTTACTGTTTACTGTTAGCACTTATTATTTTTAAAAACCTCTCACAAAATGAACATTTACGTAGGAAACCTCAGTTGGGGTCTGAAAGATCAGGACCTTGCCAACTTGTTTGCACCCTTTGGCCAGGTTACATCTGCCAAAATTGTTACCGACAAATTCACACAGCGCAGCAAAGGCTTCGGCTTTGTTGAAATGGCTAATGATGCGGAAGCTCAGGCAGCCATTGCTCAACTCAATGGATCAGAAATTGAGGGACGCAATCTGGTTGTGAATGAAAGCCGTCCTAAACAGGAAGGTGGTGGTGGCGGAGGCTTCAAGAAAAGAAGCTTCGGCGGAGGCGGTGGTGGCGGTGGATTCAAGAAAGGTGGCGGCGGTGGCGGCTACAACAAAGGCGGTGGCGGTGGATACAACCGTGATCGCGGCGGCTACAGAGACGAATATTAATCTTTAGATATTCACCTGCTTTGTTAAGTCTGGCATTATGTGCCGGACTTTTTTTGTTGAGATGAATCGAACGCTGATGACGCAGATATGAACTGGTTCAAAACTGATTTTCTTGTTTCGACTAGTTTTCATCAATGTAATTTGAGTCTATCGTTGGGTTTCGTGCTAATCGATATCTCTTTATGTTGTCTATTTGTTTTGCGTTTATTGTTGCCTCTTACCCGTAAAAAGAAACGGCCGACAAACCTTATACCTCTGCAAAAACATGTACCGTTGATTCTTGACAACCTTAAAAAACCATTCACTCCGGGCGCCGATAATATGGTTTATACCGGTGATGCCTATATGTTTTTAAAGGAAATAACAGCGAAATAAACGGTTGCGCCGGCAAGTTGATTGTTCAGGACTTAATAGACAATCATACTAATTTTCATAGGGTGACTATAATCTGTTAAGCGTAAACCTTCGCGTTACAAAAACAAAAAAATGATTTTATAAACATAGTAAAAGACTATCAGAGAACAATGCATGAACGGGTTTCCAGGAAAAATAGGCGGATAAGTTGAAGGTCGGTAAGATCTCCAGTAGTGGTTTGCTCAGTGATGGTTACCCATCGCCGGGAAAAAATAAGCGACGTAAACGTGGAAAGAGCAGTGGTAATTGGAAAGGAAATTTATCCGGAAAATTATAAATTGTTAGCTGCAGGTGTCCGGTGTGCAAATCAGGATTTCAGCCTTAAAAAGATTCTTTAATGCCGGCTTCTACGCCTATCGCCTATGGCACACGGCTAAAAGCTACTTTCTTTTAATATTATTTTAATGGTTTTATAATTTCATATACTTAATTTTACCTGCTTCCCGTTATTACAAAATCTCCACCCTTTGATTAAGCGGCAAGCCAACTATCCGACAGGATTATTGTTAAAGTTACCGGAACAAACACCAGGCAGGAATGACAAGTGCGGAGTAAACCCTTATAATCAGTTTTAAAATCAGAAGGCCTATGATTTCGGTAATTATACCTGCTCTCAACGAAGAAAAGACTATTGCCAACGTCATCCGGTTTTGTTTCGCAGCTGAAAATGTATCCGAAGTCATCGTCGTAGACGATACCTCAGAAGACAATACTGTAGCTATTGCAACCGAAGGCGGCGCCAGGGTACATATCAGTAAAACCCGGGGCAAGGGTATCTCCATGAAAGAAGGTATACAATTATCCAGGAATGATTACATTGTTTTTCTTGATGCAGATATTGATCCTTATCCTGACCGAACTATTGAAAACCTGACAGCGCCTCTGCTCGGCAATGAAGCTGATTTTGTAAAAGGCGCCTTTGCCCGCAATGCCGGTCGCGTGACCGAACTCGTTGCCAAACCACTGTTGACTATTTTGTTTCCCGGTCTTAATTCTTTTTCTCAGCCACTAAGCGGTATGATTGCGGGTAAAAAATCTTTCTTCAATAAGATCGAATTTTTCAATGACTATGGCGTGGATATCGGCATCCTGATAGATATGTACCTGATGAAGGCCAGAGTAAAAGAGGTAAACATTGGCTATATTGAAAATAAGAGCAAACCCTGGGAAGCATTGGGCAAAATGAGTAAGGAGGTGTCGAGGGCCATTATCAGTAAAGCACAAGCGCCGCAGGCGGGTGAACTGACCGAGGCGGATGTGAAATCGCTCGAAACAATTAACCGGGAAATGAACAAGGTATTAAAAGAAGAACTTTCCGGTTTTCACAAGATGGCCATTTTTGATATGGATGATACTATTCTCAAAGGCCGGTTTATTAATGAATGCGCGAAAAAGTTCGGTTTTTTTCCAAAATTGGAAGATTTTCGTTCTGTGGAAAAAGATCCCATTATTCTCACAAAACGAATCGGATTGTTGCTGAAGGGGAGAACTATGGACGATTTGCTCGACGTGATCAGTAATATCGACATGGTAGAAGATGTAAAGCAAACCGTAAACGCCCTGAAAGAAAGAGGGTACATTATCGGCATCATCAGTAGTAGTTATACATTGATTACCAATTATGTGAAACAAAATATAGGCGCCGATTTCTCTTTGGCATACCAATTGGAGTTTAGTGAAGGACGAGCAACCGGCGAAGTGAATTTGCCCTACTATTTCTTCGGATCCCCCGACAGCATTTGTGGGCATTCTTTTTGCAAGACAAATGCACTTCAGTATGCGTGTGAGAAGTATAATGTGGCCATGAAGAATTGCGTTGTAGTAGGTGACAGTGCGGACGACCGGTGCATTGTCGGACATGCGGGGAAGGGTTTTGCCTTTGTGACCAATGATGAAATTTTAAAACAGGTAGCCTATAAATCGATAAAAGAAAGGAAATTCGAATTGTTACTGGAGTCAGCCTGACCAAAACAAAAACCAATTCATCACAAAAATTTTAAAACCCCTTGCCTATGTCAAACAATCTTTACAATATCATGGTACCGGTGGATTTTACCGGTAAAAACAAGTGGGCTATAGCTAAGGCAATAGAACTTGCCAATACATTTCATTGCAACATTCACCTGGTGCACGTGCTGCACAGACCGATTATCCCTTTTATTCCGATCGACAGGAGTATGTTCACTCCTTATGAATCCACGGCCGATTTGCATGCTGCCCGTAAAAAGTTAGAAATATTAAAATCTTCTTACAGCAACCAGCTTTGCGGCAACGGAAAAATAGAGATCAGCGTAATGCAGGGAACAAGAACAGAAATGTTGCCGAAATATATCCGTCAATATGAAATGGACCTTGTAGTGACAGGGCTGTCGAAGTTTAACCTGTTACAGCGCATCATTTCCTCGGTATCAATAAGTCACCTGGTTACCAAAACAAATATCCCGGTACTCGCAGTGCGTTCAAGTGGACTGATCAGTCACTTTAAAAAGATTGTCTTACCACTGCACCAGGATGTGCCGCTGAGGACTATTAAAATGGCGACGATGTTGGGCAGGCATTTCAAATCTACTGTTTATCTCGTATCGTTGCGCAATAACGAACCGGGACAAATAAATATCATCAGTAACACGCTGGAGGTGATTCAGAGTTTGTCTACAATACCCGTACAGTCTATTTTACTTGAAGGAAAGAACCTGGCGAAAAGTACATTGGAGTTTTCAAAAAAGATCAATGCGGACCTGATCATGGTAAATCCTATAAAAGAATTCCGGTTGCCTGGTTTATGGAACCGGCTTACCAAAAAAATACTATCCTACGGTTCAACTATTCCGGTTATCACCATAGAACAAAAGGCCACCGAACAATAAATCATTTTATTGCGACGGTATATAAACTAATCAAGCCATACGATGTGGAAGTATGGCTTGATGCTTTTTAAAATTACAGCAAGTCAATAAACACTCTTTATTAAATCTTTAAGTCGACCTGTAAGCTGAACCGATTTCCGAAAACCACTCACGCACTTTCATTTTTTCACTTCCATCTCTCTTTTCTGCATTTCAATACTGATTCAGTGCCTGTCACCACGCCTAATTATGTATGTAGAAGATCATACCGCATTTTTACAAAAAAAAATAAACCTATGCTATTAAAAGAACAATCGGTGCAAACAAAGCACGATGACAAACTACAGATCGTTCAATTATTAAAAACGATTATAACCGCATTTAATAATAATGACATTGACACGCTGTTATCATTACATAGTGATGATGTGATTTTAATGGACCCCGGCATGCCATTGATACAAGGCAAGAAAAGAATACGCGAAATGTTTGCCGATTTTCAAACAAGACAACTGCAAATTCATCTCGCTTACGATATCCATGAAGTAGAAACCGATGAAAGGCTCGCCTTTGTAAGAGGTACTGTTTATAAATCAAGTAAAGTCCAGTACGAAACAACTCAGTCCGATAGCTATCGTTTCATTTGCCTGTTCAGGAAACAAGAAAATGCGCAATGGGTCAGAACACATGTTATCGTCAACAGCGACAAACCGTAATAGTAAGCATTATAAGACATCACAAAATCAGCATACGTTAAAATAGCGCATCGGCAAAACAGGTAAGGCATTAAGCATTTTCAACATCTTCAAAAATTATGATGACACGACAATCGACTATTCTGTTCTCAGGCTCTTTACCGGGTTTGCCATTGCCGCTCGTATAGCCTGGTAGCTTATCGTAACTAACGCAATTAACACAGCTGATAAACCGGCTGCCGCAAACACCCACCATTCCACGTTGATATGATACGCGTATTCCTGCAACCATTTATTTGTAGCCCACCAGGCAACAGGAAAAGCAATACCATTTGCTATAAGTACAAGCTTTAAAAAATCCTTTGACAATAACGAAGTAAGATTGAACACCGTTGCACCCAACACTTTCCGTACACCGATTTCTTTTACCCGTTGCGCCGCAGAATAAGTAGCCAGGCCAAACAAGCCCAAACATGCAATAAAAATAGTAGCTAGAGCCACCCATATGAGCATCGTTTGCCGGCGGCCATCTTCAATATAAAATAAGGCCAATTGTTCGTCGAGGAAATGATATTCAAAAGGATCATTCTTATCATTATTCACCATCACCTGTTTTAATTTAGTCAGCGTTCCCTGTATATCGGTGGAGGCTATGCGCGCTGAATAATAATCAATGCCATGGATAGGATTGTTATTATAACAAAGAACTAATGGCTCGATCTTCGCCCGCAATGTCTGGAAGTGAAAATCTTTTACAATACCGATCACTCTTGGCTTAAAGGGAATGTTCTGCGCATTGATGGATACATAATCGCCGCCCCTCGACGCGGCCGGAATTTCAACGATCTGCCCCGCGGCCTCTGTGATGCCCAGCATTTTTGCAGCCGTTTCATTGACAATCACGCAAGACGAATCAGCCGGCGTATCGAAATTTCTTCCATTCAATAACCTCACCTCAAATGTCTTTACAAAGTCTTTATCCGCACCAAACATGTAAGCTACTTTAGGTTCATCCGTACTTCCCATATTTTTTACCTTAATCGTGCGATAGGTTTTCCATTCACCGGGCACCCTGGATGTAACCGACACATTTTTCACTGTCGGTATCTTTGCCATCTCTGTTTTAACTGCCTGAAAATTCGACCTGGCCTTATTGGTATTTACATCAATCACGACCAGCAGGTCTTTGTTGAAGCCGAGATTGGTATGATTGAGATAATGTACCTGCATGAATAGTACGATAGTAGCAATGATCATTATAACAGATATCGTGAATTGAAAGATGACTAATCCTTTTCTTAAAGACAGGTCAGTTGTATTCCGCAACTTCAATCCTCTCAATAACAAGACCGGTTTAAAACGGGACAACATCAATGCCGGATAGCTGCCCGATAAAAAACCTGTGAGCACGGCAAAGGCAATCGCAAATAACCAAATTCGATAATCGGTTGCCAGTCCGAGAGATAATTGTTTATTGGTAAAATGATTGAAAGCAGGCAGGGTCAGGTTCACTACAATAACGGATAAAATAAAAGCAATTCCGGTAACCAGTAAAGACTCAACTAAAAATTGCCGGATCAGGTGGCTTCTGAATGCACCGATTGCCTTGCGGACGCCAATCTCTTTTATACGGCTGCTCGCTCTTGCCGTAGTAAGGTTCATATAATTAATACCGGCAATGAGCAATACAAATACCGCTACAAACCAAAATATGCGGATATAAAGTAAGCTACCGGTTGCCATCGCTTCCACATTGGAATTTCTTGCACCATCCAGGATATTGTCAGAACGCAGATGCATATCTTTTAATGGCTGCAGGCTGAATGAAAAACTGGTACCTGCCGGCGTTTTAAAATTATCGTGCACCAGTTTCGACATTTTATCGGCAACAGATTTTGCATCCGCTTTTGGTTTCAGCAATGCATACACCGAAAAACTGTTCGACAACCAGTCCCCTGCCCTTCCAACCCTGTTGAGACTATCGCTCATAAAAGAAATATCAGACATGACAGAGCTGAAATCGAAACTGGAATTGCGCGGATGATTTTTCAACACGGCAGTAATTTTAAAAGGCGATTCTATAAAACTGAACTTCAGAATTTTGCCAATTACATCCGTTTTATTAAACAGCCGCTTTGCCTGGGCTTCGGTTATAATAATAGAATACGGTTCTTTCAACGCAGTTGTTCTGTCACCATACAATAACGGGAAGTCGAAAATCTGCAAAAAACGTTCATCCGCAGACGTGACCGTTTCCTGGAAAAAATTTTCAGGATTATCCGGGTTCAGCAAGTTGGCCCGGCCAAGACGTTGCATCCGGGTGGTGTTTTCCACTTCGGCGATATTGTTTTTCGATTCTTCAGCAAGCTTATAACCCGCGGCGGCGATCACAGTCGATTCACCATTGACTGTTTTGTGTTCAACAACGCGATAGATTCTGGCGGCACGACTATGCTGTTCATCAAACGTGAGCTCATCAAAAAGATAAAGCCCGATGAGCAAAAAGCAACTCAAACCAAATGTAAGCCCTGCGATATTGAGCAATGCATATAGTTTGTTATTTACCAAACTGCGCCATGCGGTTTTGACGAAGTGTCTTGCAGGAATGTAATTTCTAAACATATCAGTAGGTATATTAGGTGAGGGTGAAGAACATTAATGTTATTAAATCCAATTGTATTACCGCGCCCGCCGATAGAAGAGATCCGGTTTTCACGTTCACAATACTGAAGCTCAAAAGGAAAAATGGAAACAGCTGTAAATTTTGCGGCTAAGAAAATGCCATTTTAGTATAGAGTTAAAAATCAATCGCCTATTTAAAACCATGAACAAGGAACTGTCCGGTTTTGAAACAAATGTCGTTCGCTTTTGAAACTGATAATATCCGTCAAATTACTTAAGGAGATACGGCTGGTATATAGGATCAGGCGCCTTATAAAACAAAAAAGCCCCGCGTTGCGGAGCTTTCCCACCAGAATTAGAATTACTTTTTCGCCGGAGCGATAGCCTGCTTGAACTGATAAACAAGATTGGCCTTACCTTCTTTATTAAATCTCCATGTTTCCTGCAGGTAAAATGAATCCACTTTTCCTTTCTTGTCAGTATCTATTTCTTTGCCCCATATCAGCGCCCAGTTTTCATCTTTATCGACACTTTTTAAAGCTGTTATCGTGAACACACTGCTAACTGCACTGGCAAATGTATTCCTGAATGCCTGTATGGTGGCTAATGCGCTGTCTTTTTTACCAACAATCGCAGAACCATCGTTCATGTACAATTCAACACTATCTGCAAAATTATCTTTGCTTCCCATCAGATTACCTGCATCCCAATCTTTCCACAGTTTTAAAAGTGTTTCCGCATTTTTAGGATCGCCCATAACAAACTTCGAAGAATACCCGATTTCATAAGGAGATTTGATCTCTGCTATTGTTGAATCCGCCGTCGTTTTAGCAGATGCATCAACCGTTGCAGCCGGTTGATTGTTACAAGCAGCAAAAACAGCCACGGTGGCAAAAAGCAAAACCTTTTTCATAATAGTTGATTTTATTTAATGATTAAGAAAATTGTGTGTGGGAACGTGAAAAAAGTTTGCAAAGAGTAGAAAGACGTGGAACCGACCAACTAAGGTATGTAAAAAATACGGGCAGCAGAGTTAAAAGTGAAACTACCAAAAGAGCTGGCAAACCTGAGGTAGCTGACAAAGGATACCGGGTATGACTTTTTGAAGCCATAAAAATCTTATCTTCTGCCTATGAAAAATTCCCGGAGATCCTTTCTTCGTAACAGCATTGCAGGTTCCATGGCGGCTGTTGCTTTGCCCGGCGTGACTATCAACGCTGATGCCCAACCGAAACCACGTATTAAACTCAGTATTTCATCCTATTCCTACTGGCATTTCAAAGAAACCAAATTTCCTATTGAAAAAGTGATTGACGAAGCCGCAAAACTGGGTGTGGAAGGCGTAGATATTCTGCATATGCAAATGGAAGGTGAGGATAACCGTTATATCCAGGAATTGAAACGACGTGCATACCTCAATGGCATTGCTTTTACCTGCTTGTCCATTCACCAGGGCTTTGTATTTGCCGATAAAGAAGAAAGACAAAAGAATATTGACAAAACAAAGCATTGCATCGAGCTTGCTGCCAAAATGGGCATACCCTGTCTGCGGCTCAATTCGGGCCGATGGAATACGATCAAATCTTTTGACGACCTGATGAAAAATCGCGGAATTGAACCTATTCTACCCGGTTATACAGAAGATGATGGATTTAAGTGGTGTATCGATTGTATTCAGCAATGCTTACCGGCAGCAGAAGAACACGGCGTGTTGCTCGCTCTGGAAAATCACTGGGGCCTGTGTTCTACACCGGAAGGAATGCTGCGGATTAAAAAAGCGATTGATTCACCCTGGCTTGGCTTGCTGATGGATACCGGCAACTTCCTTGAAAATCCTTATTCCAAACTCGAAATGATTGCACCTTCTACCAGCTTTGTACAGGCGAAGACGTATTATGGTGGTGGCGAATGGTATGCACTCGACCTTGATTATAAACGAATCGTGTCCATACTTAACAAAGTAAATTACCAGGGATATATTTCCCTAGAATATGAAGGGAAAGAAGATGCGGCGACTGCTGTGCCCAAAAGCATCGGGATGCTAAGGAAAGCTCTATCCTGACGCTGCGCCGAATGTCTTCAATAAACGATTGTGATCAAAATGAAACTGGTTGAAATTGTTTTCGTCCGGCTGCAACTTACTCGTA
>Ga0207648_10003654_pt1 | contig 16103 bp, 16 predicted proteins | sample KBSMisM32_FD_184310 | JGI IMG/M metagenome (GOLD analysis project Ga0207648, IMG submission 184310) | Miscanthus rhizosphere microbial communities from Kellogg Biological Station, Michigan, USA - KBS Miscanthus M3-2 (SPAdes) (version 2) | ecosystem: Host-associated > Plants > Roots >...
TTCGCGCTTGTGCTCCTTGTGCATGCCGACGGGGATGCCGCGCCCGTTGTCCTCCACGGTGACGGAGTTGTCGGCGTGGATCGTGACGGCGACGTGGTCCGCGTAACCGACCTGCGCCTCGTCGATCGAGTTGTCGACGAGCTCGTACACCATGTGGTGGAGGCCGGTGATGTCGTCGGTGTCTCCGATGTACATGCCCGGCCGCTTGCGCACGGCTTCGAGCCCCTTCAGGAGCTTGATCGAGTCGGTGGTGTAGGCGCTCGGGTTGTTCGTGCTCATGAGATGCTCACGCCTCCACGGCGCGCAACAAGGGCTGTCGCGGCCGTAGCGTCCGCGCGGTCACGGAGCCCCGCGAGACCTCCAGGATCTCGCCGGCGCGCCGGGCCCACTGGGCCGGCGCCGTCGTCGTCGTGAGGAGAATGGTCGCCTCTCTCGGCAGCGCGTCCCAGAACTCCTCCACCCACGCCTCCGAGAGGCCCGCGTCGAAATCGTCCGCGGCGAAGAGCGGCGGCTCCCCGCCGGCCTTCGCGACCGCGCTCCATTCCGCGAGCTTCGCGAGCGCCACCGTCCGCAGGGCCTCGCCCGCCGAGGCCTGCGACGCGAGGGGCTTGCCGCGGCGGATCCAGAGCAGGTCGTCGCGGTGCGGGCCCGCCATCGAGTATCCCCGCCGCCGCTCGAGGGAGCGCACGCGTTCGCACGCCCGCCGCAGGAGCTCGATCTCGTCGGCCTCGCCGGCGTTTTCGGGATCGCCCGCTCCCGGAGAGGCACAGGCATAGCGCGTCTCGATCGCCGCGTACTCGGGGCCGGCCTGCCGGGCGAGCTGCGCGAACTCTCCCTCCCAGATCGCAAGGGCCGCGCGGCGGTGACGCCGCAGGGCGGCGCCCGCGACGCACAGCTCTTCGGTCCAGGCCTCGAGCTCTCCCTCCACGACGGCATGGGCGTGGCCCTGCCGCAGCCGCAGGAGAAGCGCATTGCGCTCCCTGAGGGCGAGGGCATAGCGCGCCTGGTCGTCCCCCGCGGCCGGGCGCCAGCCGAGGACGAGCCGGTCGACGAACCGGCGGCGGACGGAGGGGGAGCCGTCCAGCAGCTCGCGGTGCTCGGGCGAGAGGAAGACCGCCGGGCAGATTCCCGAGATCTCGCGGAAGGAGGCCGCCTTCTCGCCGCGGAAGAAGGCGCGGCCCTCCTCGCGGGACCACACGAGCGCGACGCGCTCGGAACCGGCCGCGCGCTCGACGGTCGCCGCGATCCGGAACTGCTCGCCGTCGGACGCCATGGCCGGCAGCGATGCCCCGCGGAACGAGCGCTGTCCGCACACGAGGGCCACCGCCTCGAGGAGGTTGGTCTTGCCCTGCGCGTTCTCTCCCGTGATCAGCGTGACACCGGTGCGAAAGGAGACCGGGTCGGAAGAGAGGTTGCGGAAGCCCTGGGTCGAGAGTTGCGAAAGCTGCAAGCGGTCTTGTCCCACCTTGAAATAGCTCAGAGGCGCATGGGCATGACGACGTAGGTGTAACGAGAGGCGCCCTCGATGCCTCCCTCCGGCTGGCAGAGGCACTGGGTGTTCTCGTCCTTCAGATCCATCCGCACGTTCTGCGCCTCGGCCTCCTCGAGAAAATCGAGGAGATACTGCGCGTTCAAACCGATCGAGAGCGCCTCACCCTGGAAGCTCGCGTCGAGCGTTTCCGTTCCCTCGCCGAGCTCCTGGCTGGCGGAGGCGACCGTGAGGAGATCCTTCTCGAAGGTCAGCTTCACGCCGCGCGAGCGTTCCGAGGAAAAGAGCGCGACGCGGCGGATGGCCGCCTGGCAGGCGGTCGTCGCGACCGTCGCGGAGCGGTCGTTGTTCTTCGACAGGATCTTCTCGTAGTCCGGAAAGTTCACGTCGAGCAGGCGCGCGATCAGCTGGCGATTGCCGACCGTGAAGAGCAGGTGGTTCTCGGAGTGGCGGACCTCTACCCGTGCGTCGGACCCGCCGTCCATCTTGAGGATCTCGGCGAGAGCCTTCTTCGGGATCAGCACGTTTGGGAGGGTCGCCTTCGCGTCCTCCTTGGGGAAGTTGATCAGCGCGAGGCGGTGCCCGTCGGTCGCCACGAGCTCGAATTCCTTGCCCTTGTCCTTCAGGAGGACTCCCATGAGCTGGAAGCGGGTCTCCTCGGCCGAAACGGCGTACAAGACCTTACGGGTCAGTCGCTTCCAGAGATCCAGGGGAAAGGAAACCCCCTTCTTCGCCTCGACCTTGGGGACCGTCGGGAAGTCCTCGGCGGGCTGGGCCACCAGGCGGAACTTGGAACGTTCGCAGGTCACCCCGAGGTAGTGGTTGTCCATCAGCTTCAGGGAGACGTCGGCCTCGGGCAGGTTGCGGATCAGGTCGAAGAGCTTTCGCGCCGGGACCGTCACGCTCCCGCTCCGGGAGACCTTCGCCTCGGCCTGCGAGAGGAGCGTGAGGTCGAGATCCGTCGAGGTGAGGCTCAGGTGACCGTCCGCCGCCTTCAGCAGAATGTTGGAGAGGATCGGAATCGTGTTCTTCCTCTCCACCACGCCCTGCATGAGCGTCAGCTCGTTCAGGAAATCGCCCCTCTTGACGGTCAATTCCATTGGAAAAGCCCACCTCCGGAAAGAGAAAAAAGTCTATCACATTTAACCGTATTCGTAGGGGAGTTCGAAAATCGGGAAGGCGCAAAAAACCCAATAAAAATGGGGTCAAAACGAGGGTCGTGCCTGTGCACCGTCTCCGCCGCTCTCCACAGATGCGTGGCGTGAGCGCGCGATGAATTCCGGTGTGGAAAAGGCTCCGGCGGAAAAGCTAGGCTCGGCGAAAAATTCCTAACGGTAGGGCTGCATGAAGCCCTCGACGACCCTGCGGAAATCGGCGTCGTCCTCGATCATCCGGCCGATCTTCTCGACCGAGTGCATGACCGTCGAGTGGTGCTTGTCGTTGAAGAGCCGCCCGATGCCCGGGTAGGAGAGGTCGGTCAGCTTCCGGCAGAGATACATCGCCACCTGCCGGGGGAAGGCCACCGGCTTGGCGTTCGACCGGGCCTTCATGTCCGAGACGCGCAGGCCGTAGTGGGAGGCCACGGCCTTCAGGATCTCCGAGGGGATGGCCCTGTGCTCCTCGGTTCCCACGATGTCCCGGAGCGTCTCGCGGGCGAGGTCGACGGAGATGGGCCGCCCGGTCAGGGAGGAGAAGGCCATGACCCGGTTGAGCCTCCCCTCGAGCTCCCGGACGTTCGATTTGACGGTGCCGGCGATGAAGAGGGCGACATCGTTGGGGACATCCACCTTCTCGGCTGCGGCCTTCTTCCGGATGATGGCGACCTTCATCTCGAGGTCGGGCGGCTGGATGTCGGCGATCAGCCCCCACTCGAACCGGGAGCGCAGCCGCTCCTCGAGCGTCGGGATCTCCTTTGGCAACGCATCCGAGGTCACCACGATCTGCTTCTGGGCGTCGTGCAGCGCGTTGAAGGTGTGGAAGAACTCCTCCTGCGTGGAGTCCTTGCCCGCGATGAATTGCACGTCGTCCATGAGAAGCACGTCGAGCTCGCGGTAGCGGCGTTTGAACTCGTGCATGCGCTCGAAGCGAAGCGCGTTGATCAGATCGTTCAGGAAACGCTCCGCGGAGAGGTACAGCACGCGCATGTTCGGCGAGCGGCGCAGGATCTCCTGCGCGATCGCGTGCATCAGGTGCGTCTTGCCGAGGCCGACGCCGCCGTACAGAAAGAGCGGGTTGTAGGAGCGCGACGGCGACTCCGCGACCGCCCGCGCGGCGGCGTGGGCGAACTGATTCGACGACCCGACGACGAAGTTCTCGAACGTGAACCGCGGGCTCGTCACCGAGTCGCGCGAGGCGGTGTTGGGCGAGACCTCGAGGCCGGGCGGGACCGCGGCGGATGCCGAAGTCTCGGCGCTCTCGGGCTCGAAACGCATCTGGAGGCCGGGGAAGCCCGCCGCCTCGCCCTCGCGCGCCAGCAGATCGCCGTGCTTGCTCTCGATCCAGTCGGCGAAGACCCGCGAAGGAACCGAGACGTGCAGCACCCCGCCACCCGGATGCTCTTCGAAGTGGACCTGGCGCGTGGGGCCGAACCAGGTCTTCAGCTCCTTCGCGTCGAGCTTGCCCTCGAGACGCTTGAGGATCGCGCTCCAGATCTCGGTCATGGCGCTCCTCCGGGATTTCCACAGAATTTCCACAGCTGTGGAAGCCGGTGTGGAAGACCGGGGGCGGGGAGTATATGCGAGGTCGCGGGTGGTCGGCGGCAGGTCTTGGCGACTCTTCCTACGACAGACGGTGGGAGACCGACGACCTTGTCTTGACTTCCGACCCCCCTGCACCTAGCATTCCCGCTCTTTATGAAGCGCACCTTCCAGCCCAACAACCGGCGCCGCAAGCGCACACACGGATTTCTGGTCCGCATGCGGACGCGTTCGGGACGCGCCGTGCTTTCGGCGCGGCGGCGCAAGGGTCGCAAGAAACTCACGGTGTGAACTCGAGCCCGGTCGTCTCCGAGAAATTCTCCCGGGACGATCGCCTCCGAAAACGCAGGGAATTCGAAGAGTGCTACGCCTCCGGAGTGCGCGTTTCCGGTCGACACGTCCAGGTCTTCGTCCTCGCCGAGCCCTCGCGAGACCGAGTCCGTCTGGGCATCTCGGTCCCGAAGCGCGTGGGCAACGCGGTCGCGCGCAATCGCGTGCGGCGTCGCCTGCGCGAGATCTTCCGACGCTCGCGCTCTCTCCTCGCGAATCGGGGCGTCGCGATCGTCGTGAACGTGAGGGCGTCCGCATCCGCGGCGCCGTTCTTGGAGCTCTCGGAGGACTTCACCCGGGCGGTCTCGCGGGCCGCCCGCAAGCCCCGCTGATGAGGCCGAGCTGGCCGTCTCGCGCGGCCGTCGCGCTCCTGTCGGGCTACAAGCGCTTCATCTCGCCGCTTCTTCCCCGCGCCTGCAGGTTCGAGCCGACGTGCTCCGTGTACGCCTCGGGCGCGATCGCGAAGCACGGCCTCCTGCGCGGGGGATGGCTCGCGCTCAAGCGTCTGTGCCGCTGCCACCCCTTTCACCAGGGCGGCTTCGACCCGGTGCCCTGAGCACCGATAGAGCGCGTAAGCCGAGAGCCCGGACCGAACCATGGAAAAGCGCCTTCTCCTCGCGGCCGCGCTCTCCCTCGCGATCCTGATGCTCTGGGAGTGGATCGTTCCCAAGCCGCCCAAGCCGGTCGCGCCGCCGATCCCGACTCCGAGCGCCTCGAGCGCCTCGACGGACCCCGGCCAGCCGCCCTCGGCGTCCTCCGCGTCGGCGGCCTCGCCCGCATCCGCGACGTCGGCGTCCGCGGTCTCGTCGCCGCAGGCCGAGCCGGCAGCCGTCGCGCCCGAGAGCGCCGCCGAGCCGACGACCGTCACGCTCGCCAACGACGTCTTCCGGGCGACCTTCACGAACAAGGGCGCGGTCCTCGACTCCTTCGTGCTGACGAAGTACAACGACGAGCAGAGGCATCCGCTCGAGCTCGTCCGCTCGCTGCCCCCCGAGCTGCCGCGGCCCCTCGCCCTCGACTTCGGCAAGGACGCCGAGACGACGCGACGCGTCGCGAACGCGCTCTTCGTGGTCGAGCGCGAGTCCGACCGGAAAGTCCGGTTCCGCTTCTCGGACGGGAAGCTCGCGGTGACCAAGGAAGTCACGATCGAGGGCGGCTATCTGTTCGACGTGAAGGTCTCGGTCGCGGGTCCGCCGTACGCCCTCCTGCTCGGACCCGGGCTGCGCAATCCGACCGACGCCGAGCGCGCGTCGCGCTACGTGATGCCCGCGTCGGCCGTGGGCGCCACGACCGACGGCACCAAGGTCATGCGGCCCGAGAAGGCCCAGGCCGTGGCGTGGTCCCTGCCGCAGGGAGGCTTCGCGGGCATCGAGGACAACTACTTCCTCGAGGTCCTGCTGCCGCGCACGGCGGCGACCGCCAACGTGCTGACCTTCTCCGTGCCGCGCCCCGAGGGAAAGCCGTCGGTCGACATGGGCATGGCGGTGATGGAACAGGCCGGGCAGGGCACGCTCGACGCGCGCGCCTACTTCGGCCCCAAGGACGTCGCCGTCCTCGAGAGCTACGGGCTCGGCCTCGAGCGCACCGTCGACTTCGGCTGGTACGGGATCCTGGCCCGCCCGCTGCTGTGGATGATGAAGCAGAGCTACGCCGTGATCCACAACTGGGGCGTCGCGATCCTCGTCGTCACGTTCCTCATTCGGCTGCTGCTCTTCCCGCTCACCGCGAAGAGCTACACGTCGATGAAGAAGATGCAGAAGCTCGCTCCGAAGATGAACGCGATCCGCGACAAGTACAAGAAGTCCAAGACCGACGCCGCGCAGCGCCAGAAGATGAACACCGAGCTCATGGCTCTGTACCAGAGCGAGGGCTACAACCCGATGAGCGGCTGCTTCCCGGTGCTCCTGCAGCTGCCGATCCTCGTCGCGTTCTACAACGTGCTGTCGAAGACGATCGAGCTGCGCCACGCCCCGTTCGTGCTCTGGATCAAGGACCTCTCCGCGATCGACGGCAGCTACGTGCTCGTCATCCTGATGATCGTCTCGATGTACGTGCAGCAGGCGATGACGCCGTCCACGATGGATCCCGCGCAGAAGAAGGTCTTCATGTTCATGCCGATCCTGTGGGCATTCTTCCTGAAGGACATGCCCTCGGGGCTCGTGCTCTACTGGCTGTTCTCCAACCTCCTGACGATCGTGCAGCAGCTCGTGATGAACCGGCTCGTCAAGGAGGATCCGGCGCCCCCCTCGGGAGGCGGCGCCAAGGCTCTCAAGCAGGCTCGCGCCTGAAGGCGAGGAAAGACGCATGCGATACGAAGGCAAGTCGGAGATCGAGGCGGTGGAGGAGGCGGCGAAGGCGCTCGGAAGGCCGGCCGCCGAGCTGCGCTACCGGGTGATTCGCGATGAGAAGTCCTTCTGGGGCGGCCGCATCGTGGAGATCGAGATCGAGATCGAGGCCGATCAGTCGTCCCCGGAGGGCGTGAGGCGAGGCGCCGAAGCCGCTCCGGAGCCTGAGACTCCGGCGCCGGCCTCCGTCGCGGCCCGTCTTTCCGCCGGACCCCGCGAGGCGATGCCGCCCGCGGCCACGGGCCAGGACGCGGTCGCGGCCGTCGAGTCCACGCTGACCGAGCTCCTCTCCGCCGCGGGACTCCTGCTCGAGATCCGCCGCCGCGAGGCCTCGGGGGACGAGATCCTCTTCGAGCTCATGGGCGACGACGCCGAGCCGCTGCTCGCCAACCAGGGCGAAGGGCTGACCGGCCTCGAGGTCCTCGTCGGCCGGATCGCCTCGAAACGCATCGGCCAGCCGGTCCACCCCCGGCTCGACGCCGAGGGGTTCCGCGCGCAGCGCAAGGGCGCGCTCGAGGACCTGGCGGCGCAGTCCGCGGCCGAGGTCCGCCGCACGCGGCGCCCGCAGCTGCTTCCGCCGCTCTCTCCCTGGGAGCGGCGACTCGTGCACCTCGCGCTCGCCGAGGATCCGGACGTCGAGACCGAGAGCGAGGGCGACGGATTCCTCAAACGCGTGGAGGTCCGCCTCAAGAGCCGCTGAGGGGCCGCGCTCTCTGATGCGGCCCTCCGACGCGCTGCTCGACACGATCGTCGCGCCGGCGACCCCGGCGGGTCGGTCGGCGATCGCCCTCGTACGGCTCTCCGGCCCGGACACGCGCCGGATCCTCGAGGCCCTGGCGCCGCGGCTCCCGACTCCGCCCGCGCCGCGCCGGCCCGCGCTGCTCCTCCTCATCGACGGGGAGGGCGCCCCGATCGACACGGCGCTCGTGACCTACTTCGCCGCGCCCGCCTCGATGACGGGCGAGGACGTGGGGGAGATCTCGGTCCATGGGAGCCCGGCGGTGGTGCAGCGGCTGCTGCGCGCGGCGACCGCGCTCGGCGCCCGGCTCGCGCGGCCAGGGGAGTTCACGGAGCGCGCGTTTCGCTCCGGCAAGATCGATCTCCTGCGCGCCGAGGCCGTGCGGGATCTGATCGAAGCGAAGACGCCCGCCGCGGCCGCCGCGGGCGCGAGGCGCCTCGCCGGCTCGCTCTCCGAGGCCGCGGGCCGCGTCCGCGACCGGCTCCTCGAGGCCTCGGCGGGCCTCGCCGCGGCGATCGACTTCTCCGACGACGTGGGCGAGGCCGTCCCGCGAAGCGTCGAGGCCGCGCTCTCCGCCGCGATCGCGCAGCTCGAGCGGCTCTCGGCGAGCTACGAGACCGGTCGGCTTCTCTCCGAGGGCTGCCGCGTCGCGATCCTGGGGGAGCCGAACGTCGGGAAGTCGACGCTCTTCAACGCGGCGGTGGGCTCGGAGAGGGCGATCGTCACCGAGATCGCGGGAACGACTCGGGACACGCTCGAGTCGCCGCTCGACGTGGACGGCGTTCCCGTCACGCTGATCGACACGGCGGGCCTGCGCGCGAGCGAGGATCCGGTCGAACGAATCGGCGTCGCGCGTGCCCTCGGCGAGGGGGAGCGCGCGGATGCCCTCGTCTACGTCTTCGACGCCTCCGCGGGCTTCTCCGAGGCGGACGCGCGGCGGCTCGCCGGGATCGACGCCGGCGGGCTCGACGGGAAGCCGCGTCTCCTGATCGCCAACAAGGCCGATCGACGAGGGCCCGGCGGCCCGGAGCTTCCGAAGCATGCGTTCCTGCTCTGCGGCCTCGCCCCGGACGCGGGAGAGACACTCCGCGCGCTCCTCACCGGGATGCTGTCGGACTCGATCCGCGGCGATCACGCCTCCGAGGTCCTCGGGACGCTTCGCCAGAAGAACCTCGTCGACGACGCGCGCCGCGCCGCGCAGGAGACGCTCACCGCGCTGCGCGACGGCGTCTCCCCGGAGTACGCCGCGACGCACTGCCACGCCGCGCTCGATGCGCTCGCGGATCTCGTGGGAGAGACGACGCCCGAGGACGTGCTGGCGAGGCTATTCTCGACGTTCTGCATCGGGAAATGAGGGGTCGTGAGTTGTGAGTTATGAGTCGTGAGTCGGCTCGGCTAATCTTGACTCGACGACTCACGACTCACAACCCATGACTCAAAGCTTCTCCTTCGACGTCCTCGTCATCGGCGGCGGCCACGCGGGCATCGAGGCCGCGCACGCCGCGGCGCGGCTGGGTCTCGACACGACCCTCCTGACCGGCGACGCCGCGGCCATCGGACGCATGTCGTGCAATCCCGCGATCGGCGGCCTCGCGAAGGGTCAGCTCGTCCGCGAGATCGACGCGCTCGGCGGCCTCATGGGGACGCTCGCCGACGCGGCCGGCATCCAGTTCCGCATCCTGAATCGCTCGCGCGGGCCCGCCGTCTGGGGCCCGCGGGCGCAGTGCGACCGCGCCGGATACGCGCGAGCCGCCCGCGAGCGGCTCCGCGCGACGCCGGGGCTCAGGATCCTCGAGGGCATGGCCGAGGAGATCCTCGTCTCCGAGGCGACCGGCCGCGTGGGCGGCGCCGTCACGGCGAGCGGCGAGCGCCTCGCCGCGCGTGCGGTCGTCGTGACGACCGGAACCTTCCTCAACGGCCTGATGCACACGGGAGAGCGGCGGACCGAGGGCGGCCGCGTCGGCGAGGCGGCCGCCAAGGGGCTCTCCGGCGCCCTCTCGCGGCTGGGCCTTCGGCTCGGCCGCTTCAAGACCGGAACGCCGCCGCGCCTGCACCGCGACTCGATCGACTACGCGCGCTGCGCCGCGCAGGGGGGCGACGATCCGCCGGTTCCCTTCTCGTTCCGCACGCGCGCGGACGCGCTGCCGCGGCGCCAAGCGGTGTGCTGGCTGACCGCGACGAACCCGCGCGTGCACGAGCGCATCCGCGAGAACCTGCATCGGAGCCCGATCTACTCGGGACGCATCCAGGGGACCGGGCCGCGCTATTGCCCCTCGATCGAGGACAAGGTCGTGAAGTTCGCCGACAAGGGCGAGCACACGATCTTCCTCGAGCCCGACGGCTGGGACGCGGAGGAGATCTACGTCAACGGCCTCTCGACCTCGCTGCCCGAGGAGCTGCAGCGCGAGCTCCTTTCGGGCATCCGCGGGCTCGAGCGCGCGCACATGATCCGTCCCGGCTACGCCGTCGAATACGACTTCGTCTTCCCCGAGCAGCTTCGCCTCTCGCTCGAGACGCTCGACGTGCCGGGTCTCTTCCTCGCGGGCCAGATCAACGGGACCTCGGGCTACGAGGAGGCCGCCGCGCAGGGCCTGTGCGCCGGGATCAACGCCGCGCGCGCCGTGCGGGGCGAGGAGCCCTTCGTCCTCGACCGCAGCGAGGCGTACGCCGCCGTGATGATCGACGACCTCACGAAGAAGGGCCTCGACGAGCCCTACCGCCTCTTCACCTCGCGCGCGGAGTACAGGCTGCTCCTCGGGGTCGACACCGTGCTCCCCCGCCTCGCGCCGCATGGACGGGCAGTGGGCCTGCTCGATGAGGCCGAGTACGAGGCGGCGATGCGGTCCGAGGAGCGCATCCGGAGCGCGGAGGCGAGCCTTCGCGGGCGCGTCGTGACTCCTTCCCGCGACACACTCGGACTTCTGGAGGAGGCGCTCGGAATCCGCATCGGCGAGCCGACCAGCCTGCACAAGCTGCTCCAGCGCCCCGATCTGGAGGCCGGCGGGGTCTTCTCGACCCTGGCCCCGGAGATCTCGGAGGCCCTTACGCGCGAGGAGCTCTCCGCGTTACTCTCTAGAATTAGATACGATGGTTACATCAAACGAGAGCTCGAGCGCATCGAGCGGCTGCGGCCGTTCGAGAGCCGGCCGATTCCGACGGGATTTCCCTACGCCTCGATCCCGGGGCTGTCCCGGGAGGTCGTCGAGAAGTGCGCGCGCCGCCGGCCGCGGACGGTCGGGGAGGCCTCACGCATTCCCGGCGTCACTCCCGCGGCGGTCGCGATAATCTCCGCGCATGTCGCAAAGGGCGCTGGAACCGCTTCCTCCGGAGCGATTCCAGGAGCTCCTGGCCGATAGCGCCGAGCACTTCGGTTATTCGAAGAAAGTCTCCTGGACCTCGCTCAGCCGGTATCTCTCCGAGCTGACGCGCTGGAGGCGGTCCATGAATCTGACGGGGGATCTCTCGCCCGAGGGCCTCGCCGATCACGCGATGGAGTCCGTGCTGGGGGCCAACCTAATTGTTCATGGTGCAAGGGTTATTGACGTTGGATCGGGGGCGGGGTTCCCGGGGCTTCCCATCGGCATCGTGCGTTCCGATGTCGCGATGAGCCTTCTCGAGCCGCGATCGAAGCGCGCGGCGTTCCTTCGCCACGTGGTTCGCGATCTGACGCTGCCCAACGTGCGCGTGATCGAAAGTCGGGCCGAGGAGGTCGGCGGGCAGACCTTCGATGTCGCGACAGTCCGCGCGGTCGGAAGCCCGGGGTCCTGGCTCCGCGAGTCGGACTTCCTTCGCGCGGGAGGCGCTCTGCTCGCCTGGACGACTGCGCCCGAGGAGCTCGATCGGGCCCTTGCCCCTCGATTCAGCCTCGAGAGCTGTCTCAACGTGCCAGGCTCCTCGCGCCGGGTCATCGCCCGGTATCGGTTGCTCTGATGATGTTCCACGTGGAACATCGCATCCCGGCGCCGGGCTCCCTGCCGCCTTGGGCCATAATCCGCCGCGCATGAGCCGAATCGTCGCCGTCGCGAATCAGAAGGGCGGCGTCGGCAAGACGACCACGGCGATCAACCTCGCAGCGGCGATAGCGGCCTTCGACAAGAAGGTCCTGCTTCTCGACCTCGACCCCCAGGCCAACGCGACCTCCGGTCTGGGCTTCTCCAAGCGCGAGGAGCTCACCACCTACCGAGGGCTCCTGAGCGGCGAGATGGGGCCGTCGATTCGCGAGAGCGGGTTCGCGAACCTCTGGGTGGCGCCATCCGGGAGGGACCTGGTCGGGGCGGAAATCGAGCTCGTCGGGCAGCCCGACCGCGAGTCGCGCCTTCGGTTCTCCCTGGGCAACGTCCGAAGCGCGTACGACCTGATCCTGATCGACTGTCCGCCATCGCTCTCGCTTCTGACCGTCAACGCCCTGGCCGCGGCCGATTCCGTCCTCGTGCCCATCCAGACCGAGTACTTCGCGCTGGAGGGCCTCTCCGAGCTCCTCGAGACGGTCGAGCGGGTCCGCGGCTCCTTCAACCCGCTCCTCGCCGTCGAAGGGATCGTCTTGACCATGTACGACGAGCGGACTAACCTCGGCAAACAGGTCGTCGAGGACATCCGCAGCCATCTCGGCGAGAAAGTGTTCGAAACCGTGATTCCGCGCAACGTGCGTCTTGGGGAGGCGCCTTCCTTCGGGAAGCCGGTGCTCGCCTACGACATCAAATCCAGGGGCGCCGAGGCCTATCTCGCCCTGGGGCGCGAGTTCCTGAAGAGGCGAGGTCTCTCGTGACCAACCGCAAGCCGGTTCTGGGACGTGGTCTCTCGGCGCTCTTGCCGGGCAAGGACGATGTTCCACGTGGAACGTCCCCCTCGTCTTCGCTTCAGGAGGTCGAGATCGCACGTCTGCGCCCGTCGCGCTTCCAGCCCCGGCGGGAGTTCGCCGACGCCGCGCTCGCCGAGCTCGCGAGCTCAATCCGGGAACAGGGGATCCTTCAGCCCATCGTGGTGGTCTCCCGGGGCGAAGACTTCGAGATCGTCGCCGGCGAGCGGCGTTGGCGGGCCGCGACGCTCGCGGGACTCCAGACCGTGCCGGTCACCATCCGTCAGAAGTCTTCCGACCGCGACATGCTCGAGGCGGCGCTCGTCGAGAACCTCCAGCGCGAGGACCTGAACATCCTGGAGGCGGCGGAAGCCTACGCGCGGCTGCGCGAGGAGTTCGGCCTGACCCAGGAGGCGATCGCGGACCGGGTCGGCAAGGACCGCGCGACTATAGCTAACTCATTGAGAATATTGAAGTTATCTGCGCCAGTGCGTGAGAGGATCCGTTCCGGCGAGCTTTCCGGCGGCCACGCGAAGGCTCTCGTCGCGCTCGCCTCGACGGATGATCAGGAGCGGCTCGCCGAGGAGATCCTGCGGCGCGCGCTCTCGGTCCGGCAGACCGAGAAGCGGGTCGTCCAGCTCTCCGCCGGAGACCGGGTCCGTCACGAGAAGCGGCGGGATCCCTTCACCCGCGACGCCGAGGAGAAGCTGTCGCGCCGGCTCTCGGCGCGAGTGCGCATCGTGCGAAAGCGCCGCGGCGGACGCCTCGAGATCGGCTTCGGATCGGAAGAAGAGCTCGTCGGCCTCTACGAGAGGCTCATCGGAAGGTCCTGAGATCTCAACCAACCCCAGGCCAGGAGGTCCCATGAAGGCACGCGGTGAAGGCGCCACGCTCAACGGGTTTCTCGACAAGGGCAGCCACCTGAAGGGTGAGCTCGTCTTCGAGGAGACCTTCCGCATCGACGGCCGGTTCGAGGGCCGGATCCCCGGCGGCAGCGAGCTGATCCTGGGCGATTCCGCCGAGGTCGACGCCGAGATCCACGTGGACCGCATCTCGATCAACGGTTCGCTCAAGGGCTCGGTGTTTGCCGCGGAGCGGATCGAGCTGCACTCGCATGCCCGGGTGACCGCGGATCTTCAGACGCCGCTCTTGCGGGTCGAGGAGGGCGCCTACTTCCAGGCTCCTGCGACATGACGCCGGCGCCGGCGTCGCGCCTGGTGGAGATGCCGGCGACGCGGAAGTGACTCCGGCGCCTCTTTCAACGATCCGAGCCTCAGTCGTTTAGGAGCGCGGACCGGGCGACTCGACTCGGAACCGCGTCCTGTGCTATTGATCCGCGGTTTCGTAGCCGCAAAACCGAGGTCGAACCGTCTCCATGATTGGACTACCGAACGTCACGAGTCTCTACGTGATTCTTTGCTTCGGGATCAGTTACTGGATCCTGAAGCGATACCTCTTTGCCCCACTCTCCGCGATCCTCGAGGCGCGCGAGAACGAGGAGCGAACCGCCGAGGAGGCTTACGCCGAGAGCGTCAGACGCCTCGAGCGCGCCGTCGCAGTGGGAGAGGACAAGCTCTCCTCCGCGCGCCGGGATGCCCTGAGGACGCGCGAGGACCTGCGCGCGCAGGGCGCCGCCGTTCTCGAGAAGCGGCTCGCCGAGGCGCGCGCCGAGGCGACCCAGTCGATCGAGAAAGGCAGCCGCGAGATCCAGGCGCAGGCGGCGGAGACCGTGCGCTCGCTGCCCGAGCGCGCCGTCGGGCTCGCCCGGGAGCTCGCCGAGAAGGTTCTCGGGCGGAAGCTCGCGGCGTGATCCTCGCCCGGGTTCCGAACGCGATCCTCCTTCTTCTCCAGGAAGAGGGGCACGCCCCGGAGAGGTTCCTGGGGATTCCGCTGACCGTCTGGCAGCTCGTGAACCTGGTCCTGTTCCTGGCGGTCCTCATCTACTTCGTCGCCAAGCCGATGTCGGCGGCCTTCCGTGCCCGGCAGCTCGAGATCGAGAAGCGCGCGAAGGAGGCCGAGCACCGGCGGGCGGAGGTGGATCGCCTCGCGCGGGAGATCGAGGAGCGGACCGCGCGTCTGGAGCGTGAGATCGAGGAGATCCGCCGGCAGGGCGTCCAGGACGGGCAGAGCGCGCGCGAAGAGCTCGTGGCCCGCGCCGATGCCGAGGTCGAGCGGACGCGCAAGGAGGCCCAGGAGGAGATCGGTCGCCGGCTCGCGGAGGCGAAGGCGGAGCTGCGTCAGTCGGCCGCGGCCCTCACCGCCGAGCGCGCGTCCGAGATCCTGAAGCGCGAGATCAACGCCGACGACCGCCGCCGCCTCATCGACGACGGCGTCGGCCGGCTGAAGCAGGCGGACCGATGAGCTCGTTCACGCGTCCCTACGCGCGTGCGTTCGTCGAGGCCGCTCCCCGGGCCTACGACTTCGGCGCGTTCCTCGAGGCGGGCGACGCGATGGCGCACGCCTTCGAGACCAACCCGACGCTGCGCGCCTTCATGCTCGCCCCGAACGTCAAGCGGGACGCGAAGAAGGGGGCGATCCAGGAGCTCGCCAGGAAGTCGGGAATCGACGCGTACGGCACGCGCTTCCTCCTCGTGATGCTCCGGAACCACCGTCTGCTCGAGGCGGGCGCGGTCTTCCGGGCGCTGCGCGACTTGAACGACGAGATCCAGGGAGTCCTGCGCGTGCGCGTCACGGTGCCGGAGCCCCTGACCGACGGCGAGAAGAAGGCCATCCAGGACGCGCTCGCGGCGCGGACCGGGAAGGCGGTGAAGATGCAGATCGACTTGGATCCGACGCTGATCGGCGGCTTCGTCGCGCGGGCAGGATCCCGCGTGTTCGACGGATCGGTGACCTCGGCGATCCGCCGGTTCGAGGAGCAGGCGGGCCAGACAATGGGAGCGTGAGATGGAGATCAAGGCAGACGAGATCACGGCGATCCTGAAGCAGCAGCTCGCCGATTACGAGTCGACGATCGACGTGGCCGAGGTGGGCACCGTGCTGTCGGTCGGAGACGGCATCGCGCGCATCTACGGCCTGGACAAGGTCATGGCGGGCGAGCTCGTGGACTTCGGCCACGACATCTTCGGCCTCGCCCTGAACCTCGAGCAGGACCAGGTCGGCGTCGTCCTGCTCGGCGAATCGCAGCACGTCAAGGAGGGCCAGGAGGTCCGCCGGACGCGCCGCATCATCCAGGTGCCCGTGGGGCCCGCGCTCGTGGGCCGCGTCGTGGACGCCCTCGGCCGCCCCATCGACGACAAGGGACCGATCAAGTCCACGGAGTCCTATCCGACGGAGCGCATCGCTCCCGGAGTCATCGACCGGCAGGGCGTCAAGGAGCCCGTGCAGACCGGCATCAAGGCGATCGACGCCATGATTCCGATCGGCCGCGGCCAGCGCGAGCTCATCATCGGCGACCGCCAGACCGGCAAGACGGCCATCGCCCTCGACGCGATCATCAACCAGAAGGGCAAGGGGGTCGTCTGCATCTACGTCGTCATCGGGCAGAAGAAATCGACGGTCGCCCAGGTGGCCAAGACCCTCGAGGAGAACGGGGCGATGGCGCACACGATCATCGTCTCGGCGACCGCCTCGGACCCGGCGCCGATGCTCTACATCGCCCCGTACTCGGGCTGCGCGATGGGCGAGAGGTTCCTCTACAACAAGCAGCACGCGCTGGTCATCTACGACGACCTCTCCAAGCACGCGGACG
>Ga0207648_10003655_pt1 | contig 16101 bp, 15 predicted proteins | sample KBSMisM32_FD_184310 | JGI IMG/M metagenome (GOLD analysis project Ga0207648, IMG submission 184310) | Miscanthus rhizosphere microbial communities from Kellogg Biological Station, Michigan, USA - KBS Miscanthus M3-2 (SPAdes) (version 2) | ecosystem: Host-associated > Plants > Roots >...
CCGATCATAAATATGTTGTAAGATATTTGTAAATACTTGAATTTTTTTCCCAGCACTTTTGCCTGTCCATATAAATTCCTTATAAGACTGCCATAGATAAACTCTGAATCCTTCATTAATTTTTTCATCCCATACTCGTATTCAGAAAAATCCATTTTATAAAAATTGCCGAAAAATGTGAGATCAATATCTTTTTTTTCTACCTGTTCTTTGGTGAACAGGCCATGAGGCACCCTTGGCCGCGTGGCAAGTACTGCAAAAATAATCGTCAGCACGTTCGCCAGAAGCATAACAATAGTAGGTACGATGAAACTATCATACTTATCGAGTTTCCGGATAATCAATCCCAGCAATACTGAGATAACGATTGAGTTAACAGATATCATGATATGCGCCTTGTTATCTGCCTGCGCACTCAAACGCTGATGGTTAGTCGCAGCAATACGAAATAAAGTCTCGAGGCCTCTTCCGCCGTCTTCTTTTTTCTTTCCATTCTTTTTATCGCTTTTACCAACCTGTTCCGGAATAACCGTAGTCCCCTGGCTTATCGGAACAGTATCTATGATCTGCGCCGGCAATGACTTCTTTAAAATTTCTTCTGCCGACTTTTCTTCCTGTTTCCGTTTCAGCCTGTTCAGGTTTTCAATTTTTGTTTTTGTGAGATTTGCCAGGCCATAACCGGTGAAGTAATGATGATTTTCCATCAACGAAATACTTTTCTTTCGCCATTCTTCCCCGCTTATTTTAATATCATTCAGTGCTTCTGTTTCCCTTCTCAGCTGTTTGCTTTTTTCTGAGTAATTATCGGTTCCGAGATAATACAACACCGTATCACACACAATTTGTTCGGTCAATGTAGTGGGTTGCTGCGGTATTTTGGTAACGAGAATACTATTTCTTATTTCTGCTATATCGTTTTCATCCGCACCGGAGCTTTTCAAAAACGTGGAAGCAAGATCAGCGCTTTTGTTTTTGTGATCAAGATTACCCGGAACGAGATAGCCTGTATCATAAAACCATATTGCTGTAAGAATAATGAACCGGCTGCGATCATCGGGCGCATGATCCAACATGATGCGGTTTGCGGCATCGATCATTTCCCAGGTATGAGAAAAATTATGGTACGTCAGCCGCGAATCTGTTTCTTTTGTATAAAAAGAAGTAACATAGCTGCTTACCTGCTTTAGCAGTTCATTATAATCCATGATGGTAAAATTTCAATGCCTGTATTGATTACATTTGTGTGATTGCCAATTACCCTCTATCTTTCAATGTCTAATTTATACTATTTATCTTATCCCTGTAAAAAAACTGCCGTTATAACATTCAAACAATAATCCGTCATTTGTGTTAATGAAAAAATGTTGCATATAAATCAACGGAATCGTATGTACAGAATACTTTCATTTTTTACCGCCATTGTTTTATTTATAACGGGAGCGGCGCAAACGAACTCACCAGCTATTAACTCCTTCACCAATAAAAGACCCAAACTGGTTGTCGGCATCATCGTTGACCAGATGCGCTGGGACTACCTGTATCGCTACTACGACCGGTATGCTGCCAATGGCGGCTTCAAAAGATTGCTGGGACAAGGATTTTCCTGCGATAATACGTTTATTCCTTATACGCCCACTTACACGGCATGCGGGCATGCCGGCATTTACACAGGAAGTGTACCTGCTATAACCGGTATTACCGGCAATGCATGGTGGGATAATCAACTAAATAAAATAGTCTACTGTGTGCAGGATGATTCTGTAAAAACAGTGGGCAGCAACACAGATGAAGGGCACATGAGCCCCCGCAACTTAACAGTGACAACGGTTTGCGATGAGCTGAAACTGGCGACAAACTTCCGAAGTAAGGTAATCGGGTTTGCCATTAAAGACAGGGGCAGCATTTTACCCGCCGGACACACTGCGGATGCAGCCTATTGGTATGATGACAAAACAGGTGTCTGGATCAGCTCCAGCTATTATATCAATAACTTACCGCAATGGATGAACGATTTCAATGCACAAAAATTTCCGGACAAGTATTACGCTGCTGGCTGGAGCACTCTATATCCTGTGAATACATACCAGCAAAGCGAAGCGGAAAATAAGCCTTATGCATCAAAACCGTTTGGGCCACGTTTTCCCTATGATCTGAAAAAATTTACCGGCAGCAATTATACCGTTATCAACGCAACGCCATTTGGAAACACATTTACATTTGAAGCAGCCAAAGCTGGTTTCACCGGCGAAGAGCTCTCAAAAGATTCAATCACTGATTTCCTGGCTATCAGTTTGTCATCACCGGATTATATCGGGCATACCTTCGGCCCCAATTCCATTGAGGCGGAAGATGGTTTTTTGCGGTTGGATAAGGACCTGGGTGACTTCCTCGATTTTTTAGATGAAAAAGCAGGAAAGGGTCAATATCTTTTGTTTCTTTCGGCGGATCACGGTGCTGCACATGCGCCCGGATTTTTGGCGGACCATAAAATACCAACGGGCCGGATGAATGATGAAACCTTGTTGAACAGTTTAAATAAAGCGATAAAGGACAAATACGGGGCAGAGAATCTCGTAAATGAAATTTCAAATTTCCAGGTGTTTCTGAATCACGACGCTATCAACGGAATGAAAAAGAAAGCTGATGAAAAAGAAATCATACAGTGGATAATTGAGTTCCTTACAAAACAAAACGGGATAGCCAGGGCAGTTGATCTGCATGATCTTTCATCCGCTACTTTGCCCGGGACAATAAAGGAAATGATCATAAACGGTTATTATCCCCGGCACAGCGGCGATATCCAATTCATGCTGCAACCGCAGTGGCTTGAAAACCTGGCTGGTGGCGGCACTACGCACGGAGCATGGAACCCTTACGATAGCCACATTCCATTACTGTTTTATGGATGGAATATAAAACCCGGCAGCACCAGCAGGCAGGTATCAATGACCGATATTGCCCCTACCCTTTCGGCCATGCTGCACATACAAATGCCGAGCGGAAGTATCGGCCGCGTTATTGAAGAAGTGGGAAAGTAACCCTCCGGCCGGATCATCCTGCAACAGTGTGGAATAATTTTTCGGCAGCATAGGATTTATTTGTTGTAACTTAATATATTCTATTACTGCCAAAACAACCACTAAATGAAACCGCTTTTCTGCCTGCTTATTTCATTGATTATAAATAACATTCTACTCGCGCAGGATACTGCTGTCCGATTAACGAGCAAAGAATTTTTTGCGCAGGAAACATTGCCCGATGTTACCATTACAACAGATCTGGGCACCATGGTAAACAACAAGGATAAAGAAAAAGATAAACCAGGCAGTTGCAGTATAACAATGCCCGATGGATCGATATTCAGCGGCGATGTATTGCTAAGAGTGAGAGGCAAATTCAGGCTTGAGCATTGTTACGTTCCGCCACTCAGGGTTAATTTTAAAAACGAAAAATCTCCCCGCTTATCATCCCTGAAAAGTTTGAAACTGGTGAATGGATGCAGTATGGGCAGCTATAATGATCAATTGCTGTTGAAAGAATATCTTGTTTATAAAATCTATAATCTTTTAACGGATATGAGTTTTCGTGTGCGGCTCGTCAATCTGAAAGTAGAAGACAGTAAAAAGAAGAAAAAGACGATCGATATACATTCCTTTTTCCTTGAAGATATGGATGACCTTGCCAAAAGAAATGATTGCAGAAAATGGGCCGACTCGCAACATATAAATACAGAAGGCACAAACCGTGCGCATATGACTTTTGTTTCCATTTTTGAATATATGATCGGTAATACAGACTGGGCCGTGCCGGTGGGGCACAATATTAAATTAATGAGTTTGAAAAAAGAAAGTGTATCGAGGCCCTATGCTGTTCCTTACGATTTCGATTATTCCGGGATTGTAAATGCAAACTATGCAATACCTGACGAACGGTTAGGGACAACCACTGTCCGTGAGAGAGTTTACCGCGGGTTTCCAAGAAATGTGGAAGAAATAAAAATCGCATGCGAACCATTCAGGGAACAAAAAGAAAAAATCTACTCGCTGATCAAAAATTTTGATCTTTTGTCAAATGAAAACAGATCGGACATGCTGGGTTACCTGGATGAGTTTTATAAATCCATCAAAACCGATAATGATCTGAAGCGGTTGTTCCTCGACAATGCACGTCATGAATAAGGTTGCACTTATAATCAATTTTACCCGCATCAAAATTGAATAAACAGAACGGTTGAAAAATTCAGTAATTTCCCAATTGTTTATATAGCGCTGATGCAACGGGTAAATCAATTTATTTCTGTTTCATTTCCTCTGAGTCATCGTGATATTTTATTTTTATCATCAAACCTTACCCTAAAGAATTATCTATTCAACTACTATCTGTGATGAGAAAGATTCTATCGATTTTTTTATTTCTGTTTTTTGCAACACGTGCCATATGTCAGGACATCGAAATAGATGGGCTGAAAAAACAAGTCAATTCACACCCGCAACAAGATACAGGGCGGGTAAATCTTCTCAATGAGCTTGCAAGGGTCGGACTCTCGGCTGACGAATCTATTAAAAACGCTACAGAAGCACTGTCCATATCGGAAAAATTAAATTATGAGCTGGGGAAAGGATATGCATTTCTCAATCTTGGTAATGCCAGGATATCGGAAGGAAAGAAACTGGAAGCCGCTGATTTATTGAGGAAAGCCGACTCATTGGGGCAAAAAACGGGCGACATTAAATTACAGGCTTATGTGCTGTTGCGATCTGCCAGGGTATTGCAGCAGACATCGGAAAATAATGAAGCATTGCCCAAAACACTGAAAGCAGAAGAAATTGCATTGAAAACAGGAGATAAGAAATTAATTTCTGAATGCCAGCGGGTCATTTCAAGTGCATATCAGAACTCATTCAGCAATTTTCCGAAAGCGATAGAATACATTTTGAAATCGATCCGTACAGCGGAGGAAGCCGACTGCCTTAAATGTCTCGCACAGTCCTGGTCCGGTGCAGCTGCCTTATACGCAACGATTGGCGATCAGTCACGCGGACTATATTATTACCAGAAAGCTCTTGAAGCAAATAAGAAGATAGGAAACAAAATAATTGAAGCTAATCTACTCAACAATATCGGGGAAAGATATCGTTTGACCGGAAGGTATACCGAGGCGATTGCGGCGTATAAAGAAGGACTAAAAGAAGAAACGCAGCCCTACCGGATTGAGCTTGCACAAAGCAACCTGGCCGATGTTTATGTACGAACAGACAGCCTGCCGCTGGCTTTTCATTATGGATTTACTTCGTTGGAAACGGCTAAAAAAATAGAAGATATAGAAGGCATAGCATGGATAGATGGGATTCTCTCGCGTGCTTACCTGAAAAAGAAAATGGCGGACAGCGCATTGTACTATGCTCAGCAGGGACTTGAAGCCGCAAAACAAACCGGCACTATTGAATTTATGCGCGATAATGCTGCAGCACTGGCTGATGCGTATTCCTTCAAGAAAGATTTTGCAAACGCTTACAGTTTCTATATCCGTTATATCAACTATCGCGACAGCATGTTAAATGCCGAAGTAACGAATAAGAGTACAGTATTGGAATATAACTACGACCTGGAAAAAAAACAGGGACAGATTGCTGCGCTGAACCAGCAAAAAAAATTACAGCAAAATTTTTTAATCAGCGTGTTAATTGTGTTGCTCCTGATCATTATTACGGCAATTATATTATTGCGCATAACAAGGCAAAAACAACATGCCAATAAATTATTGATTCAACAAAAACAGGAGATCGAAGAACAACGCGATCAGACAAATAAAGCATTGGCCGATCTGCAGCAAACACAGCAACAGTTGATTCAGTCGGAAAAGATGGCTTCGCTGGGTGAACTTACTGCTGGTATCGCACACGAAATACAAAACCCGCTGAATTTTGTAAATAATTTTTCAGAAGTAAGCGTTGAACTCGCGACTGAATTGAAAGAGTCCGTCGGTGAGCTTGACATTTCCCCCGATAAGAAAGCAGAGCTGGAGAAAATTACAAACGACATTGTGCAAAACCAGGAGAAAATAAATTTTCATGGCAAACGGGCAGATGCAATTGTAAAAGGAATGTTGCAGCATTCCCGTACTACCGGCAGCCAGAAAGAACTCACGAATATTAATACGCTTGCCGATGAATATCTCCGGTTGGCCTATCATGGTCTCCGCGCCAAAGACAAATCATTTAATGCGACGTTTAAAACTGATTTTGACAATAGCATTCCGGATGTCAATATCATTCCCCAGGAAATTGGCCGGGTGGTTCTAAACCTGATTAACAATTCTTTTTATTCTGTAACCGAAAAAAAGAATACTTCATCAGCATCGGAACAATATGAACCAACGGTATTGATAAGCACACGTAAATTGAACCGGAAAGTGGAAATACGTGTAAAGGATAATGGAGTCGGAATACCACAAAAAGTGCTGGATAAAATTTTCCAACCCTTTTTTACAACCAAACCTGTGGGTGAGGGTACTGGCCTGGGTCTTTCGCTCAGCTATGATATCATAACGAAAGCGCATGGTGGTGAATTAAAAGTGGAAACAAAAGAAGGACAGGGCGCTGAATTCATTATTTTGTTGCCATTATAATCCTAATTTCGACCAATTAACATTAAACATGAAAATTTTAGTAGTAGACGACGAAATGGACATGCAAACTCTTTTTGAGCAGCGTTTTCGCAGGGAAATCCGCAGTCATGAAATGGATTTTGCGTTTGCGCATTCCGGTGAGGAAGCAATTGGATTCCTGAACCGCCACGTACATGAAGCCGTGCTTATTCTCTCGGATATTAATATGCCGGGTATGAGCGGCCTGGAATTACTGCGCGAGATAAAAACAAAATATGAGAATCCTCCACCGATTGTAATGATGATTACGGCGTATGGAGATCCTGAAAACTATAACCAGGCAATGAAACTTGGTGCGGATGATTTTTTGACAAAGCCGATCGATTTTACCTTGCTTAAAGAAAAATTAAAAGCGTTACACTAATGGCAAAAATTTTAGTTGCTGACGATGAGGTGGACCTGGAAATGCTGATCAAGCAAAAATTCAGGCAGAAGATCAGGGAAAAACAATACGAGTTTGTTTTTGCAAATAACGGCAATGAAGCATTGAGAAAATTGAAAGAAAATCCGGATGTCGATGTTGTGCTCAGCGATATCAATATGCCGGAGATGGATGGCCTTACATTGCTCACTAAATTGAATGAAGTAAGCCCGTTGATAAAAGCGGTGATCGTTTCAGCCTATGGCGATATGGATAATATAAGAACAGCGATGAACCGGGGTGCATTCGATTTTTTAACGAAGCCGATCAATTTTGATGATCTCGATATTACAGTTCAGAAAACGATACGCCATGTGGCCGATCTTCGGAATACTATGAAGGCCATCAAGGAGAATAATATTCTCAAAATGTATGTGGATGAAACAGTACTGAATTTCATGAACCGGCAGGATTTTGAAACGGCATTGATGGTAAATGAAACCGTTGAAGGAACCGTAGTTTTTATAGATATCTGCAGTTTTACGAGAATTAGTGAAAATGAATCGGCGGACATCGTGGTAAAACTGCTCAACAGCTATTTTGACGTAATGGTAAAAGAAATCATTGCACAGGGTGGTTATGTTGACAAATTCATTGGCGATGCGATCATGGCTGTGTTCCGCGGCGATTTTCATTTAGACAAGGCAATTGAAGCGGCCCTGGCCGTAAGAAAAAGCATAGCACAAATGCCAAGCCAGGCAGAACATATTTCGTTCTTTCCAAAAGTATCCATCGGCGTAAATAGCGGTGAAATGGTTTCGGGAAATATCGGTTCAGTTACGCTGCGCCGGTTAGACTATACCGTTATAGGAGATGTTGTCAATACGGCACAGCGTTTACAGGCCGCGGGCAAAGAAAGCCAGATTATCATATCAGAAACTTCTTACGAAAAAATTAAAGATTCATTTAACTGCAACAAAGTAGGCGAAGTAACGCTGAAGAATAAAGCGAACCTGGTCACGATATATGAAGTGCTTGATTGATTCTTAACTTAGAATTTTACATTTCTGATTTTTGTTCCAAATCCTGCACGTCATCCGTTTTTCTTTTTCTAAACCAGAAATAAAGGGGCACTCCCGTCAGCATCAATATAAGCCCGAATATAGCTTCCCGTGGTTTTTCTATTATCGTGTTAATGAAAAGAATGACGCAAAAAACAATGACGATAGCCGGAACTACCGGGTATCCCCACACCTTATATGGTCTTGGTGCATCCGGCATTTTTTTACGAAGAATAAATACACCCAGGGTTGTTGCACCATAATAGATAAATACCGCAAAGATGATCATATCTGTCAACTGGTCGAATGTACCGGAGAGTACCAGCAGGGAAGCCCAGATGCCCTGGTACCATAATGACCGTGCCGGGGCCTTAAACCGGTTTAATTTTTCAACGCCGGGGAAAAACAGCCCTTCCTTTGCCATAGCAAAATACATCCGGCTGCTTACGTAGATCGTGGCATGTGTACACCCCAGTGTCGTAACCACGATAAGCAATGAAATAAATAACGCACCGTTTTCGCCCCAGAAAGCCCGCACGGCTTCAATTGCGGGTATCCCCTGCTGTGAGTTGTACATCTGTTCCAGCTGGGGAATAGATAAAACCGAGAGGTATGCAACATTGACAAGAAGGTATAAACCGATAATGATAAATATCCCGATGATAATACCAACAGGAATGTTTCTTTTAGCATTCTTCACTTCGCCGCCTATATAACCTACTGCGGCCCATCCCTGGTAGGCCCAGAAAGCCGCAAGCATTGCGGTGAATATTGCACTTAATGTAACGGATGAATTATTTGTTGTTTTCAGGCTAAACGTATCGGTTATTTCTGCGTGACTACCCGTTAACCCGCCGGCTACGATTGTAATGATGCCCGCAAATACCAAAAAAAGAATACCGGTACTGAACCAGGCTCCTGTTTTTATTCCTCTTTCATTTATAATTGTCAAAACTAAAATCAATGCAATCGCTATAAGTTTTACGGTAAAATTTGAAAAAGGATAAAACCATGTTCCTATATGAATGCCCGCCAATGAAGGTAATAATGTTGGCAGATGAATGATTGAGTTCAGGGATTCAGCGAATACATATGCCAGCGAGGAAATAGCGGCCGATTCGATAACCACAAATATGGACCAGCCGAATATATAGGCGAAGAAGCGATTGTATATTTTTTTATAGTAAACATATTCACCGCCGGTGTCGGCGAGCAGCCCCGCCACTTCCGCGTTACATAAGGCACCGAATAAACTGATGATACCACCCAATACCCAACAGATCAACACCCAACCGGACGAATGAAGCTCTGCCGCCATGGGTGCTACTTTTTTATAAACTCCCGAGCCAATTATATTCCCGATAACAACGACGACCACCATTCCCAACCCGAGAGAGCGGCTTAATTGCTGCGGTTGACTCATACAGTTAGTTTATTAAATACTAAGATAGCTGGAATTATCTTTCATCGGCACTCGGTCCGTACATTCCCGGCACAGGAATATTCAACAACCGAAGGTAAACAGAAAGCTGGCCACGATGATGATAGGTATGGCTAAAACCCCAACCGCGAATCGCTACTTTCTTTACGGGTGCCGCTATAATTTGTCCGCCACGTTTGATCGTCCACGTTTTATTAAACTCCTCATCAGTTGCTTTCGATAAAGAATCCAGGGCTGCCTGAACATGGGTGTCGAGAATATTGATCAATTCTTCCTGCGAAGAAGCAACATGTGCTTTGAACGGAGCTGCGGCAAAATCAAATTCGTCTGCATTTAATATTGTGGTTATCCAGCGATGTGTTTCGGCTATATGCGTAGCCAACCTGCCCAGCGTTGTCGATTTTTCATGCGGTCGCCAGTCTATCCTGTCTACAGGAACCCGTTCAAGAATCGTTCTCGTGAACGTTGATTCGTGTTTTAATTCGCCGATAAAAGAATCTTTGATAGCCATATGCATCTGTTTATTCATGAAATTTTTTCTCAAAACCATGTGTTACTTTTTCCGGATGTTGCAATGTTTCTTCAATGGATGACTTCTTTCGCATCATTTTCCAGAATTGAATAATAGCCGTTATACTGAAGATACCACCGATGATCCAGTTCAGAAGATGTTGTTTCGCGTTGAGTGTATCAACAATGAGTTTACCACCAAACACAAATACGCAGTTACCGATGAATGTTCCTAAGCCAATGCCAATGATATAGGCATTATAATGCGAGGGAATTGGCAATAAAACCCGTTTTGTAAATAAGACAGTGCTCCAGCCAAACCAAAAAGGTATCTGTACAGGATTGAGTGCACTCATCGTAAGACCTAAAATAAATTTCGGCAGGGCGCTGTTCTGGAAAATAGTTCCGCCAGCCCTGGGGTGAAGTGCAGCATAAAAACTGGATACGGCTAACGCAAGCACAATTACCAGCGTTGCCCATTCCAATATCCTGAAGAGCTTACCCTGTTTTCTTATCCAATCAATGGCCACCAATGAAATACGTACATATACAATCTCCGCAACCAACGACCCTGTTGAAAACAACAAAGCCTGCCGCACTCCTTCTGTTATCGATATCTGCATTGCCGCAACATTCAGCGTTCCTAACGGTAATGAACCAAGGAAACTGATCAGCATACCTGTAATAAAAATCCGGAAAAGCTTAGGCATTTTCAAAAATACGATAACGGAGTCAACTATGGACAACTCTCACCTGTAACCAATTACCTGCTCAACAATGCATCATGTACAGCCTGCAATTTCTTTACATAGGCCCTGTTGTCGCGAAACATTTTAGCGCCTTCGCTGTATGTCATGTAGGAAAATCCTTTTTTATGATTTAACCGGCTGATCCGCCAGAGAATGATCCAGTGACGGATAATCTCTTTCCAGGCAAAAAATAAGGAATGCTTCGGATCATACATATGTGTAGGTTCACTGCCGGCACCATTTAATTCTATAATTGAAAAATTCTGTCCCTGTTTCAGTTCTTCCCAGGTATTGTATCTTAAATCGATACGACCATAATAAAATTCAGGAACTTGTTTGCAGATTTTATCTGTCAGTGCAGTTAAATCTTCATCAATACGACCCGTAAAATCCAAAAACTTTGCTCCCCTGGCATGATTGCCATAAGGCACAAGCAATTTTTTTTCTCCTTCCACCAACACTTCATCCAATTCGTGCCCGTATTCTTTTTTCAATGATTCAAGCTGCAGCAAATACCGCTTATCTTTTTCAAGCAACTGCACCACTGAATTCTTACCATCACCAGTAACCGAAAGGAATTCTTTCCCCACTATTCCCGATATGTAACCGCGGTCATTTCCCGGGTAGCGATAATAAAAAATACCCACTTCGTTTTCCCAGGGCACAAATTCCTGTATCAGGTAATCGATATCGTACTTACCTGCGATGCATACAATATCATTTTCATTTTCCATTTTTTTGGCTGCCAGGCCACGCATACCGATATCGGGCTTTGCAATTAAGGGAAATGAAAAGTCATTCTCCCTGATTTCATCAAGAACAGCTGCAGGAGTTGTTTCCTGTTTTATTAAAATTGTTTTTGGATAATAGCCCGGCGGCAACAGATCGTAAATTTCTTTTTTCGACTCCATTAAAAACCCGCCATACCGGATCCGTGGATTTGCAGCAGGGAAAAAAAATCTCCATCCACTACGGATACAGAGCCATAAAAATACCGGGTATATCAATCCGTATACGGCCGTCATGCTCCAGTATTCCCAATGTAAAAGCTTTATGAAAAAAGGTTTGTGAAGAATGCGTTGCAAGGGGTTCATCGGCCCGCCAATTCTTTTTTAAATTCGATATGCTGTTGATACTCTTTATTGTTCTGCAGGTCAAGATAAGTCATTTGCGCTGTATGATCAGAAATTTCAACACCGGTAATACTTACGGTGAACACTTTTCCGTCCCTGTTCATCATCAGGTCATCGTGACTATCCCCATCGCCTGTAAATTGATGAAAATATAAAATGTCACTTTGCATAAATTGATTTCTTTCCTTTAGCCATTCTTCAAACCATGCTTTTCTTTTCGCAGCTGTTTCATCGTTATACAACGTAACGGATGACCAGATATGCGGTATTGACTTATCAATTTGTTTTGCATATTTCTTTTCCGCATCCCAACGGCATTCAAACAATTCATCATCCTGCCAGATAACGAGTGTGAATGGTTCTATTTCATCAAGATTTATAGAACGGAAATAATCAAAAGGAGAATCATGTTGTATAAGGTCTAATAAAATAAGACCGCGGCTCATACGGTAAGCTGGTTTTGACTCATGAAAGTTAAATCCTCCGTTCAATAGCACAATTGCGTTTCCATTTTCGTGAACGGCAAACCACGTTCCCCCGGCATTTGTATCCTTTGGAAAATAAACTTTCCCGGATATGATTTCATATGCCTGCGGTGGAGCAGCCGACAAACGCCAGGATTTTTCGTCCCTGTTTGATGTAAGAAAAACTTTCCCGTTGGATGGTATGTATGTTACTGTGCACATTCCTGTCTATAGCGGATAGTTGAAGGAGCGACGCCAAAGTTTTCGGGCAATTCAACAGACGAAACTTCATTGATACCGATCCGGATCAACGCCATATGATGGATAGCATGCTCCAGGTTGTAAACAATTTCGCGGTTATAGTTCGTTTTGATAAATACGACTTCTCCCGAATCTTCATCGTAAGACGTTTCAAGAGAAAGATCTTTGTCTTTCTTATTCAGGCCTGCCCGGATTTCATTTAGTAATGAAAGTGCCAGTTGCTTTTCATTTTCAATGCGTATATCTCTTTTGCGACTATCATAGTTAACAATTCCATGCTCATAGCCGTTTTGCAGGCTCTGAAACAATTCAATCACATGTCTTACATGCTTACCAATGGTCGCTCCGGTTAAGGTTTGGCATTGATGTACATACTGCTCATCTGTGAGTTGCCCGACTGAAGCCGTTAATTGAAGAAAAACATTGTTGATCGCTTTCTGCAGCATATATTAACTCTGTTGTTTGCATACATCAGCTTTTTTTTGCAAGCACAGACAGAGTTACGGTTAATTCATCCGATAATGAAAGACTGTTTCCGCCTACACCAAAATCTCTCCGGTTCAGCTTGAAAGTACCTTCAAAAAGAAACCCATCATCTTTCTGTGATGCTTTAAAAGGGAACTTGATTTCTTTGGTTACCCCTTTAATAGTGATATTGCCAAACATATAGAGAAATTCGTTCGAATTCGTTTTGGTGACTTTTGTTGATTTGAAATTCAGCGTCGGGAATTTTTCAACATTTAAATATTCTTCCTTGCGCAAATGATTATCCCTTGACTCAACATCTGTATCTACCGTTTTTGCATCCACGTTTACATCAAATGTTGCAGCAGCAAGATTGGCCGGATCAAAATTAATAGTGCCATCCAGCCCCTTAAAAATACCGCCTGTGTTGATCCCAAAATTCTTAATCACAAATTTCACCTTCGATTCTGCATCGACCGGTTTATAGGTTTGGGCAAATATCCATAGTGTTAAAGAGCTGAATATAAAAGTTGTCAAAAATTTTTTCATATCTGTTTCCTGGTTTTAAAACTTAAATCGTTCGCAGGTGATGCTAAAATTTATGTCAACTCAACATACCTACGCAAAATTTAAGAACGTGGTTTCCTATCTATTGGTTGCTTATTAAAAGTACTTTATAAAAGTTTTCCAAAATAAAAGCAACCCTTTCTTTTGACCAAGCGTTTAAATCACTACACAAACAGTACCGTTGTTAAATTTTGTTAAGAACCGGCAACGATTTTCTGTATATCCAAACCAGGTATAAACAACTTATAAAAACCAATAAAGCGTAAATAAATAACAATCCTCCGTCATCTTTCACCACTAACCCTAATACGAATAAATGCGATAAAATTGCGCCGCCCATAAGACCCAGGCCCAATAATGCTCCCCATGCAGTAGTACGCGGTACAAGAATGAGTATGGAAGCTATTAATTCCAGCACACCGCTCCCGATCCTGCCCCAGGGTTCTGCATGAAGCGCCGAAAAAATATAGACCGACTCATCAGAAGCACTGAACTTGTAAAACAGCGTCTGTAATAATATAACGGCCGCCAGTATCCGCGCTACCCATGGCAATATTTTCGTAACCATTTAAAAAGATTGTACAGCAAATATCAGCAGTGCAATTATCCTGCATTGTCAGCTGCAAGACAGCCTCCCCATTTTTATACAAATTAATGAGAGAAACCCATGGGCACAAATTAGTTAGTCATATTTTGCTAACATTCTGAAATGGCGTCTTGACTCTTTCAGAAACCGTCGTCCTTTTTGAAAAGTCCAATAAGGCGTTCCATTCTCATGGTTGTGTTTACTGATCTCATAAAGCACTTTCCAATGCTTTAATATTTCGCGGTAGGCCTGCCTGATCGTCATATTGCAATCATAAATGTGATTTGGCTCTGCACCACAACCATTAAATTCAAGGATGGAATAATTTTTCCCTTCTTTCAAATCATCAATACTGGTGCATTTTATATCATAGCGGCCATAGTAGAAATTGCCGTTATAATGACTGAGCTTGTCAAAAACACTCAAAAGCTTTCCGTCTATTTCGTTATGCAAATTGATAAACCGGGCACCACGGTTATGATTACCTGCATAGGATAAATAAAAATGTTGCCCTTTTGGCAATACCCTGTCAAGCCTATGTTCATGACGATGCCTCATTTCATCCAACCTGAATTTTGCTCTTGGATGCTGAAGAATAAGTTCCCACAATGTGCTTTTCCCATCACCATATACTTCAAGTAATTCCTTTCTTATTAATCCGCTGATTGTTCCAGACGTTTCGGCCGGGTGGCGATAATAAAATACACTCAATTCAACAGGCATCTCTATCAATTCCTGCACAATGTACTCCACCGGTATACGCTCATGATATTTCTGAAGCTGATCTTCATTATCGATTTTACGAAATAAAATTCCTTTCATACCAATATCCGGTTTCACAATAAACGGGAAGCCGAGGCCATTCCTGCTTATTTCTGCTTTTACATCAGCAAAAGGCAGTTCATCTTTAATATAAATTGTTTTGGGAAACGAAAACGGCGGCAATTGATCATACATTTCCCGTTTGCTTTCGCCTTCAAAACCACCAAACGTAATACTCGGATTGGATGAACTGAAAAACCAAAATGAACGGCTTTTCAAACAATACCAGAACCACATAAAACCGATCGGGAAATATAACACGTAAAAGGGCCAGAGTTCCCAATTAAATAATCGTTGAAAAAACTTTTTCGCTTGCATTGTAAGGCAGCAAAAATAAACGAAACAAACTAGGATTGTCAGGATTGAGCCGATTAAAAGGATTTCCGCGGTTTCATGTACGCTGGTATGACCAACATGACTGATTGATTACGCTGATGCCCGACAGACTATTCACTATTGATTATTCTCTACCCGGTAGCTATCGGGTCACTATTCACTATTTTCTTCTAGATTTGAAATAAATTTAGCGCATGCATATACCGATCATGGCTGAGTTAGCAGCAGCGGGCGAATCACCGGAAATATTATTCTGGGTGGGATGTTCCGGCAGCTTTGATCAGCGGGCACAAAAGATCACGAAAGCATTTGCAACTATACTCGACAAAGTTGGAATAAAATACGCCATACTCGGCAAGGAAGAAATGTGTACCGGCGATCCTGCACGCCGTGCCGGCAACGAATTTATGTTTCAGATGATGGCGTATCAAAATATACAGGTGCTGAATAATTATGGTATAAAAAAAATAGTAACCGCCTGCCCGCATTGTTTCAATATTTTAAAAAATGAATATCCTGAATTGGGCGGCAGTTATGAAGTCATTCATCATACAATATTTCTCCAGCAATTGATTGATAGTGGCAAAATAAAAACAAAAGAAGGCGGAGCATTTAAAGGTAAACGAATCACCTATCACGATAGTTGCTACCTGGGACGTGCAAACGATATTTATGAAG
>Ga0207648_10003657_pt1 | contig 16096 bp, 16 predicted proteins | sample KBSMisM32_FD_184310 | JGI IMG/M metagenome (GOLD analysis project Ga0207648, IMG submission 184310) | Miscanthus rhizosphere microbial communities from Kellogg Biological Station, Michigan, USA - KBS Miscanthus M3-2 (SPAdes) (version 2) | ecosystem: Host-associated > Plants > Roots >...
AGAGCGAGGCGCCGCCGCCCGTGGGCGGCGGCGATCTCGCGAGGGGGGTTCAGGGGGGGTCGCGAACACCCACCGCGGTGGTGTGTGAGTGCCCCCCCTGACTTAATAAGCTAGAGTCCGGCCCGATGGAGCACGCAAAATCCAACCGCGAGCAGGAGCGCATGGCCGGCAAACACGGCGCGGTCACGGCCTGGCGGCGCTGGGGTCCCTATGCCGCGGAGCGCTCCTGGGGCACCGTCCGCGAGGACTACAGCGAGAACGGGAACGCCTGGGCCTACTTCCCCCATGACCACGCACGCTCCCGCGCCTACCGCTGGGGCGAAGACGGCCTGGCCGCCATCTGCGACCGCTACCAGCTCCTCTGCTTCGCGATGGCGCTGTGGAACGAGCGCGATCCGATCCTGAAGGAGCGCCTGTTCGGCGTGGTGCCCTCCGAAGGCAACCACGGGGAAGACGTCAAGGAGTACTACTTCTACCTCGACTCCACCCCCAGCCACTCCTACATGAAGTGGCTCTACAAGTACCCGCAGCGGGAGTATCCGTACCAGCGGCTCATCGAGGAGAACCAGCGGCGCGGCGGCCGCGGGCCGGAGTTCGAGCTCCTCGACAGCGGCATCTTCGACGACGACCGCTACTTCGACGTGTTCGTGGAGTACGCGAAGGTGACCCCCGAGGACATGGCCGTCCGCGTCACCGTCCACAACCGCGGTCCGGAGGCGGCGCCGATCCAGTTGCTCCCGCACCTGTGGTTCCGCAACACGTGGGCCTGGGGACCGCGGCCCCTGGCCGAGCCCTCGATCGTCATCGAGGAGATGGGACCCGGACGGGACGTGCTCCTGGCCGACGACTCGAGCGCCGATCCCCTGTCCAACCTTCCCTTCCTCTACCGCCTCGGACCGCGGCGGCTGGTCGTGCCCGCCGGCGGCGAGCCCCTGTTCACGAACAACGAGACGCACGCGCAGCGCCTCTACGGGCCCGAAGCCCTGAGCCGCTCTCCGTACGTGAAGGACGCGTTCCACCGCTACGTCGTGAACGGAGAGACGGCGGCCGTGGATCCCATGCGCAAGGGGACCAAGGCCTGCGTGCGCTTCCGGGCCATGGTCCCGGCCGGAGGATCGGTCACCTTCCGCTTCCGCTTCACCGGGGACGAGCCCACGCCGGACCCGCTGGGCGAAGTGGACGCGATCGTCGACGAGCGGCGGGCGGAAGCGGACGCCTTCTACGAGGAGATCCATCCCTCGCGCGCCACCGCGGACGAGAAGAACGTCCAGCGGCAGGCCTTCGCGGGCATGTTGTGGTCGAAGCAGATCTACCTGTTCGACGTGAACCAGTGGTTCGAGGGCGACAACCCGAGCGTGCCGCCGCCCCCATCGCGCGTCTCGATCCGCAACACGCACTGGCGCCACCTCAACTCCATGCGGATCCTGTCCATGCCCGACAAGTGGGAGTACCCGTGGTTCGCGGCCTGGGACCTGGCCTTCCACTGCACTCCGCTCGCCCTGGTCGATCAGGAGTTCGCCAAGGAGCAGCTCTGGCTGCTGCTCTTCGAGCAGTTCCAGCACCCGTCCGGGCAGCTGCCCGCGTACGAGTGGGAGTTCTCGGACCTCAACCCGCCCGTGCACGCCTGGGGAGTCTGGCGCGTCTACAACATGGACCGCATCCGCAACGGCAAGGGCGATCGCGAGTTCCTGGAGAAGTGCTTCCACAAGCTGCTGATCAACTTCGCCTGGTGGATCAACAAGGTCGACCGCTCGGGCAACAACGTCTTCGAGGGCGGCTTCCTGGGCCTCGACAACATCACCGTCATCGACCGCAGCGAGCCGCTGCCCGCGGGCGCCGTGCTCGAGCAGTCCGACGCCACGGGCTGGATGGGCATGTTCTGCCTCAACCTCATGCGCATCGCGCTCGAGCTGGCCAAGGAGAACCACGCCTACGAGGCGCTGGCCACGAAGTTCTTCCAGCACTACATCTACGTCGGCGCGGCCATGAAGAAGATGGGCGGCCGCCGCTACTCGCTCTGGGACGAGGAGGACGGGTTCTTCTACGACGTCCTCACCTATCCGGACGGCAGCTACGAGAAGTTCCGGGTGCGCTCCCTGGTCGGCCTCATCCCGCTCTACGCGATCGAGCGGCTCGAGGACCATTGGATCGAGGGCTTCCACGAGTTCCGGTCCAACCTGTACTGGTTCCTCGAGAACAAGAAGCACATCGTGCAGGACGTCTGCCACCCCGTCGTGAAGGACGACGGCGAGACCCACGTCCTGGCCATCGTGAACGAGAGCCAGATCAAGGGCCTGCTGCGGCGCATCCTCGATCCGGACGAGTTCATGTCCCCGTTCGGCCTGCGCAGCCTCTCGCGCTACCACGCGCAGCGCCCGTTCGTGTTCGGCGACCGCGCGGTGGGCTACGAGCCGGCGGAGTGCGATTCCAAGATCAAGGGCGGCAACTCGAACTGGCGCGGTCCGGTCTGGTTCCCGACGACGTTCCTGATGATCGAGTCACTCCGCAAGCTCGGGACGGCTTTCGGGCCCACGTTGAAGGTGCCCGCGGACGGCCGGGAGGGCCCCCAGAAGACGCTCTTCGAGGTGGCGGAGGACATGGCCAACCGCATGATCCGCATCTTCACGCGTGGGCCGGACGGAACGCGGCCGGTCTACGGCACGCGGCGGAAGTTCCAGGAGGACCCGTACTGGCGGGACCTGATCCTCTTCCACGAGTACTTCGACGGCGACACGGGAGAGGGGCTGGGCGCCTCGCACCAGACGGGCTGGACGGGGCTCGTCGCGTCGCTCATCGACGAGTGGCGGCGGCCCCGGCAGGCGTCCTCGCGTCTGGATGGGCCGGCGGCGCCGGACCGGCCTCGGCCGGGCACCCCCGCGTCTTCGCGCAAGGGCAACCCGGCCTGACGCAGGGCTACTCCTCGCCCAGGATGACCGTGATCGTGTTCGACCGGATCTTGTCCAGCGTCGCGTAGACGTTGAACTGGCCGCGCTGGCTGGCCCGCAGGCGGGGCTGGAACTCGTTGGAGAAGGTCACGATGTCGATCAGGTGCTCGGGGTCGAAGGTCCATTCCGGATGCCCGGTGCCGGTGGTTTCCTTGTTCTTCGCGTCTTTGGCGACGATGTCGACGCGGAACCGGTAGCCGAGCGGGATGATCGGAATGCCGGACTTCGTCGTGTCGTAGTCCACGCGCCGGCCGGACGCGTCTTCGACCAGGTACAGGCGCGCGGTGATGCGCACCGGCGGTCTGGAGTTCGTGACCGGGGGCTCCGGTTCCGGTGTGGGTTCCGGCGTGGGAACGGGTGTGGGCGTCGCCACCGCGACCGGCGCCGGCGTCGCCACCGGCACCGGCGCGCTGGGCGCGCCGCCTCCACCGCACGAAACGGAGGCCACGGAAAGGCCAAAGACCAGGGAGACCGCCGTGGACAAGGGCCAGGTCTTCATCTCACTGCTCCATCGTCACTTCGCACATCGACGGTCAAGGGACGAACGTCAGCGTAATCGTGTTCGACGTCACCCCGTCCTGGACGGCCCAGCAGTCGAGGCTGCCGACGGCCAGGCCCTGCACGCGGCGCTGGTTGGTGTGATTCCCGCTGACGCGGGCCAGGCCGGGATCGCTGAAGAAGAACTGGACTTCGCCCTGCCCGACCGTCTCCCGGTTGTCGAGGTCCTTCGCGGTGACGTCGAGGCGCGCCGTGTATCCGACGGGGATCGGCAGCTTCGGGTCGACGTTCCCCGTGTAGGTCCCGTCCGGGTTCTCGATCACGAAGATGCGCATGGTGAGCCGCATCGCCGGGTTCGTATTGGTGACCGGCGGCTCGCCCTCTTCCGGCGGGGGCGAAGGCGCAGGCGTGGTCGCGGGGACCGGTGTCGGAGTGGGAGTGGCCACGACGACGGGGGAAGGAGACGGCGTGGGCGCCGAGGGGCTGGAGCCACCGCACGCCGGAAGGAAGATCATTGCACTGAGAAGCACGGCCCGGCCCTTTTGCATCACACCTCACTACACAGCGATAGGTTCCTATGGGAAAAACACTCAAGAATAGACTAGGCGCTCCCCGCCGTCAACGACGGCGGCCCTTCGCCGCCCGCGCCGCTTCCGCGCGGACGCCGGGATCGGGATCACCGAGAGCGCGAGCGAGGGCGGCCGCGGCCTCGGGCGCACTCGGATGACGGCCGAGCGCGCGCACGGCGGAGGCGCGGACGAGGGGGTCCGGGTCCTGCGTGGCCTCGACGAGCCCGTCGCGCGCCGGGCCGCCGCCCTCCGCCTTGCGCCCAAGGGCCAGCGCGGCCGCGGCACGCACCCGGCTGTCGGCGTCTCCGCGTAGCGCGTCCGCCAGTGGAGGCACGGCCAGGGCCTCCTCCGGCGCCACGCGGTTCAAGGCATGGACGGCGGCGAGGCGCACGTTGTCGACGGGGTCGCGCAGGGCGGCGATCAGCTCGGGGACGGCCGGGATCGCATCGGGGCCGATCTGGCTGAGGGCGACGGCGGCGCGCCAACGGACGTTGCTGCCCGGATCGGCGAGCGCGGACCGCAGCACCGGCACCGACGACGCGGCGGCCGGCCCGATCGACCCGAGTGCGTCGATGGCGTGCCATCCCATGTCGGGATCGCGCACGAGGGCCGTGAGGGCGGGGACGGCGGCGCGCGCCTCCGGTCCGATCTCGCCGAGCGCCCACGCGGCCTTCCACCGGACGTCGCTGCGCTGATCGGACAGGGCGGTCAGGAGGGCGGGGACGGCGCGCCGGGCCGCGGGTCCCATCCTGGCGATCACGGCCGCCGCCCCTCCGCGTCCGGGCCCCGACGGATCCGCGACGAGGGGAAGGAGCCGGGGCAACGTGGTCTCGGGGTCCGGCTTCACGCGGGCCAGCGCGTCTTCGGCCCGCCAGCGCACTTCCTCCGCCACATCGGCGAGCCGCGGCACCAGGGCAGGCCCGGCGGATCGCGCCTCCGGCCCGATCGCGCCCAGGGTATGCGCCGCACCCGCACGCACGGGAGGGGCGGAGTCACCCAGCGCGACCGTCAGCTCCGCGATCGCCGCTCCCGCATCCGCGCCGAAGCCGCCGAGCGCCCATGCCGCGGCCGCGCGCACGGCCGGATCCGCGTCCTTCATGGCGTGGGCGAGGGCGGGAACCACGGCCGCCGCCTGCGCCCCGGCATTGCCGAGCGCGCGAGCCGTCGCCGCGCGCACCACGGGATCGGCGTCGCGCAGCCTTTCCAGGGGTGGCGCCGCGGAGAGCGGCGCGGACTGCGCCTCCGCCGTGGCCGGAGCCGCGGGAGTTTGCACGTCCTCTCGGGTCGCTCCCAGCAGCACCGAGTCGGCGAGGGTCTCCGCGACGCGCCGCGCTCCGACCGCGGTCAGGTGGTCGTAGTCCAGGAACGCGCTCTCGCCCACGGACCGGAGCGCCGGCAGGAGGTCGACCACCGGGATCCTCTCCGCGGCGGCGAAAGCTGCGATCCGCTCCTGCACGCTGGGCGCGCGTGCCCCCGCCAGCTGCATGCGGAAGGGGAACACGACCATTCCGAAGCGGGCCCCATCCGCCTCGACCTCCGCGCGCAGCTGGCGCAGCTCCTCGAAGAAGCGCGCGAACGCGTCGCGGACGTTCGGCGTCTCCGGCTCCGTGAACAGCTCCTCCACGTCGTGGATCTCGCGGCGGCGCGCGCCGACCAGCCGGCGCACGAGCGCGGACCGCGCGTGCAGGGCCTGGAGCAGCCGCGGGGGACGGGCCAGGTTGTTGTGGATCTCGGGGATGTCGTTGAGGCAGACCGCGACCACGACGTCCTGCGGATGGTAGCGGCGTCCGATCCGCTCGTAGGCGATGCGCTCCTGCCGCGTGGACCAGCCGCTGAAGGCCACGTTGAAGACCTCGGCCTGCCACCCGCGTGCATCGAGGAGGTCCTGCAGGACCTGAGGGTAGGCTTCCTCCGGACGGATCCCGTAGCCGAGGGTGACGCTGTCGCCGAGGAACAGGATGCGGCGCACGCCGGGTGCGGCGGCCACGGAATGCTCGCGGTCGCGCATGCCGTCGTGGTTGTAGTCCTCCCAGGGGGGCCAGCCGGTGGCCGCGGACTTGACGGTGTAGAACTCGCCGTCGTTCCAGACCGTGATGTAGCTGGCGACGGGCCGCGGCGGCGGGTCGTGGTCGAACAGGCGGGCGAGACCCTCGAGCCCGGCCAGCAGGAGAACGACCGTCGCCAGGCTGAGGGCGACGTTGGCGGCGAGGCCCCGCGTCGTCTCAGCTCCCTCCGCCGCCGTTCGGGGTCTGCCGCACGGTGAGGCGCACCGTGTTGCCGGAGGCGTTGTAGGACACTTCGTCCACGAGGCGCCGCATGAGGAAGATCCCGCGTCCGCCCGTGGCGAGCTGGCGCTCGGGCAAGGTGGGATCGTGGACGCCCCGCGCGTCGAACCCGACGCCGGAATCGGAGACCTCGACCACCACGCATCCGGCCGAGACGAGGAGCACGATGGCGACGCGCCGCTTGGGATCGAGGCGGTGGCCGTGCACGGCCGCGTTGGAGAGCGCCTCCGCCAGGGCCACGGCGAGGTCGGTCAGGCGATCTTCGTCGAGCCCCGCCGGGGCCACCGCTTCCAGGATTCGATCGACCGTCGGGGCCACCGCATCACGGCGGCTCGCCATGCGCATCCGGATCGGGCGCGGCGGGGGCGCGGACGCGGCCGCTCCGCGCCGGGCGGGCGCGCTGCGGCGGGGCCGTGAGGCAGCGGGTCGGCGCATCCAAGAACTCGAATGGGGGATCACGCCCGGAATCGCCGGGCGGCGCAAATCTTAGCTCAGCCGACGACGAGACGCGCGGTGACGGCGGCCACGGGAAAGCGCGGCGGCGCCACGTACGTCAACTGGTGCGGGACGGCTCCGCCTCGTCCTCCTGCGTGAGCTCGGCGACGCTCGCCACGTACCGCAGCAGCCGCACCGCCGTATCGTTCTCGGTCGTGCAGAGGCACTCCGCGAGCCGGGCCCGGCTGATGAGCTCCTTGCGATACGCGCGCATGGCCAGGAACACGTAACGCTCGGGCAGCATCTCCCAGCGCGGCTGGTCCGGCAGCTCCTGCTGCACGGACGCCGGCTCCGGGCGCGCGCCCGCGCCCGCCTGCCGGATGGCTTCGTCGATCCGCTTCAGCGTCGCCGTGGAGACGAGCTTGAGGGCCTCCAGCCGGACGCGCAGCGCCTTCAGGGTGACCCCGAAAGTGCGCGCGAGGAAGAGGATCGCGATGTCGCTGACCTCGTTGGCCTCGCTGTGCACCGCCCCGAAGCGCTCGCGCAGCCCGCGGCTCGGCATGAGGAGGGCGGCCGCGAACGCGCTCGAGAAGGTCTCGATGGGCGCCTTCTTCTTCGCGTCCTGGAGATCGACCATCGCTTCCTCGCGGCTGGCCAGCAGATGGCCGAGCGCGCGCGCGAGGGTGAAGCGCATGCGCGGGATCGAACGCTCGGACAGGAGGACGGAGCCGCCGATGGCCGGGTGATGGAAGGCGCCCGCGCTGAGGCGGCCGCGCTGGGGCAACACGTACACGCGGATCGCGAAGGTGTCTTCGAGGCGCACGCGCAGGTCGCGGATGGGCGCGTCCGGTCCGATGTCGAGGTGCGCGCGAACGGTGGCCGCGAGCTGCTCGGCCTCCGGCACCGAGAAGAGCCGCGGCACGGGCAGCTCGGGCATCGCGGTGCGCGGCAGGCCGTTCGTCTCCTCGAGCTCGAGGTAGTTGCGGCAGAGCGACTCGAAGTTCATCAGGAGGAGCTTCTCGGGCGAGGCCTCCGGAGCTCCCTTGGGCCGGCCCGGCCGGCGTGGCGGCCCGACGGCGGAGGCGTCCAGCTTCTCCGCCATCAGGCGGAAGTGGGGACGGAAGTCGGCCTTCCCCCAGACGCCGAGGCCGAGGAAGTAGTCGAGCGGCCGCGACAGCACCTCGGAATACTTGTAGAGCTCGGCGACCGAGACCGGCCGGCGCCCCTGCTCGATCGCGACCTGCGTCGTGCGAGCGAGCCCCAGCTTCTCGGCCACGACGGCCTGGGTGAGGCCGAGAAATTCCCGGGCTTTCGCGATTCGTTGACCGACCGCTTCGTTTGATTCCATGGGAGGGGGGCTCGATCTGACTTATTTCTCGAATTTATATCGCTCCATGCGAGATTGTGTCAAGCGGCTGGCTGAACTTTCCCAGTGAATTAGCCCAAAATTTCACTGCCTGCTGTCCCAATCGGCTCGGGACATCGCCCCTGTCAGGATTGCTGACACAAAGTCGGGGCGGCGCGGTTCTTGCTATCGAGGGGGGCAGACGGCCGGAGGATGACCATGAAGGTGGGATACCGGCAAGCGGCGTGGAGGCTGTTCCAGGTGACGCTCACTCCGTTCCCTCGTTGGCCCATTCGCGTGACGTGGGCGGACACGGAGCTGGAGGGCACACCCTTCCAGACGAAGCGCCTTCCGCTTCCCGTCGTTCGCCCCAAGGGGACGCACTGAGCGGCGCTCGCGCCGCCTGGAGTCGACTCGATGACGAAGAATCCGTCGCAGCCGCCGTCCAAGTCCGGCGTCCTTCCGGGCACCCCCGCGGGCGAGCCGCGCAAGGGCCCGGGCATCGTCCCGGGGACACCGGACGAATCCCGCGAGAAGGGCGGCGGCAAGACCTCGCGCCATCCGCGCTCCTGACGCTGGATTTCCACGCGGCGGTGAGACACACTCATCCGCCGCCATGCCCGCCTCGCAATTGAGCAACGCCGCCGTCGTCCTCCTGGGGGTGATCGCCCTCGGATCGCTCGCGCAGGCGGTGTTCCTGCTCGTCCTGGGGCGCGAGCTCATGTCGATGGGCCGGCGATTGGATGCGTTCCAGCAGCGGCTGGTGCGCGACCTCCATCCCCTCGTGGCCGACATCACGCGCGCGACGAGGGATCTCGCCGCCGCATCCGAGCTCACCGAGCAGCAGGCCCGCCGCATCGACGGATTGGTCACGAGCGCGCTCACGAAGCTCGTCGAAGTGGAGCGCGTCGTCGAGGAAGTCCTGCTGCCGCCGGCCAGCCGCGTCGCAGGCTGGCTCGCCGCATTGCGCAGCGTTCGTACCGTCGTGGACTTCTACCGCGGCCTTCGCGGCTGAAACGTTTCGCCCCGACTACCAGCCCTTCGCGCTGGGCTCCCAGGATCCCGTGCGGGTGAACTCGCCGCGATCGCGCGAGAAGACGCGACGGATCGGCATCACGTAGCCGCCGTCCACGAATCCCATCTGCTCGAGATCAGCCCCCGCCTCGCCGCAATCGGAGCACTTGAAGCCTCCGAGCGGATGGCGGACGGGATTGTGATGATGACGGAGATAACAAAGGAAACGAGCGATCATCGGTGCCTCCCGGGATCCCCGGCGCCCTATTCCGCGCCGGCCCCACGGGGCGGGTCTAGCAACCCCCGTGCCATTCCTGGCCTCACCCGCCCCGCCCTCTAATGCACACGAGTCTCGTCTGAAAAAGTTTCAAATGGGACTCGTTCGGCGGTGCGGCTGGCTGACCACGGAGCGTGGAGCGGCCACGATCAAAACGACATAGCCTCCATGGCCCGGGGCCGCGAAAAGCGGCATACGGATTGCTAGTCCTCTGGCTCAACCGGCGGACGAGCGCCGGCGCGGGGTGACGGAAACCCGCATGAGACCACTCACGGAGGCAACCATGAACCGCAAGCAGAATACGGAGGACCGGCGCCGCCACGAGGTCCTCAGCCAGATGTTGACGGAGCGTCAGGCGGAGATCCGCAACAAGCTGCGCTCCCTCCGCGAAGTCCTTCCCGCCGCGGTCACCCAGGTCAAGGACGACGAAGAGCGCAGCATGGAGGACTTCGTCCTCGGCATGGATTTCGCCCTCATGGAGATGGAGTCCGAGACGCTGCGCAAGATCGACGAAGCGCTGCTTCGTCTCGACGAGGGCACGTACGGCATCTGCAGCGAGTGCGACGAGAGCATCTCCGAGATGCGGCTCAAGGCGCTGCCGTTCGCGACCCTCTGCCGGGACTGCCAGGAGCAGGCCGAGGAGAGCGAGGCTGTCCGCCATGCGCGCCCCTCGCGCTTCTTCGAGGACGCGCCGCCCGTCTCCCCGCGCGAGCGGCGGGTCGGCAGCTCCGACAAGGCGCGCTCGTGGGATGCGCCGCGCCGCGCCGAAGCGCCCATCCCTGCGCCCGTGGCGGCCGTGCCGGCCGAGCCCGCGGCCCGCTCGATGCGCGCGGTCAAGCCGGCCAAGGTCGCGCGCGCCCGTTCCTGAGCCGGTCCTCCCGCTGATCCTCGCGGCCGCCGCTCCTCACCGCGGCGGCCGCGTCATTTCCGTTGTCCTCTCCCGCGCGCGCCGCCCGCCCATCCCTGGTTCGGCGTGATACAAAGGCCTTAACCTCCCTCCGATGTCCGAGTCCGATTCGCCGCGCGGCACCCGCACCTCCCCGGGCCGTACCCCGGCCGGTCGATTCCCGTCCCCTGGCCACGCCCGGGTTCTCGTCGTCATCGCGGAGCCCGAGCTGCGCGCGGCCACGGAAGAGGCTCTCGCGGCCGCGCGCGTGGTCGCGGTCCCCGACGCCGCCTCCGCCCTCGAGGCCGCTTCCCATTCCGCCCCGGATGTCGTCGTGGCCGACGGGGCGCTGGGCGAGGAGCTCCTGAGTGCGTTGAGGGCGAACCGCCCGACGCGCGCCGTCCCCGTCATCGTCCTGACCGCGCGCACGGGGCCCGACGGCGTGATGCAGGGGCTGGAGGGTGACGCGGACGAATACCTGATCAAGCCCGTTCGTCCGCGCGAGCTGGCCGTGCGCGTCGATGCGCAGGCTCGCCGGGCCTGGGCGCGCGACGAGATGCTGCGTGTGGAGGCGTCGGCGCGCGACGAGGCGGAATCGTCGAACCGCGCGAAGGACGAGTTCATCGCCATGATCTCGCACGAGCTGCGCACGCCGCTCGGTGCGATCCTCATCTGGGCCCAGCTCCTCAAGTCCGACGACCTGGACCCGGGGGCGGTGACCCGGGCCGTGGGGATGATCGAGCGCAGCACCAAGACCCTGGCCCAGCTCATCGACGACCTCCTCGACGCCTCGCGGATCATCGCGGGCAAGCTCACGTTCGAGACCCGTCCCCTCGAGCTGCGGCCCGTCATCGAAGCCGCGTTCGACGCCGCCACCCCCGCGGCCGAAGCCAAGGGCATCCTCCTCGAGCGCTCGCTGCCCGGTCCCTTGCCGCCGGTGGCGGGCGACCCCGGACGGCTGCAGCAGGTGGTGGGGAACCTCCTGGCCAACGCGGTGAAGTTCACGCCGGAAGGCGGCCGCGTCGAGGTGCGCCTGGCCCGGGCCGGCTCCACGGCCCACATCACGATCATCGACAGCGGCAGCGGCATCAGCCCCGAGTTCCTCCCGTTCATCTTCGAGCGCTTCCGCCAGGCGGACACGACGAGCACGCGCAAGCAGAAGGGACTCGGCCTGGGGCTGGCCATCGCACGCCAGATCGTCCAGCTCCACGGCGGCACCATCGAGGCGGCGAGCGCCGGTGAGGGGCGAGGGAGCACGTTCACCGTGAAGCTCCCGCTCCTCGTCTCGAGCTCACCGGTGGTCGTCCCGGCCAAGAGCGGGGAGGAGAGGGCCGCGCGCACGCCTGCGCTCGACGGGATCACCGTCCTGGTCGTGGACGACGAAGAGGACGCGCGCGAGGCCATGGCGGTCCTGCTCGGCCAGGCCGGCGCGCGCGTGATCTCCGCCGCGGGGGCGGCGGAGGCCATCGACACTCTCGATCGCGAGCGGCCCGACGTCCTCCTGAGCGATATCGCCATGCCGGGCGAAGACGGCTATGCGCTCATCCGGCGGGTGCGCTCGCGCTCCGGCGAGGCCGGCGGGCGGATCCCCGCGGCCGCTCTCACCGCCTATGCGACCCTCGATGATCGCGCCAAGGCGATTCGCGCCGGCTTCGACGAGCACATCCCGAAGCCGGTGGACCCCACGCGCCTCATCGGGGCCGTGGCCCTTCTCGTGGACGCGAGCCGCGCGGCCCCGCCCAGCCCCCGCTAGATTCCGCGGGCCATCCGCTCGCCACCCTAACGCGCGTTGCCTCTAGCGCGTCTGCGGCGGGGGTGTAGGCGTCGTCGCCGGCGAGGGCGGTGCATCCGACGGGACGAGGACCGGAGCCGGAGTGCCGACCGCCGGCGGCGCCCCGACCGGGATCGGGGTGGGCTGCGGACGTGGCGTCGGGAACGGCGTGCCGTACGCGGCGGGAGACGGAGTCGACGTGATCACGCCTCCAGGAGTGACGACGCCCGGAGTGATGGGGCCGGGAGTGCGGCCGCCCGGAACGGGCTGAGGCGAGACCACACTCGTCTGAGGCTCTGGCTGCGGGGCAACGCCCGGTTGTGGCGTCACCGTCGGCTGTGGCGTCGCTGCGGCTCGGGGGGCGGCCGGCCGCGCGCCCGCCTTCGTGCCCGCACGGGCGGCCGGGCTGGTCGTTCGCGCGGCCGGACTGGGTGCCGCCGGTGACCCGGTGAGGGTGATGGCGCCCTGCGCGTTCGTGCGTGCGTTGCCGGTTCCCGGAGCGACCCCGATCATCGAGGGCGTCGGACCCGCATTCGGAGCGGACGGCGCGGGGACGGCGGGCTCGGCCGTCGCCGGCATGGGCACGACGCCTTCGGGAATGACGGGCGCCGTCCCGCCCACGGGCACGGTCGTCCCCACCGCGGGCACGACCGTTCCATTCACGGGCGTCCCGGCTCCGGTCGCGGATCTGCCCGCTCCATTCGTGGTGGTCCCGGCGCGCGCCCCGTTGCGCGTTTGTCCGCGCGTCGCGCCGCCGGCGGTGGCGTTGCCCTGGGCGCCGGAGGCGGGGGACGCCTTCACGTCCACGACCGTGGCGCCGCGCAGCCGAAGCATCACCTCCATCCCGCGCTTGAACTCGCCCAACCTGGACGCGGCCGGGGCAGCCACGGAGTACGTCTCGTCACGGCCGCCGTCGGCCTTGACGTCCACGCCGCGGACGGTCACACGCGCCCCCGCGACGTCGACGGAGACGACGCGCGCGTTGAGGACCGTCTCTTCGTTCGGGCCCGGAGCCTTTTCCGGAGCGTAGGTCTTCGGCTGCTGAGCCTGCGCGAGGGCCGCGCATCCCAGGAACGCGAGCAAGGCGAGCGTCCTCATGGCTTTGATCCTTCCAGTGACGAGTCCACTGACAAAATCTATGCCTATATCTGGCATATGTCTACAGATGTCGGCAAAATTGACTGTGGACAGGCGCCGCGACGCCGATTGCCATCGGCGCCGCGGGCCAAGGCGAGCGGATCAGAAACTGCGGATCGCCGCCGACGTTCCAGCCGATGTCGCGGCAACGCCGAGGCGCTGATAGCGGGCTTGCACCGCGACGGACAGCGCGGCGCGCAACTCTTCGGGGCGGTCGAGGAGCGGCGACCACCAGCGCCATTGAAGCTCCGCGCCGAACGGAGTCGCGGGCAGAGTCTCGACGCGGCACACGAGCTGAAGCCTTCCGTCTTCCGACGGCCATGTGCCGAACTGCACTTCGCACGGCTCGGGAGATTCGGCCAGGAGCTCGAGCGCGACGTCCTCGAACGCGCGCGCCGTCTCGGACGGCGCGCCTTCCGCCGATCGCTTGATGGTGGCGCTCAAATGGGGCGCCGCCCCTGGATGATGCGGACCAGGACCACCACGACGGCGAGGATGAGGAGCAGGTGGATGAAGCCACCCATTGTCGACCCGCTCACCATTCCCAGGGCCCAGAGGATCAGCAGGATCACGAAGATCGTCCACAACATCGTGAGACTCCTTTCTCGGCTGCGACATGGTGGGGAGAGCAAGTGATGTGCCACGTCGTAACGTCCGCAGAATCATCTTCGCGGGCGTTCGCTGTCCCGAAGGTTGTAAACTGTACATTCGAACATGCAGGCGTCGCGTCGCCTTGAGTGTTCCCGAGGCTGAATTGGCGGACTTCGCGCGATGTGCCCGGCCGGTCGGTGCGTCTCGTGCCGTGGCTTGCTTTTTGCAGCCCGCGCCCACGATCGAATGAGAGCCCAACTGTCGTTCCCGTCTCCGCTCCTCGTCGTGCCGCGTCGAATGGAGAGCTGATGCCGCACGCATTGCTCGTGGATGACGACGTCAACTTCGTGCTCGGCCTCGCGGAGGTCGTCGGGCGCGAAGGCTTCACGACCAAGGCCGCGCACACTTTGAAGGAGGCGCGAGCGGAGATCGGGCGCGCGATGCCCGACATCGTCCTCGTCGACCTTCACCTCCCCGACGGCACGGGCCTCGACCTCTTCCGCGACCTCGAGGCCACTCCCGCCACCGAGATCGTGCTCATCACGGGCCAGGCCAGCGTCGACACGGCAGTGGAGGCGATGCGCAAGGGCGCCTCCGACTACCTCGTGAAGCCGGTGGACCTCGCGCGCGTCCGCGCCGTGCTCGCGAACGTCGTCCGCACCCGCGAGCTGAAGGAGCAGATCGGCTCCCTGCGCGGCGAGCTGCGCAAGCTCGGCCGCTTCGGTCCGCTCATCGGGGCCTCCCCGGTGATGCAGCGCGTCTACGACATGATCTCCAAGGTGGCGCCCACGGACGCCACCGTCCTGCTCCTCGGCGAGACGGGGACGGGCAAGGAGCTCATGGCCGAGACCATCCACGGCCTGAGCCGCCGTCACAAGGAGCCGTTCCTTCCCATCAACTGCGGCGCCGTCTCGCCGAACCTCATCGAGAGCGAGCTCTTCGGGCACGAGCGCGGCAGCTTCACCGGGGCCGACCGCCAGCACAAGGGCTACTTCGAGCGCGCGAACCGCGGGACGCTCTTCCTCGACGAGATCACGGAGATGCCGCCCGAGCTGCAGGTCAAGCTCCTCCGCGTCCTGGAGACGGGGAAGGTCACGCGCATCGGCGGCAACGAGGCCTTCAGCGTGGACGTCCGCGTCATCGCGGCGACGAACCGCCGGCCGGAGGAGGCGGTGGCGAAGGGCAAGCTCCGCGAGGACCTCCATTACCGGCTCAACGTCTTCCCGATCGGCCTTCCGCCCCTGCGTGACCGCCGAGAGGACGTGGAGCTGCTCGCCCAGCACTTCCTGGCCAGCCTCAACAAGGAGCACGACACGGCCAAGGAGTTCACGCGGCCAGCCGTGAACCGCCTCAAGAGCCACAACTGGCCGGGCAACGTACGCGAGCTGAAGAACCTGGTCCACCGCGCGTTCATCCTTGCCGACGAGCACATCGGCCTCGACGCGCTGCCCCTGGGCGTGCAGGAGAGCTCGGGATCCAGCCTCAACGTGAAGGTGGGCACGTCCCTCGGGGAGGCGGAGCGGCGCTTGATCCTGGCCACGCTCGAGGACTGCGAAGGCGACAAGAAGAAGGCGGCCGAGGTCCTCGGCATCAGCCTCAAGACCCTCTACAACCGGCTCAACGAATACAAGACGGCGTAGTCGCCGGGGCAAGCAGCGACGGAGCCGCTCCCTGTCTTCCTAGAAAATCTGGCCGAAGCCGAACCAGAGCTGGTACGACTTGTCTTCCGGGCGCCGGTTGAGGGGGAAGGCGAGGTCGAGGCGCACGAGGCCGAACCCGGACGCGTAGCGCACCCCGAACCCCACGGAGTGCAGAAGCTTCAAGTCGAAGTCGCCCAGCGTCTGATACACGTTCCCCGCATCGTAGAAGACGGCCGCCCCCAGCCCCGTCGGGTGCTGGTAGCGCAGTTCCTGGTTCAGGATGAGGGTGGCCCCTCCGCCGAGCGCGTCCCCGGCCTGCGTCTGCGGGCCGAGCGCGTCCGTCGCGAATCCGCGCACCGTGCTCGTGCCGCCCGCCCGGAAGAGGTCGCTGATCGGCAGCCGGTCGTCTCCGAACGTGTGGATGGCGCCAAACGAATATCGCTGCGACCACGTCATCACGCGTCCGATCGGGAAGTTGTACGAGGCCTGCACGAGCTCGCGCAGGTAGTTGAAGTCGGCGCCCAGCACCTGTGCGGCGTACGAGACGTTGACGCTGATGAACGCCCCGCGCGTCGCGTTCAAGGGGTTGTCGCGCGTATCGCGCACGACGGACGTATCCAGGGCGCCCACGTCGATGGGGATGGGCTCCGGACCGAGCGGAGCCGCCCGCTGGAGGCTCTCGCGGTCGCAAGGATCGACGATG
>Ga0207648_10003659_pt1 | contig 16090 bp, 10 predicted proteins | sample KBSMisM32_FD_184310 | JGI IMG/M metagenome (GOLD analysis project Ga0207648, IMG submission 184310) | Miscanthus rhizosphere microbial communities from Kellogg Biological Station, Michigan, USA - KBS Miscanthus M3-2 (SPAdes) (version 2) | ecosystem: Host-associated > Plants > Roots >...
GGTGGTAATTACAATGAACTAATTAAAATAGACAGGATCAATAAGCAACACCAGGTCTATAATATCGGGTATACCATTCGCAGTATTCATGAAGATAATCATAACAGACTTTGGGTAGGTACGCAGGAAGGAGGATTGCTGCTTTTTGACCGATCTACCGGTAAATACCAGCGATTCACAATGAGCGAAGGGCTTTCCAATAATACTGTACTTCGCCTGTTGGAAGATGATAAAGGATGCTTATGGTTGAGTACCTTTAATGGACTTTGTCGCTTTGATCCGGAGAAAAAGACCTTTCGGAATTTCTTTCAATCAGATGGGTTACAAAGTAACCAGTTCAGCTTCAATGCCGCTTTGGAACTGAACAAAGGAGAATTTGCCTTTGGTGGAATTAATGGATTCAATTTGTTCTATCCAGACAGTGTTCAGACACATGCCTCCCAACCCAAACTTTTTCTTACAGGATTACTGGTTGACAATGCCCCGGCAGATGATAATCCGGGACAAATATTACCAGCTACGGCCAGTGGAATTCAGCAGATCAGGGTTCCATTTGACCGGGCAGTATTTTCACTGAACTTCCTGGCACTTGATTATAGCAGTGCTGACAAGATCAGTTATGCCTATTACATGGAAGGTTGGGATAAGAGCTGGAACTATGTAGGCAATATTAAAACAGCCAACTATTCCCGTTTGCAGGAAGGGACCTATGCGTTTAAAGTAAAAGCGAAATCACAGGATGGAAACTGGGGACCTGAATCAACCCTGCTTGGAATTACCGTTTTGCCACCCTGGTACCGGACCTGGTGGGCTTATACCTCTTATGTACTGATTCTTGCATTGGGGATTTATTTATACCTGCTTTATTCCCGCAGACAGGAGCGATTGAAATATGAGATCAAACTGGCGCACCTGGAGAATGAAAAGGACAAAGAGCTCAATGAAAAGAAACTTTCCTTCTTTACAAATATCTCCCACGAATTCAGGAGCCCGCTTTCATTGATCATCAATCCACTGAAGGATTTCCTGGCAAAAAAGAATGAAACCAGGACCGGGAATGACCTGAATATAGCATATCGCAATGCAAGGCGATTATTGAGCCTGGTAGATCAATTATTACTTTTCCGCAAAGCAGATAGTGGAGCGGATATATTAAAGGTATCCCGGTTTGATATTATACATCTGTGTAATGAGGTTTACCAGTGTTTTGTGCAACAGGCACGCAACAGGGAGATGCAATACGAATTCAACACAGCAATTGATAAAATAGAAATATATGGCGATTACGAAAAAATAGAGATCGCGTTATTCAACTTGCTTTCAAATGCTTTTAAATATACTGCCGACGGAGGTAATATCAATATCAATGTCATCCAGGAAGGGGAATTGGTGAAGATCATGATCAATGATACAGGTTGCGGATTTGATATGACAGAAAGTAACCGCATATTCCAAAAATTCCAGCAGGCTTCAAGTGTGCGTAGCCAGAAGGCGGGATTTGGCATTGGGCTCTATTTGGTTAAACATTTTATTGAAAGCCATAAAGGCACCATTGATGTCAATAGCCAGTTAAATAAGGGTACCAGTTTTACTATTACCCTGCAAACGGGAACCAGTCATCTTCCTGAACAATATATTTCTGATGATTCCGGGCAAAGCCATGAACTCCTTGATGAACTGGTAGAAGAAACCATCCAGGAACCTGAATTGGCAGTGCTGGAATTGACTGAACAGGGTAGGTCTGCCGATGAAACTATAACTGAGAAGAAAACCCTGTTGATTGTAGATGACAATGCGGAGATCAGGGAATATATGCGACAGCTATTTGGTGAAAAGTATATTTTATTTACGGCAGATAACGGTGATACAGGGTTAACAATGGCGCTCCGGCATTTTCCTGACCTGATCATTAGTGATATCAGCATGACCGGTATTGACGGTATTGAACTCTGCGCAAGAGTAAAGAAATCTGAATTGCTGGCTCATATTCCTGTTATATTATTAACAGCGGCTTCTTCAACAGAGGTTAAGCTAAGGGGTATTGAAGGTGGGGCGGATGATTATATCACCAAACCTTTTGACAGCAAGCTGCTTCAGGCCAGGGTTGAAACTATTCTAAAGAACCAGAACCGCCTTCAGAAGTATTTCTTTGATCATATTACTTTACAGGAATCAACTATTAAGGTCCCGGCTGAATACCGCGACTTCCTCAAAGACTGCATTAAAGTGGTGGAAGAGAACCTGGACACTGAAGATTTTACAATTCTCAAATTCTCCAGGGCCATGGGTATGAGCCGGTCCTCCCTTTATCAAAAGATCAAGAATATCTCAGGCCAGTCGCCCAATGCCTTTATACGCTCTATCCGGTTGCGCCGCGCTGCTGTACTAATAATAAAGGAGAACATGAATGTAAACCAGGCAGCCTTCCAGGTTGGGATTGGTGACGCCCGCTATTTCAGGGAGCAATTCAGCAAGCTGTTTGGTATGACGCCTTCTGATTATCGGAAAAAATATCGCCAACCTTTCAGTGGTGAAATGAATTTATTAAGGCCTGAAACCGAGTAATCCGCCTGTTCCACCGCGGCGGATCCGGCAGACTGATCCAGTAACACCTTGATTATTAATAAATACAGTTACTATAATTTAACCGATTGATAATTTACCCCTCTCATTTTAGCAATTTACCACCGGTTCCAACCTTCTTCTCAACTCTACCTTAGTCACGACAACCTACAGATCTGTTGATATAGCTATTGCATTCATCAGATTACTACTGTTAATAATTTAAAAATAATTGCTTGCTATTATGAGAAGATCTACTCTCCGTGGCAACCCTGCGATGTGTCGCGGCTTTGCAACCAAACTGCTTTGTTTTGTCTTTCTCTGCTTAATCAGTGGCCCGCTTTTTTCACAAATCTCTGGTACTGTCAGATCAGCTGACCAGCCCGTAACTGATGTAACGGTTACGGTCAAAGGAACTACAACAGCTACCAAAACCAATGAACAGGGACATTTTTCCATTGATGCTTCTGCCAATTCAGTACTGGTATTTACTCACGTAAGTTTTACCACACGTGAAGTAAATATTGGCAATCAGCAACAGGTCAGTTTAGACCTTGACCCGCTGAGTGGAAGTTTGGGTGAAGTAGTGGTAGTGGGTTATAATGCCCAGAAAAAAGCCACACTTACCGGATCTGTTTCAACAGTGAAAGGTGCTGATCTTGTAAAAAGCCCACAGGCCAATGTTTCCAACTCACTGGCCGGACGTTTTTCAGGAATGATCCTTACCAACCGTGCCGGTGAACCAGGTTATGATGGTTCAGGAATATTGATCAGAGGTCTTGCTACTACCGGAAGTAATGATGTATTGATTGTGGTGGATGGTGTGCCAGGACAGATAGGTGGCCTGGAAAGATTAAATCCAAATGATATTGAAAGTGTCAGTGTACTGAAAGATGCTTCCGCTGCCATTTATGGTAGCCGGGCAGCCAATGGAGTTGTATTGATAACTACCAAACGCGGTAAGACAGGTAAGCCAACCATATCTGCCAGTTTTAACCAGGGTTTCTCTTCACCCACACGTTTGCCTAAAATGGCTGATGCAGCTACGTATGCTGCCATTACTAATGAAGTGGCCTATTATAATAATCAGGCTGGTGGCATGAATCAGCAATACAGCGCAGCGGAAATTCAAAAATTCGCGGATGGCTCTGATCCATTGAACTACCCCAATACGGACTGGGCAGATGTAACGCTTAAAAAATCTACAGGTCAGAACCAGTCTAATGTATCCATTGCAGGTGGTAGCGATAATATCAGGTATTATCTCTCTACTGGTATGCTATACCAGGATGGATTATATAAGAACGGTGCTACCAAATACAAACAATATAGTTTCCGTTCCAATATCGATGCTAACGTTACAAAGGATCTTAAAGTAAGCCTTTACCTGTCTGGAAGGCAGGAAGATCGTCAGTTTCCCACGTCAAGTGCGGGAAATATCTTCAGATCAATCTACCGTGCTTATTCAACCATTCCTGCCTTTTATCCAACCAATGGATTGCCTTCTTCAGGAATTGAGGGATCAAATCCTGCAGTGATGGCAACAGATATCGGTGGACTTGCAAAGAACCCTAATTCAGTATTTAACGGGATCCTGAAAGGAAGCTATAATATTCCTTTTGTGAAAGGACTGTCTGTAGATGGATTTGCCGCTATCGACAAATCATGGAATTTCAATAAAACTTTCAATAAGCCCTACCTGCTGTATGACTATAACAAAACTACCAATGTATATACCCCAAGGGTAGTGGGTGGTTCCAATAACCTGGCAACTTTGAATGAAAGCCAGCAAAACCAGACCCAGACCACGGCCAATATCAAACTGAATTATCAGTTAAGCTTCAATAAACACAATGTAAATGCTTTTGCAGGATATGAGCAAAGCGAAATAAAATCTGAGACATTCGGTGCAAACCGTCAGAATTTCCCAACTACTCAAACGCCTGAATTATCACAGGGTGGTACAGCAGCTACAGATAGAGATAATAGCGGAAGCAGTTACCACTTCACCAGGAAAAGCTGGATCGGTAAAGTTTCCTATAACTATAGCGAAAAATACCTGGCAGATATCCAGATGCGTATTGATGGCTCTTCAACGTTTCCAAAAGGAAATCAATATGGATACTTCCCTTCGGTATCCGCAGGTTGGGTGGTTACCAAAGAATCTTTTATGAATGTAAGCTGGCTCAATTACCTCAAGGTAAGAGCTTCTTATGGTGCATTGGGTAATGATAATGTGGGATTGTTCCAGTATCTGAACACATATGCTTTCAATAACCAGCTGGTTTTGGGTTCCAGCATTGTTCCCGGTATGGACCTTACCAAACTGGCTAACCCAAATATTCATTGGGAAGATGCAAGGAAAACAGATATCGGTATCGAAGCTAATTTCCTGAATGATTTCAACCTGGAGCTGATCTATTTCAAACAGAAGCGTACCAATATCCTCGCAATCCGGAATGCATCCATTCCATTTGTATCAGGTATTGTGAATCCTTTCGGTTCAGGATCACTGGTACCGTCTGAAAATATCGGAAGGGTCAACAGCAAGGGTCTTGAAGCAACATTGGGGTACAATAAGAAGAAATCTGATTTCTCTTATGGTATTTCCGGGAACATAACTTATGCAAAAAGTGAGATCATCAATATAGATGAGGCGTCTGGCGTGCTTCCTTATCAAAAACAGACTGGTGGCCCGCTGAATACTTATCTCCTGTACAATGCAATTGGAATATTCCATTCAACTGATGAGATCGCGAAATATCCTCACCTGAGCGTGGCCAAACCTGGTGACCTGATCTACCAGGATTATAATGGAGATGGAAGCATTACTGCTGATGACCAGGTAAGGACCAAATACGGAAATATTCCACAGATCACTTACGGTATCCTGCTTAATGGCGGATACAGGAATTTTGATCTTTCTGTTGTACTTGCAGGTCAGTCAAAAGTTTCGCAATATGTATTGCCAGAATCCGGAACGGTAGGTAATTTCTACAGCAGCTGGGCAGACAATCGCTGGAGCCCAACTAATACCAATGGTACCTATCCAAGAGTGGATACCAGAACCTCAGCTTCTGTAAACGGAGGATTATATAATAACACTTTCTGGCTCAATAATGCATCATTCCTTCGTCTCAAAAATATTGAACTGGGCTACAATCTCGGAAGTTCTGTTTTACGCAGGGCAAAGCTTCAGGATGTAAGAGTATATCTCAATGCATTCAATCTTTTCACAATTACCAAAGTGAAGGATTATGATCCGGAAGGAAATAGTGGAAGCGGTCAATTCTATCCGCAACAAAGAATCATCAATATTGGCGTAAACGTAAAACTCTGATTGCTTAATACTATATTAATATGAAAAAGAATTTATTTCCGTATTTATTAATAATAACCAGTCTGTCGGTATTCATATCCTGCAAAAAGGATTTCCTGGATATCCAGGCAACAGACAGGATATCTGAGCAGGCATTGCTTGCAGATTCTTCCCTGTTTGAGGATTTTGTGACCAACCGCTATATTGGGGTCAGATTGCAGGATAAAGAAGGTGATGGAACCAATCCGGGCTTTGGCCGTGCATTTGAATATGCGATGTGGAGTTCCCTTACAGATGAATCTATTTATAATAATGATGATAATACCTGGCTTGTTCAACGTGGGTTATTAGCTCCAGAGAATACAGGTATCGCAGGTACTATCTGGGGAAGAAGCTATCGCAGTATCAGGGAATGTAACTGGGCGTTGCAGAATATTGATAAGGTTACAATGAGTGCGGATCATAAGACCCGTATAACTGCAGAGATTCGTTTTATCAGGGCTTATCGCTACCATGATCTGATCCGCAATTACGGTGGTGTGGTATTAATGGGAAATGATGTTTATAATCTTTCAGATAATCTGCAGGATCCCAAATTATTTACCCGTAGTTCACTGCAGGAAAGTATGAATTATGTCTTAAGTGAACTGGATGCAGCTGCTGCCGGTCTTCCCCAGAATAATGGATCAAACTGGTTAAATGGCCGGGCAACAAAAGGAGCGGCATTAGCATTGAAATCAAGGCTTACCCTTTATGCTGCAAGTCCATTGTATAACACTGGTACATGGGCCGCAGCTGCTACAGCAGCCCAGGCAGTGATCGGGTTAAATAAATACAGTTTATATTCCGGTGGCTACGGAAATCTGTTCACTGATGCATCAGGTGCCAACTCAGAGACTATTTTCGCCCGGTTATATACCAAGAACGCAGGACATACACATTTGGAAATTGCCAATGGCCCTAACGGCTATGGAGGCTGGGGTGGTAATCTTCCATTGCAAAACCTGGTAGATGATTACGAGATGGATAATGGAAAAAGCATTACTGATGGAACATCTGGTTATAATGCGCAGAATCCATATGTAAATCGCGACCCCCGTTTTTATGCTACAATTGTTTATAATGGATCAACCTATCGTGGAGCTACGATTGAAACTTTCACTCCCGGTGGAAAGGACAGCAAAGACGGTCCTGAAAACTGGAATACATCCAAAACCGGATACTACCTGAAGAAATACATGAATGATGCCTATCCTTTGCAAAACCCCTGGGGTAATGCAGGATTCCAGCCCTGGTATTATATCCGCTATGCAGAGGTACTGTTGAATTTTGCAGAAGCATCCAATGAAGCAAGTGGTGCTGATATTGTTCCTGCGGGTTCTACACTTTCTGCCAGAACAGCGGTGAATTTGGTTAGGGCCAGGGCTGGTATGCCGGCATTGCCTGCAGGTTTAACCCAGACTGCAATGCGTGATGCCATCCGTTATGAACGACGGGTTGAGCTGGCCTTTGAAGAACACCGCTTCTATGATGTACGCAGATGGAAGATTGCAGATGTTACAGAAAATAAGCCTGCCCAGGGGATCACTATCACAAAGAGTGGGGCAACGCTGACATATGCTACGAAAGTGGCGCTTGACGGAAGGGCCTTTGCAACCAAGCATTACTGGTTGCCGATACCAAGGGCAGAGATCCAGGCATCAGGTAATAAGATTCAGCAAAACACTGGGTATTAATTAGTAGTTATCTTTTTCGATACAGCAGTTTTTAAGTAAGCAACATGTACAAATAAGAACCGTTCGCGGTTCTTATTTTTCTCATTTCCTTATGATAACTTAATAGAAAATTATAATGACTGGTCTGCTTAATAAATTTCATCCATGCCTGGGTTCAGGGATCATATCATTTGGTATGATCCTGTTTTTGTATGGATGTGCAAAATCACAGCCTCCAAAGGAATCCACGAAGATTTCCATAAAGTATGATATAAATGCAGAGAACCAGACCATCCGTAATTTCTCGGCATCGGATGCCTGGGCCTGCCAGTTTGTAGGCAACTGGCCGGAAGCAAAGAAGAATGCTATTGCTGACTGGTTATTTAGTATGGATACCCTGACAAATGGAAATCCAAAAGGAATTGGACTTAGTATGTGGCGATATAATATCGGTGCCGGAACTGCAGCACAGGCAGATGGTAGTGGAATAAAAGATGAGTGGCGCAGGGCCGCCTCGATTAATAATAATGATGCGAACTCGGTGAAGCTCATTGAAGGACAGAACTGGTTTTTAAAAGCAGCTAAAAATAGAGGAGTGAACCAGTTCCTGGGATTCTTTAATAGTCCGCCGGTTAATCTGACTGCTAATGGAAAAGGTTATGCCAGCAACGGACAGTGTAACATTACTGAAGATAAATATGCTTCCTTTGCCCAATATGCGATCAGCGCGATCAACCAGACAAAAACAAACACGGGAATCAATTTCGATTTTATCAGTCCTGTAAACGAACCTCAATGGGATTGGAGTGATGGAGGCCAGGAAGGTTCTCCTTACACCAATGATCAGATCAGGGGAGTGGTGAAAGCCTTTAATACTGAATTTGAAAAGAGTACTATAGCTTCCAAAATATTATTGACTGAAGCCGGTCAATTGAATTATCTCCTGGAAGCGAATGATAAACCGGAAAAAGATAACCAGATATCAGATTTCTTTGATCCGGTCTCTCCCAATTATGTAGGCAATCTAACCAGTGTAAGTAAAACCATTGCGTCCCATAGCTATTTTACCACCTCTCCAATGGTTAAGGGAATTGAATTACGAAATAAGGTGAAGCAACGGGTGAACCAGGTTCAACAACTTGAGTTCTGGCAATCGGAGTATTGTATATTAGGAGATAATGCCGGTGAGATCAATGGCAATAACCGTGACCTGGGAATGGATGCAGCGCTTTATGTAGCCAAAGTGATATACCAGGATATGGTTGCCGCCAATGCATCAGCCTGGCAATGGTGGCTGGCTGTTTCTCCTTATAATTATAAGGATGGACTGGTGTATGTTGACAAGAATAACAATGATGGCAATTATTATGATAGCAAAATGCTCTGGGCGATGGGTAATTACAGTCGTTTCATTCGTCCTGGTAGCCGGAGAATTGATGTTGGCCAGGTAAGTGATCCTGCATTGCTTGTGTCAGGATATAAGAATGTCAATAGTGATGCCGTGATCCTGGTAGTCATTAACTCTTCCGGAGATTCAAAATCGCTGGACCTTTCCGGCAATGCCCTTGTGGGAGATAACAATATTGTAACTTTTACAACGGACAACACGTATAATCTTGCTAAAAATAAAGTCTCGGCAAAAGATATTGTCCTGCCTGCCAGAAGTATAGTTACCCTGGTTATCGGTAAGAATTAATACATGCGGAAAAAAATATGATCCCGGTTTTTTACTATATTCATGGCGAAAACTGGCCTTATCCCTCGCGCAATGAGATCGTATATGAATTCTTCGGGCTGAAGAAAAAATTTCTCTACTACCGCGATTTTGCTACAGCCCATTTAAATACCATTTTTATCCCTGAACAACTGGAAGGAGTTCAGGAACTGAAAGCGAAACAATTAAAAAATTGCTGGTTGGAAAATACTGGCGGGAATAATTATTTCGAAAAATAATGACAGTGCTCAGGTTATTAAATACAAATAAGATGAAGCGTTTTTTGTGTTGTTTATTGATTTTTTCTCTCTCAGGTCCATCATTTGCTCAGAAAGCCAGGTTGCACAATTTTGAATTAGGTGATACCTGTTTTCTATTGGATGGAAAACCATTTCAGATCATTTCAGCAGAGATCCATTATCCGAGAGTTCCGAGGCCGGCCTGGCGTCACCGTATGCAAATGGCAAAGGCCATGGGTATAAATACCATTGGTACTTATGTGTTCTGGAATTTGCAGGAACCGGAAAAAGACAAATTCGATTTTACAGGGAACAATGATATCGCTGCTTTTGTAAGAACAGCACAGGAAGAAGGGCTTTGGGTTATTCTTCGGCCATCGCCTTATGTATGTGCTGAATGGGAATTTGGTGGTTATCCCTACTGGCTACAGAATGAAAAAGGGCTGGTGGTCCGTAGCAAGGAATCGAAATACCTGAGTGAGTATAAAAAATATATCCAGCGGTTGGGAAAAGAGTTATCGCCTTATTTGATCAATAATGGCGGAAATATTATTATGGTCCAGGTGGAGAATGAGTATGGTTCTTATGGAAGTGATAAGGAATACCTTGAGATCAATCGAAAAATGTTCCTGGATGCCGGATTGAATGGTGTATTGTATACCTGTGATCCTGCAAAGGATGTGGCAAAGGGTCAGTTGCCCGGTATGTTTGCAGCAGTGAATGGCGTGAATAATCCCACAACACTGAAAACATTGACCAGGAGATACAATAATGGCAAAGGGCCGTTCTTTGTGGCAGAGTGGTACCCTGCATGGTTTGACTGGTGGGGCGAGAAGCATCACACTGTTCCATCAGCCAGGTATGTTCGGGAACTGGACAATATGTTGGGAGCTGGTGTATCTATCAATATGTATATGTTCCATGGCGGTACAACCCGTGGTTTCATGAATGGCGCCAATTGTTATGATACTGGTTATTACGAGCCACAGGTCAGCAGTTATGATTATGATGCTCCATTGGATGAAGCGGGAAATGCTACCGAAAAATTCATGCAGTTCCGTTCGGTGATCCAAAAATATACGGGACATAGCCTGCCGGAAGTCCCATCACCCAAAAAATCAATAGTTATTCCTCCGATCACCTTCTCTTCCTCAACGGATATTTTTTCAATATTGCCCAAACCGGTTATATCCGCAAGGCCATTGAGTTTTGAGAAATTGAAACAGGCTTATGGTTATGTATTATACCGTACAAAGATCACCAATGGCAAATCAGGTCTGCTTTCCGTAAAAGAGTTAAGAGATTATGGGATTGTATTTGTCAACGGAAAGAAGCAGGGTATACTGAACCGGATGAAGAAACAGGATAGTCTGAATATTGAATTGGGAAATGGTGTTCAAACAATTGATATACTGGTGGAGAACATGGGAAGAGTCAATTTCGGACCCAATCTTTTGAAGAATGAGAAAGGTATTACTGAAAAAGTTACACTCAATGGAAAAGAATTGAACAACTGGCAAATGTTTTCATTTCCAATGACGTCTTTTGATAAGTTGAGTTTTACCAATAAGCCTTCCAAAGATGTTCCCGTTCTCAGGAAGGCTTCTTTTACCTTACCTGAGACAGGAGATACCTGGTTAGATATGAGCAATTGGGGCAAAGGTGCTGTTTGGATAAACGGTCATAGTCTTGGCAGGTATTGGGAAATAGGTCCGCAACAAACGATATACGTGCCGGCAGAATGGTTAAACAAGGGGATGAACCAGGTGGTGGTATTTGAATTGATCCGTCCGGAAGAAACAGTACTGAAGTCAGTGGATAAGCCGGTACTGGATCAACTAAAGTAGTTTAATAAGAACCTTTCTTTGCATCATGAAAAACAAAAACTGGCTCCTGATCGGGATCATTTCCCTGGTGACTTCAACTGTAAATTCTCAATCCAACAGAAAGGATAAACTGATCAACAAGGAATGGAAATTTCATTCTGGCGATATTTCCGGAGCTTCTGCATCAACATTTGATGATAATGACTGGTTAAGGGTTGATCTTCCTCACGACTGGAGCATTGAATCACCTTTTAGTAATCAATGGGCTAGTGCTACTGGTTATCTGCCGGGAGGAATAGGATGGTACAGAAAATCCTTCACGCTGCCTGCCAACTGGAAAGGGAAAAATATATCTATTCTATTTGACGGCGTATACATGAACAGCGAGGTCTGGATCAATGATCATTATCTTGGTAAACGCCCGAATGGTTTCGTGCCATTTTTTTATGATCTCACTCCGTACATAAAGTATACTGGAAATAATAGGATCGCGGTAAAAGCTGATCATACCAAATTCGCCGACTGCAGGTGGTATACAGGTTCAGGTATTTACCGGGATGTACATTTGATAGCTACTGATCCAGTCCATATTAAACAATGGGGTGTTGCTTTCTCAACGACAAAGGTTACATCTCAGTCAGCAATGGCACAAGTAAAACTTGAAATAGAAAATAAAGGGAAAACGAATGCTACAGTTTTGCTGAAGGCGATCTTAACGGATCCATTAGGAAAGCAAACATTCAGATCAGAGAAAAAATTGTTGGCGGGGAAGGGGAGTACAACGTTAGGTCAACTTAATATCTCAGTTACCAATACATTTTTGTGGTCAGTAGAAAAGCCATCACTGTATACACTCAAAACTCAGGTTCTCCTCAATGGGAAAATAGTTGATGAGCTAACTGAAAAAGTTGGTATCCGATCTTTCAGTTTTGATGCAAATACAGGGTTCCACCTGAATGATCGGAACATAAAATTAAAAGGAGTTTGTATTCATGATGATGCGGGTGTATTAGGTGTGGCTGTGCCGGAAGAAGTGTGGATACGCCGGCTGGCCATATTGAAAGAAGGAGGCGCCAATTCAATTCGCATGAGCCACAATCCGCATGCTGATTATCTCTATTCACTCTGCGATCAGATGGGTTTGCTGGTTATCGATGAAGCTTTTGATGAATGGGAGATAGGCAAGAACAAATGGATTGAAGGATGGAACAGGGGTACACCCGGAAAGGATGGGTCTCATGATTTTTTCAATGAATGGGCTGAAAGGGATATTGAAGCAATGATCATGCGTAATCGTAACCATCCTTCCGTCATCATGTGGAGTATTGGTAATGAAATAGATTATCCGAATGATCCTTATTCACATGAAGTGTTGAATTCTGGCCGTAATCCCCAGATTTATGGAAGAGGATATTTGGCCGACCATCCTTCAGCTTCCAGGTTGGGTGAGATTTCAGCAAGACTGGTAAAAGCGGTTAAATCAATTGATACAACACGTCCGGTTACGGCTGCTCTTGCCGGAGTTGTAATGTCGAATACCACTACTTATCCCGGAAATTTGGATGTGGTGGGGTATAATTACCAGGAGTATCGCTATAAGGATGATCATGCGGCTTATCCGGGTCGAATTATCTATGGAAGTGAAAACGGCATGCAGCTCAATAACTGGAATGCGGTGGATAGTAATGCGTTTATATCTGCCCAGTATCTGTGGACAGGGATTGATTATATGGGAGAGGCTGGTAGATGGCCGGCACGCAGCAATGGAGCTGGATTGATCAATTTGGGAGGATTTCCAAAGGCGGATTATTATTTCCGGCAAAGTATCTGGAGCGATAAGCCAATGGTTCATTTGGGATCGGGGAGGGGAAGAGGTGGCTTAGGTGGACAGGGTGGTGGTAATCGTCGGAGGTTTGATACTGAATGGAATTTTAATGCAGGAGATTCAGTGAACCTGTTTTGTTATACCAACTGTGAAGCGGCAGAAGTATTTATTAATAACAAATCACTGGGTAAAAAAACATTATCCTCCAATTCAAATCGTTTCCTGGTTTGGAATACAATTTATGAACCAGGAATAGCTGTAGTAAAAGCTTACAATAAAGGAAAAGAAATTGCTGCGGATACATTATATACTGTAGGGCAGGCAATTGCTATTAAGGCAGATCTTTATCGAAACCCAATGATCAGTAATTACAGCAGCTTCAAACAGATTACCGTTCAGGTGGTAGATGAAAAGGGAAGACCATTGCTTGCTCCCGGAAATGTAATAACGGTAGAAATAGAAGGCAAAGCAAAATTAAAAGGCATCGAGAACAGTAGCCTGAATGATACAACGGACTACAAACAGAATTTCAAGAAAGTGGTAAATGGCCCACTTATCGTTTATGTGCAATCTCCTGAAGATAATTCAACCTATGATGTAGTATTTACTTCACCGGGTTTGGCATCAACGAGAATAAGATTAAAATAATTTATTTAATTCAGGCAGGCAAAGCGCCTAACCTCCATGTTGCCAGCAATAACCTCCTGATCTTGCATTACGGGAACATTGTGTTCCGCGTTTGGTGATCGCCTGGCATTGACCGGGTGATTCTGGAATTCTTGATTTTCAAAAATCTCCGGCTTTTTTTATCCTAAATACCTATTTGTCCAGGTTTGGCCGTTCTTCATCCTGATCCGCTGGTTTAATACCTTTTCCCGGGAAAGGTAAATGCCCGGTTTCTTTTTCCCTGTCTGAAACTTTTGTGGCCTTATTGTAATTAGGATCCTGCTCAGCCCCCTCATTGAAAGCACCGCTGCCGGCATTCTTATCTTTTTTATCTGTAACTCCGCCATATTGTTTGTTGCCGGTCCTGTTATCTTTTTTATCCTTAGCCATAATTATAGTTTTAAAGGTTTTGTATTCCAACCATCAAACAGAATCAAAAAAGCTGCCATTTTACGCATATAGAAGATTATTCGCCTATATGTAACCATCGCATTAAATGATCATTCAGCCTGCCTGTAGGTGGCGGTTCCCATTCTACGATTATTGGACCGGACAAGCACCTTGTTACCAGGGCTACTTATCAAATTACTGGTCTATTCACCGCGTTTACTCCCCGGCTGGGCGAAGATCAGGATTATGCAGAAAGTGATGAGCGGTTTTCCAGGCATCAATACCTGAAGGTAGCGCTGTGATGGATAGTTGTAACCTGATTTCCTTGTATGTAGTCATATAATAAGACCACCTGGTGGTTCAGTAAATCAAAAAAATATGAAACAGATCCAGAACTTCAAAGCTATCGTGTTGGGGACAGTTATCAGTCTTGTATCCTTATTATCGAATGCCACCGCATCACCCAAAAGTACCAGTGAATTATATTATGTGGGAATTGTAGCCGATAAACCTTCTTTCCGGTTGACACTGAACAATAATAAAGAAGCGTTATTCATAGTTACAGTTTCCAACAGGAGGGAAGGAACTCTTTATACCCAAAAAGTGAAAGCAAAAAATAAAGCCTTCCTTTTTCAATTGGATGTAAATGATATTAATGGAGAGCCTCTGCAGGTTGAGGTTAAAAATTCGAGTACGCAGCAAACTGAATCATTTACCATCAATCTGGAGAGCAAGCTTGTGCTCGAAACCAGTGTGAGCAAGCTTTAATAGTAAAGGCGGCAAACAATTCATCGCTTTGGCAAAGAGAAAGCATTAGGAAACTGATCAACAGCCATGATCTGCCCATTTTTACCCCAGGAGCCGGAAGATACGTTCATCTTCCGGCTTTTAATTTCTGACCTCCACATGTAACTTTTATTCTTATAACCTGTGCAGTTTTTGGGATTGTCCATTATTCCATCCGGCAAACAAAATTCCATCCTATACAGCCGATTTTAAATTCTTCAAATATTATTTGCGCAAGTAAATGCTTGCCTATATATTTGCAAGCAAATACTTGCATATTATGGAAACCCGGAGAGACGTATTCCAGGCTATTGCCGATCCTACCCGCCGAGAGATCATTGGGCTGCTGGCCAGCCAATCCTTAAACCTGAATGCTATAGCGGAGAAATTCGATGTAACCCGGCAGGCGGTATCCCTGCATGTTAAAATACTCACAGAATGTGGCCTGATAGTCATTAAACAACAGGGGAGGGAGCGATTTTGCGAAGCGAAGCTGGATAAATTAAGTGAGGTGTATGACTGGGTAGATCAATACAAAGCTATTTGGACTGATCGATTCAAATCACTTGATAAGTACCTGGCTAAAATTCAGAAAAACAAACTAAAAAAATAAAGTCATGGGTAAACCAAAAAAAGAATTCGTTTTCACCCGGCATTTCAATGCACCAAGAGATCTTGTATTTGATGCTTTTGCAAGCGCAGAAGCAATGACCGAATGGTGGGGACCAGCTGAAGCAAATACAACAGTAATAAGTTTTGATTTCAGGTCCGGTGGTCTTTTTCATTATCGGTCAGAAATGCATGGCCATACCAGTTATGGGCGATTGATCTATGGTGAGATCAGGAAACCAGACCTGATTGAATTCACTTCTTCTTTCTCCAATGAAAATGCAGAAATAGTGGATGCTCCCATGCTTGCCAATTTCCCAAAGGAAATATTCAATAGTTTTTCCTTCACTGAATCAAATGGTATAACTACTATTACTATTATAGGTTATCCTGTAAACCCAACAGAAGAAGAATACAAAACCTTTGTTGATCTTCAATC
>Ga0207648_10003660_pt1 | contig 16089 bp, 17 predicted proteins | sample KBSMisM32_FD_184310 | JGI IMG/M metagenome (GOLD analysis project Ga0207648, IMG submission 184310) | Miscanthus rhizosphere microbial communities from Kellogg Biological Station, Michigan, USA - KBS Miscanthus M3-2 (SPAdes) (version 2) | ecosystem: Host-associated > Plants > Roots >...
CGATCGGGTGCTTGGCCAGCTCGGCGATCGAGAAGGTGACGTGGCCGCCGTCGGCCGCGATGATCGCCGTGGCGATCGCCGCGACCAGCATCAGCAGCGAGCCGATCAGCGTGTAGACGATCATCTTCAGTGTCGCCGCCGAGGCGCTGACGCCGTCCTCGCGATCGCTCCCCCACACTCCGAAGAGGAAGTAGAACGGGACCAGCATCAGGTCGAAGAAGAGGACGAAGAGCAGCAGGTCCTGGGCGACGAAGGAGCCCAGGGTCGCGGTCTCGCCGAGCAGCATCATCAGGAAGAAGAGGTGGGGCCGCTCCTGCTCGCGGAAGGCGGCGAAGGCGGTCCCTGCCGCCCACAGCACCGCGGTGAGCAGGACGAGGAAGACGTTGAGCCCGTCGAGGCCGAGGCTGTAGTCGACCCCGAGGCCGGGAATCCAGTTGACGTTCACGGTGTCCTGCAGACCGTGCGCGCCCGAGTCGAAGCCGGCGAGCAGCGCGATCGCAATGCCGAGCGTGACGACCGTCCCCAGCGTCGCCCACCAGCCGGCGAGGCGCCGCGGCAGGAAGAGGCCGACGAGGCCGAAGGCGAGCGGTGTCCAGAGCAGCGAGTTGATCATGAGCTCGAGAGCAGGAAGTAGAGGGCGAGCCCGGCGAAGCCGGCGATCAGGAGCAGCGCGTAGCTGCGCACGAAGCCGCTCTGGACGAAACGGACGACGCGGCCGGAGCCGCCGACGACGTCCTCGGTGCCGAGCACCAGGCCATCGACGACGGCGCGCTCGAAGACGCGGTTGGCGAAGCGGCCGACCGCCAGCGCCGGGCGCACGACGAAGAGGTCGATCGCCTCGTCGAAGTACCACTTGTTGAAGAGAAAGGTGTGCACCAGGGCGAAGCGCTCTTTGAGGCGCGCCGGCGCCTCGGGTCGCGCGACGTAGAGCCTGTGGGCGACGCCGATCCCGGCGAGCGAGATCACGGCGCCGATCCCGAGCCCGATCCAGCTCCAGCTCGTCGACGGGTGGATCGCGGCCAGCGGCGAGTCGGCGAAGACCGGGTCGAGGAAGTCGGCGATCACGTTGTCGACGCCCGGCACCTGGACGAGGCCGCCGAAGAGGGCGAGGAAGGCGAGGACCGCCATCGCGATCCGCATCGGCGGCGACTGCTCGGCGATGTGGTGCTCGGCACCGGGGAAGCCGACCTCGGTGTCCTCCTCCTCCCCGGTCGCCGGGTTGAAGGGGTGCGCGTGGTGGACGTGCCCGGTCTCGATCAGCTCCTGCGCCTCCGGGCACGGCTCGCCGTGGAGGACGCGGAAGAGCAAGCGGAAGGTGTAGATCGCGGTGAGGAAGGCGCCGAAGTAGCCGAGCACGGTGAAGGTCACGTACATCCCCCCGCGGGCGCCGGCGTAGGCGAGGATCTCGTCCTTGGAGAAGAAGCCCGAGGTGAGCGGGAAGGCGGCGAGAGCGAGGCCGCCGCAGAGCATCGTCGCCGAGGTGAAGCGCATCGCCTTGCCGAAGCCGGACATGCGGTCGATGTTCTGCTCGTTGGCCATCGCGGCGATGATCGAGCCGGCCGCCATGAAGAGCAGCGCCTTGAAGAAGGCGTGCGTCATCAGGTGGAACATGCCGGCGCTGTAGGCGCCGATCGAGACGCCGACGACCATGTAGCCGATCTGGCTCATCGTCGAGTAGGCGATCGCCCGCTTCAGGTCGGTCATCACCAGGGCGATCGTCGCCGCGACGAGCAGCGTCGCCAGGCCGGTGAAGGCGGCGACGTCGGCGGCGGTGGGTGCCAGCACGAAGAGCACGTGGGTGCGGGCGATCAGGTAGACGCCGGCGGTCACCATCGTCGCCGCGTGGATCAGCGAGGAGACCGGGGTCGGGCCCTCCATCGCGTCGGGCAGCCAGGTGTGGAGCGGCAGCTGCGCCGACTTGGCGAAGGCGCCGACCAGCAGCAGCAGGCAGATCGCGGTGATCGTCCACTCGTTGGTGCTGAAGACTTCCGGCGCCTTGGCGAAGACGGCGCCGTATTCGAACGTCCCGAGTTCGCGGAAGATCAGGAGGGCGGCGAGGACGAGGCCGATGTCGCCGACGACGTTGATCACGAACGCCTTCATCCCGGCCCTGGTCGCGGTCGTGCGTCGGTACCAGAAGCTGATCAGCGCGTAGGAGGCGAAGCCGACGAAGGCCCAGCCGACGATCAGCAGGACGAAGTTGCCGGCGAGGACGAGCAGCAGCATCGAGAAGACGAAGAAGTTGAGGTAGCTGAAGAAGCGGTGATAGCCCTCGTCGGAGCGCATGTAGCCAAACGAGTAGAGGTGGATCAGGGCCGAGACGCCGGTGACGACGAGGACCATGAAGGTCGAGAGCGGGTCGACGAAGATGCCGAGCTTGACGTCGAGGCCGGCGACGCTGGCGTAGTCCCAGAGCGAGGAGGCGTGGTGGCGGGCGTCGGGGGCATCGCCGAGCAGGTTGACCAGCATCGCGACGCCGCAGAGGAAGGCGATCCCGATCGTCGCCGTGCCGATCGCGCCGGCGACCCGTGCCGGCAGCGCGCGGAAACCGACCGCGATCGCGATCGAGCCGAGCAGCGGGAAGAGCAGGACCAGCCAGCCCCAACTCGTCGCGCTCATCCCCTGAGCTCCCTGAGTGCATCCACGTCAAGGGGCAGCTTGCGGCGGAACAGCGCCACGATCAGCCCCAGGCCGACCACGACCTCGCAGGCAGCTACAACCATGACGACGATGGCGAACACCTGCCCCTGCTGGTTCCCGACCATTCGACTGAACGCCACCAGCGCCAGGTTCCCGGCATTCAACATCAGCTCCAGGCAAAGCAGGATCACTATGGGACTCCTCCTTATGAGGATCCCCATCGCTCCCACCGCGAACAGCAGGCTGGACAGCACCACGTACCACTCGATGTTCATGACGGGACACCGCCAGCGTGGAACGAGGCCGCGGGGGGGTCCTCAGAACGCTCGGCAGGAGCCTCGCTTGAGTGTTCTGAGGACCCTCCCGCGGCCTCCTCCGAGGGCTCGCGGCGCGCCGCCAGAACTACAGCGCCGACGGCAGCAAGAAGCAGCAGGATCGACGAGGCCTCGAAGGGAAGCAAGAAGCGTTCAAGGAGCAAGCGACCGATGCCGGCGGGGTCGCCGAAGCCGGCGTGCACGTCAGGGCCATGCGTGTCCAGGGCTTGGAGGGACGAACCGAGGACGGCGATCGAGAGCTCGATGAAGAGGGCGGCGCCGAGGAGGGGGGCGAGGAATTTTTGGCCGGGGATCGGGTCTCCGATGGGCTCGGTTTCGCCGCCCACGTAGGCGACGACGAAGGCGTAGAGCACCATCACCGCGCCCGCATAGACGACGACCTGGGCCGCGGCGACGAAGGCCGAGCTGAGCAGCAGGAAGAGGACGGCGAGCGAGAAGAGGTGAACGATCAGCGCCAGCACGCCGTAGAAGGGGTTGCGCAGGGCGACGACGCCGATTGCGCCGCCGAGGGCGCCGATCGCCGCGGCGAAAAAGAGCACGGCTTCCATCAGCGGCGCGCCCTCCGCGCGTTGACGGAGGCATGGGTCCGTGCTTGGATGGAGATGCAGGCGACCGAGGCGACCGAAACGGAGGTTCGATGGACACCTATGTGATTCGGCGACGAAACGGCTGGAAGACGCCGGAAGAGCTTCAGGAGGCCGCGGCGGTGTCCCGTCGCATCGGCGACGAGGAGATGTCCGCCGATATTCGCTGGATTCGCAGCTACGTCGTCAACGAGGAGGGTGGGGCGCTCGGCACGGTTTGCATCTACCAGGCCAGCAGCCCCGAGGCGGTCCGGGATCACGCCAGCCGCGTCGGCATGCCGGCCGACGAGATCACCCTCGTCGCCGACACCGTGCTGGTCCGGCCGGACCCTGAGTAGCGCGGCGTCGCTCATTCCCCCTCGCTCCTCAGCGGGGTGCGCTCGATCGACTCGGCCAGCAACATCTCCTTGGTGAAGATCAGGTCGTCGCGGTCGTAGTCGGCCATCTCGTAGTCGTGGCCCATCGTGATCGCGTCGAAGGGGCAGGCGATCTCGCAGTAGCCGCAGAAGATGCAGCGCGAGAGGTTGATCTCGTAGACGGCGGCGTAGCGCTCGCCGGCCGAGACCCGTTCGCCGGGAATGTTCTCGGCGGCGACCACGCGGATGCAGTCGGCCGGGCAGGCGGCGGCGCAGAGCGAGCAGCCGACGCACTTCTCCAGTCCCGTGTCCTCGAACTTGTGCAGCTTGTGGCGACCGCGGAAGCGCGGGTAGACCGGCGTCTTCTCCTCGGGGTACTGGATCGTCAGCGGTCCCTCGATCAGCCGAGCCATCGTCGTCTTCAGCCCGCGCAGCGTCTCGCCGAAGGCGCGGTAGGCGCCGCCGACCCCGCCCGGCTCCGGCCCCCTCTGCACCTCGATCACGTCCTGGTCTTTCAGGTAGGGGAACTCAGTCACTCTTAACCTCCGACCAAGGTGAAGCCGCCGCCCCCGGACGCGGGAGCGAGCGAGCATGACTTCCGGTCATGTGATTGCGAGCGAGCGGGAGCAGAGGAGGCGGCGGAATATTCATGTGGTGACCACCAGGACCGCGGTTACGAGGACGTTGAGCGTCGCCAGCGGCAGCAGGATCTTCCAGCCGAGGCTCATCAGCTGGTCGTAGCGCAGGCGCGGCAGCGTCGCCCGCACCCAGATGAAGACGAGGACGAGCCCGAGCATCTTGACCAGCATCCAGATCGGGTCGAGGAAGCTCGGGCCGGGACCCATCCAGCCGCCGAGGAACATCGCCGCGGCGACGCCGGAGACGACGAGGATCTCCATGTATTCGACCAGCAGGAAGCTGCCGAAGCGCATGCCGCCGTACTCGGTCATGAAGCCCTGTACGAGTTCGGCATCCGCCTCGGGCATGTCGAACGGCGTGCGGTTGGTCTCGGCAAAGCCGGCCAGCATGAAGATCAGGAAGCCGACGAACTGGGGGACGATGAACCACATGCTCCCCTGCGCCTCGACGATGTCGACCAGCGAGAGCGAGCCGCCCATCATGATCACGCCGAGCAGCGAGAGGCCCATCGCCACCTCGTAGGAGATCAGCTGGGCGGCGCCGCGCATCGCCCCGAGCAGGCTGTACTTGGAGCCAGAGGACCAGCCGCCCAGCAGCAGCCCGTAGAAGGCGATCGAGCCGACGGCGAAGAAGTAGAGGATGCCGATCGGCACGTCGATCCCGTAGAAGCCGACGCCTCCCTGCACGTCGCCCCAGGGGATGATCGCCAGCGCCAAGACCCCTGAGAGGACTGGCAGCAGCGGGCCGAGGATGAAGAGGGTCGGGATCGCGTTGGCCGGCCGGAACGCCTCCTTGGAGATCAGCTTGCCGACGTCGGCGAGCGGCTGAAGCAGGCCGAAGGGACCGACCCGGTTGGGACCGTAGCGGTGCTGGAAGCGGCCGATCAGCTTCCGCTCCAGGACCGTCATCAGCGGCAGGATCCCGAAGATCACCGCGAAGATGACCAGGCTCTTGACGATCATGATCCAGGTCGCTTCGACGAACTGGGTGTCGGCGAGGGGGATCATCGGGAAGCGGCATCCTTCTCGATCCGGACGGACGCCGGCGAGCCGTTGAGCAGCGCATTGGCGTTGCCCTCGGCGACGCCCTCGAGCATGAAGCAGGTCCCCTCCGGAACCCGTTCCTTGACCAGCACCCGAGCACCGACGCTCGTGCCGTTCCGCGAAACCCGCACCGAGTCGCCGGCTTTCAATCCCAGCCTCTCCGCGTCGGGAACAGACAGCTCAACACGCTGCTGCGGCTGCAGGAACCTGAGCGGCGGATTGAGCTCGGTGATCGGACCGGCCCACAGATCCCGGTATGTGGCAAGGGCCAGATCCGCCGTAGCGGGGTGGGCCGGGGGGGCCGCCTCGGCGGACGCCGCTCGGCGAGGCTCGGAATCATTCTCTGCTGGCGCTGCTGGCGCCTCGGGCACAGTGTCCGGCGAGTCGGCCCCCCCGCCCCCCTCCGGGACGGCGTCCTGCCACCGAATTCCCCGGCCTCCGATATCGGGATCGGTTATGCCGGCGTAGAAGGGAACGGCTGCCGTCAACGCGGCGAAAGCCGAAGGCTGCGATGACACCCCGGTGTCGTGGCCGAGCGCTTGGGACAGCTCAGCGAGCACACCCCAGTTCGGGCGAATGTCGCCGGGCCGGGAGGCGCTTGGGCGCACTCTCTGGAGACGGCCGTCGGGGTGGGTTACGGTGCCGTCTTTCTCGGCATGCGTCTCCAGCGGGAAGACGACGTCGGCCATCGCGGTCGTTGCGTTCTCGAACATCGAGAAGCAGATGACATCCGCCTTGGCGAGGGCGTTCTTCCAGGCTTCGGTGTCCGGGAAGTCGCGCAGCGGGTCGGCACCGAAGAGGAGGAGCGTTGTTAGCTCGCCGGACTTGAGAGCGGCGCGAATCGACTCCGTGTCCCTGCCCACTGAAGTCGCTGTCAGTCCGGGACCCGCGTCCGGGAGGCAGCCGGCCTCGCGCAGGCCGCGGGCGTTGGTGAGCTCGGGGACTTCGAGCAGGCCCGAGCCATCGGTGCTCGCGAGGCTGAGGGCCGCGGCCAAGTCGAGGAGGGCGGCCACGGCGTCATCGCCCTCGCGGCCGATCCGATCCCCCCAGACGACGATGACGCTCTCAGCGTCCCGAAGCACCTCGGCGGCTGTCGGTACCCCCTCCGAACGTTTTGCGCGGGAGGAGCCGGAGGGCGACAGCTCTTCGACGTCACTTCGACGAGTTGCGAGTGAGGAGGGGGTACCGACAGCCGCCACGAGCTCCGCCAGGAACGCGCCCGCGCCGCCCGGCGCGTAGCGGACAACCGCCTCAGCACCTCCGTCAAGCGCCGTCGGCCCTTCGGTCGCCACCACGAGCTTCGCTCCGTTGCGGCGGATCGCCTTGCGGATGCGCAGGTCGAGGATCGGGCTCGAGTGCAGCGGGTCGGTGCCGACGAGGAGGATCGTGTCGGCGTTGTCGATGTCGCGGACCCTGGCCGAGATCTCGGGAACGGCCAGGCGCAGCAGCGCGTCGCGTCCCGGTCCCCGCGACGGACGCGAGTCGACGTGCGGCGAGCCGAGCGCCTCGCGCACGATGCGCTGGACGAGGTAGCCCTCCTCGTTGGAGGCGTCGCCGACGATCGCCGCGCTCTTCCCGCCACCGGCGCGCAGGATCTCGGCGGCCTTGGCGATCGCCTCGTCCCAAGACGCCTCAGCCCCCCCGCGCAGGCGCGGGCCGCGGATGCGCTGCTCGGCGCCGAACATCTCGAACCCGTAACGGCCTCGGTCGCAGAGCCAGCCGTCGTCGACGTCGGGGTTGTCGCGGGCGACGACCCGCTTCACCTGCTCGTCGCGGACCGTGAAGCTGACGTTGCATTGGCTCGGGCAGAGCGTGCAGACCGAGCCCGCCTGCTCGATGTCCCAGGGCCGGGCGCGGAAGCGGTAGGTGTAGCTGGTCAGCGCCCCGACAGGGCAGAGGTCGGTGATGTTGCCGTGGAAGGGGGCGACGTAGGGGCGGTCGTCGAAGGTGCCGACGAAGGTGCGGTCGCCGCGCTCGAGCAGCTGCAGCTGCTCGTCCTCGGATACCTCCTGGCTGAAGCGCACGCAGCGGTAGCAGAGGATGCAGCGCTCGCGGTCGATCGCCACCAGGGGCGAGAGCTCGATCGGCTTCTCGAAGTGACGCTTCTGGTCGGTGAAGCGGGTCTTGCCAGGCCCCCAACCCATCGAGATGTCCTGCAGCGGGCACTCGCCGCCCTTGTCGCAGACCGGGCAGTCGAGCGGGTGGTTGACGAGCAGGAACTCGACCACGGCGCTCTGCGCCTCTTTGACCTGATCGGTACGGGTGTGGACGACCATGCCGTCGCGCACAGGCGTCGAGCAGGACGTCTGCAGCTTCGGGATCCCCTCGATCTCGACCAGGCACATGCGGCAGGCGCCGACCGGGTCGCCGAGCTTCGGCTCGTAGCAGAAGACCGGGATCTCGACGTCGCCCCGCTTGGCGGCGTCGTGGAGCATCTCGCCCTCGGTCGCGCTCACCTCGCGCCCGTCGACGATGAGGGTTACCTCGCGGCCCATGCCCCCTCCTTCCGGTGCGCTTTATGTGGGTATAGGCCGTAAAAGGCGCACCGGAAGCTCATGCGGCAACCGCCTCGGATTCGGCCGCCGCAGCGATCACGTCCTCGAACTCCTGGCGGAACTTGCGCACCATCGCGCCGACCGGCATCGCCATCGAGTCGCCGAGCACGCAGAGGCAGTTGCCGATGATGTTCTCCTGCACCGAGGCGACGATGTCGAGGTCCATCGGCGTCGCCTCGCCGCGCACGACCCGTTCCAGCATCTTCACCGTCCAGTTGGTGCCCTCGCGGCAGGGCGTGCACTTGCCGCAGGACTCGTGGTGGTAGAAGCGCGCCGTGCGCAGCGCCATGTGCGGGATCGAGACGCTGTCGTCGGCGACGATCACCGAGCCCGAGCCGAGCATCGAGCCCGCCTCGGCCATCGCCTCGAAGCTGTAGGGAAGGTCGAGCCCCTCCTCCGCGGTCAGCACCGGCGACGAGGAGCCTCCCGGGTAGAAGGCCTTCAGCTCGCGCCCCTCCAGCGGCCCGCCGGCGAGGTCGTAGACCAGCTCGCGGGTCGGGATCCCCAGCTCGACCTCGTAGTTGCCGGGGCGCCGCACGCAGCCTGAGATCGAGACCACCTTCGTCCCCGGCGACTGCTCGGTGCCGAAGCCGCGGAACCACTCGGCGCCGTTGTTGACGATGTGCGGAACGTTGGAGAGCGTCTCGACGTTGTTGATCAGCGTCGGCCCCCCGTATAGGCCTTGCACCGCCGGGAAGGGAGGCTTCAGGCGCGGGTTGCCGCGCTTGCCCTCGAGCGCGTCGAGCAGCGCCGTCTCCTCTCCGCAGATGTAGGCGCCGGCGCCGCGGTGGACGACCAGCTCCAGGTCGCGGCGGCTGCCGAGGATGTCCTCGCCGAGGTAGCCGGCCTCGTAGGCTTCGGCGACCGCGGCATCGAGCACGTCGGCCTGCGAGTCGTACTCGCCGCGGATGAAGATGAAGGCGCGGCCGGCGCCGGCCGCGAGCGCGGCGATCGCGATCCCCTCGATCAGCTGGTGCGGGTTGCGCTGCATCAGCTCGCGATCCTTGAAGGCGCCCGGCTCCGACTCGTCGGCGTTGCAGCAGAGGTACTTGTCCATCTCGCCGCGCGGCAGGAAGGAGGCCTTCTTGCCCATCGCGAAGCCGGCGCCGCCGCGCCCGCGCAGCCCAGAGTCTTCGAGCTCCTTCAGCAGCTCGCCGGCCTCCATCTGCTTGTAGGCCTTCTCCAGCGAGGCGTAGCCGCCGTAGCCCCTGTAGCCGGCGAGCGTGCGCAGCGCCGGGTCTTCGGCGTTCTTCAGCAGGAGCCGCGTCTCAGGCATCGGGGCCTCCGGGCAGCGGCCGCTTCTCGAGCGCCTTCTCGGGCAGGACCTCGGCGCCGGCGCGCAGCTGCTCGATCGCCGTCCGCGCCTCCGCCCCCTCCAACGGGCCGAAGTAGCGCTCGTCGATCGAGGCCATCGGCGCGATGTCGCAGGCGCCGAGGCACTCGAAGCCGGTGACGAAGAGGTCCGGGTCCTCGCCGGCCGCGGCGCGGAAGGCGTCGAGCAGCTCGTCGCCGCCGCGCATCCAGCAGCTGATGTTGGTGCAGACGGCGACCTTGTGGGCGCCGACCGGCTCGGTGTGGAGCAGGTCGTAGAAGCTGGCGACGGACTCGAGGTAGGCCGGCGTCACCCGCATCGCCGCGGCCGCCTGTCGGATTCCCTCTGGCGTGCACCAGCCGTAGAGCCGCTGCACCGCCCAGAGCGCCGGGATCGAGGCCGATTTGCGGTCCGGATAGCGCGACATCAGCTCTTCGATCCGCTCGCGCAGCTCCGCGGGGCAGTCCACTTCGTGCAGCTCGGGAACCTCCTCGGAAGCGCGATCCGGAACCCGGCCCTCGCTGAGGGCTTGATCGACGGGTAGCTCAACCACGAGCTTCTCCAGCCTCGATCCGATCCCGAGGCGGTGCTTCGAGACCGGGACGGGATCCCTCTCGAACGGGCGGATACTCAAAGCGCCGAGCCAACTGGCGAGGCGCTTGTCCGGGCGAGAGGCATCCCGTCCCGGTCACCGGTCCACCCCCCCGAGGATCGGGTCGAGCATGCCGAGCGAGACGATCATGTCGGCGACGTAGCCGTCGACCGACATGTCCCTGAAGGCCTGCAGGTTGACGAAGGACGGGTCGCGGAAGTGGACGCGAGCGGGCTTCGCCGAGCCGTCGGCGAGGACGAAGCAGCCGAGCTCGCCGCGCGGCGACTCGATCGCGTAGTAGATCTCGCCCGGGCCGACCCGGTAGCCCTCGGTGACGAGCTTGAAGTGGTGGATCAGCGACTCCATCGAGGTCGAGAGCTCCGAGCGAGGCGGCAGCACGTACTTGCGGTCGTCGGCGATGAACGGCCCTTCCGGCAGCCCGTCGAGCGCCTGCTCGACGATCCGCGTCGACTCGACCATCTCGGCGACGCGCACGCGGTAGCGGTCGTAGTTGTCGCCGACCGTGCCGACCGGGATCTTGAAGTCCATCTCGGGATAGGCGAGGTAGTCGAAGGCCTTGCGCAGGTCCCAGGGCTCGCCGGCGGCGCGCAGCAGCGGCCCGGTCACGCCGAGCTCCAGCAGCCGCTCGCGCGAGACGACGCCGGTGCCCTTGGTGCGCGAGAGGAAGACCTCGTTGCGGTCGAGCAGAGCCTGGTACTGGCCGACCCGCACCGGCATGTCGCGGACGAACTCGCGCAGCTTCGCCTCGAAGCCGAGCGGGATGTCCTCGATCACGCCGCCGACCTGGAAGTAGCGCGTGTGCATGCGCTGACCGGCCGCCATCTCGAAGAGGTCGAGGATGCGGTCGCGGTCGCGGAAGCAGTACCAGAGCATCGAGATCGCGCCGAGGTCGAGCGCCGTCGTCCCCAGCCAGACGAGGTGCGAGTGGATGCGGTTGAGCTCGAGGAAGATCGTCCGCAGGTACTTGGCCCGCGGCGGGATCTCGAGCTCGATCAGCCGCTCGACCGCACCGCAGAAGGCCTCCATCTGGAAGAAGTAGGAGACGTAGTCCATCCGCTCGACGAAGGGGATGACCTTCCAGTAGCTCTTGTCCTCGCAGGACTTTTCGATCCCGGTGTGGACGTAGCCGATCACCGGCCGCAGGTCGCGCACCACCTCGCCTTCGAGGTCGGCCACCAACCGCAGCACCCCGTGCGTCGCGGGGTGGTGCGGCCCGATGTTGACCGTCATCACCTCGGTGGTGCGATCCTCGGTCAGGCCGGGGGCCGCCTCAGCCATAGTCGCGCTCGTTGTAGGTGAAGGTGACGGGCTCGCCGCCGACGGGGAAGTCGCGCCGCTGGGGCCAGCCGACGTAGTCGTCGGGAAGCAGGATCCGGGTCAGGTTCGGGTGGCCCTTGAAGACGATCCCGAAGAAGTCGAAGGCTTCGCGCTCCTGGAACTCCGCCGTCGGGAAGAGCGAAACGCACGAGTCAATCTCCGGAAGGGCGCCACCCGCGGGTCCTGTCGCCGCAGGGGACCCCCCACTCCCTGCGGTCGCTGAAGCGTCCTCGGGGGCGGGCCCCCCTACGGCGCCACCCGCGGGAGAAACGTCTTCCAGAAGCGCCTTCACACGAATCCGCTCCACTCGATCTCGGTTCAGGAGCTCGTAATGCACCGCAAAGCGAGGTTGGGCCGGCAGGTAGTCCGCCACGTGGAGACTCGACAGGAAGGCATACCCCTGCCCGGGCGCGTCGCGCAGCCAGCCGAGCACGGCGAGCACATGGGCAGGGTCGATCGAGAGGCTCGCCCGTCCATGCTCGAAGCCGCTGTCGAGCGCGGCGCCGGGGTGCTCCTGCTCGATCTGGCCCCGGATCAGCTCGAGTCCGGGAGCGTCAGGCACCGATCAGCTCCCTGGCTCGCTGGTAGGCGTCCGTCGCCTCCGCGCTCGGTTCGCTGCGCGGCCCGCCCCGAGCCCACTCCTCGCTGCCGTGCGCGTCGTAGCGCGTGCGCCAGCCCTGGTCGGGGTTGCCCTGGATCTTGCGCTGCAGCTTGGTGAAGCCGTAGAGCACCGCCTCCGGGCGCGGCGGGCAGCCGGGGATGTGAAGGTCGATCGGCATGAACTTGTCGGCGCCCTGGACCACCGCGTAGTTGGCGAACATGCCGCCGCTCGAGGAGCAGGCGCCCATCGAGATCGCCCACTTCGGCTCCAGCATCTGGTCGTAGAGGCGGCGGACGACCGGCGCCATCTTGATCGAGACCCGCCCCGAGAGGATGATCATGTCGGCCTGGCGCGGCGAGGCCCGCAGCGCCTCGGCGCCGAAGCGGGCGAGGTCGTAGCGGGCGGTGACGAGCGAGATCGGCGCCTCGATCGCGCAGCAGGCGAGGCCGAAGGTGAGCGGGAAGATCGAGTTCGAGCGCGCCCAGCCGAGCAGCTTCTCGAAGTTGGTCATCACAACCCGTTCCTCGACGTAGCGCTCCAGCTCCTCCCCCTCGAGGTCGCCGCGCAGCATGTCGCGGGCGCTCAGCTGGCGCTGGCGCATCGTGCGGCGCTCTACCTCCAATCGAGAGCCCCCTTGCGCCAGACGTAGACGAAGGCGACCAGCAGCAGGACGACGAAGGTGACGAGCTCGCCGAGGACGAAGACGCTGTCGGCCCCTTTGAGGATGACGCCGATCGGATAGAGGAAGACCACCTCGATGTCGAAGAGGATGAAGAGCATCGCTATGAGGTAGAAGCTGACCCCGAAGCGCAGGCCGTGCGAGGGCTCGACCGGGATGCCGGACTCATACGGCTCGCCCTGGCGCACGCTGGCAGCCGTGGGACGCCGTGGGCGCTTCGGCCCGACCAGGTGGTTGAGCATGGCGAAGGCCCCCCCGACGACGATGCCGAGAAAGGCGAAGACGAGAATCGGCAGGTAGCTCTTCAGCAATTGCGGTCCGTTTTAGGCTGGCGGCCTCCGGGGCACGGTCCGACTCGCCCCGCCGCCTGCAGGGCGAGTTATATACCCACCTTGTAACAGATTGCTACATAGTGATATTCCGCATCAACAAGCCGAATCCCGACCCTCTTAGGAGGAAATAGCGGTGGTCGCCGTCCACGTCGCCGTCGGCTGCGCTCTGATAGCGCTGAACCTCGCCGGCTTCGCCGTCGGCGGCCTCGCCTGGTACCGAAACAGGTCCTCGATTCCCTTTTGGTATCTGCTGCGCGCCGCCCAGGGAGCGGTCTTCCTGCAGGCGCTGCTCGGCGGCCTGCTCGTCTTCACCGGCCACAAGCCGGCCGAAGACCTCCACTACCTCTACGGGATCCTCCCCCTCGTCGTCTCCCTGATCGCCGAGGGCGCCCGCACCGGCGCCGCCGAACGCGAGCTGCGCGACGTCGATTTCGAGTCGCTTCCCGCCGACGACCAGCAGTCGCTCGCCCTCGCCATCGTCCGCCGCGAGATGGGGATCATGGCGGTCAGCTGCGGCGTGATCCTCTTCCTTGCGCTGCGGGCGGCGGGGACGAGCGGGGCCTTTTAATTCCAGCGTCGTGCTTCAGCCGGATGAGCAATTCTTTGGCGCTTTTCTGCACTGGACTGGCTTTGTCCTCCTCGATCGCTTCGAGCGGGCCGATGGCGTAGGTGGTGGCTTCGCCGCGGGGAACCTCATACAGGCCGGCGGGTGGTCCAAAGAGATCCGACTGCGCGTAGAAGATCGTTTTTTCGGTAACGGTGACGTAGACCCCGGTTATGTCCTCACCCTTTTCGTTCGGACCGAAGTGAATCGCGATCGCCTGAGCGAACCTCTGGTTCCTGACGATCAGGAAGGCCGAGCTGGCCGAGAAGACGAAGGAGGCGATGAACACGCTGACCAGCAGCGGCACCGGGCGCTGTCCGGTGGTGAAGCCGATTCCGATCGTGGCCAGGGCAAGAAGCAAGGCGAGCCCGATCAGGCCCAATACCCACCCCCAGCTGAGGGTCGTCATGAAGATGGCGAAGGCGGCAGCCCCCAGAATCAGCCCCCCGAGCACGAAAAGCGTTCCGTAGGTGACAGTTCCTTTGGGGTCGGCGAGGACGATGAGAAGCGCGGCACCGAGTCCGATCAGCACGAAGATGACCATTTCCTGCGCACCCTGGACGAGCAGCTCGGTCCTCGGTATCGCCGTGACGGCCTGGACCGGCGGCACCCCGATCGCGTCGAACCGCGCCCAGAAGATCGCTGCGCCGACCACGACGACCGCGCCCGTAACGCCCACGCCCGTCGCGATCGCTCCCAGCACCTTGACCGTGATGTCGGTAAGGCGGCTTTCGCCTTCGTCTTTTTTCGCCTCTTCTTTTTCGGGGCTGTCTTTCTTGGCCGTCTCTCCGCAGCTGACCGTCAAGCACCCCAACCCGACCTTCTTGCAGCTGGGTTCAGGCGGGGGCGCGGTGCCGTTCTCTTCTTCTGCCTCCTTTATCGCCTTCTCTTCGTATTCTCTCTTCCATCTCGCCTTGTCCTCGCGGCGAACCGGTGTGGTGAACCAGTGCAGCAATTTTCTGAGCTTCGTTCGCTGCGGTTTCGTCGGCTTGGGCTCGCCCTGCGCTGTGGAGCCTGTTGCCGGGTCTTTGGCTCCACACTTCTTGCGAGTGAAGAGCAGCAGCGCTAGGCCTGCGAGTACCGCCCCCTTGGCACGCTCGGACTCGGAGCAGGCATGAGTGTGCTTTCCGCGCCTCACGAGCCGCACCCTCCCACGAGGGTATGAAATAGTCAAATACTTAAGCGGTACTGTCTGCTTGTCGATCCAGCCCGAGCTGGATCGCGGCTATGGCGGCGAAGATCGTGCCGGTGGAGATATGGAGGATCGCGTCGGCGGTGTTGTCGGGGAAGGCGAAGATCCCGGCGGGGCTGGTCGAGAGGGCGGCCCAGATGCCGGTGACGATCAGCGCTCCGGCGACGAAGATTGCGTAGAGCACCGCCCAGCGGGGACGCAGGGCGAAGAAGAACGCGGGCCCGAAGAGCAGGTAGCCGGAGACCGCGTGGACGCCGTTGAAGTCGACGCCGAGGACGACCTGGGTGGGCGCCCCCTCGCCGAAGTGAAAGCTCGGTTCGGCGATCAAGCCCGCCGTCGCCCAGGCGACCTGCAGCGCCGCGACGACGACGATCGCCCACTGGGCGAAGGTCCACTGCGCTCGCGGTGCCGCAACGGCCTCCATCGGCGAAGAGCGTACTCCTCCACTGCGCGGGTAGCAGTGGCGAGGAGGCGCATGCGATGCCGAAGATGTTCCGGGTTGACTCCAGCGCGATCGCCAGGATCGGCTACGACGTTGAGGTGGAAGAGGCCTACGTCGAATTCCGCGAATCCGGCGGCATCTACGCCTACAGCGGCGTGTCGCTGGAAGTCTTCGCCGAACTCGCCAGGGCCGACTCCAAAGGCAGGTTCGTCAGCGAGGTGATCAAGCGGTACCCGTTCAGGAAGCTGGATGGTCGACCTTAGGTCAACGGCCTGTACTCGCCGCCGTGGAAGACGAGCGGGTCGCCGGCGCCGGCCGCCAGGTCCCGCACTTCGCCGGTGACGATCACGTGGTCTCCGGCGGCGACCACGTCGCGCAGCTCGCAGGCGATCCAGACGAGGGCGTCGTCGATCGCCGGGATGCCGTCGCGCTCGCTCCATGCCACGCCGCGCCACTTGTCGGCGACCGGCGCCTTGGTCGCGAAGCTGCGCGCGATCTCCTCCTGGCCGGCGTGCAGGACGCTGACGCCGAAGTGGTTGGCGGCCTGCACCGCCAGCAGGGTGCGCGAGCCGCGGTCGAGGCAGGCGAGCATCAGCATCGGCTCGATCGAGAGCGAGCAGACCGCGTTCGCCGTCGCCCCGGCGGGGCCGTCGGGCCCGCCGGCGCTGACCACCGTGACGCCGGTGGGCAGCATCGCCATCGCGGCGCGGAAACTGGCTTGATCTGGCGGCGGCATCGTCGGAGAGCGGGATCGGGCCAAGACAATATGATGCCGCCGCGTGCGTCCGGCACTGATCACAATCACGGCCATCGTCCTGGCACTCGGGATCGCCGCCTGCGGCTTC
>Ga0207648_10003663_pt1 | contig 16080 bp, 12 predicted proteins | sample KBSMisM32_FD_184310 | JGI IMG/M metagenome (GOLD analysis project Ga0207648, IMG submission 184310) | Miscanthus rhizosphere microbial communities from Kellogg Biological Station, Michigan, USA - KBS Miscanthus M3-2 (SPAdes) (version 2) | ecosystem: Host-associated > Plants > Roots >...
TGCCGTGCGCTTCGGCATAGGCCTTGCCGCCGAACCCTCCCGGTTCCTCGGCCCCGAACCAGACGATCCGGATCGTGCGCAGCGGACGACCGGCATCCATGATGTGCTTGGCGGCGGCGGTGGTGATTGCGACCCCGGCGCCGTCATCGATGGCGCCGGTAGCGAGATCCCAGCTGTCGAGGTGACCACCGACGAGCAGGATCGGCGCCTTGGGATCGCGTCCCGGGACTTCGGCGATGACATTGCCGGAGCTGCCGCCATCGGTCTTCTGGCTGACAAGAGTCAGGTGCATGGTGACGGGTTGGCCGCGCTTGAGGATCCGGATCAGCTGCTCGGCATCGGGAACCGACAGTGCGCCAGCCGGGATCGGCTTGGCGCCATCCGTGAAATATTGAACGCCGGTGTGCGGGTTCCGGTGGTGGTCGGTGCCGATCGAACGGATGACGATCCCGATCGCGCCCTTGAGCGACGCGATCGTCGGCCCTTGCCGCCGCGGGGCCCCGAACTGGCCGTAACCCGAGCCGTCCTGCGCCGGCATCATGTGGTGGTCGATGAAGACGATCTTGCCGGCAACGGCGCTGTCGGGTGCGGCCCTGAGCGCATCGACGGTCGGGAAATAGGCGATCTCGCCGGTGATCCCCTCGGGTCCGGTCGAGCCGCTGTAGCCGAGCGCGGCGACGGCGAGCCTTTGCGGGAAAGGCGCGACAATCTCGGCACTTTCGGCGCCGCGGGTCCATACCGGCATGGTGAAGGGCTCGACGTGGACATTGGCGAAGCCCATCGCCGTCAGCCGCCGGATGGCCCAATCGCGCGCGCGGGCCTCGGCCTCGGTCGCGGCGAGCCGCTGCCCGACCTCGGTGGTCAGGCCCTCGACGACATCCCAGGCGTAATGGTCGTTGGCGAGCGCGTCGTCGCGCAGCGCGGCGACGCGCGGGTCGGACACGACTGGCGGCGGAAGATTGGCGGTCGACTGCTGCGCCATAACCGGAGCCGCGGCGGCGAGAAGCAAGGAGGCGAGAAGGGTTCGGTTCATGGCGAAAGGCCTAAGCAGGGAAGGGGCTGAAGTCACTCGCGCCAATCGATAAAATTCGCGCGTTGGTCGATCAAAGCAGCCGCATCTGCTTGCCCTCGGGCGGCTGGAACAGGTCCGTGCGGAGCGGGAACTTGGCCTGGCGGAGCCCGTACTTCTTGCAGGCGATCTCGAAGCGGGTGCGGAGAAGGTCCGCCCACGGACCTTGCCCGCGCATCCGGCTGAAGAAGTCGGGATCGTTGTCGCGCCCGCCGCGGAGCGAGCGGATAGTCGCCATGACCTTTGCAGCGCGGTCGGGGTAATGCTCGTCGAGCCAGGCCCGGAAGAGCGGCGCCACCTCGCGCGGAAGACGCACCGGAAGATAAAAACCGCCCGGTGCTCCTGCGGCGACGGCGGCCTCGACGATATGCTCAAGCTCGTGGTCTGTGATTTGCGGAACGACGGGGGCGATGGCGACGAAGCAGGGGACGCCGGCGTCGTTGAGCGCCTTCATTGCGGCGAGTCGCTTCCTCGGCTGGGGCGCGCGCGGCTCGAGCGTGCGGGCGATCTTCGGATCGAGCGACGTCACGGACAGCGCGACCGAGGCGATGCGCAGGTCCGCGGCCTGCTTCAACAGATCGAGATCGCGCAGAACGCGGTCGGACTTGGTGGTGATCGTGAACGGATGACGCGTTTCGAGCAGCAGCTCGACGACCGAGCGGGTGATCCGCCAGCGCTCCTCGATCGGCTGATAGGGGTCGGTGTTGGTGCCCATCGCGATCGGCCGGCACTCGTAGCCGGGCCGCGACAGCGCGGCGTGAAGCAACTGAGCGGCATCCGGCTTGACGAACAGCCTCGATTCGAAGTCGATCCCCGGTGACAAATCATGGAAGGCGTGGGTCGGGCGGGCAAAGCAATAGATGCAGCCATGCTCGCAGCCGCGATAGGCGTTGATCGAGCGATCGAACCCAATGTCCGGGGAACTGTTGCGCGTCAGGATCGACTTGGGACGTTCGATGGTGACGGTCGTTCGCCGCGCAGGAACGCCGTCGATCGCCTCGACCTGGTCCAGCCATTCGCCCTCGACCACGCGCTCCTTGAGATTGAAGCGCGTCGGCGTGGGATTGCGGGTCGCGCCGCGGCCATGCTTCGACTCGACAGGCATCGCGCGACTCTAGACCGTTAGTAGAACATATCAAGAACAGATGGTTCCAGAGGATGTTACGATATCGGAACGTTCTCAGCCATGTCGCCCGCGCGAGAACCCGTCGCCAGGCTAGCATTTCCACGTGATTTCAGCAACTTACTTCCAGAAACTCACCTAGTATATGTTGCATGAATGCAACAGGCGGGAGCCATTAAACCGCCGCTTACGCTCGATGGGAAACCTTTCCCGCGCAGCGCCGGTTTGCTGACCGGCATTCAACCGAAAAGGAGCCATCGAATGATGCGCAAACTCTTGTTCGCGAGCGCCGCACTGGTCATCGCGACTCCCGCCGCGGCCCGCGACGGATCGCCCTATGTCGGCCTCGAAGGGGGCCTCCTGTTCCCGCAGCACATGAGCGGCGTCTTTACGTCGACGTTCACCCAAACCGCGCAATCGCCCGCGGCGGGCACGCCAGCAGCCGCACCGGGCACCGGCGCCGTCGGGACGCTGCCCGTGGCCTTTACGACGCTTCCCGCGGTCGCGACGGGTGGTTCCAACGTGCGGCTGAAGAATGGCTACGACATCGATGCCATCCTCGGCTACGACTTCGGGATGTTCCGGCTCGAAGGCGAGCTCGGCTACAAGCACTCGAGCGTCAAGTCGTTTAGCCAGGACACCGCATTCGGGACCGCAGTGACGACGGGGCTTACCCCAGCCGGTGCGACCCAGACGACGGTCTTTGTCTTCCCGAACGGAAACCTCACCGCTTTCAACCTCGGCAATGATCTCAACATCTGGTCAGGCATGATCAACGGCCTGGTCGACTTTGGCGATGCGAGCGGCGTGTCGTTCTACGTCGGCGCCGGCATCGGTCGGGCTCGAGTCAAGCTGTTCCAGAACAGCGACAGCGCCTGGGCCTACCAGGGCATCGCAGGCGTTCGCTTCGCCGTCAGTCCGAATATCGATATCGGGCTCAAGTACCGTTATTTCCGGACTGGCGACCTCGATTTCGTCCCGGGCGCGACGACGTTCTCGACGGTCAACACGGTTGCGGTTCCGAACGTTGCATCAGGCGCGACCCCGGGATCAGGCACAACGAACGTATCGTTCACACGCACGGCGACGGTCGCCGGCGCCTTCCGCGACCACTTTTCCTCGCACAGCCTGCTGCTGAGCCTCGCGTACAACTTCGGCGCGGTCGCCGAGGCACCGCCTCCGCCGCCACCGCCGCCACCGCCGCCGCCACCTCCGGCGACGCAGACCTGCCCGGATGGCAGCGTGATCGACGCGACGGCGACCTGCCCCGCGCCGCCACCGCCGCCACCGCCTCCGCCGCCGCCTGCAGAGCGCGGCGAGCGCGGCTAAGCGCAGGCCTCAAGGCCGGAAAGAGAGCCTCCCGGGGAAATTTCCCGGGAGGCTTTTTCTATGGCCGCGCACTTCCCCGATGACGCGCAAGGAGATTGAACGCGAGAACATGAGTAGAACGCAGGATTAATAACGATGAACGGGGGTTGTTCCGGCGACGAACTGAGTTGTCCCGTGCATTCGTAATGTTCGATTCATCTGGGAGCCAGCTTCGGACCCCCACTCCCGCGTGCAACAGGGGCTCAACGAAGCCAAAAGGGAACAATTCCATGAAAATCCATCTACTGGCGGCAGCCGCGACGGCGGCGGCGATCGCGACGCCTGCGCTCGCGGGAGCCAATGGTCCCTATGTCGGGATCGAGGGCGGCGTGACACTGCCCCAAACAAGCGATCTCGACGTCATCCTCAACAACACGAGCGTGACGCCGAACACGTCCGCGACCTACGCCGATGGCTACAGCGTAAAGCCAAAGACCGGCTACGACGTCGATTTGCTGGCGGGATACAAGCTGGGACTGCTGCGGCTCGAGGCCGAAGGCGGCTACCAGCGGGCGAAGGTCAAAAGCCTGACGGTTTCGGCTCCGCTGCTGACCGACGTCGGCACAGCTTCAGGGACGGCGGTTACCGCGGCCAACTTTCCAGCTGGAGATCATGTCGGCGTCACCAAGCTGATGGCCAACGCGCTGCTCGACAGCGATTTCGGGTCGGGAGGATTTGGCGGCTATATCGGCGGCGGCGCGGGCCGCGCCTGGACCAGTTACACGGGAAGCAACGACAGTGCCTGGGCCTATCAGGGCATTGCCGGGTTGCGCTTCGCGCTCACGCCAAACCTCGATGCCGGTGTGAAGTACGAATATTTCCGGACCGGCAAGCTCAACTTCGGGGATGCGTTCGCGGTGAACGGTACCAACTTCACCACCAATGCGAGCGGGCACTTCGCGTCCAGCAATGTGCTCGCGAGCCTGGTTTATAACTTCAACTCGAGGGCTGTGGCCGAAGCGGCGCCTCCGCCTCCGCCTCCGCCGCCGCCACCGCCTCCTGCGCCGGCAACCCAGACCTGCCCCGACGGAAGCGTGATCGATGCGACGGCGGCCTGTCCGGCGCCTCCGCCGCCGCCGCCTCCGCCGCCTCCCGCAGAGCGCGGCGAGCGCGGATAAGCGAAGCCTCTAGGTGCGAAGAAAGAGCCTCCCGGGAGAACTTCCGGGAGGCTTTTCTTTAGTGGTTGAGGGCCGTCATGTTGGTCGGGAAGACTGGCCAGCGATGCTCGGCCATGGCCTTCAGGGTCAGCGTCGGCTCACCGTTGAGGCCCTGATAGACCCACATGTTTCGAAGCACCGCGGGAACGTAATAGCGGGTCTCCCAATAGGGGATCGATTCGATCCACAGCGTCGGATCGCCCTTGTCGTTGATTCCCGCCCATCGGCCGACCGGCAGAGGCCCCGCGTTGTACGAGGCGATCACACGGGGCAGCTGGCCCGCGGTGCTCGAATAGCTGCGGTACAATTCGATGACGCTCTGCCCGAACTCGAGATTGTACTTGGGATCCGTCAATGCGGCGCGGGAGTAGGGGATGCCGCTGTTGCGCGAAACCAGCTGCGCGGTGTCGGGAATGACCTGCATGAGGCCGACGGCGCCGGCGTGGCTGACGGCAGTGCGCTGGAAAGCCGATTCCTGGACAATGTGGCCGAAGGCGAGGGCCGGATCGACCCGCCAGCCGTTAACCGGCCGCCACGACGGGTTCGGATAACGATCCGTCGCGTCCGATCTCGCACCCCACTGGCCGTTGTCGGCGAGCCACAGCTGGGCGGCCGGCAGGTCGAGTTTCTTGGCGAGCTGGATGAGTGCGTGATGCTCGGAGGGCGCGCCAATTTTCGCCTGGTGCCGAAGCATCTGCTCGGCAAGCGCGGGCTCACCGATCCGCACCAGCTCGGCCGCGCGCTGGACGTTGGGAAGAGCATCGATCGGCGGGTCCGTGCCGACAAATGGATCGCTCGTGAGCCGCGTCGGCATCCCGAGTGCCTCCCGCGCGACGAGCCCGTAGAAGCTCTCGCTTGCTTCGGCGGTTGTTGCCGTGGCCCTGAGCAGCCGCTCGACCGAACCGGGACGGCCCGCCGCCTGCTCGGCGCGAGCCGCCCAATAATAACCGGCGGCGCGAAGCTCGCGCTGCTGGGCCAGTTGGGCAACTTGTTGGAAAGCGGTCGACGCGGCATTCCAGTCGGACAAGCGCCAGGACGCGAGGCCCGAAACCCATGCCGCCTGGCTGGCCCACTCGCCGGTCGCGCCCCCGCGCCAGGTATCGGCGACCCTTCGCGCATCGGCGTCCTGGCCGAGCACATAATAAATGAACGCGGTCCGGGTGGCGACCTCGGCGCGAGCCTCGGCGGAAAGCGAAGGGGCGTAGGCGAGCAGCTGCGCTTCGGCGCCCGCGGCATCGTCGGCCTTCACCAGCGGATCGAGCAAAGCACGCAGCTGGTCGGCGTAGGGTTCGCCCTGCACGGGTTTCGCCTTGTAGCGATAGGGCGCAGAGCCGATGCTGTAGACCGGCCTTTTGCCGATGATTGACGGCGCGGTCAGAGCGCCGCGCTTGACGGCCATGGCGGCGAGCTGCTCGGCCTCCGGAAGCTCCGGCGCTTCGGTGATCACCGCCTGAATCGAATCCAGATCGACGACCGGTGAGCCGCGCGCCGTGTAGAGCTCCGCCTTGGCGACGGGCGTAAGGACGCTCCGGGGCAGCGCAGCGATCCCGGCCTGAGCCGCCGCCCAATTGCCCGAGTCGATCGCGTCGAACACGCCGCGCCAGTCCTTCGGCACGGCAACTGCGTTCGTCGAGGGCGCCTGGGCGGGGTAGAGCGGAACCTGCGTGATGGTGGCCGTCGACCGGGTGGGCGGCTTGGCTTGCTGGCTGGTGGTTGGCGGCGACTGCTTGACCGGCTGATCTTGCTGCGGCGGCGGGACAGGGAGAATCGCCAGGGGATCCGGGGCGGCCTGGGCGAACAAAGGCGCGGCCCAGGCCAAAGCTCCAAGCGCGAGCAGTCCCGACCTCAAGCTTCGTCCTCCATAAGCAGCAACAAGTCCTTCCATGCCAAGGACTTGTTTGAGGGTTGATTAATCAGGGCGCGGGGATGGAAGGTCGCGACGGTCCTCACTCCCTCGATCTTGTGAACATGGCCGCGCGCTTGCGGCAGCGGCTTGCCCAGCAAAGCCTGCGCAGGGCCGTCGCCGAGCAACAGGAGCCGCTTGGGCCGAGCGAGCTTGATATGCTTGCGGGCGATCTCCGCGCACGCCTCTCGGTCGGCGGGCGACATGCGGGTCCCGGGCAGGTGGAGGCAGGAGAGCGAGGCGCTGTAGGCCTGGTCGACCGGGATCCGGATCGCGGCGAGCATGCGCTTGGCGAGCTCCCACGCCTCGCCGCCGACGGGCTGGCCCGCCATGAAGTCTTCTGACGTCGGCGCATCGCTAAGCAGCATGATGGCCGCGTTTTCGGGCCCCTGCGGCAGGATGCGCTTCGCCGTCGCCGACGCGAGCGGCAGCTGCATGCTGCTCGACAGCCATTCCCGAAGCTCGGCGAGCGTCTCGTGGGCCGGCTGGACAAGGTTTGCCGGCGGCGCTTCGGTGACCCTGGCTTGAGTCCCGGGCGTCGGCGGCTTGAGCCAGTCACGGGGCTCGTCCTGGACAAGCGTGTCGACGCCGGCGTCGAGCCACCAGGCCAATGCGCTGCGCGCTTCGGCAATGCCGATTTGGTCCGCTTCCCCGCCCACGTCTTCTCCCTCGGGCCACACTCGCCCGGCATTGACGGCGCGGTCAAGGAATTGGCAGGGCAATATGAGTCGAATTGTGTTCCGGCCGCGACAGGACGAAGGGATTGGGATGAGCCAGCGCGAATCCATGGCGTACGACGTAGTGATCGTCGGCGCCGGCCCGGCCGGTCTGACGGCCGCGATCCGCCTCAAGCAGCTGGCCGCAAAAGGGGGCCGCGACCTCAGCGTCTGCATCCTCGAGAAAGGCAGCGAGGTCGGGGCTCACATCCTGTCGGGAGCGGTGATCGACCCGATCGCGCTCAACGAGCTGATCCCGGACTGGAGAGACAAGGGCGCTCCGCTGACGGTGCCGGTGACCGACAACCACCACTGGGTGCTGGGCGCCAAGGGCAAGTTCGCGATCCCCGACCTGCTGATGCCGCCGTTCATGCGCAATCGAGGCACCTACACGCTCAGCCTCGGCAACCTCTGCCGCTGGCTCGCCGGACAGGCCGAGGAGCTCGGGGTCGAAATCTTCCCCGGATTTCCCGCGTCCGAGATCCTGTTCAACGATGACGGGTCGGTGAAGGGGGTGGCGACCGGCGACTTGGGGATCGCCCGAGATGGATCGCACCGCCCGGACTACCAGCCGGGAATGGAGCTCCATGCCCGCTACACTTTCTTCGCCGAGGGCGCGCGGGGGCACCTGACCAAGCGGCTGACCGAGATCTTTGGCTTGCGCGATCAAAGCGGCCCACAGGTATTCGGGCTTGGCGTCAAAGAGTTGTGGGACATTCCTGCGCAGAAACATAAGCCCGGGCGGGTGATCCACACCCAGGGCTGGCCGCTGAGCGATGCGTGGGGCGGGGGCTTCCTCTACCATCAGGAGAACAATCAGGTCGCCTTGGGGTTCGTCGTCGCGCTCGATTATTCGAACCCGTACCTGTCGCCGTTCGAGGAAATGCAGCGCTGGAAGACGCACCCGGCGGTCAAGGCGGAGATCGAGGGGGGGCGGCGCGTGTCCTACGGCGCCCGGGCGATCAATGAGGGCGGTTATCAGGCGATCCCGAAGCTGGCCTTCCCGGGCGGCGCGCTGATCGGCTGCTCGGCGGGATTCGTGAACGTGCCGCGGATCAAGGGTACCCATACCGCGATGAAGTCCGCGATGCTCGCGGCGGACGCAGCATTCGAAGCGATCGCGGCCGACCGCAGCGGCGACACGCTCGACACCTATGAGCCAAGCCTTCGAAAGAGCTGGGTCGCGAAGGAGCTGAAGAAGGTCCGCAACGTGCAGCCGGCGGTCGCGCATTGGGGAGGGACGCTCGGCACACTCTACGCCGGGCTCGACATGTGGCTGAACCAGCTCGGCATCGGCGTTCCGTGGACCTTGAAGCACAAGCCCGACAACCAGCGCCTCAAGCGCAAGGAGGCGGCGGTGCCGATCGACTATCCCAAGCCCGACGGCGCGCTCACCTTCGACCGCCTGTCCTCGGTGTTCGTGTCGAACACCAATCACGAGGAGGACCAGCCGGTTCACCTGACGCTCAAGGACGCGGACATACCGACGGCAATCAACCTGCCGGTCTACGCGGGGCCCGAGCAACGTTATTGCCCGGCAGGCGTCTATGAATTCGTCGAGAGCGAGAGCGGTGAACCGAGACTCCAGATCAACGCCCAGAACTGCGTCCACTGCAAGACGTGCGACATCAAGGACCCGACCCAGAACATCAACTGGGTCACCCCCGAAGGCGGTGGAGGCCCAAATTACCCGAACATGTAAGTGGATGGCCGGCGCCGCTGCGGCGGCGCTGATGCTTGGCGCCTCGCCGGGGGCGGCGGCCCGGCTCGGCATGTCGGACGCGGCGCGGACCTATGTCCGGGCGCGGGCCGCGGCGATGACCGGCGACCATGCGCGCGCTGCCCAGCTGCTCGCAGCGCTGGCCGACGCCCAACCCGACCAGGCCGACATCGCGCGCAAGGCGCTGAGCGAGGCGATCGGCGCCGGAGACATGGGGCTGGCGCTGCGCCTGGCGCGGACGGTCCCGGCGGCCAAGTTGCCGATCGACGCGCGCTTGCTGCTCGCCAGCGAGGAAATCCGTCGGCGGCATCCCGAGCGCGCCGCCCAATGGCTCGCCCAGACGGGCGACAATGGCGACCTCACCTTCCTCGTGCCGCTGATCAGCGGCTGGACGTCGGCCGAACGCGGCGATCAGGCGCAGGCGCTTGGCGCATTCGACCAGGTCACGAATCGCAGCCTCCTGGGGCCGGTCGAGCCCGAAGAGCGCGCGTTCATGCTGCTGAAGTTCCACCGGACGGCCGAGGCCGAGGCGCTCGCGCGCCAGGCTGTTGGCCGGGCAGGGGTCCGCGAAAGCCGGCTTCGGCAGGCGCTCGCCGATGCGTTCCTCGCGGCAGGAGACAAGCCGCGAGCGCTGATGATCGTCGAGGGAATGGGCGCGGGCGAGGCCGCGGCGCGACAGCGGATCGCCGCCGGCAAGAACGGCGGCCAGGCGGTCGACAACCTCTCCGAGGCGCTGAGCGAAGTGCTGACCGCTTTTGCGGGCGACCTCACGCGCGTCCAGCCGGGCTCGCCCCCCATCGGGCTGCTCCAGGTCGCGCGCTATGCAAATCCGCAGAACGGCAGCGCGACCGCCTTGCTGGCGCTGCTGCTGGCGCGCCAGGATCGTGACGAGGAAGCGCTGGCACTATTGCGCTCGGTGCCTGCCGGCGACGCCTCGATGTCGCAGGTGCGCGACATGCAGGTCCGGATCCTGCGCGATCAGAAGAAGGATGCCGAGGCGTACCGGATCGCGGCGGCGGCGGCGTCCAGTCCGGATGCCGACTTCGCCGACTTCTCGCGGCTAGGTGACGTATTTCAGTCGATGAAGCGCCACAACGAGGCCGCGGATGCCTATGCCCGGGCGATCGCCTCCGCCCAGGCGCAGAAGCTCGACGGTCAATTGTGGTCGCTGTTGCTGTTGCGCGCGAGCGCGCTGGAAGACGCCGGCCGCTGGCCCGAGGCGCGGGCCGCGCTTCAGCAGGCGCTGACCCTGGCGCCCGACCAGCCGCTGCTGCTCAACTTCCTTGGCTATGCCAAGCTCGAACGCGGCGAGGACATGGACGCGGCCGAGGCGATGATCCGCAAGGCGAGCGACCTCGCGCCGGACGAAGCCTCGATCACCGATTCGCTCGGATGGGCGCAGTTCAAACGGGGCAAGGTCGATGAGGCGATCGCGACCTTGCAGCGGGCGGCCGAAAAAGATCCGGCTCAGGCCGAGATCCAGGAACATCTGGGGGATGCGCTGTTCCGCTCGGGCCGGCGTTACGAGGCGCGTTTCGCGTGGAGCGCGTCGCTGGTCACCGCGGAGGATGAGATTGCCGCGCGGGTTAAGGCCAAGCTCACAAGCGGCCTGACGCCGGCCAACGCCGCGCCTTGAGCGCTCCCGCCCGCGAGATCGCCCCGGCGAAGCTCAACCTGGCGCTGCACGTCCGGGGCAAGCTGCCCGATGGGCGGCATGCGATCGAGACGGTCTTCGCGTTCTGCACCGACGGCGATCGGCTGAGCGCCGAAGCGGTGGAGGATGGCGGTTTCGAGCTTCAGACTTCCGGCGAGTTCGCCGGTCAAATCGGCGACCAGAACCTCATCACAATGGCCGCCATTGCCTTGCGAGCGGCAGCTGGGGCGCACGCCGGCGCGTCAATAACCCTCGACAAGCGGCTGCCGGTTGCGGCGGGCCTCGGCGGCGGCTCCGCTGACGCTGCCGCGGCCCTCAGGCTGCTGACGTCGATGTGGGACATCGATCCCAAGCATGCGCAGGCCGTGGCGCCGAAGCTCGGCAGTGACGTGCCGGCCTGCCTGCTCAGCCTGCCGATGCGGGGGGAAGGCGCTGGCGACCAGTTGACGCCGGTGGACTTGTCGAATCTGTCGGGAACGCCAGTGCTGCTGGTCAATCCGCGCGTGCAGCTGTCGACCGCGGACGTGTTCGCCCGCTGGGACGGCGAGGACCGGGGAGCGCTGAGCGACTGGCGCGAGGGACGCAACGATCTCGAGCAGCCGGCGATCGCGCTGGCGCCGCAGGTCGAGGCCGTTATCGCCTGGCTCGGCACCCGCCCCGGAGCGAACTTCGTGCGCATGTCGGGATCGGGCGCGACTTGCTTTGCGATGTTCGACAGCGAGCAGGCGCGGGATGCGGCGGCCAACTCCGTGCCGCGCGAATGGTGGCGCCTGCCGACCTTCCTGCGCTAGGGCCACGCCATGAACGGCCGCCCGATCCTGACCGCCGAGGCGATGCGCGCCGCCGAGCAGGTCGCGATCGACGGCGGAACCGGCGTCGAAGAGCTGATGGAGCGGGCCGGGGCCGCGCTGGCCGAGGCGGCCTACCGCTTCGCGGGGCCGATGCCGGTGCTGATCCTGTGCGGGCCGGGCAACAATGGCGGCGACGGCTATGTCGCAGCGCGGCTCCTCGCCGGCCGTGGCGTGCAGGTCCGCGTCGCCGCCCTGGCCGAACCCAAAAGCGATGCGGCGAAATGGGCCCGATCGCGGTGGACGGGCGAGGTGGAAGAGCTGTCCGCCGACACGAAGGGGTCGCCGCTGCTCATCGATGCCTTGTTCGGGACCGGCCTGACGCGCGGCCTCGATGAGCCGGTCAGCCTGCTGCTTTCCGAGCTCGTGCATGAGGCAGTGGTGGCGATTGCCTGCGACCTCCCGAGCGGCGTGGAAACGGACTCGGGCGAGCTGCTCAACCCGCTGCACGATTACGACATGACGGTGGCGTTCGGCGCGCTGAAGTCGGCGCATCTTCTCCACCCGGCGATGCACAAGTGCGGCCGGCTGGTGCTGGCCGACATCGGCATTGCCGCTTCGGGCGAGTGGCGCGAGATCGCTCGGCCCGAGCTGCCGCCGCTCGACCCCGGTGGGCACAAATATGACCGCGGATTGGTCCATGCGCTGGCGGGGACCATGCCCGGTGCGATCGCGCTTGCCGCGAAATCCGCCGCGCGGGCGGGTGCCGGCTATGTCCGGGTCAGCACGTCGAAGCCAATCGATGGCTTGCCCTCGTCGATCGTTCAGATCGATCACGCGCCGGTCAACGACGAGCGGATCGGATGCCTGCTCGTCGGGCCGGGGCTCGGCGATGTACCGCAGGTGCTGACGCTCGCGCTGACCTCACAGGCTCCCAAGGTGCTCGACGCCGACGCGCTCACCCATCTCGGCGACCCTGAGCGGCTGCGGCGTCAGGATGCAATCATGACGCCGCATGAGGGCGAGTTCAGGAAACTGTTCGGCGAAATTGCCGGGACGAAGCCCGAGCGTGCGATCGAAGCCGCGCAACGGTCGGGCGCTGTGGTGGTCTACAAAGGCCCCGACACGTTGGTCGCCACGCCCGACGGGCGGGTCGGATTTGCGCCACGCGCTCACCCGTGGCTCGCGAGCGCCGGAACGGGCGACGTGCTGGCCGGACTGATCGCGGCGATGCGCGCGCGAGGGCTGGACGCTTTCGATGCGGCGTCGGCCGGCGTCTGGATCCACGGCCGCGCCGCGGAAATAGCCGGGCCGCAGCTCATTGCCGACGACCTCGTCGAGGCCATCCCCGCGGCCATCGCTTCCCTGTGAACGAGCTGATCGTCCGCATTGCCGCGCGCGGCGACGGGGTAACAGTGAGCGGGCAGCATGTGCCGTTCGGAGTTCCGGGCGATGCATTGCTCGACGACGGCGCGCTTGCGTTCGGGCCACACCACCAGGAGCCGCCGTGCCGCCATTTCCCGGAGTGCGGCGGCTGCCAGCTCCAGCACGCCGACGATGACGCCTATCGCGGCTATCTCGTCTCTCGGGTCGAGACGGCGCTCGCGCAGCACGATCTTACGACCGAAATTCGACCTCCGTACCTGTCGCCGCCGAACAGCCGCCGCCGCGCGACGCTAAAGGCGCTCAAGACCGGGCAAGGCGCGGTCGTCGGCTTCAATGCCGAGAAGTCGCACCGCGTCATCGATATGCACGAGTGCCATATCCTGCGGCCCGAGCTGTTCGCCCTGGTCTGGCCGCTACGCGAGCTGATTGGCCCAATGCTCATGCCCAAGCGCATCGCCGAGGTGCAGCTGGCGATCATTGATGGCGGCGCCGATGTGCTGCTGAAGGGAGTGCCGGCGGGGCGGCTATCCGAGGTCGAGGCGCTCACCGCGTTCGCGATGAAGCACGACCTTGCACGTCTCGGCGTCGACCGCGGGCTGGGCCCGGAAAGCCTGTATGAGCCGCACCCGGCGAGCGTGACCCTGTCGGGCTTGCGCGTGGCTTTCCCCCCTGGCGCATTCCTCCAGGCGACCGAAGACGGCGAAGATGCGCTGGTGCAAGCGGTCCAGGAGGCCCTGGCCGGATCGTCGAGCATCGCCGACCTGTTCGCGGGCCTCGGCACATTCGCGCTGGCCATCCGCGCGGCCTATGCCGCCGAGGCCTCCCGAGACGCCGCGGCGGCGCTCAAGCGCGCTGCGCCCGCTCTGCACCTGGAGCACCGCGATCTTTATCGTCGGCCGCTCGATGCGAAGGAGCTGAAGCCGTTTGAGGGCGTGATCCTCGACCCCCCTCGCGCCGGCGCGGCCGAGCAGGTCGCCCAGCTTGCTTTGTCGGCCGTGGCTCGCGTCGCCTACGTCAGCTGCAACCCGGCGACCTTCGGGCGCGACGCGCGGACGCTCGCCGACGGCGGTTATCGGCTCGACTGGGTCCAGCCGGTCGGCCAGTTCCGCTGGTCGACCCATGTCGAGCTGGCCGCGCGTTTCAGCCGCTAGAAGTGCAGGATCCCGCAATCGTGCAGGATTCTGAGGCCGGCGTGCGTCGTCAGGCCAAGAAGGCAAAGGGTTGCGAGAGTGAAGATGGTGAAGCGGATGGCGACGATATTGATCGTGCCCTGCACCAGGCTGTGGACGATACGGAACCCCACATAGCCCCAGGCGAGCCAGTAGTTGATGCCGCCGCCGAAATCCATCAGCGCCAGCGTCAGGGCGATCGCATAGAAGATCGTCGGCTGCTCCATCAGGTGGCTGTAATTGTGCGATTTCCACATCGCGTGCGGGTCGGCGCGACCTTCGAGGTCGACGCCTCGTGAGCCGGGCGGGATCGTCGCAAAGCTAATTCCCAATCGGCGGAATTCCGCGAAGCGCGTAACGACCATCCACAGCATCACGATGATGGACCAGGCGACGAGCGCCACCACGGGCGCGAGAATTGGGCTGTAGTGCATGAAAACGCCTCCCCAGTTTGGCGGCTGGAGGGTGCGTCAGTTCGTTACGCTTGGCAATCAAATGCGCATCGGCTCTACATGAAGGGTGACGGATAGACCGAGCGACCGAGCGCGCCTGTCGCGGAGCCAGATTGCCGCGGTCGCCAGCGGCAACGCGCTCGAATTCTACGACTTCGTCACCTACAGCTTCTTCGCGGTCCAGATCGGCCGCAGCCTGTTTCCGGGCGACGCGTCGCAGTCCCTGATCCTGTCGCTTGCGACCTTCGGAGTCGGCTTCGTTAGCCGCCCGCTCGGCGGCCTCATCATCGGCCGGATGGCGGACCGCCGCGGACGCAAGCCGGCGATGATCCTGTCCTTCACGTTGATGGGCATTGGAATCACCGGGCTGGCGCTGACGCCGTCCTATCATGTCATCGGCGTCTCCGCGTCGATACTCGCGGTGATCTTCCGGCTTATCCAGGGCTTTGCTCTCGGCGGGGAGGTCGGTCCGAACGCGGCTTTCCTGCTCGAGGCAGCACCGCCCCACCGGCGCGGCTTCTATCTGTCGATCCACCTTGCGACGGCGGACCTTGCGGTCCTCGTTGCCGGAATTGTCGGCCTGTCGCTCTCTTCCCTGCTGAGCGCTCCCATGCTGGACGCATGGGGCTGGCGCATCGCCTTCCTGATCGGCGCGTCGATCGTTCCGTTCGGGCTCGCGCTTCGCCGGACGCTGGAGGAGACCTTGCCTCCAGAAGCGAAAGCTACGCCGCCGCCTGGGAGCCTGCGGCCGTTGCTGATCGTCGCGGGAGCGGGGATGCTGATCCTCGGCGCGGGGACGATCAGCAACTACACGCTCGATTATCTGACGACCTATGCCCAGGATTCGCTGCACATGGCGGTGCGCTCAGCGTTCGGAGCGACGCTCGTCCTTGGGCTAGTCAGCACCGTGTGCGACCTCGCCACCGGCAGGCTGGTCGATGCCTATGGACCGAAGCGCGTGCTGATCCTGCCGTGGCTGGGGCTGATCCTGCTCGCGGTGCCGACCTTCTATGTGCTCGATGCCGCACGGAGCGCGAGCGCGCTGTTCGGCGCGACCGCGCTCCTGACTTTGCTCCACATTTTCGGGTCGTCAGCCGCGATCCTGCTGTTCATCCAGGCCTTGCCGGCGCGCGTTCGCGCCGGTTCGCTGAGCCTCGTCTATGCGCTTGCGATCGCGATCTTCGGCGGCAGCACGCAGCTCGTCGAGAAGCTGCTGATCCGCTGGACCGGAAGCGCCGTCGCGCCGGGCTGGTACATGACGGTCGCGGTCGCCGCCGGCCTGGCCGGAGCGCTGATGATCAGGGAGCCCGAGCGGCCCTCGCGCCCTTAGTCGAACAGCTTGGCGAAGCGACGCTTCTCTCGATTGCGCCAGGCGCCGCGGTGCCAGGCGTCGCTTGCGAGGAGGGGCAGCACCGACGTCGCCTCGGCGAAGACCATCTGCTCCATCGCCGTCGAGACCTTGCCCCAGCTCGCCGCCTCCTGAAGTGTGGATGACGAGCAGGCGCCGTCGCGCACGTCGGCGACAGTGATCTGCACCGCATATTTGTGAACTTCGACGTCGTCGTGGCCGAGGAT
>Ga0207648_10003668_pt1 | contig 16069 bp, 11 predicted proteins | sample KBSMisM32_FD_184310 | JGI IMG/M metagenome (GOLD analysis project Ga0207648, IMG submission 184310) | Miscanthus rhizosphere microbial communities from Kellogg Biological Station, Michigan, USA - KBS Miscanthus M3-2 (SPAdes) (version 2) | ecosystem: Host-associated > Plants > Roots >...
GGGTGTCAGGAAGTACACCGGCTGGCCCAGCATGCCGGCTTCGGCCTCGATCCCGCCCACGCCCCAGCCGACGACGCCGATGCCGTTGATCATCGTCGTGTGGCTGTCGGTGCCGACCAGGCTGTCGGGGTAGTAGACCCCGTCGGTGGTCTTGTGCACGCCGCGCGCGAGGTATTCGAGGTTGACCTGGTGCACGATGCCGAAGCCCGGCGGGACGACGCCGAAGGTGTCGAAGGCCTGCATGCCCCATTTCATGAACTGGTAGCGCTCGTTGTTGCGCTGAAACTCGAGCTTCATGTTGAGGTCGAGTGAATTCTTGCCGCCGAAGTGATCAATCATGATCGAGTGGTCGACGACCAGGTCGACCGGCACCAGCGGCTCGATCGTCTTCGGGTCCTTGCCCATCGCCGCGGCGACGCTGCGCATCGCGCCGAGGTCGGCCAGCAGCGGCACGCCGGTGAAGTCCTGCAGCACGACGCGTGCGACGACGAACGGGATCTCGTCGGTGCGTGCCGCGTTCGGCTGCCAGTTCGCGAGCTCGGCGACATGCTCCGCGGTGACCTTGCGCCCGTCGCAGTTGCGCAGCACCGACTCGAGCACGATGCGGATCGACACCGGCAGCCGGTTCACGTTCGGGAAGGTCTTGGCCAGCGCCGGCAGCGAGTACAGCTGGCCCTGCTTGCCGGAGGCCGTCCGGAAGGGCTTGCGGGTCTTCGCGAAGGCGTGGGTGGTCGTGGTCTTGTTCGGAGTGCGGGGCATGGCATCAACCTTTTCTGGGAACGGACGGACAAAATCCATTGTGTCAGCCCGCGACGCCACCTGCACGCCGCAGGCGCCACCGCCGCGGCGCGTTTCAGCCGTGCGGCGCGAGCCGATCGATCTCGATCAGCACGCGGTCGAGCTCGAGCTTGACGCGCGTGATCTCGGGCCCGCCGGGTTCAGCGCGCTGGGCCGCAAGCGCCGCATGCAGCGCCTGCGCCGCCGCATGCAGGCGGCGCGCGCCGATCGTGCCGGCCAGCCCCTTCATGTCATGCGAACGGCGCAGCGCGTCGCCCCAGCGCTGCTCGGGGAGCGCGCGCTCGATCGCGTCGACGAAGCCGGCCTCGGCGTCGCGGAAGCCGTCGAGCAATTGCAGGAACAGGTCTTCGTTGCCCATGCAGAAGGAGAGGCCTTCGGCCCGGTCGATCGCGGTGTCGGACGGGCCGGGCGCTGCCGGCGCTGCGTCCGATGCGCCGCCGGCGGCCGCCGCGGTCGCGCCCGGCGCCGCCGCCGCGATCCAGTCGGCCATCGTGCGCAGCATCGTCTCGACGTGGATCGGTTTCGTGATGTGCGCGTTCATGCCGCTGGCCAGCGCGCGCTCGCGGTCCTCGGCGAGCGCGCTGGCGGTCATCGCAATCACCGGCAGCTTCTGCCAGCGCGGATCGCGGCGCAGCTCGCGCGTGGCGGTGTAGCCGTCCATCACGGGCATCTGGCAGTCCATCAGCACGCCGTCGAACGGCCCCTCGGCGGCGAGCTTGGCCAGCCCTTCTTGGCCGTCGCGGGCGACCACGACATCGACGCCGGCGCGGCGCAGCAGTTCGCAGGCGAGCTGCTGGTTCAGCGGATGGTCCTCGACCAGCAGCACGCGGGCGCCGGCCAGGCGCTGGCGCACCGCCGGCGACGCCACCGCCGATACGTACGACGCGCCGGCCATCCGCCGTGGCGCGATCGGCACCGCCGATTCGACGCGCCGCGCCTGCACCAGGCAGTCGTAGAGGCTGGAGGGCGTCACCGGCTTGTGCAGCACGCCGGCCAGCCGCAAGCCGGCGCTCGCGCGCAGCGCGTCGTCGCGCGCGAACGCGGTGACGAGCAGGATGCAGGGCCGAACCGTCGGGTGACGGCGCAGGATCTCGCGCGCGCATTCGATGCCGTCCATGCCGGGCATCTTCCAGTCGAGCAGGAACCAGGTGTAGTTCTGCGGCCCGGCATCGACCAGCGCGAGCGCCTGCGCGCCGCTCTCGGCCCGGTCGACCGTGACGCCCAGGGTTTCGAGCATGCCGCCGAGCACCTCGAGCGCGGCGCTGTTGTCGTCGACCAGCAGCACCCGGCGGCCGCGCAGTTCGTTGGCGATCCAGGCGCGCGCCGGGGCGCGCGGCACGCTGCGGCCGAAGCGCGCGGTGAAATGGAAGGTCGAGCCGTGGCCGCTGGCGCTCCTGAGTAGATCCGGCTTTGCCGGGCTACTCAGATCCCCGCGGGGGACGGCCGGCTGGGCCGGCCTTGGGGTGCTCTCGACCCACAGCCGCCCGCCCATGCGCTCGACCAGCTGGCGGCTGATCACCAGGCCCAGGCCGGTGCCGCCATAGCGCCGGGTGGTCGAGCTGTCGGCCTGGATGAAGGGCTGGAACAGGCGCGCGATCTCTTCCTCGCTCATGCCCACGCCGGTGTCGTGCACCCAGCCATGCAGCTCGACGCTGTCGGCGTCCTGGCTTTCGATCTCCATGCCGACCGTGACCTCGCCGACGTCGGTGAACTTGATCGCATTGCCGCCGAGGTTGACGAGCACCTGGCGCAGCCGGTTCGGATCGCCGACCAGGCGCTTGGGCAGGTCGGCCGCGGCGCTGAACAACAGCTCGAGGCCTTTCTCGTCGGCCTTCAGCCCGAGCACGTCGGCCATTTCGCCGACCACAGATTCGAGCTCGAAATCGATGCGCTCCAGCGCCATCTGGCCGGCCTCGATCTTCGAGACGTCGAGGATGTCGTTCAGGATCTGCAGCAGATTGCGCGCCGAGCCATGAGCCTTTTCGATGTAGTCGCGCTGCTTGTCCGGCAGCCCGTCTTCGAGGGCGAGGTGGGTCATGCCGATGATCGCGTTCATCGGGGTGCGAAGCTCGTGCGACATGTTGGCCAGGAAGCTCGACTTGGTCTGGCTCGCGGCCTCGGCGGCCTGGCGCGCATGCTCCGTCTCGGCCTGCATCTGCTTGCGCGCGGTGATGTCCTGGATCACGGCGCAGAACTGCGGCGTACCGGCCCAGTCGAGCGCGATCACGCTGACGTCGGCATCGAACAGGCCGCCGTCGACGCGGCGAAAGCGCCACTCGAACGCATTCACGCGCTCCTGCGAGCTGGTGTGCGCGCGCAACTCGCGCAGCGCGCGTTCGCGGCTGGGCTCGCCGCTGGCCTGCCGGTCGGGCGACAGGCTGGGGTACCACGGGATGCGCCCGAGCAGCACATGCGGGTCGCTGGTGCCGAACATGCGCAAGGTCGCGGGATTGCAGTGCGTGATGCCCTGCTTCGCATCGAAGAACAGGTAGCTGATCGACGCATGCTCGAAGACCGCGGCGAAGCGGGCCTGCGTCTCGCGGCTGATCGTGACGTCGAGCCAGTAGCCGTTGTAGGTCTTGCTGCCGTCGGCCTCGGTCTTGGGCGAGCTGTCGGCGAGCACCCACAGCGTCTGGTCGCCGCTTTCGACACGAAACTCCTGCGGCCGGGTCGGCGGGTGCTCGCCGCTGCCGGCGACGCGCCAGGGCAGCAGCGGATCGCGCTCGATCGCCGCCCTGTCGACGCCGAACAACTCGTCGGCACCGCGCCCGATGAACGCGAACCGGGCCGGACCCTTGACCGGCTCGGTGTAGCGGAACACCGTCAGCGGCAGGGCCTGCGTCAGGTCGAAGAGATCGCGCCGCGCCTTCAGCGAGGCGTCGAGCAGCTGGACGCGGCGCCAGCTGAGCCAGATCAGCACGCAGCCGATCAGCCACAGCGCGGGGCCGACGGTCCAGGTGTTGCGTGTGATCAGGGCCTCTTCGTCGAGCGGCTCGAGCACCCAGACGCGGAACGGCGTGTCGCGCATGGGCGACGACAGGGTGACGTGTCCCATCTCGCCGATGCGCGTGATCAGCGTGCGCGGCGTGTCCGACAGGCGCGACTGCGTCCATTCGAGCGCATCCGGTATGCGTTGATAGACGGCCTGCCACAGCGCCTGGTCGCGCGCCGGCCCGTCCGGCAGGCGGCGCATCAGCATCTCGGGCCGGTTGCCGAGCACGACCACGCCGTTGCTGTCGGTGACGAAGACGATCGCGCCTTCGGCGTCGCTGAGCACGCGGTTGAGGGTGTCGGTGTCCTGCTTGACGAAGGCCGCCCCGACGACCAGGTCGTCGTGCATGACGCGGCTTGCGAAATACACGCCGGGCGCGCGCGAATTGCGCCCGACCACGAACTGGACCGCCGAGCCGCGCGCCAGCGCCTCGATGAAGTACTCGCGCGTCGCAAGATTGGTCGGGGTGCCGCTGGCCGGGTTCGACGCGGTGCTGCTGCTGGCGAACATGTCGCCGTCGCGGCGGATCAGCGCGACCAGCGGAAGCTTGAAGTCTTCGCTGACGCGGTTCAGCGTCTGCTGGATCTCGGTCGGCGCGGCGGCGTTGCCTCGCTTGGCTGCGCCGGCGACATAGGCCGACACCGCCGGGCTGTGCGACAGGTTCAGCGGCAGCGCGGCGAGCTGGCGCAGCGTGATCGCCAGCGTCTCCTTGGCACCGGTCAGGCGCACCGCAGCGGTCGCGCCGGACTGCTCGCGGTGCGCCGCGAGACGATCCTGGAGCCACCAGTTGCACAGCGCGATGCAGGCCAGGCTCCATGCGGCCAGCAGCCACCACATCACCCGTGGTCGGTTGCTGGCCACGCCGAGCGCCGACTCGACCCCCTGATTCGTCACCCGAGTCCTTTGCAGGTGCGCGCCAGCGTGTCGCTCGCGCGTCAAGTCACAACGGGTCTTGTTCTACCAGAAAACACGCCCGGCCTCGGCGGCTCAGGCGCCCGGCATCGGCAAGTAGCGCACGGACAGCACGCCGTCGATCGCGCGCAGCGCATCCAGCACGCCGGCGGCGACCGGGCTGTCGACATCAACCAGCGTGTAGGCCATGTCGCCGCGCGACTTGTTGACCATGTTGTGGATGTTCAATCCGGCATCGGCCATCGCGGTGGAGATCTGGCCGAGCATGTTGGGCACGTTGGCGTTGGCGATGCCGATGCGCCAGGCCGATTCGCGCGCCATGCCGACCTGCGGGAAATTCACCGCGTTCGTGACATTGCCGTGTTCGAGGAAGTCGCGCAGCTGGTCGACGACCATCACGGCGCAGTTTTCCTCGGCCTCGGCGGTCGAGGCGCCCAGATGCGGCAGCGCGATCACGCGCGGATGCGCGTTCACCGCCGCGCTCGGGAAGTCGCAGGCGTACCAGCCCAGCGCCTTCGCATCGAGGGCGGCGAGCACCGCGGCCTCGGCGACCACGCCCTCGCGCGAGAAGTTCAGCAGCACGCCACCGGGGCGCATCTGGCCGATGTTGCGGGCGTCGACCATGCCGCGCGTCGCGTCGATCAGCGGCACGTGCAGGCTGACGAAGTCGGCGCTGCGCAGCACCTCGTCGATGCTGCCGGCCTTGCGGACCTGCGCAGGCAGGCTCCAGGCCGCGTCGACCGTGATGTGCGGATCGAAGCCGTACACCTCCATGCCGAGCTTGATCGCGGCGTCGGCGACGAGGCAGCCGACCTTGCCCAGGCCGATGATGCCCAGCGTGTGGCCCGCGAGCTCGAAGCCGGCGAAGGCCTTCTTGCCGTCTTCGACGCGCTTGTCCATCGCATCGGCCTGCGGGTCGAGCTGCGCGACGAAGCGCAGCGCCGGCGCGAGGTTGCGCGCGGCCAGGAGCATCGCCGCGAGCACCAGCTCCTTGACCGCGTTCGCGTTCGCGCCCGGTGCGTTGAACACCGGCACGCCGCGCTCGCTCATGCGCGCCACCGGGATGTTGTTGGTGCCGGCGCCGGCGCGGGCGATCGCCTGCACGCTGGCCGGCAGGCTGCGCGTGTTCAGGTCGGCCGAGCGCAGAAGCACCGCGTCGGGCGCGGCGATGTCGGCGCTGGTGGCGTAGCGCTCGGGCGGCAGGCGCGCCAGACCGCGCGCCGAGATCTCGTTGAGCACGAGGATGCCGAAGCGCTGCAGCGCGGCCGTGGCGTCAGCCATGACGCGCCTCGAACTCCTTCATGTAGTCGACCAGCGCGCGCACGCCTTCGACCGGCATCGCGTTGTAGATCGATGCGCGCATGCCGCCGACCGAGCGGTGGCCCTTGAGCTGGATCATGCCGCGTGACTGCGCGCCCTTCAAAAAGGCCTCGTCGAGGGATTCGTCCTTGAGCTTGAACGGCACGTTCATCAGCGACCGGTCTTCGCGCGCAACCGGGCTCGAGTAGAACCCGCTCGCATCGAGCGCGTCGTACAGCAGCGCAGCCTTCGCGCGGTTGCGCACTTCGATGCCGGGCAGGCCACCCTGGGCCTTGATCCACTTGAACACCAGGCCGGCGATGTAGATCGCGTAGGTCGGCGGCGTGTTCAGCATCGAATCGTTGTCGGCCTGCTGCTTGTAGTCGAAGGCCGACGGCGTGCACGGCAGCGGCTGGCCGATCAGGTCGTCGCGCACGATCACGATCGTCACGCCGGCCGGGCCGATGTTCTTCTGCGCGCCGCCGTAGATCAGCCCGTACTTCGACACGTCGACCGGCCTCGACATGATGCTCGACGACATGTCGGCCACCAGCGGCACCGCGCCGATGTCGGGCGTGAAGTGGTATTCGACGCCGCCGATGGTCTCGTTCGAGCAGATGTGCACGTACGCGGCGCCCGGGTCGAGCTGCCAGGTCTCGCGCTTCGGGATGCGGTCAAAGTGGCTCGCCTCCGAGCTCGCCGCGACATTGACCTTGGCGTACTTCGCCGCCTCCTTGATCGACTTCTTCGACCACTCGCCGGTGTTGATGTAGTCGGCGCTCGTCTTGCCGCGCAGCATGTTCATCGGCACGATCGCGTTCTCGGCCATCGCGCCGCCCTGCATGAACAGCACCTTGTAGTTCGACGGCACGCCCAGCAGCTCGCGCAGCAGCGCCTCGGCCTCGGCGTGGATCGCGATGAACTCCTTGCCGCGGTGGCTCATCTCCATCACCGACATGCCGCTGCCGTGCCAATCGAGCATTTCGTCGGCCGCCTGGCGCAGCACGGCTTCGGGCAGCGCGGCCGGTCCGGCGCTGAAATTGAATACACGGGTCATGGTCTGAGAATCTCCGAGGGTGGCGCGCGGCCGGATGAAACGAGCGCGCAAGCTTAGCCGAAGCGCGCCGGCGCCGGCCCCTGTTAGATTGCCCGCATGACCGAGACGACCTTCTACTGGCACGACTACGAAACCTTCGGCCGCGTCCCGCGCCGCGACCGGCCGGCGCAGTTCGCCGGCGTGCGCACCGATGCCGAGCTGAACGAGGTCGATGCGCCGCTGATGCAGTTCTGCCAGCCGGCGCCCGACTACCTGCCCGAGCCCGAATCGTGCCTGCTGACCGGCATCCTGCCGCAGACCTGCCTCGCGCGCGGCGTGCCCGAGCACGCGTTCGCCGACGCGATCGAGGCGCAGCTGGCGCGGCCGGGCACGATCGGCGTCGGCTACAACTCGATCCGCTTCGACGACGAGGTCACGCGCCACCTGTTCTGGCGCAACCTGATCGACCCGTATGCGCGCGAATGGCAGAACGAGTGCGGCCGCTGGGACTTGCTCGACGTCGTGCGCGTGACCTGGGCGCTGCGGCCCGAGGGCATCCACTGGCCGACCCACGCGGACGGCCGGCCGTCGTTCAAGCTCGAAGACTTGACGCGCGCCAACGGCCTGGCGCACGACGCGGCGCACGACGCGCTGTCGGACGTGCGCGCGACGATCGCGCTGGCGCGCCTGATCCGCAACCGGCAGCCGCGGTTGTGGGAGTTCTGCCTGCGCCTGCGCCGCAAGGACGCGGTGCTGCTCGAGATGGCCCGAGCGCAGGAGCAGGGCCGCCCGTTCCTGCATGTGTCGGGCATGTACGGCATCGAGCGGGGCTGCCTCGCGCTGGTGTGGCCGCTCGCGCCGCACCCGACCAACAAGAACGAGATCATCGTCTGGGACCTGCGCGAAGACCCGAGCGAGCTGCTGTCACTCGATGTCCCGACCTTGCGCCTGCGCATGTTCGGCAAGTCCGACGAACTGCCCGAAGGCGTCGCGCGGCTGCCGATCAAGACGATCCACATCAACAAGTCGCCGATCGTCATCGGCAATCTCAAGACGCTGAGTGCCGACGCGGCGCTGCGATGGGGCATCGACATCGAGCAGGGGCTGCGCCATGCGGCCGCCGCCGGCGAGCACGGCGGCAAGCTCGCCGGCATGTGGCCGGCGGTGTTCGAGCGGCCGGCGCCCCTCACCGCGGCCGATGTCGACGAAGACCTGTACGGCGGCTTCGTCGGCAACGACGACCGGCGCACGCTGCAGCGGCTGCAGGCACTGTCGCCCGAACAGCTGGCCAGCAAGCGGCCATCGTTCAGCGATGCGCGTCTCGCCGAACTCGTGTTCCGCTATCGCGCGCGCAACTTTCCGCAGACCTTGAGCGCGCCCGAGACGGCGCAATGGCAGGAGCACATCGCGCACCGCCTGCACGACGGTGCCGGCGGCAGCCAGACGCTGGCCGCCTTCTTCGAGCAGATCGACACACTCGAGGAAGCCGCCGACGAGCGCGGCCGGGAGATCCTGGGTGCGCTCGTCGACTACGCGACGCAGATTGCGCCGGAGCGGGGCTGAAGAGGCTGAGCGTTGCTACTTCGCCGTGTAGACGAGGTGAATCGTGCTGGTGAAGCTGAACTGGATGTCGATCGATGCCAGTGTCAGGCTGCCGTCTTCGGCCATGTGATAGCGCGACTGCTGCGTCGACAGCAGGTGGTCGCCGGTGTCGTAGGTCTTCGTCGTGATGTTCGCGATCGCCGTCGTTGTGGCGTTGTCGTTCTCGATCGTGTAGCTCAGCACGCGCTTGCCGGTGACGACCGCCTTGGTGCTGTCTTCGTAGGTGATCAAGGTCGCGACATCGCCCGTGTCGCCGACCTTGACACTGGTCGGGAACGCCGACGGCGGCGCTTGGAACTTGGCGTATTCACCGCCATTGATCGACTGCCCGATCGTCACGTAGCCGGTGTTGTAGTAGGTCGTGCCGGTGACGGTGTTGGTCTGCGGCGTGCATGAATTCGCCGCGAAATTCACGGTCGAGGTTTGCGCCGCCGAATAGCCGGTGACGCCCTCGAAAGTGGCGGGCACCGCGGCGGCCGTCGAGATCGTTGCCGTTCCGGTGCAACTGCCCGTGATGTCGAAGTTGTTCGTCGAGCCGCTGGCGATGCGGGCCGCATAGCCGTTGGCCAGCGCGAACGACAGCGTCGGCGATGTGATGGGTGCGTTATCGCCCCCGCCGCCCCCACCACCGCCGCCGCAAGCGACCAGCGAGAGCATCACCACGCCGCCGCTCAAGAGCAGCTTCACCTTGTGCATTGTCATTTCATTCTCCTCGTCTCCGCCATTCGCCTGCGGTATGCGTCGTGTCGACGTCGTGCACTGCGTTCGGCGGCCCCTCTGCGATAGGACATCGCGAGACAACAAAAAACCGGCCGCAGACTGCTCCGCGGCCGGTCGTGTTCCGCGTCGCGCGGATCAGTCGGCGCGGCGGCGGCGCCCGATGAAGCCGACGGCGGCCAGACCGGCCAGCATCAGCATGTAGGTCTCGGGCTCGGGAATCGCCGGTGCGAAGTTGAAGTTCAACGGACCGCCCCCTTGCTCGACCCGGAAGCCACCATCGAAGGCCACGACCTGGTTGGGGGTGTGACCGAAGATGGCGCTGGCCTGATCGTAGAACGGCGACGGGCTGACGAAGAAACCGTCCAGCACGGTGTTGAACGTCACGGCCATGTTGGCGCCGGCAGAGAACCCGCCGGTCGTGCCTGGTGCCGGCAACGTGAAGCCGTAGCCCGAAATCAGGTCACCGGTTGCGAGCGTGACCTCGCCGCTGGCCGTCTCGGTCGGCGTATTGTCGGCAGCGAATCCGAACGTCGCGGCGGGGCCGTTGTAACCGTACAGCGTGTAGGTCAGGTCGGTGAAGGTCGCGATCGTCGGCGTCGTCGTCGGGTCGCCGGCGGTCGTGGTGCCCGAGGCCGTGTAAGAGACATACAGGCCGTAAGTGCTGTTCAGGCCGTCAGCCGTGACCAACGTTCCGCCGAGCTGGAAGTTGGTGATCGGCAGGAAGCCCGTCTCGGTGAAGCCGCCCGAGCCATCGAACGTGACCGTCGAGTAGTCGGAGATCAGCACGTTGTCGGCCGTGAACGAAGTGCCGGCCAGGCCCGCGGCCGCGGGATCGAAGGTGAACGTATTGGCCGCGTAGGCGCCAGCGCACGCCGCCATCGCTGCCAAAGCAACCGCCGCGCGCCGAAGGGGTGCCGTCGGGGAATAGCTCATTGAGATTCTCCTCTGATTAAGCGCGACATTGCGCGTGAGGAAATCGTATGGACATTGGCCGCGGAACACCACCACCTACCCCGTGAACGGGGGGTCAAGTTTCAAGCGTTCCGACCCCTAAGATGACAGGTTGTAAACAAGAGTTACAACCAGATGCAGAACGTCGAAGTTCAGTAACGGCCAGCCCGATCGCGTACGCCGGGCGCGCGTTTCGGACTGGCCCGATGATCAACTGGCGACGCCGGCGGCTGCGTCGGCGAACTCACCGATCCGGTCGAAGTTCAGGTACTGATAGACCGTGCTGCTGGCCGCGGTCAGTACGCCCATGTCGGCCATGTACTCGTCGCGTGTCGGGATGCGGCCCAGCTTCGAGCAGATCGCCGCCAGCTCGGCCGATCCGAGGTAGACGTTGGAGTTCTTGCCGAGCCGGTTCGGGAAGTTGCGCGTGCTGGTGCTGAACACCGTGGCGCCTTCTTTCACCTGCGCCTGGTTGCCCATGCACAGGCTGCAGCCCGGCATCTCCATGCGGGCACCGGCACTGCCAAGCACGCCATAGTGTCCTTCTTCGCTGAGCTGTTTCGCATCCATCTTGGTCGGCGGTGCGACCCACAGCTTGACGGGGATGTCGCGCTTGTTCTCGAGCAGCTTCGAGGCGGCGCGGAAGTGTCCGATGTTGGTCATGCACGAACCGATGAAGACTTCGTCGATCTTCGCGCCGGCGACTTCACGGAGCGTCTTCACGTCGTCGGGGTCGTTCGGGCAGGCGACGATCGGCTCGTGCACATCGGCCAGGTCGATTTCGATGACCGCGGCGTACTCGGCGTCGGCATCGCCCTTCATCAACTGCGGATTCGCCAGCCACGCCTCCTGCGCGGCGATGCGGCGCTGCAGGCTGCGCGGATCGGCGTAGCCGTTCGCGATCATCCACTTCATCATCGTGATGTTGCTGGTGATGTATTCCTTGATCGGCTCCGGGTTCAGGTGCACGGTGCAGCCGGCGGCGCTGCGCTCGGCCGACGCGTCGCTGAGTTCGAACGCCTGTTCGACCTTCAGATCGGGCAGCCCTTCGATCTCGAGGATGCGGCCGCTGAAGATGTTCTTCTTGCCCTTCTTCTCGACCGTCAGCAGGCCTTGCTTGATCGCATACAGCGGGATCGCGTTGACGAGATCGCGCAAGGTCACGCCGGGCTGCAGCGTGCCCTTGAAGCGCACCAGCACGCTCTCGGGCATGTCCAGTGGCATCACGCCGGTGGCGGCGGCGAACGCGACCAGCCCCGAGCCGGCCGGGAAGCTGATGCCGATCGGAAAGCGCGTGTGCGAATCGCCGCCGGTGCCGACCGTGTCGGGCAGCAGCAGCCGGTTCAGCCAGCTGTGGATCACGCCGTCGCCCGGGCGCAGCGAGATGCCGCCGCGGTTGCTGATGAACTCGGGCAGCTCGTGGTGCATCTTCACGTCGACCGGCTTCGGATAGGCCGCGGTGTGGCAGAACGACTGCATCACGAGGTCGGCGCTGAAGCCCAGGCAGGCGAGGTCCTTGAGCTCGTCGCGGGTCATCGGGCCGGTCGTGTCCTGCGAGCCGACGCTGGTCATGCGCGGTTCGCAGTAGGTGCCCGGGCGCACGCCGGTCTGTTGTCCGTTCACGGCCGGCAGCCCGCAGGCCTTGCCGACCATCTTCTGCGCCAACGAGTAGCCCTTGCCGCTGTCGGCCGGGCTGACCGGCAGGCGGAACAGCGTCGACGGCGCCAGGCCCAGCGCCTCGCGCGCCTTCGCGGTCAGGCCGCGGCCGATGATCAGCGGGATGCGGCCGCCGGCACGCACCTCGTCGAACAGCACGTCGCTCTTGACGCTGAACTCGGCGATGACCTGGCCATCCTTCAGCGCCTTGCCTTCATAGGGGCGCAGCTCGACCACGTCGCCCATGTTCATCTGGCTCACGTCGAGCTCGATCGGCAACGCGCCCGAGTCTTCCATCGTGTTGTAGAAGATCGGCGCGATCTTGCCGCCCAGGCAGACGCCGCCGAAGCGCTTGTTCGGCACGAACGGGATGTCTTCCCCGGTGAACCACAGCACCGAGTTGGTCGCCGACTTGCGGCTCGAGCCGGTGCCGACGACGTCGCCGACGTAGGCCACGAGGTTGCCGCGCGCGCGCAGCTCCTCGATGAACTTGACCGGGCCGCGCTTGCCGTCTTCTTCGGGGGTGATGCCGGCCCGCGGGTTCTTGTGCATCGCGAGCGCGTGCATCGGGATGTCGGGGCGGCTCCAGGCATCGGGCGCGGGCGAGAGGTCGTCTGTGTTGATCTCGCCGGTGACCTTGAAGATGCTGACGGTGATCGACGCCGGCACCGCCGGGCGCGAGGTGAACCACTCGGCGTCGGCCCAGCTCTGCAGCACCGCCTTGGCGTTCGCGTTGCCCTTGGCGGCCTTCTCCTGCACGTCATGGAACTGGTCGAACATCAGCAGCGTCTTCTTCAGCGCCTGCGCTGCGGTGGTGCCGACCACGGCATCGTCGAGCAGGTGGATCAGCGGGCTGATGTTGTAGCCGCCGAGCATCGTGCCGAGCAGCTCGGTCGCACCCACGCGGTCGATCAACGTACAGGCCTCGCTGCCGTGCGCGAGCGCGGCCAGGTACGAGGCCTTGACCTTGGCCGCGTCGTCGACACCCGCCGGGACCCGGTGGGTGATGAGTTCGACGAGCGCGGCTTCCTCGCCCTTCGGCGGGTTCTTCAGCAGCTCGATCAGCTCGGCGGTCTGCTGCGCCGACAGCGGCAGCGGCGGGATGCCGAGCGCGGCGCGCTCCGCAACGTGTTGACGGTAGGCTTGCAGCATGAAGGTGGCTCCTGAGGTGGTCGGTGAGGGCGGGCTGGAAGGTCAGGATGCGGGAGCTCAGGAAGCTTTCGGCACGATGACTTTCAGGCCTTTGAAGTAATCGCGGAAGAAGCCCGCGTCACGGGTGATCAGTGCGCTGCATTGAAGCAAGGCATGTGCCCCGACGATGAAGTCAGGCACGGTGCGCTGCACGGCCGGCGTGGCGCCGGTGCTGCGTACCCGCTGCTTGTAGCGGCGCTGCATCTCGCCGGCGCGGATTGCGGCACGGCGCTCGACGGGCAGGTAGCTCATGCCCATCTCCTCGACGACGTCCATGATCTCGGCGCCATGGCCGAGCCCGGCCGTGATCTCGCTGACGACGATGTCGCACAGCACCACCGGCCCGTGCGACAGCGCGTCGCGCACACAGGTTTCGGCCGCGTCGGCCATGGCGTCTTCGCCGAGCAGGTCGATCAGCACGGAGGTGTCGATCGCGATCATCAGACGTCGATGGGATCGCCGGGGGCGCGGCCGCGCAGCTCGCGCATCACGTCGTCGGTGGTCACGCCCTCGGGCAGCTTGAAGCGGCCGCGGGCGCGCGATATCGCGTCGTCGACGTTCTTGCGCAGGATGATGCGCCCGCCGTCGAGCTCGACCTTCAGCAGCGTGCCCTTGGTCAGCCCCAGCGCATCACGCACCGCCTTCGGCAGGGTGATCTGGCCGCGTTCTGCAACGGTCGCTTCCATCGGCTGCTCCTCGGATGAGTATGCATGAATTATACATACTTACCCGGGCATACTGAAACGCGGGCCGATGCCCCGCGGGCCGATGGTCCGCGCTATTTGACCTGTGCGGGCGTGCTCGATGTCGCGGCGGCAGACGTCGCGGCATCAGGCGATGCCGACGCGGCCGGCGCCGGCGCCGGTGCGGCCGCCGATGCCGCCGCCGCGGCAGCGGCCGCAAGCTTCGCGAGCCGCGCCTCCTCGATCAATTCGCGCTGCTTCGGGCTGATGCAGTCGTCGACGAGGCGCTGCCCCGTCTTGACGTTCAGCAGCATCGACTTGCTCGAGATCTGCACCATCAAGGTTTCGCCGCGCACGTCTTCGAGGCGGATCGCGCCGGTCGACGACAGCACCGGCTTCATCACGTAATCGGCCTTGCCGTGCTTCACGTCGACGTAGGACGGGTACTTCGGGCTCGCGGCAATGTTGATTGCCTGGTTGAACTCGCAGGCGTAGATGCCGTAGTACACACGGCCCGCCGCCTCGATCTGCTCGGCGTTGGCGGCCTCGGGCGGCGCCGGCTCGGCCGGCTTGGTTGGCGCCGACTTCTTCTTGGCGGGCTTGGTCGCGGCCGCCTTGGCGGGTGCCGTCTGGGCGATCGCTGCGGGCAGGGCGCCGAACAGCGCGAAAGCGGCCGCAGTGGCCAGTGTCGTCAGGCGGGCCGATGGGGTCATGGTCATGGTGCGCGGTGCCGGTTGAACCGGTGGTGAAAGGCAGGCCGCGATTGTGAGGGTCGCGGCCCGCGCTGCCTTTGTCGTTTGCAACAAAACGCGGCGCCTGCGCCGTGCGTCACGCCCCAGAGCGCTTCAAGCTGCGCCGGGGTGCGGCGACGACCCGAAGAATCGCTCGCGCACCGCGGCCGGCAGCGGCTGGCCGGTGCGCTGCGCGCGATCGAGCAGCTGCCAGAAGTAGCGGTAGCTCGCGCGATCATGCAGCGCGTCGCGACCGCCGTGCCGATGACGGATCGGCGCCCAGTGCGCATCCTGCGCCGCGATCAGGATCTCGACCGCCTGCTCGAGCTCGGCCGCGCTCGGTGCGAACGCCGCGACGATGGTCACGATCTGGTTCGGGTGAATGCTCCACATGCGCGTGTAGCCGAACTCGCGCGACGCGCGCGTCGCTGCCGCGGCGAGCGCGCGCGCGTCGTTGAACTCGGTCACGACACAGTGCGACGGAATCTTCGCGAACGCGTGGCAGGCCGCGGCGATCTCGAGCTTGGCGCGCAGCACGAGTGGATGCGTGAACTGGCCTTCCGCGCCCATCGCCGTGGCCGGAATCGCCCCGCGGTGCGCCGAGACGAAATCCATCAGGCCGAACGACAGCGAGGCGATGCGCGGGTGCGCCGCGATCGCCGCCACATCGCGCAGCGCGCCATGCGTTTCGATCAGGGCGTGCACCGGAATCGCGCGGCCCAGGCCTTGCACCCGAGACCGGTGGTCGATCTCGGCGCAGGCGCGCTGGACATCGTCGATGCCGCGGGGCTTCGGCACCATCAGGTAGGCCAGCCGCTCGCCGGCCCCTTTGATCAGCGTCGCGACATCGTCGGCGAAGCTCGGGTGATCGACCGGGTGCACGCGGGCGCCGACGCGATCGAAGCGATTCGCCGCCGATGCCGCGATCTCGGCCGCCATGTGGGCATGCGCGGCCTCGCCGCCGATCGGCGCGCCATCTTCGCAGTCGAGGGTCACGTCGAACACAGGCCCGAGCTCGGCCTGCAGCTCGAGGCTCTTGCGCATGCGCGCTTCGACGCCGCAGTAGTGATCGCACACCGGCATGGCCGGCGCGAGTTCGCCGGCCTCGAACAAGGCGTCGCGCGGATGGGGGGCGGTGTCGGTGATCAAGATTCAGGTGGGGCGACGTTGCGCGACGATGAACAGGCGCGGAAAGGCGAGCAGCAGTCGGCCGTCGGCGCGCGGGTGGTAGGCCAGCGCGAGGCGCCGCTCGTACTCGATCAGGAAAGCATGCCGGTAGGGCGCGGTGAGCGGCTCGACGAAGGGCCGCAGCCCGGTGCCGCGTACCCATTCGACGATCGCGGCCGGCGACGCCATCGGATGCTGGTACACCGTGCGCCACACATCGACCTGCACCGCACCGGGCGCGAGCAGGTCGTAGTAGGCCGACAGCGACAGGATCTTCGTGCGCACCGCTGCGCCGTTGCCGATCATCGGCGCCCAGGGGTCCATGCAGGCG
>Ga0207648_10003669_pt1 | contig 16068 bp, 12 predicted proteins | sample KBSMisM32_FD_184310 | JGI IMG/M metagenome (GOLD analysis project Ga0207648, IMG submission 184310) | Miscanthus rhizosphere microbial communities from Kellogg Biological Station, Michigan, USA - KBS Miscanthus M3-2 (SPAdes) (version 2) | ecosystem: Host-associated > Plants > Roots >...
ACCGACGGCGCGCTGCTTCCGTCCAAGCTCACGATGACGATCCGCAAGGGCGACGTGTTCCGCCACGTGCTCGCGGGCGGCGGCGGCTGGGGCGATCCGCTCAAGCGCGATCCGCAGGCGGTGCTGCGCGACGTGCGCAACGAATATATTTCAGCGGCGCGCGCGCGAACGGATTACGGCGTGATCGTCGACACGGCCGCATGGCGCGTCGATGACGCCGCGACGAAGAAGCTGCGCGCCGAGATCAGCGCGGCGCGCGGCTGGCGCGAAGTCCCGAAGGTGCAATGGCGCGAGCCGGCGGCACTGCGCCAGGCCGCCGAGTAGCGCACATGGTCACACTCCGCGTCGGTGTCGACATCGGCGGCACCTTCACCGACATCGTCGTTCTGGGTTCCGACGGCTCGATCCATACCAAGAAGGTGTCGTCGAGCGTCGATGACTACGCGCGCGCCATCGTCGAAGGCCTCGCCGAGCTGTTTGCCGAGACCGGATTGTCGGGCGCCGCGATCGACGAGATCCGCCATGGTACGACCGTGGCATCGAATGCGATCCTCGAGCGCAAGGGCGCGCGCGTCGGCCTCATCACCACCAAGGGCTTCCGCGACGTGCTGGAGATCCGCACCTTGCGGATGCCGCGGCTCTACGACCTGACCTGGACCAAGCCCGTACCGCTGGTCGAGCGCTATCTGCGCAAGGTGGTGGATGAGCGTATCGACTACCGGGGCAACGTCGAACGGGCGCTCGATCCCGCGGATGCCGCACGCGTTGTCGACGCGCTGCTCGCGGAGGGCGTCGAGGCGATCGCGGTCTGCCTGATCAACTCGTTCACCAATCCGGCACATGAGCTGATGGTGAAGGAGGTCGTTCAGCGCAAGGCACCGCACATTCCCTTGAGCGTATCCTTCGAGGTGCTGCCCGAGATCAAGGAATACGAGCGCACCTCGACGACGACGATCAACGCCTATGTGATGCCGATCGTCGCAACCTATCTGCGCGCGCTCCGCGTCGGGCTCGACGCGGCCGGAATCCCGGCGCGCCTGCTGCTGATGCAGTCGAATGGCGGGCTGACCACCGACAAGGCCGCCGCGGCCCGACCGATGAATATCGTCGAGTCGGGTCCCGCGGGCGGCGTGGTCGGCGCACAGGCGGTCGCACGCTCGAAGCAGCTTGCGAAAATCATCACCTTCGACATGGGCGGCACCACCGCGAAGGCCTCGATGGTGGAGAACGGCGAGGTGGCGCGCGCGCAGGAATATGCGGTCGGCGCCGGCATCATGATCGGTTCGCGGCTGCTGACCGGTGCGGGCTATACGCTGAAAGTGCCGGCGATCGATCTCGCCGAAGTCGGCGCCGGCGGCGGCTCGCACGTCTGGATCGACGCGGGCGGCGCTCTGCAGATCGGACCGGAGAGCGCGGGCGCCTCGCCCGGTCCGGTCTGTTACGACCAGGGCGGCACTGTTCCGACCGTCACCGACGCCAACGTGCTGCTCGGCTACATCAATCCGCAGCATCTCGTCGGCGGGGCGCTCAAGCTCAACGCCGCGAAGGCGCGCGCCGTGTTCGCCGAGACTATCGCGGCGCCGCTGAAGATGACGGTCGAGGATGCGGCCTATGGCGCATATCGGATCGCGGCGTCGAACATGATCCGCGCGATCCGAGCGGTATCGAGCGAGCGCGGGCGCGATCCGCGCGAGTTCGCGCTGTTCGCATTCGGCGGCAACGGGCCGCTGTTCGCTGCCGGCATGGCGGCGCAGCTCGACATCAAGCGGATCGTCGTTCCGCCCTGCGCCGGACTGTTCTCGTCCTTCGGGCTGCTCTACGCGGATGTCGAGTATCATTTTTCGCGCACGTTCCGTCGAATCCTGCGCCAGGCCGATCCGGCGGAGATCGGCGAAGCCTGGGACGCGCTCGCGCAACAGGCGGCCGCTCAACTCGCGACCGACGGATTCACCGGCGCGTCCGCACAGATCAAACGCTCAGCCGCGCTGCACTACAAGGGACAGACCTACGAACTGGTCGTACCGGTGATCGACGGCCCGATCGACGCCGAGATGATGGCTTATCTCGAGGAGGCATTCGGCGCGGAGCATGAGCGCACCTATGGCCATCGAGCCGGGCGCGACGAGCCGGTGGAGCTGGTATCCATGCAGGTGATCGGCGCCGGGCTGCGCGCGGGCAGCGGCGTGCCGGAGCGTGTCGTCGTGAGCCGCCCCGAACCCGTTCCGCCGCCGCCGCGTGCGGTCTATTTCGGCAAGGAGCGCGGCTGGATCGAGACGCCGGTGATGCGCCGTTCCGACCTGAAGGCGGCAAGCGTCGGGCCGCTGATCGTCGAAGAATACGATTCGACCTGCGTCATTCCGCCGGATGCGCGCACCGAACTCGACGCCGGCGGAAACATCGTGATCACGCTTTAGGCCGCGCGCATTCTCCGCGCGCTAGCCTGGCGCGTGCAAGCTGGACTGAAGCCGGCATCGGTGCACAATCCGTCGTCCAGGTGCAGCGGCGAGACATTCATCATGACAGGCCCATTGACTGGACTGAAGGTCGTCGACCTCACGCACGTGATGGCCGGGCCGACCTGCACGCTCATGCTTGCCGACATGGGAGCGGACGTCATCAAGATCGAGAAGACGCCGGACGGCGACGACACCCGCAAGTCGGTCCCGCCCAAGGTCGGCGAGGAGTCGGCTTCGTTCCTGATGATGAACCGCAACAAGCGCGGGATCGTCCTCGACCTGAAGACGCCGGGGGGCACAAAAGTGCTGCGGCGCCTCATCGCGCGCGCCGACGTGCTGGTCGAGAACTTCGCACCCGGCGCGATGGAGCGTCTCGGCTTCGGCTACGACGATCTGCGCAAGGATCACCCCGGCCTGATCTACTGCTCGCTGTCCGGGTTCGGGCGCACCGGACCTTACCGGCATCGGCGCGGATTCGATCTCGTCGCGCAGGCGATGAGCGGCATCATGAGCTTCACCGGCGAGAGACCGGACGGACCGCCGGTCAAGTGCGGCCCGCCATTGTCCGACATCACCGCCGGCATCCTCGCCGCCATGGGCATTCTCGCCGCCTACACGCATCGTCTGAAGACCGGGGAAGGCCAATGGGTCGAGACGTCGTTGTTCGAAGCCGCCCTGGTGCAGACCTACTGGCAATCCGCGATCGCGCTTGCGACCGGTGTCGCGCCGCGCGCGATGGGCTCGGCGCACCCGCTCAACGCGCCCTATCAGGCGTTCGAGGCGTCCGACGGATGGATCGTGGTCGGCGGCGCGAACCAGCGCAACTGGATGCGCACGCTTGAGGCGCTCGGCGCGACCGAGCTCGCGGCCGATCCGCGTTTCGTTTCGGGCGGCGACCGCATGGCGCATCTGAAGGAGCTCGAGGCCGAGCTGGCCCAGCGCTTCCGCACCAAGCCGGCCGCGCATTGGCTCGCGGCGCTGGACGAGAAGGGCGTGCCGTGCGGACCGGTGCAGGACATGCTGCAGGCGCTGGACGATCCGCAAACCAAAGCGCGCGAGATGGTGGTCGACGTCGATCATTCGACCCTCGGCCCGGTCCGCACCATCGGACTGCCGGTGAAATTCTCCGGCACGCCGGGCAAGGTCGCGCGCGGCGCGCCGCTTTATGGCGAACATACCCGCGCGGTGTTGACCGAATACGGATTCGACGACGACGAGATCGCCGCACTCGAGCGCGAGCGGGCCATCGTCACAGCGAACCGGTCTCAAGAGCCGCCCGGGATGTAGTTCCTCCAATTGTCCGGCAGCGGCGGCATGTCGGCGAACGACTTGCGGCTGTCGGCGGCGCGGCCGATCAGGTCCGCTGCCGTAACGTTCTTGTCGGCGAGATAGCGCTCGAATTCGGCGAGCGCGTCGGACAGCACGCCGTAACCGCGCAGCATCACGGCGGACGCAATCTCGACCGCGCTTGCGCCGGCCAGCATCATGCGCGCCACGTCGAGGCCACTCTGGGCGCCGTTGATGCCGATCAGCGGCTTGTCGTGCCCGAGCCGTGCGCGCGACACCGCGAGCCAGTAACAGGTGAGCGGCAGGTTCCAGTAGCCGCCGATGCCGAGCGCCGTGCCGAGCATCGGCTTGAAGGTCTCGACGTCGGGGATCAGGCCGAGCAGCCTTCCTGCCATGATCACCGAGTCCGCGCCGGCGCGAAACGCCGCATCGGCGAGCTCCGGCACGCGCTCGCTTTGTCCGGTGGTCTTGACCCAGATCGGAATAGACACCGCCTTGCGCACGGTTGAGACGATCTCCTCGACCCGCACGGGATTGAGCTCGGTCGTCACCGTTCCTTTTTTGGCTTCGCGCGCATAAGGCGTGCCGATGTTGAGCTCGAGCACGCGCAAACCGGCCTGCTCGATCTGCCGCGCCATGTTGAGCGCATGCTCCATGTCGGCGAAGATGATGCTTGCAACGGCCACCGTGTCGTGTGCGCGCGCCTCGCGGTCCATGCGAATCGCGTAGTCGAGCCACTGTTCGAACGACGCGGGTCCGAGCCCGGTGCGGTTCGCGATCGTGGTCGCAAGCGGCGCATCGGGGCCCCATTTGACCGGCCGCCATTGCTCATCGAGCGCCGCATATTCGGCCGACTGCAGCTGATCCTTGGCGGATTGGGTCTCGTTGACGGATTTCAGAACGACCGCGCCGACGCCGGTCTTGAGCGCACGCCGCACGCCCTCCTCGTCGATGAAATGATCGGCCGGCCCGGCGATGATCGGGTTGCGCAGCACGGTGCGGCCCACTGTGGTGACGAGTGCGTCCATGCGTCCTCCGCTTTCAACCGGTGCGTTGTTGAAAGTCATTGCGGCGCGATGCTACGCACTGTCAACACATTCGGAGGACGTTATGCGCGCACGCACGGCAGCTCTTCTGGCATTCGGATTTTGCGCATGGCTCCTCGCGCCGCTCAACGCTGAGGCGCAGACTTGGCCATCGCGGCCGGTCACAGTGGTCGTCCCGTTCGCGGCCGGCGTCACCGGTGACATCGTGGCGCGCGGTCTCGTCGAGCACCTCGCCGGCGTGCTCGGCCAGCCGTTCATCGTCGACAACCGTGCCGGCGCGGGCGGCAATATCGGCGGCGCTGCGGTCGCCAAGGCCGCGCCCGACGGCTACACGCTGCTGCTCGCGACCACCGGCCCCGCGGCGAACAACAAGTTCATGTACAAGAATATGCCGTACGATCCGCAGCGCGACTTCGCGCAGATCGTGCTGATGGGCAAATCTCCCGTCATCATCACGGCGAAGAACAGTCTCCCGGCGACGACGCTGAAGGAACTGGTCGAGTACGCCAAGGCGAACCCGGGCAAGATCACCGCGGGATATCCGGGCAACGGCACGTTCGGCCACGTCACCGGCGAACTGCTGCAGCAAAGCGCCGGGATGACGTTCGTGCCGGCGCAGTATCGCGGCAGCCCGGCGATCATCACCGACCTGCTCGGCGGGCACATCGACATCGGCATGGACTCGATGGCGCCTTATGTGGCGCTGATTCAGGAGAAGAAGCTGCGCGGGCTCGCGATCGCCGGCCTGCAGCGCTGGCCGCTGCTGCCGGAGGTGCCGACGGTCGCGGAGTCCGGCTTTCCCGGCTTCGAGGCGGCGGTGTGGTACGCGTTCCTCGCGCCCACCGGCACGCCGCCGGCGATCCTGGCGAAGCTCAACGCGGCGTCGAACGCCTATCTCAAGACCAAAGCCGCGACCGAGCTGTTCGAGAAGCTCGGCATCCAGGCTGCCGGCGGCACGCCGGAAGAGCTGAAGGCCTTCGTCGATGCCGAGATGGCGAAGTGGGGTCCGATCATCAAAGGCGCGAAGATCGAGTTTTGAAGCTCGCTCCGCTCATACCCGCGTAAGCGGGTATCCAGGGTCAAGGACTGGGTCCCCGCTTTCGCGGGGACGAGCGGAAGTCACAGGTGTTATAACTTCGGCACATCCACCCAGCGCCGCTCGCGGTCGCTCTGATAGCACAGCTCGGTGAGCTGCACGTCCTTCGCGCCTTCCAGCATCGGCGAGCGCAGCGGCGCGCCTTCCGCGACGTGTCGCAGATACTGCTCCCAGCCCCAGCGATAGCTGTTCTTGAACGGCTCGATGTCGGGCACTTCCTGCCATTGTTCGTCGAAGTTCATCGCCTGCGGCGCGTTCGCGTCCCATGACGGCTTCGGCGTCGCGGCGAGCGACTGCACGAAGCATTTGTGTCCACCCGCGACCGCCGAGCCGAGCGTGCCGTCGATCTGGATCTGGATCATGTCGTCGCGCTTCACCCGCGTCGCCCATGAGGTCGTCACCTGCGCCATCGCGCCGCTCTCGAACTCAAACGTGGCGAACACTTCATCCTCGACGTCCACGTCGTACGGCGCTCCCGCCTCGTCGATGCGCCGCGGGATCTGCGTCACCTTGCGGCATGACACCGCCTTGATCGGTCCGATCAGGCCGGTGAGCAGATAGCGCCAATGCGGATACATATCGAGCACGAGCCCGCCGCCGTCCTTCTTGCGGTAGTTCCAGCTCGAGCGCTGCGCCGGATGCAGCTCGCCGTCGAACACCCACCAGCCGCTTTCCAGCCGCGCCGAGAGGATGCGGCCGAAAAAACCGGAGTCGCGCACTGTCCGCAGCTTGTGGAAGCCGGGCAGGTACACCTTGTCCTGCACGGCCGCGGCCTTCACGCCCGCCTTCTCCGCGGCGCGCACGATCTGCATCGCCTCTTGCGACGAGTTGGCGATCGGCTTCTCCAGGTAGATATGCTTGCCGGCCGCGATCGCGCGCAGCGCGCGCTCCAGCCGTCCGCCGGTCGCCGCGACATCGAAGTAGATGTCGATCGTCTTGTCGGCGAGCGTCGCGGCGGTGTCGGCCGACCAGGCGAGCCCGCCATGCGCGGCCGCAAGCGCTGCGAGCTTTTCTGCATTGCGCCCGAGCAGCACCGGCTCCGGCACGAGCCGGTCCCCGTTCTTCAGCGCCAATCCGCCTTCGTTGCGGATCGCCAGCATGGAGCGGATCAGATGCTGGTGGGTGCCGAGGCGTCCGGTGACGCCGTCCATCGCGATGCGGAGCGTTCTGGTGGCCATGTATAAAGTGACTTTCGTTCAGGTGGGACGATGCAGTTCGGCGCGGTGGCGCGTGACGGTGCGCCGGCCGCGCTTGAAGGCGGCGAGCGGCTGGCGGATCTCGGCGATCGCCTGCTTCGGGCTTTGCGCGTCGATCACCACGACGTCGGCCGGATTGCCGGGCGCGATGCCGTAGTCCTTCAGGTTCATCAGTTGCGCCGAGCGCGTGGTGAGCATCGCGAAGCATTCGGCGATGCGCTCGTCGTGACTCACCTGCAGCACGTTGGCATGCAGGTTCGCCATGCGGATGAGCGAGCAGTCGCCGAACGGCGTGAACGGATTGAGGATGTTGTTGGTCGAGATCGAGCAGTTGCAGCCGTGCTCGACGAACAGGTTCGCGTCGACCAGGCCGCGGCGCACATTGTGATGCTGGTCACGCCCCATCAGGAACAGGTCGGTGGCGGGAAGGATCGTGACCGCGACGCCCGCGTCCGCAAGCCTGCGCGCGATCGCTTTTTGCCCGGCGGGATCGAGCGTGGAGAGCTTGGTCGCATGCCCGATCGCGACCCGGCCACCGAGCCGGTATTGCTCGGTCAGGTCGCAGACCAGATGCGCGTCGAGTTCGTCCGCGGTGTTGCCGAAGTCGAGATGCATGTCGACGTCGGCGCCGTATTCGCGCGCCAGTTCGAACACGCGCCTGATCTGCCCGGCATGATCGGTGTCGTAGCCCGGCGCCGCACCAATGACCTTGGCCCCGCGCTTCAACCCTTCGACCAGCAGTTCGTCGGTGCCGGGATTGTTGGTGAGGCCTTCCTGCGGAAACACGCAGAGCTCGATGTCGATCGCCCATCTGTATTCGTCGACCAGCGCCTGCACGCCCTCGAAACCGCGCATGCCGACGCCGGGGTCGACCTCGACATGCGTGCGCATGCGCGTCGCGCCATGCTTGATGCAGTTCTCCAGCGTCTCCCTGGCGCGGGCGTGAACGTCCTCGGCCGTGAAGGTCTTCTTGGCTTCCTTCACGCGCTTCACGGCGTTGGCCATGCGCTCGGTCTCGGGCGCGCAGCGGTCGATGATGCGCGACTTGTCGAGATGGATATGCGTCTCGATCAGCCCGCCGCAGCACAGGCAGCCCTCGGCGTCATAAGACGGCGCGTCGCAGACGAGATTCGGTTCGACCGCGGCGATGCGGCCGCTCTCGAACCCGATGTCGGTCAGCGCATCGTGGCGACCGGCGACACGCGCATTGCGGATGACGAAGTCGATCATGCGCTCACGCCGCGCTCGCGGGACGGAGCGCCGCGACGATCTCGTCGGAATCGATCACCCAGCCGAGCGCGGCTTCGATGAGCTTGAGCGCGGCGTCGTGATAATCCGGCCCGTTCATCGAGGCGCAGACGTCGCGCGTCACCACGACGCGATAGTCGCGGTTGAACGCCTCGAAGCATGAACAGAGCACGCAGTTGTTGGTGTTGACGCCGCAGATCACCAGGGTCTTGACCTCAAGATTGCGCAGCAGCAGCTCGAGGTCGGTGTTGTCGAACGGGCTGTAGCGATGCTTGAACACCGTGTGCTCGCCCGGCCGCGGCGCCAGAGGCGCGACGATCTCGGTCACCGCCGCGCCTTCGATCGCGAGCGTCTTGCGCGGCTTGTTCAGGCCCGGCACCACGGCGCCGTGCTGCGCCATCCAGAACGGGCTCTTGTTGTCCACCGTCTCGCCGCGCACGGGATCGTAGCGGTGGTGCGTGCGCACGAAGATCACCGGCCGGCCCGAGGCAGCCCACGCGTCGCGCAACCGCACCGCGCGCTCGATGATGCGGTCGGCGTCGGGCTTGGCCACCAGCAGGTGCCCGATCGAATGATCGAGATGCGAACGGTTCATGTCGACCAGCAGCAGCGCGCTGCGGTCGAGCCACGCCGGATCGAAGGCGCGCGCGCTCATGCCATCACCCGGTAAAGCTCGCGGTTGAGCTCGCTGACGATCTGATGGAAGCGGTCGGTCAGCCGCGTCTCGCGGTCGCGCGGACGGGCCAGATCGATCTCGAACACCTGATGGATGCGGCCGGGACGCGCGCTCATCAGCACCACGCGGTCGGACAGGAACACGGCCTCGGCGAGGCTGTGGGTCACGAACAGCACGGTCTTGCGATAGTGATGCCACAGCCGCATCAGCTCGAACGCCATGCGGTCGCGCGTGATCTCGTCGAGCGCCGCGAACGGCTCGTCCATCAGGAGCACGGCCGGATCGAGCGCCAGCGCGCGCGCGAGCGCGACGCGCTGCTGCATGCCGCCGGAAAGCTGATGCGGATACTTCGTCTCGAACCCGGCGAGCCCGACCACCTTGATCAGTTCGTCGATGCCGGTAGCCGCCTCGCGCGATCCGCCGCGGCGCGCCACCAGATCGCGCAGCAGCGCGATGTTGTCGGCCACCTTGAGCCACGGCATCAGGTTCGCCTGCTGGAACACCAGCCCGATGCGGCCGGCGTGGCGCAGGTTGCGCGGCGGCGTTCCGCCGACCGTGACGGTGCCGCGCGTCGGCGCCATCAGGTCGGCGACCACCTTCAACAGCGTGCTCTTGCCGCAACCCGACGGGCCGACCAGCGAGACGAACGCGCCGTCCGGGACATCGAGGTTGATTCCGGACAGCGCCTTGATCGGTTCCGCGCCGCCGACCCCGTAAGTCACGTCGACGCTGGCGACCGCAATCGCGGCGCCGCCGGGGGCAACAACGCGTACCTGTTCGGCAACGGCACTCACGTCAGTTCGTCACTTTCTTGACCTGCTCGGCGAGCGTCTTCGCCTCGTCGAGGCCCTCGACGATCGCGTTGGTGTACATCTCCTTGGGCGTGGGCTTCTTGGTCAGGTCGGTGGACTCCGCAGCCAGGACGTCGATCGAGGATTGCCACTTGGCGTCGTTCATCAGGCCGAAGCGCTGCGCATAATCAGGCGTGTTGTAGAGACCATAGATGATCTCGAGCTTTTTGGTCTCGAGCTTGAGGTCTCGGTCAGGCGACACCTTCACCACTTCGGCGACGGCTGCTTCCTTGTTGCTCGCCGTCCAGATCAGGCTCTTGATCGTCGCGCGCACGAAACGCTTCACCAGATCCGGGTTGGATTTGAGCAGCTGCTCGCTGGTGTAGATCACGGTGCCGTAGAACGAGACGCCGTGGTCCTTCAGCGGCATCACGTCGGTGGGAAAGCCGCGCATGTCGAGCGTCAGCGCCTGGCCGAAGTGATAGCCGAATATCGCGTCGACCTGTCCGGCGGCGAGCATCTGCACCTCGGCGCCGCGTGCGACGTTGACATATTCGATGTCGTTGCGCGTGAGGCCACCCTTGACCAGCAGCGGCTCGAGCAGGCCCTTCACGTTGCTCTGGAACCAGGAGATCTTCTTGCCCTTGAGCTGGCTCGGGCTCGTATACCTGTCCTTCTTCAAGGTGATGACCGAGAACGGCGTATCCGGCTCGTCCGCCATGATGGCGACAACCGGGAGGCCGCCCCCGCGCGCGCGAATGAAGCCGTCCGCGTTCGCGACGCCGAACTGCTCGCGGCCGGTGGCGATGAACACTTCGTTCTGTTGCCCGGCGGACGGCGGGCGGATTTCCAGGTCGATGCCTTCGGCCTTGTAGATGCCCTGCGCGAGGCCGCCGTAATACTGCGCGTGCATCGCCCACGGCGTGAAGTTGATCCGCATCACGACCTTGTCCTGCGCGCTTGCGGCGCCGGCAGAGAGCGTCGTCAACGCGAGGGCGGCAAGCGCCGTCCGCCGGGTCATCGTCGTCATCGTAACTCCTCCATCCAATGGCTTCGCCGGGTCCGCCGGCGCCCGGCCATTACACTGTCGTCGAGTCGCTTCCCTCGCGCTTCCAGGAAATCTTTCGCTCGACCCACGACATGAAGCCGAAGAAGGCCGTGCCGATCACCGCCAGCGCGATGATCGCCGCGAACGAGCGCGCGGTGTTGAAGTTGAAGCTGCCGGAGAGAACCAGGTAGCCAAGCCCGTTCGAGGCGGCGAGCCATTCGGCCACGATCGCGCCGAGCACCGCGAGCGTGGTGGCGATGCGCAAGCCGGCGAAGATATACGGCATCGCGTAGGGCAACCGCAGGCGGAAGAACATCTGCCGCTCGTTCGCATCGACCGAGCGGAACACGTCGGCAAGTCCGCGGTCGACCTCCTTGAAGCCCGCCATCGTGTTGATGACGATCGGGAAGAACGCGATCGACGTGACGACGAGGATCTTCGAGCCGATGCCGGCGCCGACCCACACCAGGATCAACGGCGCGATCGCGATCTTCGGAACGCTCTGCAGCCCGACGAAGATCGGCATGATCAGCCGCTCGACCAGCGGAAAGCGGATCATCAGCGCCGAAATGGAAAGCGCGAACAGCACCGCCGCGACATATCCGCTCATGATGCTGCCGATGGTCGCGAGGCTATGCATCTGGATCAGGGGCCACTCGTCGACCATCAACCGCGCGACGTCGGTCGGCGCCGGCAGCAGGAAATTCGGAATCTCGAGGGCGCGGGTGAGCACCTGCCAGAGCACAACGAGCGCGATCACCAGCAGGATGGGCCCGGCGCGTTCGGCCCCGCGGCGCCAGTTGCGGGCGCCGGGTGCTTTCTGCGGGGTGTCGTCGGCGTGGGAAAGCGTCAAGCTGCGGGCCTCATGCGGCATCCATTGTAACGGCTGATCGCGGGCGCTCAAGGCGGCGAGAAGGTTGCGCGCACTGTGTCACGCCTTCGTGCGGTGGTGGATCCCTCGATCCGCTCATGCCCGCGCAAGCGGGCATCCAGGGGCCAAGGACTGGGTCCCGCTTTCGCGGGGACGAGCGGAACAAGAGGTGCGTCAACCTCAAACGCTAGCCCGCCACCTTGCCGTAGCCGCCGCCGCCCGGCGTTTCGAGCACAACGTGGTCGCCCGCCTGCATCACGAGCTTGCGCGCTTCGCTCACGCGCTTGCCGTTGACCAGGAACGCACCGGCCGCGCCGTCGCCGCCGCCACCCAGGCCTTCCGGTGCAAGGCTCGTGCGGCTCGGCACCGCGTTGAGCAGCCAGGTGCTGCTGGTGCGCATATGCCACGAGATCGTCTGCCCGTCGCCGCCGCGCGATCGGCCGGCGCCGCCGGAGCCGATTCGCAGTTCCTTCTTGTCGAACACGATCGGCATCGAGGCTTCCAGCACCTCGACCGGCACCGCGGCAACGCCGGTCGGATAGCAGGTGGCGGACGGGCCGTCCTTGGTGAGGCGCGCGCCCATGCCGCCCGAATAGTTGAACATCGAGGAGGTGAACGGATCGCCGTTGGCGTCCTTGCCCTGGATCTGGATCGTCCACACCGCGCCGGAGCCTTCGGCCAGCACGCGGTCCGGGATGACGTGGTAGAGCGCCTTGAGGATCGGCATCGACACATACATGCCGACGACGTGGCGCGCGTTCACCGGCGCCGGATACTTGCAGTTGACGATGCAGCCCTCGGGCGCCGTGATCTTGATCGGCGCGAGGCTGCCGAAATTATTCGGCAGCTCCGGATTGAGGCAGGAGCGGATCGCGAACGTACTGTAGGCGTGCGAGTAGTTCATCACCACGTTGATGCCGTAAGGGCTCTGGTCCGAGCTGCCGGTAAAATCGACGGTGATCGAGCCTTCGTCGGTGTCGACCGTCACGGCGGCTTTCAGCGTGATGATGTCGCCGCCCGGCACGTCGAACGAGCTCTCGCCGTGATAGGTGCCGGGTTTGAGCTTGCGGATCGCTTCGCGCGTTGCGGCCTCGGAGCGCGAGATGATCTCGTCGGACAGTTGCTCGATATCGTCATAGCCTTGCCGGTCGAGCAGCGCCGAAAGGCGCTTGCCGGCGAGCTTTCCGCTCGACACCTGCGCGGCGAGATCGCCGAACACTTCGTTCGGCGTGCGTACGTTGCGGCGAATGATGGCGTGCAGCACCTGGTTCGGCTCGCCGCGCTCATAGAGCTTGAGCATCGGAATCCACAGGCCCTCCTCGTGCACGTCGCGCGCGCCGGCGCCGACGCCATAGCCGCCGATATCGGTGTGATGGATGGTCGAGCCGAAATAGGCGACCAGCTTGCCCTTGTGGAACGCCGGCACCAGCACGGTGATGTCGAAGAAATGCCCGGCCGAGAGCCACGGATCGTTGGTGATCAGGACGTCGCCCTCTTCCAGCGTCTGGGTCGGGAATGCCTCGACGAAATGCTTGCCGGCGGCGGCGAGCGAATTGATGTGGCCGGGTGTGCCGGTGACGGCCTGCGCCACCATGCGGCCGCGCCGGTCGAACAGCGCATTGGCGAGATCGCCGGCCTCGCGCACGATCGGCGAGAAGGCGATGCGCTGCATCGCCTTGGCCTGCTCGCTGACGATGCTGATCAGGTTGCTCCAGACGATCTCGAGCTCGATGCCGTCCATGCGGGCTACTCCTTGGAGGCCATGATGCACCCGGTCGCGTGCACGGTCGCGCGCCAGCCGGGAAGAATGATGATGGTGGTCTCGCGTTCCTCGATGATCGCGGGGCCGCCGATGATCTGGTCGCGTGCGAGATCGCGGCGCTGATAGACCGGCGTATCGACGTCGGCGCCGTCGAAGCGCGCTGTTCGTGTCGTCTTCGCCCTGGCGGGCACCGCGCTCAGCTCGGTCACGGTGTCGCGCGGCGCCGACGGGCCGGTGGCAATCAGGCGCCAGCTCACGACTTCGGCGTCCACGCTGGGAAGCCGCAGGTGATAGAGTTTCTCGTAATCCTTTTCGAATGTCTCGCGCACCCAGGCGAGATCGTGCTTCTCGCGCGGGTCGGTATCGAGCCAGGTGGTGACTTCGTTCTGCTGGCCGAAGTAGCGCATGTCGGCGCCGAAGCGCAGCGTGATCTCGGCCGGCTTGCAGCCCGCGCTGGCGAGGCCGTTGCGTGCGTCGGCGACGAGCTCGGAGAGCAGCGCGTCGACCTGTGCCCAGTCGAGCACCGACAGACGCGACAGCGCGCCGCGTCCGAGATCGAGCCGCGGCGGCGTCACCAGCGTTCCGAAGGCCGAGAGCACGCTCGCGAGCGGCGGATAGATCACCACCGGGCTGTCCAGCAGCTCGGCGACGTAACAGGCATGCACCGGCCCGGCCCCACCGAAGGCGAACAGCGGCAGGCCGCGATAATCGATGCCGCGGTCGATCGCATGCGCGCGCGCGGCCGCCGTCATCGACTCGCCGACGACGCGATAGATGCCCGAGGCGGCCTCGGCCATCGATGTGCCGAGCGCCTCCGCCAGCTCGGCCAGCTGCTTTCGCGCGCCGGCGAGATCGAGCTTCATGTCGCCGCCGAGGAAATTGTCGGCGGACAGATATCCCAGCACGAGATCCGCATCGGTCACGGTCGCCTTCTTGCCGCCGCGGCCGTAACACACCGGGCCCGGCATCGAGCCGGCACTTTGCGGGCCGACCTTGAGCAAGCCGAGATCGCTCACCGACGCGATGCTGCCGCCGCCGGCGCCGATCTCGATCATGTCGACGGAAGGAATAAGAATCGGCAACCCGCTGCCCGACTTGAAGCGATAGATGCGGTCGACCTCGAAGTTGCCGACCACGAGCGGGCTGCGATCCTCGATGATGCAGGCCTTCGCGGTGGTGCCGCCCATGTCGAAAGAGAGCAGCCGGTCGAGGCCGAGCACCTCGGCAAAATAAGAGGCAGCCAGCGCGCCGGCGGCCGGACCGGACTCGACCATGCGCACCGGGAAGCGCTTGGCGACGTCGATGCCGATCACGCCGCCATTGCTCAGCATGATCAGCGGATCGTGCACGAAGCCGCGCTGCTTCAGCCCGCGGCGCAGCGCGTCGAGATAAGGCCCGGTGATCGGCGCCGTGTAGGCGTTCATCGCCACCGTCGAGGTGCGCGGATACTCACGGATCTGCGGCGCGACGTCGGACGAGATCGACACATACAGGCCGGGCGCGCGCTTTTCGACGATGGCGCGGATGGCGCGCTCGTTCGCCGGATTGAGATAGGCATTGAGCAGCGAGACCGCGACCGAGACGACGCCCTTGCGCGTGAGATCGTCGACGATCGCCTCGATCTGCGCCGTGTCGATCGGCTTGATCACGTCGCCGGTCGCCAGCACGCGTTCCGAGACCCCGAACGTCATCTCGCGCGAGATCAGCGGCTCGGGAAACTCGATCTGCGGATCGAACATCTCGTAGCGATGCTCGTCGCGGATGGTGAGGATGTCGCGAAAGCCTTCGGTGACCAACAGTGCGGTGAGCGGGCCTTTGCGCTCGATCACGGCATTCGTCACCACGGTCGTCGCGTGCACGACCACGTCGGTCACGGCTGAGGGTGCGATCCCGGCGGTCTTGAGCACCGCATCGATGGCGGCGAAGAAACCCTCGTCGAGGCTCTTCGGCGTGGTGAGCGTCTTGTCGACGAAGGTGCGCCCGTCGCTGCCGCGCAGCACCACGTCGGTGAACGTCCCGCCGATATCGACGGCCATCGCGAAGTTGGACATGCTTGGGATTTCCTCGCGCACTCGTTTCTTATTGCGATACTGAGTTTCGTCAATCTAAGGAACCGTCGATCGCCGGTCAACCGGAATGGCCCAATTGACGAACGTATCGGCCCTTTGCTAGAGTCAGTACCAAGAATGAATATCGTATAGCGATACAACAGGCAGGAAGCGTGACCGACGTCCTCGAACCGAGCGCCGAGGAAGACCGCCAAAGCAGCGGCCTGATCCAATCCGTCATCATGGCGGGGCAGATCATCGAGGCGCTCGCGGCGGCCGGCCAGCCGATGCGCCTCACCGCGCTCGCCAACCATCTCGGCGAGCCGAAGGCGCGGATGCACCGCCACCTCTCGACCCTGCGCCACCTCGGCTACGTCGATCAGGACGCGCAGACAGAATGCTACAAGCTTTCGCTCAAGCTCGCGCATATCGGCCAGGCCGCGATGGATCAGTTCGATCTGCGGCGGCTCGCCGAACCCTACATGCTGAAGTTGCGCGACCTCACCGGGCAGACCGTGGTCTTAAGCATTCCGGCGAGCGGCG
>Ga0207648_10003673_pt1 | contig 16055 bp, 12 predicted proteins | sample KBSMisM32_FD_184310 | JGI IMG/M metagenome (GOLD analysis project Ga0207648, IMG submission 184310) | Miscanthus rhizosphere microbial communities from Kellogg Biological Station, Michigan, USA - KBS Miscanthus M3-2 (SPAdes) (version 2) | ecosystem: Host-associated > Plants > Roots >...
TGATCGGCGGACCGATGATCACGCCCGTGGATGCAAGCTACCTGGCCGACGCGGTTATCCTCATGCGGTACTTCGAAGCGAAGGGCGAAGTCCGCCAGGCGATCTCAATCGTCAAGAAGCGCGGCAGCGCCCACGAAAGGTCAATCCGCGAATTCCGCCTGGAGGCCGGTCGCATCAGCGTCGGCGAGCCCCTGAAGAACTTCCGCGGCGTATTGACGGGAGTCCCGCAGTACGACGCCGTCTCTGAGCCCCTGCGCGAGGGCAAGAACTTTTGACGGCGGCGGGCATCGAAAGCCGCGAGCAGGGGCTCCTCATTCTCGCGCCCACGGAACGGGACGCGGTCGTGGCCCAGTCAGTCCTCCAACGAGCCGGTGTCGCATGTACCCGCTGCGCGGATCTGAACGAGGTCTGCGACAACCTGGCAGAGGGTGCCGGGGCCGTGCTGTTGCCCGAGGAGGCAGTTGCGCTCGATCGCAGCACGCGCCTGCGGGACTGGCTCAATCAGCAGCCGATCTGGTCCGACCTGCCAGTGCTCATCCTCGCCCGGGCCGGCGCCGACTCCGCGGTGGTGGCCCAGGCGATGGATCAGCTCGGCAACGTCACGGTGCTGGAGCGGCCAATACGCGTGGCGGCTCTCGTGAGCGCGGTTCGCACGGCCCTTCGCGCGCGGCAGCGGCAATATCAGGCCCGAGCGCAGCTCGCCCGCATCGAGCAGAGTGAGCGCGACCTGCGCGAAGCTCACATCCGCAAGGACGAGTTCCTGGCGATCCTGGCCCACGAGTTACGAAACCCGCTCGCGCCCATCCGCAACTCGCTGCACATCCTGCGGCTGACGAACCGTGACGACGATCCGACCGTCAAGCGCGCCGGCGAAACAATGGAGCGGCAGGTCGATCACATGGTGCGGTTGGTCGATGACCTGCTCGAGGTCTCACGGATCACGCGTGGCAAGATCGAGTTGCGGATGCAGGCGGCGGACCTGGCCACCGTCCTGCGAAGTGCCGCGGAAACCAGCCGGCCACTTATGGATGAGGCGGGCCACCAGTTTTCGATGGAAATCCCCCCCGAGCCGCTGGTGCTGCGGGCGGACCCGGTGCGGCTCGCCCAGATCTTCGCCAACCTGCTCAACAATGCGGCCAAGTACACCAGCCCCGGCGGGCAGATCAAGCTCGCCGTCCGCCGCGAGAACGGCGGCGTGGTCGTTTCGGTGCGCGACACCGGCATGGGTATACCGCGGGACATGCTGCCGCGGGTGTTCGAGTTGTTCACCCAGGTCGATCGCCACGTCGATCGCGCCCAGGGAGGACTGGGCATCGGACTGACGCTGGTAAAGCGCCTGGTCGAATTGCACAACGGGACGGTCGAGGCGCACAGCGAAGGGCCGGGTCGCGGAAGCGAGTTCGTCGTGCGGTTGCCCCTGCCGTCCGTCTCCAACGAGAGCGACGCCCTGGTCGTTCCGACCGAACCCGCGACGCTGCTTGTCTCGCGGAGGGTCCTGGTCGTCGACGACAACCGCGACGCAGCCGAGAGCCTCGGGATCCTGCTGAAGCTGCTCGGTGCCGACGTGCATGTCGAATACGACGGCGAAGCCGCCCTGCGGGCAGTCGCGACTTACCGGCCCACGGTCGTGCTGCTCGACATCGGCATGCCGGGCATGGACGGGCACGAAGTGGCGCGGCAGATTCGTCAGCAGCCCGAGTTTGACGACGTGACGCTCATTGCGCTGACCGGATGGGGGCAGGAGGGAGACCGCCGCGATTCCCGCAGCGCCGGCTTCGAGTACCACCTGATCAAGCCCGCCGATATCGGCGCTATCGAGACGCTGCTGAGCGCGATCGAGCGCCGCGCGCACTGACCGCGTGGTCAACGCCTCGGCGGCAGGTGACGCCGCAGCAGCACGAGGCCGGTGAATGTCGCGAGGATCACCACCGCTACGCCCGTGAAGAAGGGCTTGAGACCGCTGCCCAGCACCTGTACGACACTCCCGGCGAAGGCGCTCAGCACGCCGCCGAGCCGCGCCGTACCGGTCGCCCAGCCAACACCGGTAGCGCGCAGCTGAGTCGGATAAGCGCTCGCGGCGACCGTGTACATCTGCACCTGTACACCGGAAACGCCCGCGCCGGCGATGAGAAGACATGCCATCAATGCACGGTTGTCCTCCGGAGTGACCTCGACCCAGCCGAGGGCGAGCGTGCTGAGAGCGGCCGCGCCGGCAAGGGGAAGCAGAACCGGACGCGAACCCGCGTGCCCCATCCACCAGGCGCCCAGCAACGCACCTATCACGCCGCCCAGGTTGAAAAGCAGCAGACCGTGCAGTGCCGTCGCGAGCGACAGTCCGACCGCCGACAGCACCGTCGGTGTCCAGTTGAAATAGCAGTAGGCGGTGAATACGTTCGTGAAGAAGATCAGCCAGATGACGAGTGTCTCGCGGCGGTGTTCCGCGCTGAACAGCGCAAGGGGCCCGACGCGCTTGCCACCGACCGCCAGGTCGCGGTTCGTGAACCGCTCCGAGCCGTCGTAACGCGCCTCCCCCAACACCCGGTTCAGCGTCGTGGCGAGCTCCTTCGCACGTTGCGGACGGCGCGCGAGGTATTGGGGCGATTCCGGCAGCAGCCAGGCCGCAGCGAGCAGCAGAACGCCCGGCAGCACTCCGCCCAGCACGAAGATGGACGGCCAGCCGAACGCCGGCACGAGCCTGGCCGCGATGGCCGCGCCGATCATTCCGCCGATCGGTACCCCGACCACGGTGATCGCGACGATGACGGTGCGCATCGCGAGCGGCGCAAACTCCACCATCAGCGCGGCGGCGTTTGGCAGTGCGCCACCGAGCCCCAGCCCGGTGAGGAACCGGTAGGTCGCAAGTGGCAGGGGCCCGTCCGCGGTGGCGGCCAGCAGGGAGGACGCCGCCATCAGCGCCATGCTCGCGAGCAGCGCGCGGCGCCGGCCGTAACGGTCTCCCGCGATCCCGAGCATGAGCGCGCCGACGAACATGCCGAGCAGCCCCGCGGCGAGAATGGGCGCGAGCGCGGCGCGGTCCATGTTCCACTCCGACATCAGTCTTGGCGCGGCGAATGCGATCGCCTGGATGTCGAAGCCGTCGAACACCAGGGCGAGCGTCGTGAGCACGGATACCGTGAGCGCGCATGGCCCAAAGCGCGCGTGGTCGACGATCTCGGACACTTCGACCGATCCGCGCTCCACGTTCAGCGCCGCCGCCGCGACTTCTTCGCGGGAGCGGCGGACCGCGTTCGAGTCTTACGGGCCGGCGGCTCCTCGATGAGCGCCAGTACGCGCAGCGGGCTGCCCGACCCCTGCCGGATCTTGAGCGGCGGGCAGACGATCACTGCACCGGTCGGCGGAAGCAGGTCGAGGTTCGTCAGGCACTGCAGCCCGTAGCGGCCGTTGCCGTGCATGTAGTAGTGGCACGGGTACGGCGGCTTGAGGTGAAACCCCTGCCCCGCGTCGGTGCCGATCGACTCCGAGCCGAAGCCCCTGACGTCGCGGTCCTCGACGAGAAAGCGCACGACCGCGGCGTCCGGACCCGGCGTGTGCTGGCCGGTTTCGTCGAAGTTCTGGTAGGCGACCGGGTCACGGCGCTTTGACCAGTCGGTGCGCATCAGCACCCACGAACGCGGCGGAATACGACCGTGGCGCCGCTCCCAGCGGCGGACGAAGTCGACCGTCAGCAGAAAGTCCGGGTCCGCCGCGGCCTCGCGCGAACAGTCGATCACGCAGGCGACGCCGATGAGCTCCTGGACCGGGATCGTGTCGGTGGCGTTGTTGGGCAGGTCGCGACCCGAGATCCAGTGGATCGGCGCGTCGAAATGGGTGCCGGTGTGCTCACCGCAGGAGAAATTGTTCCAGTACCAGGCGGGGCCGCGTTCGTCGTAACGCGACACCTCGTCGATGCGGAACGGCCGCGCCTGCCCGAATTCCGGCGGCAGCACGATCTGCGGAAACTCGGGCGCCAGAGTCTGCGTCAGATCCACGACGCGGATCCGGCCGCTCGAGAGACCCGCCGCCAATCCCGCCAGCGTGCTCGTGCCCATGTGTGTGGAACCTCGCTGCCGCGAATCAGTAGACGATGCTGCCGACGGAGGTACCGCCGCAGACGAACAAGGTCTGGCCGGTGACGAAGCCCGCGTCCGGCGACGTGAAGAAGAGCACCGCGCGCGCGACGTCCAGCGGCCGTCCGAGCCGCCGCACGGGGATCGACTGGATGATCCCCGGCAGCTTCGGGCTGTCCCTTGGAATCAGGTGCTCGAAGACCTCGGTCTCGCCGATCGGTCCGGGCGCCACGACGTTGACGGTGATCCCCTGCGCTCCGAACTCGAGCGCCCATGTGCGCGCGAGACCCAGGAGTCCTGCCTTGGTCGCGGAGTAAACGGTGCGCTTTGCGAGGCCCAGCACCGCGCGGGTCGAAACGAGCACGACGCGGCCGTAGCTCTCCTGCCGCATGTGTGCGAGGTTGGCCTGCAGCAGCGCGATGGGCGCAGCGAGGTGCAGACCCACAAGCGAGTCGAGGTCCTCGGGTGTGACCTGCTCGAGCGGCCGCTCGCGCACCGCACCCGCGTTGTGCACCAGCGTGGTCGCCGGGCGCTCGCGCGCCAGCTCGAACACAACCTGTCGCGTGGCTGCCGCGTCGCTCAGGTCGATCTCGATGGCACTGAACTGCGGATCGCGGATGTCGCCGCTTCGGCGCGCAAGCGAGATCACCTCGTAGCCCGTGGCCAGGAGCTGTCGGCAGACCTCGGCACCGATGCCTGCGCTGCCGCCTGTGACGATTGCGCGGCGCAAGGCCACGGCTACGCTCCCGACCCGAGCGCCAGCTCGCGCTCGAGCACTTTCGGGCTTTCATGCCAGCGCTCGCGCCACTCCTGCGCAACGTCGCCCGGGTAGACATCCTCGACCCCGTCGCGCAGCGCCGCCACGACCGCACGCGCGAGCGCGACTGGCGCCAGCTTTGGTGGCGGCAACGTCTGGTTCCACTCGTCGTCAATCGGGCCCGGGAAGAGATTGATGACCCGGACACCCGCCGCACGCATCTCCGCCCGCAGGCACTGCGAGAGCGAATGCGCAGCCGCCTTCGAAGCCGAGAAGGTGCCGTGAGCAGGGAAGTTGGAGAGCGCAAACACGGACAGAAGGTTGACCCAGGCCGTCGCGCTCGACTGGCCGTCGGCCCCGCGAGCCCGCATCGCGGGACCGAAGGCCTGCGCGAGCCGGAGCAATCCGAAGTAGTTGATCTCCATCTCGGCCTGCGCCACGTCCGTGCCGCTGCGCGAGGCGATGCCGTGCGCGCGGTGATGCTCGGCATTGTTGACCAGGATGTCGACCTTGCCGGCGATCTCGGCGGCAAGCTCCTGTACCGATCTCTCATCGGTGAGGTCGAGCGGCAGCAACGTCACCTGCGGCAATGCGGCGAGCGCATCGAGGCCCGCGGCACGCTTCCACGGCTCGGCCTGCCCGACCCACACGATGTCCGCACCCGCATCGACCAGTCCGCGGGCAAGCGCCTGGCCCACGGCGGTTCGACCATCGGTGACCAGGGCCTTGCGAAACTTCGGGTCGCAGGTCATCTCGCGCAACTGTCGGTCGTCGGCCATGTTCGACACATCCTTTCCCGGAAAGCCCACCAGCACCGCCATCCCCGCCTTGTCGAGGCGGGCGTCCACGCGAACGCGCGCGGGCGGCGCCGGCGCGTCGCCATGCAGATGCACCACCACCGTCGGTCCGGCATCGAGCCGCACCATTCCGAGACGCCACGGCAGCCGCTCGCGGAAGAATACGTCGTGGCTGTGGGCAAGCCGCGTCTCGGCGATCAGGTCGCCCGCGCCCGACTGCCGTCGCCACGGCAACGCAGTCGCGAGGCAGCGCACGCAGGCTTCGCGCGGGGGATACTGCGTGGTACCGCAGACCGCGCAGACCTGCAGCTCGAACCGACCCTCGGCCGCCCCCGCCGTAAGGCCAAGCGCAACGCGGCTGCGCTGCCAGGGCGGCAGCACGGGGAGCCGCGTTCGCAGCACCGGGTTCTTCCGCGCCGGTCGCGCGATGGGCTCGGTCATGCCGCGCCACCCGCGAGCACTGCGGCGCCGCTGCACAGCCCGCGGTCGTAGTTGATCATGCCAAAGCCGCTGACGAGCCCGATGCGCGCATCGGGCACGGCGGCGCCGAGCACCCGTCCCGTCAGCTGCCGCACGGCCTCCACCAGACCGAGGTAACCACCGGCGGCACCTGCCTGGCCAACCGACAACTGCCCTCCCGAGGTGTTGAGCGGGAAGTCGCCGTCGGTGCCGAACTCGTGCCCGCGGATGAACTCCGCGCCGTCGCCCTTCGCGCAGAATCCCAGGTCCTCGATCTGCATCAGCGTGATCACCGGGTAGTCGTCGTACGCCTGCAGAAAGTCGACGTCAGCGGGGCCAACGCCCGCCTGGGCGTAGAGCTCGTCGCGATCCAGCGCCCAGCCGCCCCGCACCTGGATCGGGTCTTCCGGGTACGCGTTGTGACGCTCGATGGTGCCCAGGATCCGCGCGTATGGCAGACCGAGCTGTCGTGCGCGTTCGACGGTGAGGACCAGGAAACCCTCGGCGCCCGCGCAGGGCATCACGCAGTCGAAGAGACGCAGCGGTTCGGCGATCGGCCGCGCTTCGAGATATTCGGCCAGGGTGAGTGGCTTGCGCAGGAGTGCGTGCGGGAAGGCCCGGGCGTTGCGCCGCTGAGCGACGCAGAGCTTGCCGAAGTCCTCCCGCCGCACACCGTGCGTGCGCATGGAGTGGTCGGTGAGGAACGCGAAGCTTGCGTTCGGCCCGCCCGATCCGTACGGATAAACCGCATCGCGCGCGAACTGGCTGAAGCTCGCGACGGTGTGCCGGAAGGAATCGACGTGATTGGTGTCCCCGGCGAGGCAGGCGACGATCGCGGCGTCGCCGGATTGCACTGCGCGCGCGGCGCGCCGCAGCGCGACCACGCCGCTCGCGCCGCCCATCGGGATGTGATCCAGCCAGCGCGGCGACAGGCCGAAATGCTGCATCAGGCCAACCGCGGTGTCGGGGAAGAGCAGGAAACTCGAGACGGCGACGCCGTCGATGTCTTCCTTGCGTAGCCCCGAGCCCTCGATCAGCGCAGCGAGTGCACGGGCGAGCCACCAGTGTGCGCCGCGGATCGAGTGACGTACGTACGGCACGGTGACCGGCACGGCGACCGCGATGTCGTCGTAGCCCGCGCGATTGGTCGCTCCAGTCATGCCGGCACTCGCTTCTTCATCTCCCGCGTGTCCACGCATGCGCCTTCGCCCAGCAGGCGGCGGCCGAGCTCGCCGAGCCGGCCACGCTGGATCTTCTCCGTCGGCGTGAGCGGCAGCGTAGCGCAGAAGGCGACGTAGCCCGGTGCCTTGTAGTAGGCGAGCCGGGCGAGACAGAACTCGACGATGGCGCGCGCCCGGGCTTCGGCCTCCGCAGCGGGGACTCCCGGCGCCAGCACGATGCAGGCCAGGACTTCGTCGCCGCGCAGCTCGTCCGGCACTGCCGTGACACCCGCGGCGGCGACGGCCGGATGCTGCAACAGCACGCCCTCAACCTCCATCGCGGAGATGTTTTCGCCGCTGCGACGGATCAGGTTCTTCCTGCGATCGACGAAGTGCAGCTGCCCGGTTTCGTCCTGTCGCACCAGGTCGCCGGTGTGAAACCAGCCCTCGCGCCATGCATCGATGGTCGCCTGCTCGTCCTTGAGATACCCGGTGAAGAAGCCGGATCGCGGCTGCGATCCACGGCTGCGGACCAGGAGCTCCCCGGTTTCGCCGGCCGGGACGTCGTGACCTTCCGCGTCGGTGAGTCGGTAGTCGACGCGCTCTTCCGGCCGCCCGAAACAAGCCGTGCCGACCTGCCTGGGCTCCCGGTTCGCGATCACGACGGCTCCGGAACCCGTCTCGGTCATGGCCCAGGCCTCGATCAGCGGCATACCGAACCGCTCTTCGAACGCCGCGTGATGCCGCGGATTCACCCCTGCCCCGAAGCCGAATCGCACCGAGTGCTCGCGGTCCCTTGGCGACAGCGGCGCGGCAAGCAGCATCGCCGGCATCACGCCGAGGTAATGCACGACCGTCGCGCGCGCTTCGCGCACGCTGTCCCACCAGGTGCGCGGGTGGAACCGATCGACGGGGATGAGACAGCCTCCGGTCAGCAGCATGCACATCGTCGAGTACGCCATGGCGTTCATGTGCGTGAGCGGCAGCGGCGTGATCATCCGTTCGACGCCCGGTCGGATCTCGCATAGCCCGCCGAGCCCCGCGTACCAGTGTCCGGCCCACAGGAAGTACTCGTTCGGCAGGATGCAGCCTTTAGGTCGGCCCGTTGTGCCCGAGGTGTAAAGCAGAGCGCACTCGGTCGATAGGGACGGCGCTTCGCTCGCGCCCGGTGCGCCGCTGGTTGCAGCAACGATGTCCTTGCCGTCTGGCGACACCAGCGTGAGCGATCGCGAGACGGAGCGCGCCGCGGCGGCCAGCGTCGCGTGTCGATCGACGGACGCCACGGCAAGCGCGATCTCGCTGTGCCCGACGAGATAACCGAGCTCGTCTTGCCGCCAGTCGGGGTTGATCGGTACGACCGACACGCCGAGCGCATTGAGCGCCAGCCAGTGAAACAAAAACTCCGGGCGGTTGAAGAGCAGAAGCCCGACGCGCTGGCCGGGACCATACCCGGCCGACGCATACGCGGCGCGGAGCCTCTCCACCTCGCCCGCGGCTTCGCGATAGGTGAACCCGCGCTCAACGATGCCGTAGGCCGCGGCGGTCTCCGCGGTCACTGAAAGGAACGGTCGCTCCGCCCACCGAGCCGCGCTGGCTGCAAACGACTCGTATACCGTGCCGCCGATATCCCGCACGCAGCCTACTCTTAAGGGAAGAGCTGGATCGACGGCAGCGCCGCGTCGCAGTTCGTGAGCTCGACTTTCTTGAGCTCTATGCGCAGCGCCCCCGACTCGCGCCGCAGCCAGTGGCTCACCACGCCGGCGAGCACGAGCTGCGCATCGAGCCGGGTTTCGACGTAGATGAACGGCGTGCGCAGCCGGCAGCGGCCGGTCGTGGCGCCGTCGTCCTCGATGGCGGGCCGCTGCAGGACGTGCTGACACCAGCTGGGCTGATGCTGGGAGAACGACCGCGGGTTCTTGAGACGCTCGATCCGCACCTTGAGCAGCAGTTTGTCCTCGTAGAAGAGCGAGGTGTGGTTTTCGCCGTCCGGCTGACCGCGCGTGAGTGGCATCCAGTAGCGCGCGTCGTCGGTGAAGAGCTCGTACCACTCGTCGAAGCGCTTCTCGTCGATGAGGCTCGCTTCGTGATAGACGAACTGCTCGAGCTCCTCCGCCGTCGCGACGGGTACGCCGCTCATTGGGCAGCGCTCGCCGCCATGTCGAGCGTCATGAACCGGGCCCAGGCCCGATACTGCCCGCGCATCGAGATCTCGCTCAGGCCATTGTAATCGCCGGCGAGTCCGCGGGCCTCGTCGCTGCTGTGGTTCCGATGCAGGCTCACCCACTCGTTGCCATCGGTGGCGAGCCCCTCCTGGATCGCGTGGTAATTGTGCTGGTCGTCATGTCCCACGATCGAGGTTGGCGCGTTGATCAACCGCGTGTAGAGCAAGGTCCGCTGCAGCAGCGATTCCGGCGCACCGGCCAGACGGAACGTCGTGCTCTCGAGCACCGTGCGGTCGGGTGCAATCGGGCGCGCAACGCGGATCGCCTGGATCGCGCCCTTGATGGTGAGGCTCGGGTAGTAGACGGTGTTGTGGCGCACTTCGCCCAGGATCTGGCGGGCGCGCTCGGCGCCGTAGGCCTGCTCCATCAGCCGCTCGTATTCGCCGATCGCCGAGTACTGGGAGTGGATCGAATATCGAACCCCCGAATAGCTGTGGCCGTTGTCGTATACCCGGACCCCCATCTTGTCGAAGAACTCGTAGCCGTTGACGAAGGGGAGGAACTGCTCGATCGCCATGGGCTTCGGTTCGTCCTCGGGGTGGCCGGCCCAGAGCTTCTTCGCCGTGCCGGCCGCGGATTCGTGCGACACCATCGGGTGCATGGTGTCGTTCAGGTTCTCGACGAACATCTTCCAATTGCTGTCGTGCAGGTAGCGGAGCGTCCCTCCGGCGACCTCCAGCCGGCCGAGCGGCGACCGGTCGACCATGTTGTCGATCGAGCTCAGGGCGTCGCCGAAATACTCGTGGAACCCGGGACCGGTTTCCGACAGACGTGCGAACACGAACCCGCGATGGATCGCGACGTTGCGTACCGGCGCGATACCGGCCGCCGCGCTCGAGGTGGCGAGGGCCGTGCCTTCGTAGCCCGACTTGATCGGGATCGTGCGGATCGAGCCGTCGAGCCGATACGTCCAGCCATGATAGGGGCAGCGCAGCAACCCGCCTTCGCAATGACCCGCGCGCGCGGACAGGAGGCTCGCGCCCTTGTGCGCGCAGCGGTTCATCAGTACGCGCACGGTGCCCTCGGCGTCGCGCAGCATGATGACCGGCTGTCGCGCGAGCTCGGTCGTGAGGTAGTCGCCGGCGTTCGGCACCTGGCTGTCGTGGCCGACGTAGATCCAGGTGTTGCGCCACAGGTGACGCATCTCGAGCTCGAAGATCTCCGGGCTCAGGTACACGTCGCGGTGCACGCAGTCCTCGCGGACCAGCGCCCGTACGGCCTCGGGGTCGTCTCGATACCGGTTCAACGGATCTCTCCTCCGCGCATGGTCGCCCAAGCCGTCTCTTCAGGCCACCGCCCGGTCGAGCTCCGCGAGCGCACGGTCGAGCGCGCGGCCGTGCTCGTCGGCAAGCGCCGCCTCGCGGAGTTGCTGCATCGTCCGAGCCGAGCCGGCGCGGCCTTCGAGCCGCCCTGCGGCCATCAGCAGTCGCGTGTAGCCCTGCCAACCGCGAGCGTGCGTGTCGCCGTAACCCTTGACCAGTCGCTGGTTGGCCGCCACTTCGACTGCCAGCCCGTAGTCTCGCCCGGCAAGAGCGGCAATGCGCGACAGCCAGTCGCGAATGCGTGCGTCCTCTTCCTGAAAACGCAGCGTGCTGCGCCGCCAGCGCTTGAGCCCGGCGACCGCACGCAGCACCGCAAAGCCGCCGATCGAAGTCGTGGCGATCGTGCGGTCGCCCGTGAAGCGCCCGAGACGACGACGCCAGGCCGGCGAGGCGAGCAGGCCCTTACCTATGCGCGCCGGGAGCGTCCCGCAGATCTCCTCGACGCGCGGCTTCATGAACTCGGTGACGGTGACCACCTGGTCCTTGCGCGTGCGCAGCTCCGCGCGGATCCGCTCGGCGCGATCGGAACGCGTTTTCAAGTCCGCGACCCGTATGGTGTCCTCGAAGCTCATCCAGAGCGCGAGACCCTGCGCGGTCTCGCGCGTCAGGCGGATGTCGCCCGCCGGATCAGGCTCGCAATCGAGCACCGCCGCCACGCGGTCGAGGTACTGCGCGGCGTACACCGGATCCTGGTAGTCGATCAGCCGGGTGACCGCGAGACGCAGCACGGGTCGAAGCGCGTCGGGGAACGTGTCGACCCGCCCGTCGAACGCCGCAGCCAGCTCCGTGGCCGGCGACACCGTGGGTGGCGTGACCGTAGCGCCAGCCGCCGAAGCGCTCGGCGCCAGACCCGACGCTCCCATGCGGGCTCGAGCGGCGCGCGCCGCGGCCGCGCCGGCCTCGAACGCCGCCAGGTTCGCGTCGACCGATCGGGCCGTGGCCCGAACCGCCGTGCGATAGGCGTCGTCGCCAAACGGCAGCACCCCCGCGCCAGCCACGGCGCCCAATAGCACGGCGCTGATCAGCGCGCCCGTTTCCTCGGCGATGGCGGCCATGTCGAACCCGAGATAAGCCCTGGCGCCGCTCGCGACTTCCGCGGCGAGCCGGCCGGCGTCCGCACGCCCGTCGCCGAGCGCGGACTTTTCGCCGATCGTGTAGACGCGATGCGTCGACGCGATGAGCGTCGTTCGATCCGCGGTCACAAAGCCGCGCTCCACGGCGCGGGCCGCCTCGAGCGCCTCGGCGGCCACGACGATGTCTACGTCGCCCGGGCTCGGCATCAGCGCCATCACCGGTCGCCGTCCGTCACCGGGCAACGCGGCCTCGGCGAAGAACTCCAGGTAATAGAAGGTCGCGCCGGTGCGTTGCGCGACACCCGGAACCGAGGTCGCCTGGACGAGGTGGCGTTCGCGGCGCGCGACGTCGATCAGCCAGTCCGCGACGACTCCCCCGCCCTGCCCCCCAAGCGCTGCGATCATGAGCGTCACCGGGCGTCGCGTCAGGTCCATCGCAGCTCCGGCTTGCCGGCCAGCCACGCGATCACGCGCGCGCGCAGGCGTGCAAGAAGGCGGTCCAGGCGGCTCGGGTTCGTGATGACGTCGGCGCGATAGAAGGACGGGCACAGCACCGCGGCATGCGCCACCTCGCCGCAGACGCCGCAGCCGACGCAACTCTCGTCAACGTGCACGACCGGATCGCTTCGGAGCGGGTCAGACGAGGGCTTGATCGTCAGCGACGGACAGCCGGAGAGCCGTATGCACGAGCGGTCGCCGGTGCACACGTCCTCATCGACGCCGAACTTCTGCTGTACGGTCCGCTCTCCCGCTTCGATCCGCTGACGCAGTTGCGGCGCAACCCGCCGCTGCCGGTTGAGCTGGCATTCGCCCTCCGCGATCAGCACCTTCGGGCCGGTCTCGGAGGTCGAGAGCGCCTCGCGCAGCGCGCCGAGCGTGGCCTTCATGTCGTAGGTATGCACGCGCCGCACCCAGGTCACGCCGACTCCGCGGACCGCCTGCTCGATGGGATTACGCATCTTCCGTTCCGGCACGTCGGCCCGGGAGGAGAGGACATACTGGCCGCCGGTCGCCGCCGAGTAGCCATTGTCGACGATGATGGTGAGACCGTCGTGGCGGTTGAACACGGCGTTGCCGATGCCGCTCGTGAGGCCGTTGTGCCAGAACCCGCCATCGCCCATCAGCGCCACCGGCCGGGCGCCGGTCGAGCCATTCTCGAGTGCAGCCGCACCCGCGGCGCCGAGCCCGTAACCCATGATGCTGGCGCCGAGGTCGAACGGCGGTAGCGTCGCAAAGGAGTGGCAACCGATGTCGGCGCTGACGTGCATGGGACCGCGCTCGCGCTCGATCAGCTTCATCGCCGTAAAGAGCGGTCGCTCCGGACAACCCGTGCACAGACCCGAGGGGCGCGCGGGCACCGCCCCTGCGAGCGCGGCCGCCGGCAGCAGCGGTTGCTCCCGTACGGGTCGCTGGGAAGTGGCCGCGGGCGTTTGCACGGCCGGCCGAAGAACCTCCGGCCGGTAGCGCTCGACGAAGGCTTCGACGCCCTGGCGCATCACGGCCCCGGTGTACTCGCCCGCGCGCGGGAACGGCCCTTTGCCGATCACCTCGGTCGCAAGCCCTGCCTGGCGGAGCAGCATTCCGATCGACTGCTCGAGGTACTCCGGCTGGCCCTCCTCGACGACGAGCAGCGCACGCTTGCCCTCGGCGAACGCCGCAAGCTCGGCCGGCACGAGCGGGTAGGTGACATTGAGGACGTACAGGGGAACGCGCGACGCCCCGAAGACATCCGCGAGGCCAAGTCGTTCGAGCGCACGGAGCAGCGTGTTGTACAGCCCCCCCTGGAGCACGATGCCGACGTCGTCCAGGTCGCCGTCGTGCCGCTCGTTGAGCGCGTGCCGTACGACGAACTCGACCGCGGCTGGCCAGCGCTTGTCGATCTTTTCGCGCTCCTGCTGGTAGGTCGACGGCGGCAGGATGATCCGGTCGTAGCTGCGCCGGGGCGCCGCCAGCGCATCCGCCACAGTGAAGGCAGGCCGCCGGTTGTCGCTCGCGACGAAGCGGCCGTGCATGTGGCAGGCGCGGATCCGCATCATCAGCATCACCGGCGTGCTGCTTGCCTCGGAGAGTTCGAACCCCTGCTCGACCATCCGCACGATGGCGGGCAGGTCCGGGCGTGGATCGAGCAGCCACATCTGCGACTTCATCGCAAACGCGTGGGTGCGCTCCTGCATGATGCTGGCGCCCTCGCCATAGTCCTCGCCGAGCACGATCAAGGTACCGCCCGTGACGCCGGCAGAGGCGAGATTCGAGAGCGCATCCGAGGCGACGTTGGTGCCGACCGTGGACTTCCAGGTCACGGCGCCGCGGATCGGGTAGTTGATGGACGCGGCGAGCATCGCCGCAGCGGTCGCCTCGCTCGCGCTCGCCTCGAAGCGCACGCCGAGCTCATCGAGGATCCCGCGGGCGTCCGCAAGCACGTCCATCAGGTGTGACACCGGCGCGCCCTGGTAGCCGCCGACGTAGGCCACGCCCGCCTGGAGCAAGGCCTTGGTGACGGCGAGGATGGCCTCGCCCTCGAAGGTCTCGCCCGAACCGAGACGGAGGGACTCTACTTCCCTTGCGAAGGATCGTTCCGCCATGCGCGCCCCGGTGGCAGTCCCGAAAATTCATGATACGCTTCTGATCACGTGATTTTGCAAGTATTGCCGCGCCTAACGTGCCTCCCGTGAGCACCGCCGCCCGCGCCAGGACCGGCTCCCGTCCAGCCGGCGCCCGGCTGCGCTCGGATCCGGCGTCGCCGGGCTTCCGGATCGCCGATTACCCGTTCTATCTCGTGAACCGCGCGGCTGCCCGGTATGCAATCGACATGGGCAAGGCCCTGAAGGGCATAGGCATGGACCTGCCGACCTGGCGCGCTCTGATGATCCTCCACGAGCGCAGCCCGCGCAGCGTCACCGAGATCGCCGACCAGGCCGTCATACGGCTCTCGACCATGACCCGCGTGGTGCAACGGCTCGACCGCAGCGGGCTGGTCCAGCTTGCAAGCCGGCCATCCGATGGCCGCGTCACCGACGTCGCGATCACTCCCCGCGGGCTCGACGCCGTGCGTCGCGTGCGCGAGGTTGCGGGCCGGATGTTCCAGCGGGCGTTCGGGGATTTCTCCACAAGCGAGATCGAGACCCTGAACGAGCTGCTCGTTCGCGTGTTCCGCAACCTCAGCCTCGCGCCGTGACTGCGGAGGTAGCGCCAGCCCCCCTTTGATGTCCCTGCGGTGGCGCCGTTGACAAGGTTCCGGGCCTGACCGATGGTATCGGTGACCAATTGCCCAAAGGCCGCCGCGCGGCGCTTCCTAACGAGCAGGTGTACGCACCGCCGCGACAGGCCGGCATGACCCTCATGACACGCTCATCTACCAACTGTTAAAAGCGGTTCCATCCGAGGAATCAGCCATGACCACGCCCAATTCCACCATCGACTGGCACGTCCGAGCCCGCGGGCTCAACCTGCAGACCCGTCCATTCATCGGCGGGCGGTTTGATGACGGTCCCGCAGATCACGCATTCGACTGCGTGAGCCCTATCGACGGCAAACGGCTCGCGTCGCTTGCCGAGGTCGGCGCGCGCGGCGTCGACGCCGCCGTGACCGCGGCTCGCAAGGCCTTCGAGTCCGGTGTCTGGGCCAACATGGCGCCACGCGCGCGGAAGAAGGTCCTGCTCAAGCTGGCCGCACTGGTCGACCAGCATCGCGAGGAGCTCGCGTTGCTCGATACGCTCTGCATGGGCATGCCGATCTCGATTTCGAAGGACTATTGCGTGCCGTGGGCGATCAACGCCCTCGAGTGGTATGGCGAGGCGATCGACAAGCTCTACGACGAGGTCGCGCCGACCGACCGGTCCGTGCTCGCGCTCATCACCAGGGAGCCGGTCGGTGTGGTCGGCGCCGTGCTTCCCTGGAACTGGCCGATGGGCCTGCTGGGCTGGAAGGTCCCACCTGCGCTCGCGGCGGGCAACAGCGTGGTGCTGAAGCCTGACGAGCAGACCTCGCTCTCGGCGCTTCGCTTCGCCGGGCTGGCGCAGGAAGCCGGCCTGCCGGACGGCGTGCTCAACGTCGTGACGGGAGGACCGGCGGTCGGTGAAGCCATCGGCCGGCATCCCGACATCGACGTCGTGGGGTTCACCGGCTCGACCGAGGTCGGGAAGCTCTTCATGAAGTACTCGGCCGAGTCGAACATGAAGCCGGTCTGGACCGAGTGCGG
>Ga0207648_10003682_pt1 | contig 16035 bp, 14 predicted proteins | sample KBSMisM32_FD_184310 | JGI IMG/M metagenome (GOLD analysis project Ga0207648, IMG submission 184310) | Miscanthus rhizosphere microbial communities from Kellogg Biological Station, Michigan, USA - KBS Miscanthus M3-2 (SPAdes) (version 2) | ecosystem: Host-associated > Plants > Roots >...
TCCAGCCGTCGCGCGTGCGGAAGCCACCGTAGGGGGCGAACGTCGGGGAGTGCGTGCCGAGGAGCCCGGGCACCCGTCCCGAGGCGAACGTCGCCGCGGCGAGTGTGCCGAGGCTCGAGAGCGCGAACTCCAGCAGCGACGACGACACGTGCGTGCCGATCCCCGTGCGCTCGCGCTCGGCATGCGCGGCGAGCAGGCCGACCGCGCAGCTGAGCCCGGCGCCCACATCGAGCACGGGCGCGCCCACCTTGACCGGACCGGAGGCTTCGCTGCCGGTCACGCTCATCACGCCGCTGCTGGCCTGCAGGATCAGATCGAATCCGCCGCGCGCCGCGTCCGGTCCCACGTCCCCGTAGCCCGAGATCGAGCCGTACACGATCACGGGCCATCGGGCGTGCACCTCTTCCCAGTCCAGACCATGTCGGGCGAGGCTGCCGGGCCGGCCGTTCTCGACGAGGAACTGCGAGGACCCGAGCAAGCGCTCGAGCGCATCCGCGGCCGACGGCGATCGGAAGTCGAGGGCCACGCTGCGCTTCCCGGAGTTGAGAGCGAGGAACAGGACAGATTGGTCCCCGAGGCGCTCGGTGCCCTGCACGCGGTAGGGATCCCCGTCCGGCGGGACCTCGAGCTTCAGCACCTCCGCGCCGAACGCGGCGAGCAACGCGGTCGTGTAGGACCCGGCGACGAAGCGCGTGAGGTCGAGCACCCGGAGCCCCTCGAGCGGACGGCTCACCACGGGCTCGGCTCCCGGAACTCGCCGAAGGTCTGGCGGAAGAGGTCGGAGAGCTCGCCGAGCGTCGCGCCGACACGAACGGCATCGATGAGCGGCGGCATCACGTTGCGACCCTCGCGCGCGGCGACGCCGACCGTGTCGATCGCGGACCGGCACGCAGCCTGATCTCGCGCCGCGACACGGCTGGCCGTCCGCGCGACCTGCCGCTCGGCGACCTCGGGGTCGAGCGCGAACAGCTCCGGCGCCGCGACCTCCTCGCCTTCCTCGACGTGGACGTTGACGCCCACGCGAGGTCGCGTGCCGTCGGCGATCTCCTGCTCGATCCGATAGGCGGACTCGGCGATCCACCGCTGCGGAACGCCCTGCTCGATCGCCGCAACGGCGCCGCCCAGCGCGTCGATCTCCGCCACGACCGCCTCGGCTCGCCGCTCGATCTCGTCGGTGATCGACTCCACGTAGTAGGAGCCCGCCAGCGGGTCGACCGTGCGGGGCATCCCCGACTCGAGGGCAACGATCTGCTGGGTGCGGAGCGCGAGCGTGACGGCGTCCTCCGACGGGATCTCGAACGCCTCGTCGTAGCCCATCACGTGGATCGACTGCGCGCCCCCGAGGACGGCGCCGAGGCACTGGATCGTCGAGCGGATCACGTTGTTCAACGGCTGCTGCGCCGTCAACGTGGTCCCCGAGTTCCCCGAGAAGAACCGCAGCCGCCCGGCGTTCGGATCGGTCGCGCCGAACCGCTCGGTCGCGATCCGGTACCACATCCGTCTCGCGGCGCGGAGCTTCGCCACCTCCTCGAACAGATCCATCGTGGTCGCGAAGTGGAACGACAGGCGGGGCGCGAACTCGTCGAACGCGAGGCCGCGCGCGGCGAGCCGCTCGGCATAGGCGATGGCGGAGGCGAGCGTCAGCGCGAGCTCCTGCACCGCGTCGCACCCGGCCTCACGCGCGTGGTACCCCGTGATCGAGATCGGGTTGAAGCGAGGAAGTGCTCCCGAGGCGAACTCGATCACGTCACACGACAGACGGAGCGACGGCTCCGGCGGGAAGATGAACGTCTTGCGCGCCAGGAACTCCTTCAGGATGTCGTTCTGGAGGGTGCCCGCGAGGTCCGCGGGCGCGACGCCCTGCCGCTCGGCGGCGACCAGGTACATCGCCAGGATGATCGGGGCCGTCGCGTTGATCGTGAAGTTCACCGAGATGCGGTCCAGCGGCAGCCCGGCGAACAGATCCGCCATGTCATCGGCGGTGTCGACGGCCACACCCACGCGTCCCACCTCGGCCGCCGCGGCCGGGTGCCCCGAGTCGTACCCGAGCTGCGTCGGCAGGTCGAAGGCGACCGAGAGCGCGGTCTGACCGCGTTCGAGCAGGAAGTGGAACCGCTCGTTCGCCTCTTCGGGAGATCCGAACCCGGCGAACTGCCGCATCGTCCACAGCCGTCCCCGATACATCGTCGGATACGGTCCCCGTGTGAACGGTGGCTCGCCCGGCGAGCCGAGCCGACGTTCGAGGTCCGGCCCGACGTCCGACGCGGTGTAGACCTCGCGCACGGGGATCCCCGCATCGGTCCGAACCTCGTGGGACACCGGCGCGGTCATGGTTCCACCCGCTCCCGGGCGACCCTCAACATGCCGTCGACGACCTCGGTGAGGCTCGCCCCGACGGGAAAGACGGCGGCGACACCGAGGTCGAGCAATGCCTGTTGGTCGGTCGCCGGGATCGTGCCGCCGATCACCACTGGGATGTCCAGATGTTGTGACACGCGTGTCGCGAGCAGTTCGCGGGCAAGCGGCAGGTGGGCGCCGGACAACACCGACACACCGACGACGTCCACATCCTCGTCAACGGCCGCGCGCCAGATCTCCGCGACGGTCCGTCGCAACCCCAGGTAGATGACCTCGGCGCCCGCGTCGCGCAACGCCATCGCGATCACCTTGATCCCGCGGTCGTGTCCGTCGAGGCCCGGTTTGGCGAGCAGCACGCGTGTCGGGCTCATACGGGTACCCCCGCGACCAGCACGGGACGCCCGTCGAGCTCGAGCGTCGCGTCGCGCATCACGGCGTCCAGGTGCGCGATCGCATCGACGGTCCCGCCGTAGGCGATCGAATTCCCGAGCGCGATGTGCGCCGTCCCCAGCGCGGACTCCGTCTCCATCGCGACACCGCACACCCGCCCCGATGGGTTGAAGGCGACCGAGACCTCGGCGAGGTTTCGCATCCGCTCGTCCGCACAGCGCGCGAGCATCTCCTCCAGCCGGGCCGATTCGTCGCCCTCGATCCCAACGAGCTCGCCGTCGGAGAACCGCAGGACGACAGGCGAGGGCAGCGGCCCCTCGCCCATGAACAGCAGATCGGCGTCCACGACCACGACCCCGTCGCTCGACGATTCGACCGGCGCGGTTCCCGCCTCGATGTCCGGAGGCGCCATGTAGTCGCCGTCCTCGCGAGCGAGCCCATGCAGGACGCGACCCGGACGACCCTGCACGGATCCGCGAAGGTCGGTGCCGCCCGGCGTCGTGAGGCGGAAGGTCGATGCCGCGCCCCATGCCGCGCCCACGCGCTCCGCCTCCGCACGGATCGCGTCGAAGTCGACGGCAAGTGGCCCGTCATCGCGGAAGGTCTCCAGGCGCACCCCCGGCATCGCCAGGTACCGGGCGCCGGCAGCCGTCGCCTCGCGCCGGGCCACGTTCGACCCGATGAACAGGCTCGTCAGCTCGATCACCGCGCCGACGTTGCGCATCGCGGCCGCCACGGCGCTCGGCGGCTCCGATCCGGGGAGCTCGGGAACCGGGAGGGTCGACACGACGGGGATCGCGCGGCGTTCCTCGATGCCGGCGACGAGCCCCTCGACGACCGAGGGATCAGTGCCCTCGTCCGTCAGCAGCATGACCTGCTCGCCAGGACGCAGCCCCAGACACCGATCGAGGACGTTGGCGAACCCGCGCGACCCGTTCAACCCTCATGCTCCTTCTGGCTGGCTGAGGGCCAACGCGGCGAAGACCGCGTACACCTTTGTAGCCTCGTGGATGTCCTCGACCGTCAGGTGCTCGTCCGGGCAGTACACCGGCGGACCACCCGGCCCGAAGATGACCGTCGGCACCTGCTCGCCGAAGCTCGCCGTGTCGCCGAGCCAGTTCTCCACCACGAAGGGCGGCTCCTGGCCCCGAACCTGCCGGACGGCCGTGCGCATCAGCTGCACGACCTCGTCCTCGGGCGCCGCGAGGTAGCCCGACTTCACGTCGGCGAGCACGACCTCCGCGCGGAACCGCGGGTCAGCTCGCGCCGCTTCCTCCAGGCATCGGTCGATCTCGGCGCGAACCTCCTCGATCGTCACGCCTGGTTGCGGGCGGCAATCGACGCGGATCACGCACTCATCGGGAATCATCGAGGGCCCGCCGGGTGGAAGCCCCCCGTAGATCCGGCCCGGCACGATGTAGGTCTCCGCGCCGAACAGCTCGACGATCCACGGCTCGAGCTCGGGTTCGTACTTCGATGCGTCGAGCGCCAGCACCGCCTGCGCCGCCAACACGTTCGCGTTGATCGCCTGTGGCTTGTGGCAGGTGTGCGCGGAACGACCCAGCGTCGTCACGTCGAAGTAGTAACGGCCACGGTGGCCCAGGCACACCTGGTTGTCGGTGAGCTCACCCAGGACGCACAGATCGGCGGGGTACGTATCGAAGTACGCGATCGACCCGAGCTGCTCGCCCATGTGGTCGGCGACCGCGGCCATCGCGAGCGTGCCGCCGAGGGGCAGCCCACTCGCGCGGACCGCTTCGATCGCCACGATCTGACACGCGAGCGCCGCCTTCATGTCCATCACGCCGTGGCCGTAGACCGAGCCGTCGATCAACGCACCAGAGAAGGGTTCCGTCACGGTCCATCCGTGCGAGACCGGCTTCGTGTCCATGTGTCCGGTGAGGACCACCGTCGGGCCGTCTCCGAAGGAGACGTGCCCGACGGCGTTCGGTCGATCCTCGATCACCGGTTGGAGCTCGACGCCGTCGAACCCCGCCTCACCCATCGTCGAGGCGAGGAAGGCCGCGAGGGCTCCTTCCTCGCCGAGGACGCTCGGGATCCGGCAGACCTCCTGGACGAGGGCGACGGCGCGCTCGAGGTCGAGCGCATCCAGCACCCTCCCGGTGGCAGACGCTGCCGAGACCTCTCGGTCCATGTCCGGTCCCTCTGGCTGCGTGAGCGTCACGAGCAGGCGTAGGGCATGTAGTCGTTGGTCGCGATGGCACTCGCGTCCGGCTCGCTGGTGATCAGCTCGTTCGTGTGCATCCAATCGCCGTAGCTCTGCCAGTTCGCCTCGTCGAGGCAGCCCGTCGTCCCGCTGGTGGCGGGCGTGAGCAGCTGCAGCGTGTACGGCACGCTCTCGTCCAGGAACGTCGGCTTGTAGTCGGTGTCCTGTTTCATGATCGCGGTCGCACCCGATGGGTCGGCGATCGCGTCGTCGGTCCCCTTGATCATGGCGGCGACGAACCGCTTCACCGCGTCGGCGTAGGCCGGATCGGACTGCAGGCGATCACCGTTGGCAGCCACGACGAGCTCCGCGTACGACGGCACACCGAGCTTGTCCGCCGGGAAGACCGACGGCTTCGTTCCGCTCTCCTGCTCGATCTGGATCGCCTCGACGTTCTGGTAGCCGCCGATGATCCCGTCGACCTTGCCCGAGAGGACGGACGGAACGAGGTTGAAGCCGACGTTGACCTTCGTGACGTCGCTTTCGCTCAGGCCGGCCGTCTTGAGCATCGTCGTGAAGAACGCGTCGTCGCTCGGGATCCCGGTCACGCCGACCGACTTGCCCGAGAGCTCGCTGAGCGAGGTGATCGGCTCGCTGGGGTTCATGATCAACGAATTCAGCGGCACGGGCACCACGGTCGCGACGGCGACAGCGGGCAACCCGCTCTGCTGGCCGTAGAACATCTCCGGCTCATAGGTGATCGCGAGGTCCACCTTGTTGAGCGCGACGAGCTTGATGGGGTCCGCGGTGTTCGACGGCGTGCGGAAGTCGATCGTGAGGTTCGAGTCGGTGAAGTACCCCTTGTCCTGCGCGTAGTAGAGGCCCACGTGGTCGGGGTTGGGCACCCAGTCGAGCTCGACGCTCAAGTTGGCGGCCGCGGGAGCCCCCGACGCTGCGGACGTGCCGGCCGAGGAAGTGCTGTTGTTGCTGCAGGCGCCGGCAACGAGCGCAACGACGGACAGCATCGCGACCCTGGCGGATATCGTGGTGTGTCTCCGGTCCATCTGCGACTGTCCTTTCATCCTTCGGCGCGCTGGTCGATCCATGCGGCCGCCCCTCTCCCGTCAGTTCGCGATCGCTACATGCTGCCTCCCCTCGATACCCACGGGCAGACCAGTCGTTCGAGCAGGCTCACGAGGCCGAACAACGCCATGGCGATCAGCGTCAGGAGCAGGATGCAGCCGAAGATGCGCGCGGTCTGCAGGTTCGGCGTCGACGCCTGGATCAGGTACCCGAGGCCCTCGCTCGCGCCCGACCACTCCCCGAACACCGCGCCGATCGCCGCGAACGTCGCCGCGACCCGCATCCCCGAGAAGATCGACGGCAGCGCCCCGGGGAACTCGACCTTGCGGAAGATCGCCCACCGGGTCGCATCGAGCGTTCGCATCATGTGGATGAACTCGTCGTCGACCATCCGCAGGCCGTCGAGGCCGTTCACGACGATCGGGAAGAAGCAGATCAGCGCGACGATGACGACCTTCGGCAGGAGGTTGTAACCCAGCAGGATCACGAGGATCGGAGCGAGCACGACGATCGGGATCGTCTGCGATCCGATCAGCAGTGGATAGAGCGCGCGGCGCAGCGGCCCGTACAGGTGCAAGACGACCGCGAGCCCGACGCCGGCGACCACCGCGATCGCGAACCCGACCAGGACCTCGATCAGGCTCGGCCAGAGATTCGGCAACAGATACCGGGACCAGTCCTGCTTCATCGCCAGCACGATCCCCGACGGCGATGGCAGCAGGTACTTCGGGACGTGGAAGAACCAGATGCAGAACTCCCAGATCCCCAACAGCAGCAGCGCGAACAACACCGACAGGCCGTAGGCCTTCCAGAAGCGGATGAAGCCCGATCCCCTTTTCGCTCCCGCCGTCTCCGGCGCCATGGCGTCGGCGGAGGGCTGCACGGGCGCCCGCGTACTCATTCGATCGCCTCCAGCGCGGCTTCCTTGAGCGCCACGAACTCGGGGCTCGTGATGATCTCGCGTCGGGAGAGACCCTCGGTCGGCAACGTCGAGTCGAGCACGGTGACCACCCGGCCGGGTCGGGCGGACATCACGACGACGGTGCGCGACAGGAGCAACGCCTCCTCGACGTCGTGCGTCACCAGCAGGACCGTCCGGGGGACATCGCCGAGGGCGCCCAGGAGCCACTCCTGCATCTGCCCTCGGGTGATCGAGTCCAGCGCTCCGAACGGCTCATCCAGGAGCAACACATCCTTCTCGGCCATGAGGGTCCGCAAGAAGCTGACCCGCTGGCGCATGCCGCCCGACAGCTGCGCGGGCCGAACGTCTTCGAACTGCGCGAGTCCGAAGCGCTCGAAGAACGGCTTCGTCTTCGTGCGGGCGTCTCGGCGCGACATCCCGTGGTTCTCCAAGGCGATGACCGCGTTGTCGAGCGCCGATCGCCACGGCAGGAGCAGGTCGCGTTGCGGCATCATCGCGCACCGAGCGAGGCGGCCCTTCTCGGTGGTTTCACCTTCGACGCTGACGACACCGGAGGTCGGACCAAGGAGCCCCGCCGTCAGCTGCAACAGCGTCGATTTGCCGCCCCCGCTCGGGCCGACGATGCCGATCCGAGAATGCCGGGCGACCTCGAAGGTGATCCCGTCGAGGGCCACCACCTCGCCGAACGCCTTGCGCACGTCACCGAAGGCGATCCCGACGTCCTGGTTCTCAGGATCCGGTGCCGTCGCGGCCCCCAACGAGATACGACCTCCCCACGAGCACATCTCCGCATCTGATATCTGATATCTCAGGCATCAGGCGGCCCGAAGCTACCTCCCAAAGAGGAGTACGGTCAAACCGGGGTCGGCAGTCAGGCCGAGAGGTCGGGCCACCGCTCGATCGTGTAGGCCATCTCCCAGAACCCGTGCTCCAGCCGCGAGGACATCGAGAAGATCTGGGAGATCTCTCGCTGACGGGCGTCCGTGGTGACCTCCTGGGCGACCATCGCGTCGAAGTCGGCGCGCATCGTCTCGACCATCTCGACGGTCGAGGGGGTGGAGAAATAGCCGACCCAGTCGCCGTAGACGGGATGACTGATGTCGGTGTCCTGGCGAAGTCCGGTCGCGATCTCGACGTAGGACCACGCGCACGGGAGCAATGACGCCATGATCTCGAGTGGGCCTCCCCGCAGCGCGAGCGACTGCATGTAGCTGGTGTAGGCGACGTTCGCGGGCGCCATCGCGACGGCTCCCCCGTGGTCGACGGCCCCCATCTCGGTGACGCGCTGCAGGAGCGCCCGGTTGCTCGGCAGCTCCGCGTCGAGGACCTGGTTCAGGTCTGTCGTGAAATAGCGGAGCTCGCGTTCATCCCTCGACTTCGCGGCCCCCATCGCGAGGCACCGGGCGTACCACTCGAGGTAGAAGATGTCCTGCTCCAGGAAGAAGCGGAACTTGTCGATCGGCAACGAGCCGGCCGCGAGCTCGGTGATGAACGGGTGCTGCCGCAACCCTTGCCAGATCCGATCGGACTCCTCGCGGAACCGATCCGACGCCGAACCCTGCATGGGCGGAGTTTAGGGGCCCGCCTGCGCGACGAGCCCGTCGAGGATGTCGCCGAACCGACCGACCGCGAGCGAGATATGTCCATCGGCTGCGCGGAGCTCGGCCTGAGCGCCGGGGATGCGTGACGTTAGCCACCGGCCGTGAGCGATCGGGACCATGAGATCCTGCTCTCCTTGCCAGATCGTCACCGGGACCCGCATCGACGACAGGTCGAACCCCCACGGACGCACGAAGGCCTGGTCATCGTCGAACCACCCCCAGATCCCGCTGCGGAACGCCTCCTCGTCGCTCGCGACGAAGAACCAGCCCAGCTCGTCACGGAGCGCTTCCACGTCGATCGGGGGCAGGAGGGAGCGGAGCGACTCGATCACCCCCTCCGGGGTGGTGACGCGCGTCTCCTCCACATATGCCTCCAGGAACCGGGTGAGCCCCTCGTCGTCGCCGGCGATGGCGTAACCGAACTCCTCGACGTTCGCTTCGCCCATCCCGGCAAGGAAGTCGAGATCGTCGACGTCGAACGCTCCGACGCCGGCGATCGTCGCGCAGGCCGCGACCCGATCGGGCAGCAACGCCGCGCACGCCAGCGCGTGCGGGCCGCCTCCGGACCAGCCGAGCGTGACGCAACGGTGCGAGCCGAGCGCGTCGAGGATCGCCGCCGTGTCACGCGCCGCGTCCGCGACGGTGCGCCCTGCGTCCCTGCCGGAAGCGCCGTATCCGGGACGGGAGTACGTGATGGTCCTGAGCCCACGCTCGGTCGCGGCCTCGACGAACGGCCCGAACTGCACGTTCGCCATCGGCGTCCCGTGGTGGAAGACGAGCGGAAGACCCGTCTCCGGACCGGAGACGATCGCGTCGACCGCACGATCATCGACGTTCACGGTGAGGTGCTCCACGCCGCCGACGCTACACCGGAACGCGAACCGGGTTTCAGCTCACACCCGGCCCGGGTACAGCCGATGCATGGCGACGTATTCGGTGAACAAGGCGGGCGTCGCGAAGGCGCGAGACCTGATCGAGGCGCGTCAGTACGTGCTCGACAGCGACTGGGGCGAGGTGCAGCCCACGGCTACCTCGGAGAACGACTTCCTCGGATCCCACTCTTGGGACGAGTACGCGGAGTGGTTCCTCGGCCTGACAGACGAGGCCTCCGACGAGACGAAGGGTCGCTATGCCTTCGCCTACGGGGACTTCCGACGGGTGCATCGAACAGGGCTGATCGCGTGCGTCTATCGCGCGAGCGAATGGCGGCACAAGGAGATCGAGAAGGCCGCCCACGATCTGTTGCAGATGCTCGACGAGCAAAGCGCGTAAGTCAGCCGGCTGGATCTCGTCTCACACGCCAGAACGGATCTCGACCCGGCCTTCGTCGGCAGCCCGCTGCAACGCAGCGTGGTCGAGCTCGTTCTGGTCGGCGTACGCCTCGGCGAACGCGGTCAACGCTCGATCGAACACGTCGCCCTTCCCCAGGTAGGCGGCGATCGCGATCCGGTCACCCGACCGAGCGTGGGCCCGCGCGAGCGTCCACCCGCTCATCCGCCCCACGAGCGTCATCACGCTCGGGTTCATCGTCTCGGGCGCCCAGGCGCCCTTGCGGTCGCGCAGCTGCCGCAGGTAGTAGTCGCGCGCGACCCCCTTGAGATCCATGAAGCGATCCCATCCCAGGAAGATGTCGCTGCTCGCCTGCATCAGTCGTTGTCCCTCGACCACCCGTTCCCCCTGGTTCTCGTAGTCGCTCGCACCCACGTACGGCGCGAGCACCGACGTCTGCGCCTCCTTCGCCTGCAGGAACAACGGATCCTCGTCATCGCGGCCGAGACACAGGAGGATCCACGCCTGCGTGCCGACGCTCCCCACACCGACCACCTTGTGCGCGACGTGCACGAGCCGGAACGACTGGAGGAGGTGGCGCCGGTCGGCGCTCAAGGTCGCGCCGTACCGCAGCATCAGCTGGCGGAGCGCCTCCGTGACCCGGTCAGCGTCGTCCGGTGAGATGAACTCCTCGATCGGAACGATCAACGGCGGATCGCTCACGATCCGACGCTGGCCGTCGACCACCTGCGTGAGCTTCGCGAACGCGTGCATGCTGTCTCGCGTTCGAGCCTTCGCCAGGATCGACTCCGCCGCCTTCAGATCCTTCTTCGACAGCGCCTCGCGCAACCGAGGAAGCCCTTCCTGCGCTCGCGCGGACGCGTACCACACGTCGACGTTGTGCATGACGGCGAAGGACGCCATCGCCGTGCGGTAGGACCCGACCGACGCGAGCGTGATGCCGTCGCGCTGCTCGCGCGTGAAGCCGTTCCCGCGGGCGGCGATCGCGAGGCTCGCGGCGAGCCGCTTGACGTCCCACTCCCACGGCCCCGGCAGCGTCTCGTCGAAGTCGTTGATGTCGAACACCTCGGCGCGCTCGGGCGAGGCGAAGATGCCGAAGTTCGACAGGTGCGCATCACCGCACGCCTGGACACGGATCCCGGAGACCGGCGTGTGCTGCAGGTCGGAGGCCATCACCGCCGCGGCGCCGCGGTAGAACGCGAACGGCGACGCGAGCATCCGCCCGTACCGGATCGGGACGAGATCCTGGGTCCGGGTCTTCGCCTGCGCTTCCAGGATGTCCACAGGATCTGGCCGATCCCTGGCCGGCGCCCAGTCCCCGTGGCTCGATCGGGGCGCGATCGTCCGGGCCGTCTTCCCGCGCTCCGCGCGCTCGGTCGGGGTTCGGTCGTCGGAGGGTGGTGGCTCGGCGTGGCCGGGGAGCAGGTCGATACCCATCGCTCCCATCCTAGAGACGGCACGTGGGAACGGTCAGACCCGCGAGAACCGCGTGTGGCATAGCATCCAACGGTGGTCGAGCCGATCACCGACGTCGAGGATCTGCGCCGCCACCTCCAATGGGCGGTCGAGGTCGAGCACGCGACGATCCCGCCGTACGAATACGCCATGTGGAGCGTCGTCGACCCCGATTCCGCCGCCGCTACGTCGATCAAGTACGTGGTGCGGGAAGAGATGCTGCACGCGGCGCTTGCCGCGAACATGCTCACCGCCGTCGGCGGGAGACCACGGTTCACCGGTGACCATGTCCCACGCTATCCCGAGCAGATGCGCCACCACGACCCGAAGGAGCCGCTCATCCTGCACCTGGCACCGGCATCGGTGGAGCTGGTGCGCGACGTGTTCCTGCGGATCGAGCAGCCGGAGGAGCCGGGGTCCCGGCCAGAGGCCGACCGGTACGAGACGCTCGCGCAGTTCTACGAGGCCATCGTGCTCGCGCTCGCGAAGCTCGGCGAGGACGTGTTCACGGGTGATCCTCGCAAGCAGGTGACGACGGGATACGCCGGTCACGGCGGCGGCGCGTTGTTCGCGATCACCGACCTCGACTCCGCGTTGCTCGCGATCGAGGTGATCGTCGAGCAGGGAGAAGGCACCCACGCGTCGACGCCGCTGCCGGTCGCGTCCGACAGGCTGCCGCCGCACCTGAAGCTCGAGCCCTTCGGGTTCGAGGGCGCCCCCGAACCCGCTCATTACTGGCGGTTCCTCGACATCGTCGAAGGCAGGACGCCGCTCGGTGACGTCCACCCGATGCGGGTGGACCCGCGATCGGGCGATCTGCCCGTCGGCGAGCTCCGTGATCTGGCTCGGTTGTTCGACGCGTGCTATTCGCTCCAGATGGACGTGATGGAGCAGGTCTGGGGGCTCGGGGACGAGACGACGCTGATCGCCGAGGCGATGGTGCCGCTGATGAACCACGCAGAGAAGCCGATCGCACGGGCGCTGCTCCGGGAGCCGTGGCCAGATGGATCCGGCGACGTGGCGGGTCCACCGTTCACATGGGATCCCATGCCGCTCGACGACATCCGCGCATCGGCGCAACGGCTCGCGACGACCTTCGATCTCGGCCCCACGGTCGAGACGCTGGATCAGGTCGCTGAGAGTATGCGAGCGTGAGCGAGCCGATCGCCGAGACCGTCGCCGAGCCGATCCGAGAGGCGTTCCGCGACCATCGCCGGGTCTTCTGGTACGCGGCGGGGCTCCTCATCGCGACCCTGTTGATCTTCGTCGGGGTCGGCAAGCACCCGGGCCAGCCGGGCACCGTGACCACCTGGCCGGCGATCGGACACTTCGACGCCGCCGTCGACCGCTGGGTCGAGGCCCACCGCTCTGGCGTCGCGACGACGATCGCCAAGGGACTCAACCTGGTCGGCAGCGGGATCGTCACCGTTCCGCTGCGGATCCTCGTCGCCGTCTACCTGTTGATCCGCAGGCGCCGACGCGCGCTCGCCGCCTGGATCCTCACGTGGATCGTGGCCGAGGTCGGCCTGACGGTCGCGAAGGATTGGTACATGCGCACGCGCCCGGACAACCCGCTCGTCGTGACGAAGGGGTTCTCGTTCCCGTCGGGGCACGCGGTCGCGACGGCCTCGATCGCGGTCGCCCTCGTGCTCGTGCTTCTCCCCGCCGGCCCGCACCGTCGGAAGTGGGAGTTCGTCGCGGCGGCGGCGGCGTTCGTGATGGCCTTGTCGCGCGTCTACCTCGACGCCCACTGGTTCTCCGACGTCGTGGCCGGAACCCTACTCGGCACGGGGGTTGCGCTCGGCGCCGCCGCGCTCGTCACGGAGGTGCGGATCGTCTATCGCCGGCGACGATCGACCGCCGCCACCTAGGCGGTCGCCGGTTCCAACGCGAGCTCGTCTTCCGGCGGCTCCTTCCGCCAGCTCGTGTTCCGTCGCCAGATCACGTAGGTGAAGCCGCCGATCGGGATCTGGATCCCGTACGTCAAGAGACGGAACACAAGCACGGCAGCAGCGACCTGCGCGTGGAACACGTCCGGCGGCACGTCCGCGTGGTCACGACCGGCGAGGATCAACCCACCGATGTACGACAGCTCGATCACGCCGAGCCCCCCGGGCGTGAGCGGCACCGCGGTCAAGAGCCGGCCGAAGGCGAAGACGCCGAGCACCTGCGCCCAGCTGATCTCCGCGTCGGAAACGCCGACGTGTCGCAGGCACAGCAGCAGGATGAGATAGAGCGCCAGGTGGCTGACGACGGTGGTCAGCGTCAGGATCGCCCAGCGCCGCCGCACGAGCTCGATCGAGTTGCGGCGGAAGCGCACCGCTGCGTCGCCCCAGTCATCGACGGGGCCTTTGTGGACGATCCCGAGGACCTTGTTCACGACGCGCGTGAAGAAGGAACCGATCGAGCGCGCGAGGGATTCCTTCCACAGGATCAGGCTGAACAGGACGACCCCGGCGACCAAGAACGCGACGCCGATCGCGGCGGCGGTCACCAACGAGGCGCTCGCCGCGCCGGTGATCGCGAGCGCTGCGAGCGCGAGGATCGGAAGCCCGAGCTTCATGAAGATGTTCCACACGCCGGTGATCAGGATCGAAAGGGTGATGGCCCCGTTCGAGAATCCCCAGGAGCGGTAGATCCCGTACGTCAGACCCAGTGCGATGTAGCCGCCGGCCGGGACCGTGTCAGCGACCGTGGTGGTCGTCTGGTTGCAGACGGCCGCCGGCCACAGTCGGAGCCCGGGAAGCGATGCCATGTTCTGCCACCAATAGGTGAAGAGGTTAAAGATCGTCGCGGCGATCAAGCTGCCGATCTCCAGGTTGGTCATCTGGCGGATCGTGTCCCAGACCGCCGAGTAGTCCGCCAGCTTCGGGATCGCGTAGAAGAAGATCGCGGCGACCAGGACCACGGAGAAGGCGATCTGGACGATCCGCCAGATCTTCTTCTTCTTGGTCGCCTGCTTCTCCGTCACCCGCCCCATACAAGCCCATCCGGCAGGCCGACGTCCACTCGGCGGCTATACGGCCCAGGTTGATCATGCGAGGATCCGGCCGAGGGGGAACTGGGTTGGACCAGCGCGAACACGCTGCGGAGCGGGTCGTCAAGGTGCCATCGGCGACCCAGCGCACCAGGCGCCCGACCGGCGGGGCGCCGCCGCTGCCCAAGAAGATCGGGTTCACGGGCGCGCTCTGGCTTGCATTGATCCTGGTCGTCGTGGTCGCCGGATGCGTCTGGCTCCACTTCGATGCGACACCGTTGGATCGGTTCGACGCGGTCATCGGCGACGCCATCGTCTCGCTCCGCACCTCCTGGCTCGACAGCCTGATGCGCTGGTTGAACACGGTCGGCTCTCGAGGGGGTCTCGCGATCCTCGTCCTGGTGATCGCAGCGGCCGCCGCGCGGTTCGGGCGGTGGCGACACCTGCTGCTGTTCCTCATCGGTTTGGCGACCCTCGAGCTCATGAGCCAAGGGCTCGTTGCACTGGCGCAACGCCCTCGCCCGTTCGACGTCATCGCGATCGCACCCTGGGAGAGCTACGCGGCGCCCGACGTCCCGATCACGGGCTTGGCGCTCGCGCTCGTCGGCGCGGCGTACATGCTGGTGGTGCCGGGTCGGCCGCGGATGATCGCGAAGGTCTCTCTCGGCGTCGCGATCGCCGTTGCGGCCTTCATCCGCATCTACCTCGGGATCGACCATTTCACCGACGCGTTGTTCGCGGCCATCTTGGGGATCGCCGTGCCGATCGCGCTGTTCCGCGCGTTCGCGCCGCAGGAGATCTACCCGATCCACTACGGCAAGCGAGGCAAGTCCGCGCACCTCGATGTGACGGGCCGCCGCGGCGACGCGATCCGCTCGGCGATGAGTGAGCAACTCGGGCTGACGGTCCTCGACATGAAGCCGGTCGGCCTCGAGGGGTCAGGCGGTTCGACCCCACTGAAGATGCGGGTCATCGACGACAGCGGCGTCGAGCGGTCGATCTTCGCGAAGCTCTACGCGAAGAGCCACGTGCGCGCGGACCGCTGGTACAAGTTCGGCCGGTCCATGCTCTATGGGCGGCTCGAAGACGAGACGCCCTTCAAGACGGTCCGCCGCTTCGTCGAGTACGAGGACTACACGCTGCGCCTGCTCGGCGAGTACGGCTTCAACACGCCTGCGGCGTTGGGCGTCGTCGAGATCACTCCCGACCAGGAGTACCTGATCGCGATGGAGTTCTTCGAGGACTCCGTCGAGATCGGCGAGGCCGAGATCGACGAGCAGATCATCGACGACGGATTGCAGATGATCCGCCGGATGTGGGACGTGGGGATCGCGCACCGCGACGTCAAACCGGCCAACCTCATGGTGCAGGACGGACGCCTGCGCCTGATCGATGTCTTCTTCGTGCAGGTCAGACCCTCGCCATGGCGTCAAGCGGTCGACCTCGGCAACATGATGCTGGTGCTCGCGTTGCGCTCCGATGCCCAGACCGTCTACGACCATGCGCTGCAGTACTTCACTCCCGAGGAGTTGTCGGAAGCGTTCGCCGCGACCCGAGGGGTCGCGAGCCCCTCGCAGCTCCGGCAGTACCTCAAGGCCGACGGTCGGCAGCTCCTGGAGAAGTTCCGATCGATGGTGCCGGAGCGCCGGCCGATCGCGATCCAACGCTGGAGCGTCCGACGGATCTGCATGATCGTCTTGACCGCCATCGTGCTCGTGCTCGCGGTGATGATGGGGATCTCGTTGGTCTTCCCGAGCAGAGGGACGGTCTTCTCGCCCGAGTGCGGTACGGG
>Ga0207648_10003685_pt1 | contig 16034 bp, 13 predicted proteins | sample KBSMisM32_FD_184310 | JGI IMG/M metagenome (GOLD analysis project Ga0207648, IMG submission 184310) | Miscanthus rhizosphere microbial communities from Kellogg Biological Station, Michigan, USA - KBS Miscanthus M3-2 (SPAdes) (version 2) | ecosystem: Host-associated > Plants > Roots >...
CCCATCGCTGAATCGTCTGCCGTACAACTGACGCAGGCCCAAGCGCAGGCCGATCCGACCAAGCTCGTGACACTCGCCAAGAAGCTCAAGGCGACCGTCGTCACCACGCAAGGTCCGGCCGTGGACGATCAGATCACGCTGTGGCCCGACGACGCCCATCCCACCCACTTGATCGTGTGCAACGAGCAGGGCACGACGGCGCCGGGGCTGGTGCGGATCGAGCTCGCCACAGGAAACGTGGAAACGATCGTGACCGGAACAACATCGTGCGATCCCACCCGGCGCACGCCGTGGGGAACGGTCATCTTCGCCGAGGAAGCCGGCCAAACCGGCCGCGTCTACGAACTGATGGATCCGCTGCACACGACTGGCGTGACGCTCGACCGCACGACGGGCACGTTCAGCGGCGGTGTCGGTGCCGAGAACCTCGTCACGCGAACGGCACTGGGAACGGGACCGTTCGAGGGGTTCGACATCCTCGACGACGGCACGACCTACGTCGACGGCGATGATTCCGGGTTCGGCCCGAAGAACGGCGGACCCGGCAACTTCCTGTTCAAGTTCATCCCCGACGCCCCGTTCACCGGCAGCGGCCCGATCACGAATCTCGCCGACTCGCCGTACGCCGCCGGCAGTTACTTCGGCCTTCGGGTCGGCCTCGGCACCAACTTCGGTCAGGGTCGCGAGTTCGGGTTCGGGCAGTGGATCCCGTTCCCGAGGGTCGACAATCCGAACATCGAAGCGCAGGGCCTGGCCGCCGGGCTGACCGGCTACTACCGCCTCGAAGACAGCGACATCGACACCGCGGCACTGGCCAACGGCAACGTACGGGTGTGCACTCCCGCGACCGGAGACGAGACCAACCATCTGTACGGCGAGGTCGTCTGCCTCACCGACGGAACCGTGGCAGAGGCCAAGGCCAACACCGCAGTGCCCGAGGTCCAGCCCTTCACGATCGGCGGTACCAGTCGCGGCATGAACATGCCCGACAACATCGCCTTCCAGCCGTTCACCGGCAATGCGATCGTGCACGAGGATGCCGAGACCACGTTCGAGTTCCCGCACAACAACGACCTGTGGGACTGCCTGCCCGACGGACAGGACCAGGATCTCTTGACCGACGGATGCATCCGCATCGCGACGCTGAACGATCTGACTGCGGAGTGGACCGGTGGCATCTTCGACGCCAGCGGCCAGCACTTCTACGTCAGCATCCAACACAACATCAGCGGCCAGGCGACGATCCTCGACATCACCGGCTGGGACAACGACTGACGCGGTCGGCCGGGTTCGTCCGAGTGGAGGGCGAACCCGGCACCGCCGCCAATGTGTCGTGCAGTATGTTGCGCCCGAATGGGGAGCAACGAGAAATTCGAGTTGCGCGGCGTCAACCACGTCGCGTTGGTGTCGAGCGACATGGCGCGGACCGTGCGCTTCTATCGCGACGTGCTGGGCATGCCGCTCGTCAAGACGCTCGACCTTCCCGGTGGGATGGGACAGCACTTCTTCTTCGACATCGGCAACAACGACTGTTTGGCGTTCTTCTGGTTCCCGCATGCGGCGGCCGCTCAGCCCGGTGTGTCCAACCCTGCGGCGCTGCCCGGTGTCGGCGACATTGCGTCGGCACACGCATCGATGAACCACCTTGCGTTCGACGTGCCGCTCGAACGGTTCGAGGAGTACCGCCAGAAGTTGATCGACGCGGGTGTCGCCGTCAGCCCCGTGCTCGACCACGACGACAGCCCCGATCAGGTGGCGCGAGTGTTCCACGAAGGAGTGTTCGTGCGGTCGTTCTACTTCTTCGATCCCGACGGCGTCATGCTCGAGTTCGCTTCGTGGTGTCGCGACATGGGCCGTCCGTCCGACGTCACGGCGAAACCGGTCGACGCATCCGGCGAACCCGTCGAAGTGTGATGCTCGCGTGAGCAGCGTCGAGCGCACATGGCTCGGGTTCGAGTCGGAGACAGCACCGCGATACCGGTTCGGGAGCTACGCGCACCAGGGCGTCTACCACCATCTCGAGGGGACCCGCCCGAAGGTGGCGTTCATCGCCACTCATCACGTTGTCGACTTCACGGATCACTACATGGCCGCTCCGCTGGCCCAGCGGGGGTTCGGGTTCCTGGGATGGAACACCCGCTACCGGGGCGAGGGCGCATACTTCAAACTGGAGCATGCACTCGTCGACGTCGGGTTGGGCGTGAAGTGGTTGCGCGAGGTGGCCGGCGTCGACACGGTGGTCCTGCTCGGTAATTCCGGCGGCGGGTCGCTGATGGCGACATACCAGGCGCAAGCGAGCAATCCGGAAACGCTCGGCTCGTCCGCTGTCGGCGACTTGTCACCGGGCGACTTCTACGTCTCGGTGAACTCCCACCAAGGACGGCCCGACGTGCTGACGGCATGGATGGACCCCGCAGTCGTCGACGAGAACGATCTGCTGGCGACCGATCCTTCGCTCGACATGTTCGACCCCGACCACGGCCCGCCGTACTCCGAGGAATTCATCGCTCGATATCGAGACGCGCAGCGCGATCGGAACGATCGCATCACTGCCTGGGCTCGGGACGAGTTGGCCCGACTCCGCGAGATCGGGATCAGCGATCGAATGTTCCTCGTCAACCGGTTGTGGGCCGACCTCCGGTTCCTCGATCTCAGCATCGACCCATCCGATCGCCGCCGTGGCTGCTACTGGGGCGAACCGAAAGCGGCGAACTACGGAAGCTTCGGGATCGCCACGAGCTGCACGCTGCGCTCGTGGTTGTCGATGTGGAGCCTCGAGACGGCGCAATGCCGCGGTGGTGCACATCTGCGCAACATCGAGGTGCCGTCGCTGGTCCTGCAGTCGACGGGCGATCAGGGTGTCTTCCCGTCGGACGCCCGGGCGATCTTCGAAGGTCTCGGTGCCACGGACAAGACCTTCGAGCTCGTTCGAGGCGCGCATTACTTCGAAGGAGACGACAGCGCGATGAACGCCGTCATCGAGCTCATCGCCGCCTGGACCACGACGCACACAATCTGAAAGGAACTCGGATGTCAGAACGTGACCGGCTGCGCATGAGCGAGGAGGAGGTGCTAGCGCTTCTCGACGAGTGCGGGCGGGCTCAGGTCGCCACGTTCAATCCCGATGGCTCGGCGCACCTCGTGCCGCTGTCGCTCATGCAGTTCGACGGCCGACTCGCGTTCTGGACCGACCCCGCGTCACAGAAGGTGAAGAACCTGCGACGCGATCCGCGGATCACCTGCCTCATCGAAACGGGGAATCGTTTCGACGAGTTTCGGGCCGTGCAGATCACCGGACGCGCCGCAGTGGTCGACGACCTCGACACGTCGGTGCGAGCGGGGGAGGCGCTGTTCGCTCGTCACAGCGGTCCGCTCGGCGACGATATGAAGGCCTATGTCGCCGGGCTCGCGCCCAACCGGGTTGTGATCGTCGTCGAGCCGGAGCGGGTCGTCTCGTGGGACCACCGCAAGCTGGCCGGCGTGCGGGTCGACGACATCGGTAGCTGAGCGTCCGACCTCAGGGCGGGGTCAGCAACGCGTCGACGTCGTCGCGGGTGACGACGTGCGAGTCGGTGAGCCGACGGCGAAGACCGGCCCGGTCGCCTGGCTCGACGCCCGTGATGTCGTAGAGATACTTGATCCGCTTCTCGACGGCTCGTTCGCTGAACCCTTCGGCTTCGAGCCCGAGCTGATCGAGCCGTCGAACGATCTCCGGGTTCGTCGGAATCCGTTCGGACTCATCGCACAACGCCGGTTCGCACAGGACGACCGCGACACGCCAGTACCCCACCTTGGGGATGACCCTCGTCGCCACGTTGACCTCGACCGGGTGGAGCGCCGTAGCCCCACCGCTCGGACCAACCGAGTTCACGTCCGGCGCAACCTTGAACTCGAATGTCTCGGCCAGCGTGGTCACGGTGACGTAGGCGACTCCGAAGCGAGCGGGAACGTCGCTCCAGTCGGTCGTGATCGGCATGATCACCCCGCGTTCGGTTTTCAATGTCAGTCCGTTGGCTCCCACTTGTCGAAGCTGCCACCACGACCCGTCGATGCAACGGACCTGTGCGGCTCGCCGCGAGAGGCTGACGTGGTCGCTGAGGCGAATGTCGACCGGTTGTTGCGGGCTGCCTCGTCCGATGTTGCAGATCTCGGGCTCGACGCCATCGCCGGCACCTTCCGAGCGTTCGACAACCGTCACCTGTTGACGGCCGCACACCACAGTCACTGCCACGTGCTCACCTCGCCCGCGCTACCCAGTGTTCGACTTTGCGGTCCAACCGTCGACGCCGTTCCACTGCACGTGATACCAGGCGAAGCCGTTCCCTTGCACCGTGGCCGTGTCGACGAGAACCACATCACACGTTCCCGGCGGGATCTGAGCGAGCAGGTTGCCGTTCAGGTTCGGAACGTCGCGCACCGCGGCGAAGTCGATGTTGGATCGGATGCACACGGTCGGAGCCGACGGAGGAGGTGGCGTGGTCGGCGGCAATGTCGTCGGCACTTGCACGGGAACTGTGGTTGGCAGCGTCGTCAGCGTCGGCACCGGCTGAGCCGGTGGTGGAGTGAAGGCAAGGTCGGTGAAGACCGCGAGCGCCGGCCGACCGTCGGTGGTGCTGCCGCGGACCAGGAGCCTGTGATCGAACGCCTTGGCCCCGACGTGGAACGCGAAGAGGTTCGGATCATTCGCCAACGCCACGAAACCAGCGGGCAGGCCGACTGACCACACTTGCGCGCCTCCGGCGCCGAGCGTTGTGGCGGATGCCTTTGATTGCACGATCGTGTAGAGCGTCTCGTCGGCAGCGATCGCGTTCGACGACGTCTCGTCATACGGCACCTGTTCGATGATCGCTCCCGTGCGATAGTCGAACAGAACGAGCGCGATCGTGCAGTTGATCAGCACGCCCGCGGCGTCATCGGTCGACACCGGCGAACCGCCACCCCTGCATCCCGGGATCGCCCAGCGGGGCACTCCGGTCGCGTCGATCGCGCTGAGCTGCCACGCTCCATTCGGGTTCGAAAGGTCGGCATTGCTCACGATCGCGGCGCCGTCGGCGCTGACGCCGAGCAAGCTCCCGGTCTGATCCGCGTCCTGCCACAGCGTGGCTCCCGAAGTGGAGTCGTTGCCTTGCAACACGCATGCGGGGTCCGCGCAGCCGAAGCCGCCGTTCATGGTGTACAGGACAGGTTCGGCGAGCCCCGAATTCTGCCCGAGCGCCGTGTACAGCACGTGGCCGTCGTGTATGTCGAGCGCAGTCGTCTGGTTGTCACGCCACAAGGTGATGAGAACGCGGTCGTCGCGGATCGCGATCGGGTGGCCGGCGACGTGGGTGGTGTAGAAGGTCCAAAGAAGATTTCCATTGGACGAGTCGATGGCCGCGGTTTGCGAGTCGTCGAACAGATCGGCGGCAACGATGACGATGTTGTCGGGCCCGCGGCTCAAGGATCCGAAGTTTGCGTCGGCCAGCTTCTGGGTCCAACGCTCTGCTCCGTCGGCGGCGTTCAGCGATGTCATCGCTAGTGCCCCGGAGCCTTGGCCGAGGCCTGTCCCGTCGGCTGAGTAGGTGACGATGACGCTGTCACCGATCGCAACGATGGACGACGTTCCCGGGATCACGGGGCCGTGCGCCGGGAAGGGGTGGGACCAGATCTCCACTCCGTCGCGAATGCCCGTCGCGGTCGTGGTGCCGGCGGCGTCCTCTGTGACGACAACGACGGTGCCATCAGAGGTGACGGTGTCGTCGGTGATCGTCGAGCCCGCTGGTCCGGCCCACATCCACGATCCGGGTGAAGCGCTGATCGGCGCCGGTTGCGCGTCGAACGCCGCCGGTTGCGTGGGGACCGTGGTTGTCGGCGCGGCCGCTGCTGCCGTTGTCGTCGGTGCAGGCGGAGCTGCCTGGATCGTGGTCGGCGGAGGCGCAACGGTCGTGGTCGGTGCCGCGGCAGGAGTGTTGTTGCCACGGGCGAAGACGACCAGCCCCGTGACCACCGCGGCGGTCACGGCGACGGCACCTACACCTCCGGCGATCAAGCGTGAGCTGCGTGCTGCTCGAGTTGCGCCCGAGCGAAGTTGAACCATTGGCCCGGAACCTGCGTTGGCGGAGGGAACCGGCGGCGGGAGTGGCGAAGGAGGTGGGGGCGGCACTGCGATTCCGGTCGAGATGCCTGCGACGTTGATCGAGCTCGAGCCGATCGCGGTGACGGATCCGGTCACCGCAGAGGCGGTGGTGCCGGCGACGAGGACCGCTGCACTGGTCGCGGCGAGACCGCTGAGTGCGACGGCCGCCCAGTCGCGGCCCTCTTCCTCGTTCATCACCGCTTCGACGGCGGCGCGCATGTTGGCTGCCGAGACGTACCTGTCCCATGGCGCGGGCGCGGTTGCCGCACCGACGATTGGCGACCAACCGGCACGGTCGGGCCCGGCGAGGCTTTCGAGCACTCGTCCAGCCGCGTACAGATCGCCTTGGACGGTCCGCTGATCAGTGCCCAGTTCGGGTGCTCGGAATGCATTCGCTGTTGTGGCCATCCCGGGGAGTGCTAGGCGAGTCGAGCCGTTCGCGTCGACGAGGACGGAGTCGAGGCCGACGCCACCGTGGGCGTGGCCGGATGTATGGATCGCGGTGAGCGCGTCGAGGGTCTGACAGACGAGCAGCGCTTGTACCGGCCGGTCGAGCGGTCGTGGGATCGCTCGGATGGTCGCACACGATGCCTGATCCAAGACGAGGGTGAGACCGTCGTCGGTGCGAGCAGCAGCGATGATCTCGACGAGGTGCGGATCCCGAAGCTGCTGCCACCACGCGAGGTCGGCGCAGACCGGCGCGCTGCGTGCCGCGGCCCCGTCGAACTCGACGACGATGACGTTGCGGGCGAGCGCTGTCTGCCGTCCGTTGCGAACAACGACGTGTGTAGTCGACTCGATGACCGAGCCGAACTCGATTCCGTCCAACACGCGGGAACCCCCTCCCCTTGGACCGAGTGTAGTCCCGGTCGGTGAGTGGGTCACTCTGGCACCGCGCGAGGCGGCCGCCTATGGGGGCGTCCCCCGATAGGCGGGATCGAGCGATGAGCGGATGATGCGAATCACATCACTACGCCAAGGAGGCACCACGATGAACGCAATCACCACCACCAACAACAACTACGGCGCTTTCTCGAACGCCGCCCGCTCGCTGTCACCGACCACGAAGTTCGTGGGCGCCGGTGCCGCCGCCGCCACCATCGCGTTGTTCCAGTCGTGGGTGTCGGTCACCGACAGCGACGGAATTTCGTACTCCACCTCACTCTCACAGGACAGTGCCCACGTCGTCTTCCTCGCCGGACTCGCGGCGGCCGTGTGGGCCGCGTGGCCGGCGTTGTCGGGGTCGTTGTCCAAGCGGCGTTGTGTCGCTTTGACGGTTGCCGCTGCGTACGTGTCCGGACTCGCCGTGCTGGCGTTCTGGCAGATCCATCAGGTGAACGCGGCAATCGCCCAGGCCGGTGCGGCGTCAATCGATGGGATCGATGTCGTCGAGGTCGGGCCCGCGGTCGGGCTGCTGCTCTACACCGCCGGAGCGATTGCTGTGTGCGTCGGAGTGGTGTGCGCATGGCGTGGTGCTCTTGCCCGCCGCACCACGTCGTGCCCCTTCCCGCCGCCGCAGAGCCCGGCAGTATCGTTCGGGGCGTGAGCCCGCCAGCGTCGAGTATGCGATCGGCTTCGCCGCCGGTGGCCGCGCTCGACGTCCGATGACAGTACCGACCGACGAGCAGTTGCCGGCCGGGTACCGATTCGTGACGTCGCCGGCCACCGGCGGCATCGTTCGTTTGGGGGGACCAACCGCGGGAGATCAACCCCGGACCGCCGCGGTCTATCTGGCGGTCAACGAGGTGTTGGATCGGCAGGTTGCCGTGAAGGTCGTACCTTCAGGCCGGGTGGTGGATCGGTGGTCGGCCGCGTCGAGTGTGCGTGAGGCGCAGACCTTGGCGCAACTGAACCATCCCAACGTCGTGCGCGTCTACGACCTCGTCACGCGTGGCGATGTCGATCTGATCGTCATGGAGCTCGTCGCCGGCGGCACGCTGACCGACCTGATCGGTGCGAGCGAGCCCGGACGAGCGGTTCGTTTGCGACTGCTCGCCGAGACCGCAGCAGGCCTCGGCTACCTCCATCGCGCCGGTGTCGTGCATCGAGACATCAAACCCGGCAACGTGCTGGTGTCCGCGACGGGCGTCGCCAAGATCGCCGACTTCGGGTTGGTGACTGCGGCAGTCGTCACCGAGGATCCGTTGCACACCGAGATCGACCGCGCCGTTGCCGGCACTCCCGGACACTGGTCGCCCGAACAAGCGCGAGGCGAGGCGGTGGGGCCGTCGTCGGACGTGTACAGCCTGGCGACCGTCGCCGTTCGACTGCTCGGCGATCGGGCCGGCGACACGAACAGGCCTCGGGTTCGCCGTCGACTGCAGGTCGCGGACGTCTTGGCTCGGTGTCTGCATCCCGATCCCTTCGCTCGGCCGCACGACGGCGACGAGATGTACCAGCTGTTGTCCGCGGCCGCAGACGACGAGGATGTCGATTGGCGACACGCGCAGTGGCAACCGGCCCGCCGCCAGCTCGCGGCTACAGACGCGGCGGAGTCAGAAGAAGAACTCGAAACGATCGCACCCGATCGACCGGTGAATGCAGCGACAGCGCAGCACTCTTCGCCAATGCCAACAGCTCCACCACCGCCGTCGCCACCACCACCGATCGACCGACTTGTCGTGCAGCCGCGAGCGGCGTCGGACGTCACGGTCGCTCGATCCCGCAGGATGAGCCGGCGTGCTCGTCGTGTGCTGTTGGTACTCGTCGGTGCCGCAGTCGGAGTCTTCATCGGACTGGTTCTCAGCTCACACTTGTGAGGTTCGTCTAGCCTGACTCGGAATGACCAACGGTTCGTTCGGGTTCGGTCTGTGGGCCACGGTCACGCCGCCGAGTACTTGGCAGTTCCTCGCCGGATCGTTCAACGGCCAGGTCGCCGGTGATCTCTTCGGCTACGAGAGCACGACCGGAACGCTGTGGGTGGGTGGCAACAGCGGCGCGAGCTTCGACTTCGCCCAATGGGGCACCGTCGATCCGGCGGCCGGGTGGCAGTTCAACGTCGGTGACTTCACGGGTAACGGCGTCGCCGACATCTTGGGCTACCACCCGAGCAACGGTTCATTGTGGGTCGGCGAGAACACCGGCGGCCAGTTCACGCTGAGCCTGTGGGCGACGGTCGATCCGGTCGACGGTTGGCAGTTCGCGACCGGGTTCTTCAAAGGACACGCCAAACGCGACGTGTTCGGCTACCACCCGAGCAACGGCTCGCTGTGGGTCGGTGAGAACACCGGCGGCGGGTTCACGTTCGAACAGTGGAGCACGGTGGATCCGGCGGACGGTTGGCAGTTCGTGGCCGACGACTTCACGGGCAACGGCCGCACCGACGTGATGGGTTACCACCCGAGCAACGGCTCGGTGTGGGTCGGCGAGAACACCGGCACGGAGTTCAACTTCAGCGAGTGGGCAACGGTTCAGCCCGCGGCGGGTTGGCAGTTCTCGAGCGGGCATTTCACCGGGCGGGCGCGTACCGATCTCGTCGGCTACGACTCGAGCAGTGGAACCCTGTGGGTCGGCGAGAACACGGGCAGCAACTTCGCGTTCCAGGAGTGGGCCACCGTCAATCCGCCGATGGGATGGCGATTCGTCGCCGACGTCTTCACCGACGATCGCTGGACCGACGTCGCCGGCTACCACCCCGACACCGGGGGCATCTGGTTGGGCGAGGCATCGGTACGCCCGATCGAGGCCTACTGCTGGCCCCTGTCCGCGGCGCCCGGCGAGACCATCGACTTCTTCGTTTCGGGCGAGGGCCCGTCGCACGCCCGGTTCCAACGCCACACGTCGACATCAGACGACGTCGACTCCGTCACCGTGATGTCGCTCGACTTCGACGCGGTGGGCCAGACGGTGCCCGTGTTGGCCGGCCACACCGGTTGCGGATGGGATTCGACGTTCTCAGTCACCGTCCCGAACACGTGGACGTCGGGCTTCTATTCGATGACGTGCACGGACGCCGACCAGAACGCCTTCGACGTCACGTTCGTCGTCAAGCCGGCTTCCGCCGATCGATCGAATGTTGCGGTGCTCGCCAACGTCAACACATGGCTCGCCTACAACGGATGGGGTGGGGTCTCGAAGTATTCGGGTGCCGCCAGGGTGAGCTTCCATCGCCCGAACCCGGGCGCGGCTCCATACGGCGACTATCACCTCACACGAGGCGAACTGTGGATCCGTGGTTGGCTGGCCAGCGCCGGGTATCACCCCGACCTGTACTCCGACATCGACTTCGCCACCGACGGTTGCGACGCCGGGCAGTACAAGTGCCTCGTCGTCGGCACCCATCCCGAGTACTGGTCGCGCCAGATGTACATGAACCTGTCGGACTACCTCGACAACGGCGGCAGCCTGCTGTACCTCGGCGGCAACGGGATCTACGAGAACGGTGAGTACGTGCTCGGCGGGACTGCGATGGACTTCCGTCTCGGGATCGAGGGTGGGCCGCGTGCCCCGGCGATGTTCCGTGTGCTCGACCCACCGGTGCCGGAGCGAGCACTGCTCGGTGTCGCCACCGAACGCTGCGGCGTGGCCGGCACTCCGTATCGCATCAACGCCGCCAACGATCCGCTGTTCGCCAACGTGCGCGTCCCCAAAGCCGGCGGTGGTCGCCGGCAAGTGGTCAACGGCGACATCTTCGGTCAGGCAGGTCTCAACATCGGCTACGGCAACGGCATGGCCAGCGCGTGGGAGGTCGACACGTCGAGCGGTATCGGTGCGACCGGTATTCCTCCCGACTGCGCGACGGAGGACCTACCGGTTCCTGCGGTCACTCTGCCGAACGGCTTGGTCGTGTTGGCAACTGCCGATCCCGATGGGGGCGGGCTCGGCGCGGAGATGGTGTACTACGAACATCCGGGTGGCGGGATCGTGTTCTCCGCAGGGTCGCTCACGTTCGGCGGCAGTCTCGTCGTCGACCGCACGATCCAGGAGTTGATCCGCAACGTGCTGACGCGCGCCGGGGTGTGATCAGGTCGCGGGGCGGCCGCGCGTGCCGGCGAACAGCAGCACCATCGCCACGACGAAGGCGGCGAGGCCGATGAACTCGACCGCGAAGGACATCTGCACGTACGGCGCGTCGGACGTCTCCTGATACTCGAACAGGCCGCCGTGGATCGCCTTGTACAGCCCGCCGATCGAAAGTGCCATGTAGACCGCGCCGGCGAGGGCCACGATCAGCCGTCGGTACACGACTGCGACCACGGCGAGCACACAGCCGACGATTCCCTGGATGAGGAACAGGTGCCCGACAGTCGGCACTGCGCGGTATCCGTCCTCCTTACCCCATAGGTAGAGATGGAGGATGCCGGACCAGGCGAGCATGGCCGCCCCGAGTACGAACAGTGCGATCAACAACAGGTGATACGGCCCTCCTCGTACCGACTCCGCCGAGCCGGTACGAGGATCTGCTGTCGAGTCTTCGAAGGTCATGCGACCGTGACTGTCAGGTCCATTCCCTTGCCCTTGTGCGTCGGCACGCCGCAGTAGAACTCATACGTTCCCGGCTGAAGGGTGACGGTCAAACTCCCGCTCGTTCCAGCGGTCAGCTTCTCGGTCTTCTGGTTGTCCACACCGGGACCGCTGATGATCAGGTTGTGGGGGAAGTTGCCGGTGTTGGTGACGTTGAACGTGTAGTCGCCGGCGGTCATCGTCGGTGACACTCCCTCGATCTTGAACTCGCTCTCGGTGACGGCAACCGCCGTGCCGGCACCTGCGGCTGCTGCTGCAGCACTGGTCTCGGTTGCGGCGGCAGTCGTCGGCGCTGGAGCTGCGGTGGTCGCCGGTGCGGCGGTCGTGGGAGCCGCGGTGGTGGGGGCAGCAGTGGCGGCAGGAGCGGCGGTGGTGGGTGCCGCTGTGGCAGCCGCAGCGACGGTTGTGGCCGACGACTTCGAGTCGTCGCCGCACGCCGCGATCCCGACGAGGATCGCCGGCACCAACAGGATGCTACGAAGGTGTCGGTTCGAACGTGGGTGCTGTGTCTGGTCGGTCAAGATGGCCTCCTTGTAGGTCTTCGGCGGCATCGTAAGAACCGTTCCTGTGCGCAGGCTGTGACACACCACTTCTCACCAAACGCTTACCTTCAAGGGACTCGTCGACCAGTAGTGGAAGCTCGACGCGGAACCGCGTGCCGCCACCGTCGCGTGGCAAGGCCGATGCTTTTCCACCGTGCGCCGTCACGATCGCCGACACGATCGACAACCCGAGACCCGATCCTCCGCTGGCTCTCGCTCGCGACGGGTCGGCACGATAGAAGCGCTCGAACACTCGCGTGCGCTGTTCGTCCGACAACCCGGGACCACGGTCGGCGACTTCGAGTACCGCGCTCGTGTCATCCGCGGCGACGGTGACCAACACGGGGGTGCGAGCGGGCGTGTGGGTGAAGACGTTGGCGAGCAGGTTGTCGACCACCTGGCGAAGCCGGTCACGATCGCCGATCACCTCGACCGATCCGATGGCCCACAGCTCGACGGTCCTGTCCGGGTCGATGGCACGGGCGGCGTCGACGGCGTCGTTGGCCAACGCCCCGAGATCCACGGGTTCCTGGGCGAGCGGACGGTGGTCGTCGAGCCTGGCGAGCAACAGCAGGTCGTCCACCAACCGACTCAGCCGGGTCGACTCCTGCTCGATCTTGGCGATCACGTGCGCGGCGTCGTCACCGTTGCCACCTCGGCGTCGGTACAACTCGGTGTACGCCCGAACGGAGGCGATGGGAGTGCGCAACTCGTGCGAGGCGTCGGCGGCGAACCGGCGCAGGCGCTCTTCGGACTGTCGCAGGCGCTCCTCGGATTGGCGGCGCGCGGTGAATGACGACTCGAGTCGACTGAGCATGGTGTTCAACACGCGTGCCAGTCGGCCGAGTTCGGTTCCCGCCGCAGGTTCGGGAAGGCGTTCGGCGAGGTTGTCCTCGGCGATGTTCTCCGCGGCCGCCTCCATGCGCAGCAGTGGACGAAGGCCGAGCCGTGTCAGCCACAAACCGCTCAGCGCCGCGACCAGCAGGATGATCCCGCCGGCGATGAGTTCGATGTTGACGAGGCGTCCCAGTGTGCGCTCGGTCTCCTGCTCGGAAGCCGCCATCACCACGGTTCCACCTGCTGGGGTGGTCGTCATCAGCACTCGGAAGGGGCCGGCACCGCTCTGCATCGCCGGTGTCGTGAAGCGCGCCGAGGGGCCGAAGTAGCCGTCACCCGCAAGTGGCGGCAGCGTCGACGGGAGCGCTGGCGTCTCGGCGGCGGACGACCACGAGTATCCGTCCACCTGCGCCACCGGCCTGTTGGAGGAATCGCGCACCTGCACCCACACTCCCGGGGCGGCGCTGGCGAGGTCCTGTCGGGCGATGGTCGTGCCCGCCGGAAGATCGTCGATGGCGTGCTTGATGTTGCCGGCGGCCGCATCGAGTTGGGCGTCGGTTCGTGACTGCAGGAACGACGACAGCATGGAGTACGTGACGAGACCGGCGGCAGCGAGACCCGCGCCGACGAGGGCGACCGTCACCACCAGGAGGCGCAGGCGCAGCGACATCGTTCAGGCCGCGACCGGTCGCAGTGCATAGCCGACGAGCCGCACCGTGTCGATCATCGGCGGGCCGTGGCGGTGGAGCTTCTTGCGGAGGTAGCTGACGTAGGTCTCGACGACGTTCTCGTCGACGTCGAAGTCGCCGTGCCAGACGGCCGAGAGGATCTGCGACTTCGACAGGACCCGGCGTGGATTGACCATGAAGTAGCGGAGCAACGCGAACTCGGTGGCAGTCAGGTGCACGCTGACGTCGCCGCGCCACACCTCGTGTGTGTGCGTGTCCATCACCAGATCGGCGACGCGCAACAGCGCCTGCTGGTTGCTGGACGGTCGGACGCGACGCAGGATCGCCTGCACGCGGGCCACCACTTCCTCCAAGCTGAACGGCTTGGTGAGGTAGTCGTCGCCACCGAGACGGAGGCCTGCGACGCGGTCCTCGATGCTGTCGAGCGCGGTGAGGAACAGGATGCCGGGATCACGGCCTTCCGATCGCAGGCGCCGAGCCACCTCCAAACCGTCGCAGTCGGGCAGCATGACGTCGAGCACGATGAGATCCGGACGTTGCGACTCCGCAGCGGTGAGTGCCTCCCGGCCCGTCGTCGCGGTGGTGACGGTGTAGCCCTCGTCGCCCAGCACGCCGCTGACCGTTTCGAGAATCGACGGCTCGTCGTCGACCACGAGAACCCGCGGAACCGTGGAAATCATCTCTTTCCTCCTGTGCACAACTGTCCCTCGCGTTGCTGTGAATCAGCTGTGAATCGGTGCGTCACCTTGCACCGCGCCGCCAGCGACATCGCCGAATGAGTGGGCGAGCCTAGTTGTGAGCGGTCAACTCAGGGCCGCGGCCAGATCGCGGTGCGCGGGGATGGCGCGCAGGTAGACGTGCCGTCCCGGAGCCAGATCGAGCCGGTCCGCTTCGGCGCGCGAGATCTGCACCCACACGTCCTTGCCGTCGACGACGGTGTCGACGCGGACCTCGAAGCCGAGGCGGACGAGGCGAGTGACTGTCGCCGGCACGGCCGTCGGCGCGTCATGCGTGAGGATCTCGATGTCGTGCGGCCGCACCGCGACGCCCTCGAGCGTGGTCACCGGACCGAGGAAGTTCATCACGAAGTCGTTGCCCGGCTGGTCGTACAACTGATCCGGCTTTCCGATCTGCTCGACGGCGCCGTTGTTGATGACGACGATCTCGTCGGCGACCTCCATCGCCTCTTCCTGATCGTGGGTGACGAAGACGGTGGTGACGTGAACTTCGTCGTGAAGACGTCGCAACCAGTCGCGGAGCTCCTTGCGAACCTTGGCGTCGAGCGCACCGAACGGCTCGTCGAGCAACAGCACCTGCGGTTCGACCGCCAGTGCCCGTGCCAACGCCATGCGTTGACGTTGCCCACCCGACAATTGCGACGGGTAGCGATCGGCGAACTGGGTGAGGTGCACGAGGGCCAGCAACTCGTCGACGCGTGCCTTGATCTCGCGCTTCGGGCGCTTGCGGATCTCGAGTCCGAAGGCCACGTTGCCGCGCACGGTCATGTGCTTGAACGCCGCGTAGTGCTGGAAGACGAAGCCGACGTTGCGCTGCTGCGGCGGCAGCGACGTGAAGTCCGATCCGTCGATCTCGATCGTTCCGGAGTCCGGCTGTTCGAGGCCGGCGATGATTCGCAGCAGTGTCGACTTGCCGCCACCGCTGGGGCCGAGCAGCGCGGTGAGCGAGCCGGTCGGGATGTCGACGGAGACGTTGTCGAGAGCGACGAAGTCGCCGAACCGCTTGACGACGTTGTGTGCACGGATGCCCATCAGCTGTGCTCCTTCGGGCGTAGGACGTTGATCAGGACCAGCGTGATGATGGCGACGAACGCCATCGTCACCGCCACCGCGTAGGCGGTGGTCTGGTCGAAGTTCTGGAAGCGCTCGTCGACGACGAGCGTCGCCGTCTGCGTCTGGCCGATCAACCGGCCGGACACCACCGCGATCGCGCCGTACTCGCCCAGCGACCGGGCGATGGTCAACACGACCCCGTAGGCGAGCCCCCAGCGGATCGCCGGCAGCGTGACGCGGCGGAAGGTCTGGAAGCCATTGGCGCCCAGGGTGTGGGCCGCCTGTTCCTGCTCGGTGCCGATCTCTTCCAGCACGGGCGCGACTTCACGCACGACGAGCGGGAGCGTGACGAACATCGTTGCCAGGACCATTCCCGGGTAGGAGAAGATGATCTGGATGCCGTGATCGTCGAGCCAGCCGCCGACCGGGGCGAACTTGCCGTACACGAGGATCAGTGCGAGACCGACGACGACCGGCGATACGGCGATCGGCAGGTCGATGAGCACGTTCAACATGCGCCGTCCGGGGAAGGTGTGGCGCACGAGGAGGATCGCGATCCTCCTCGTGCGCCACACCTTCCCCGGACGGCGCATGTTGA
>Ga0207648_10003688_pt1 | contig 16027 bp, 14 predicted proteins | sample KBSMisM32_FD_184310 | JGI IMG/M metagenome (GOLD analysis project Ga0207648, IMG submission 184310) | Miscanthus rhizosphere microbial communities from Kellogg Biological Station, Michigan, USA - KBS Miscanthus M3-2 (SPAdes) (version 2) | ecosystem: Host-associated > Plants > Roots >...
GCAGATAGAAATTGGAATTCTCGATGCCTTCGGCGATGCCCTTGAAGGAGAGAGGTTCGCCGATGTCGTATTGCTCGAGCAGGCGTTCCAAATCTTCAAAACTGACGTCGGTATAGACGGCCACAGCGATCAGGCCCCGGCCTTAAAGCCACGGGAAAGCTTAATGTTCGCCCCGGCAATCGCCGACTCTCCCGCTTGGTTTTTTTGGTGTGGTATGCTTTCCATCTGGGGTCCGCTTGGCTATGGTCCGCCGCCCAAATCGGGGGCCTGGCGAGAAGTCGGGCAGGCGGCGGGCAAAAGTCAAGCACCACCTGGTTTTGGTGCCCAAGGAAAGACCTGTGTTGATGAGCTTTCGCCTGTTTCGCTTGGCCCCGCTTGCCTCCCTGCTGCTGTTGTCGGGCTGTACCTCCAGGATCATCGTCTGCCCAACGCCCGCGATCCTGGCCGACACCCAGAGCGTGACCTTCTTCCGCGCCGGCACCACACCCGATCTCGCCAATGAGCTCTATACCGTCTCACTGACCAACGCGACGGGGGATTGCACCTACAGCACGCGGGAAGGCGTGGTGCATGCCTCGCTGGAGCTCACCTTCCGGGCCACCCGCACGCCGACACGCGAGGCGTCTACTTATTCGGTGCCCTATTTCGTGGCGGTGAATGAAGGCGCCAAAATCCATTCCAAGCGGCTTTACACCCTGCGCTTCACCTTCGCGGCCGGTGCCTCGACCGCGACCATCACTCAGGCACCGGACGACGTCGCTATCAAGATTCCTGCGGGCCAGCTGCCCTGGAACTACCAGCAGATGGCGGGCTTCCAGATGAGCGCGGCGCAGATCGATTATAACAAGTCCAGAAGCCGCTACGTCCCATGACGTCGCTTACCTCTGAGCTGTCGCGGCTGGTGGGCCAGGCCTTTGCGGCGGAAGGCCTTTCGGACAGTTTCGGCCAGGTGCAAATCTCCGACCGGCCGGACTTGGCGCCTTTCCAATGCAATGGCGCATTGGCGGCGGCAAAAGCCACCAAGTCCAATCCGCGCGCTCTTGCTGAAAAGATCGCGGCACAGCTGAAGCGGGAAAGCATTTTCTCGCGGGTCGAGATTGCGGGTCCGGGTTTTCTGAATCTCGATCTCAGCGACCAGGCCTTGAACGCGCGCGCCGCATCCTTGGCGTTAACGGCCGAACCCTGCGTTTCGCCCGCCAATGGCAAGACGGCGGTGATCGATTTCGGCGGTACCAATATCGCCAAGCCCATGCATGTGGGGCATTTGCGCTCCTCCATCATCGGCGACTGTTTGCAGCGCCTGTATCGCGCCAATGGCTGGCGGGTGATCAGCGATGTGCATCTGGGCGATTGGGGACTGCAAATGGGCCAGCTGATCTCGGAAATCGAGATCGAAGGCATCGCGTCCCTCTATTTCGATCCAAACGTGGCCGGTCCGTACCCGGAACAATCGCCGGTCAGCATGGAGGATTTGGAAGTCCTTTATCCGCGGGCGTCCGCGGCCTGCAAGGCCGATCCCGCCCGGCTGGAAGCGGCCCGGCGCGCCACCGTCGACTTGCAAGCCGGACGTCCCGGTTACCGCGCTTTGTGGCGGCACTTCGTCAAGGTGTCGGAAGCCGGGCTGGAGCGGGAATTCGGCGCCTTGGGCGTCAAATTCGATTTGTGGAACGGAGAATCCAGCGTGGATGCGCTCATCCCGCCCATGATCGAGGATTTGAAGAAGCGCGGCTTGGCCGGATTGAGCGAAGGTGCGCTGGTGGTTGAAGTCGCCCGCAATGACGACAAGAAGCCCTTGCCGCCTTTGCTGCTGGTGAAGTCGGAAGGCGGCGTGCTTTACGGCACCACCGATCTCGCCACGGTGATTGACCGGGTGCGCGCCTATGATCCCGACCTGATCCTGTATGTGGTGGATCACCGCCAGCATGGGCATTTCGAACAAGTTTTCCGTGCCGCGCAAAAAGCCGGGTATGCGGGCAAGGCCGAGCTGGAGCATGTCGGTTACGGCACCATGAACGGTGCTGACGGCAAGCCGTTCAAAACCCGCGCCGGCGGGGTGACGAAGCTGTTCGACCTGATCGCCATGGCCAAGGCGGAAGCCGAAAAGCGTCTGGCGGAAGCCGGGATCGGCGAGGACTACGGCGCCGAGGAGCGGGCTGAAATCGCCCGCAAGGTGGGCATCGCCGCCATCAAATTTGCCGATCTGTCAAACCACCGCACCACCGATTATGTCTTCGACTTGGAGCGGTTCTCGAAATTCGAAGGCAAGACCGGACCTTATCTTCAGTACGCCGCTGTCCGCATCCAATCCATGCTGCGCAAGGCGCGGGAGCAGGGGTTCGAGACCGGCACGCCCGCCATTCATTCGCCGGAAGAGCGCAAGCTGATATTGCAGCTCTTGTCCTTGACCGATCGCCTGCAAGCGGCCGAGGACAAGCGCGCGCCCAATATGCTGTGCGAATATGCCTTCGAGCTGGCACAGAATTTCAGCCGCTTCTATGGCGAGCACCATGTCCTGTCCGAGCCTGATCTGGGACTGCGGGCTTCCCGGCTGGGCCTGTGCGCCCTGGTCCTGGCGGTTTTGGTGGGGATTTTGGGCCTTTTGGGCATCGAAGTTCCGGAAAGAATGTGAGTAAGTCCGCAAGGTTGGGAGCTTTCGTTGACTCGCCTCGCGCCCCCCTTATGATGCTTTGCAACATCCCTGTCCGCCGGAGGCGCCGCGGGGGTGGCCAAACACACGATCCCTCGCGGGAGAGCGCTTCTTGAAGAAGCCGCCGAAGGAGCAACCGCCCCGGAAACTCTCAGGCAAAAGGACCGCGATCGGGTGATGAACTTCTGGAAAGTGAGGCGGCGAATGCCGCTTCCACCGAAGGGGTAATCCGGCGCCGGTCCCGACAGGGAAGGGCCGGGGAAATCTCTCAGGTCCGATGACAGAGGGGCCGCGCTCATGAGGGCGTGGACTCTTGCATCGGGACCGTCAATGACCATCGCCTCAGATATTCTGCGCCGCACGCCGCTTCACGCCCTGCATTTGGAATTGGGCGGCAAGATGGTGCCCTTCGCCGGCTATGAGATGCCCGTTCAGTATCCCGCCGGCATTTTGAAGGAGCATCTGCACACCCGCGAAAAAGCCGGACTGTTCGATGTTTCCCACATGGGACAGGCCTTCCTGTCCGGCGATACCGCAGCACTCGAACGCGTGACGCCCGCCGATGTCGCGGGCTTGAAGGAAGGCATGCAGCGGTATGGCCTGCTGCTGACCGAAGCCGGCACCATCAAGGACGATTTCATGTTCTCGCGCTTGAAGAGCGAGGCGGATCTCTACCTTGTGGTGAATGCCGGCACCAAGGAAGGCGACTTCGCTTATATCGCGGAAAAGCTGGCGGACGCGGCCATCCTGACGCCTCGATTCGACCGCGCGCTGTTGGCGCTGCAGGGCCCCATGGCGGAAAAAGTGCTGGAGCGGCACGCCCCCGGTATTGCGCAATTGAGCTTCATGCAGGTGGTCCGCACAACCGTTGCAGGTCACGCCGCCATCGTCGGCCGCACTGGATACACCGGCGAGGATGGTTTTGAAATTTCCCTGGAAGGCGCCGATGCCGAGCGCGTGGCCCGCGCCTTGTTGGGCGAAAGCGAAGTCCTGCCGATCGGGCTGGGAGCGCGCGACAGCCTGAGGCTGGAAGCCGGACTGTGCCTGTACGGGCATGACATCGACGAGACCCGCAATCCGGCGGAAGCGAACCTGCTCTGGTCCATCGGCAAGCGCCGCAAAGAGGCGCGCGATTTTCCGGGCGCGGCTGCGTCTCTCGGCGCGGCACCCGCCATCAAGCGCGTTGGCCTTCGGCCCGAGGGTCGTGCGCCGGCGCGCGAAGGAGCGGAGATTGCCGACAAGAGCGGGCGCATCATCGGCAAAGTCACCAGCGGCGGCTTCGGTCCCAGCCTCAACGCGCCCGTCGCCATGGGTTATGTCGAGGCTGCGTTTGCCGGGGAGGGAACCGCGGTCGATCTGATTGTGCGCGGCAAGCCGCTGCCCGCGGCGGTCGCGCCCATGCCCTTCATTCCCAACACCTATCGTCGCAAGAAATAAATTCGAAAGATTGAGCAGGAGTTTTTCATGAGCGAGACCCGTTACACCGACCAGCATGAATGGATCCGCCTGGACGGCGAAGAAGCCACGGTGGGTATCACGCAATATGCTGCCGAAAGCTTGGGCGATGTGGTGTTCGTGGAGCTGCCCGCCAGCGGCAAGACCGTGACGGCGGGCGGCGAGGCGGCGGTGGTGGAAAGCGTCAAGGCGGCGAGCGACATCTATGCTCCCGCCGGCGGCACCGTGACAAGCGCCAATTCGGCGCTGGAGAAAGAACCTTCCAAGGTCAATGAAGACCCGGAAGGCGCGGGCTGGTTTTTCAAGATGAAGCTCAATGACAAGGCGGAATTCGCCAAGCTGATGGATGCTACCGCCTACGGCAAATTTGTGGAAAGCCTGTGAGGTTGTAATGCGTTATCTTCCCTTAACCGCCGACGACCGCCGCGCCATGCTGGCCAGGATCGGCGCCGCGGATGTGGATGCCTTGTTTCGCGACGTGCCGAAGGCGGCGCTGGCGCCATTGTCCGTATTCGATCTGACCGACACCAAGGGCGAGTTGGAGGTCGAGCGCATCTTGTCCCAGCTGGCGGGCAAGAATATCGCGGCGGGGGCGGCGCCGTTCTTCTGCGGCGCCGGGGCCTACAAGCATCATGTCCCCAGTTCGGTGGATCACCTGATTCAGCGTTCGGAATTTCTCACCAGCTACACGCCCTATCAGCCGGAAATCGCGCAGGGCACGCTGCAATATCTGTTCGAATTTCAGAGTCAGGTGGCGCTGCTTACCGGCATGGAAGTGGCCAATGCCTCGCTCTATGACGGATCGACGGCCACCGCCGAAGCGGTGTTGATGGCCCAGCGCATCACCAAGCGCGGCAAGGCCATTTTGTCGGGCGGCCTGCATCCCCATTATGCCGAAACCGTGGAAACGGTGGCCGGCCTGTTCGGTCCCATGGTCCGGAGCGCTGTCCAGCCCGGCAAGGCGGAAGACCTTGCGGCGCTGATCGACGCGGAGACCGCTTGTGTGGTGGTGCAGTCGCCGGATGTGTTCGGCTTGATCCGCGATCTCAACCCGATTGCGGAAGCCGCCCATGCCAAGGGGGCGCTGCTGATTGCAGTGGTGACCGAAGTGGTGTCCTTGGGCCTATTGGAACCGCCCGGCGCGCAAGGCGCCGACATTGTCGCGGCGGAAGGGCAATCCATCGGCAATGGCTTGAATTTCGGCGGGCCTTATGTCGGCCTTTTTGCCGCGCGCGAAAAATTCCTGCGCCAGATGCCGGGACGGCTGTGCGGGGAGACGGTCGATGCGGAAGGCCGGCGCGGTTATGTGCTGACCCTTTCCACGCGCGAACAGCATATCCGGCGCGAAAAAGCGACCAGCAATATCTGCACCAATTCCGGCCTCTGCACTTTGGCCTTTACCATCCACCTGTCGCTGTTGGGGGAGGAAGGTCTGACCCGGCTGGCGCGGATCAATCACGCCAAGGCATCTTTCTTGGCCGACCGGCTGGCGGCGCTGCCCGGCGTGGAAATCGTCACCCCGGCTTTCTTCAATGAATTCACGGTCAAATTGCCCAAGCCCGCCAATGCGGTGGTGGATGCGCTGGCCGCCAAAGGCATCATCGCGGGCGTGCCGGCCTCGCGGCTGATGCCGCATGACAAGAGCGTGGAAAACCTGCTGATCCTGGCTGCCACCGAAACCAATACCGACGAAGACTTTGCGGCGCTGACTTCGGCGCTGCAGGAGATTCTGTGATGAGCATGAACAATCAGGGCCGGCCTACTTCGAGCGGCGAAGCCGGCACCACCGGACTGGCGACCATCTCCGGCGATCGCGGCCTCGATCATGAAGAGAAACTGATCTTCGAATTGGGCCATGGCGCGGTCGGTGTAGACCTGCCGGATGTGAAGATTTCCGACCGCCGGCTGGGAGGTTTGCGCCGCAAGGGCGCTATCGGCCTTCCGGGCCTCAGCGAGCCCGAAGTGGTGCGCCATTATGTGCGGCTGTCGCGGATGAATTACGCCATCGACAGCGGCCTGTATCCGCTGGGCTCCTGCACCATGAAGCACAATCCGCGGCTGAACGAGAAAATGGCGCGGCTGCCCGGCTTTGGCGATTTGCATCCTTTGGCGCCGCAATCCACCGCCCAGGGTGCGCTGGAACTGATTTCCCAGCTTATGAATTGGCTTACCACCCTGACCGGCATGCCGGCGGTGGCCATGTCTCCCAAGGCAGGCGCGCATGGCGAATTGTGCGGGTTGTTGGCGATCCGCGCCGCCATCGAGTCGCGAGGCGAAAAGCGGCCGCGTATCCTGGTGCCGGAATCGGCGCATGGCACCAATCCCGCCACCGCCGCCTTTGCCGGCTTCACCGTGGACGAGGTGCCGGCCAAGCCCAATGGCCATGTCGATGCCGAAGCGCTGAAAGCCAAGCTCGGCCCCGACGTGGCGGCGATCATGTTGACCAATCCCAACACTTGCGGGTTGTTCGAGGGCGAGGTGAAGGAAATTGCCGATGCGGTGCATGCGGCCGGCGCCTATTTCTATTGCGACGGCGCCAACTTCAATGCCATCGCCGGCAAGGTGCGCCCGGGCGATCTGGGCGTGGATGCGATGCATATCAATCTGCACAAGACCTTTTCCACGCCCCATGGCGGCGGCGGCCCCGGCGCGGGCCCGGTGGTGCTGTCGGAAAGACTGGCGTCCTTTGCGCCCATTCCGCTGCTGGTGGCCGACGGCAAGGGATTACGGCTGATCGAAGACCGTGAAGCGGCGCCGGCAGGGGCCAAGCCCTTCGGCCGGATGTGCGCCTTTCATGGCCAGATGGGCATGTTCGTGCGCGCGCTCACCTATATGCTCAGCCATGGCCGCGACGGCGTGCGCCAGGCGAGTGAAGATGCGGTGCTGTCGGCCAACTACATTCTGGCGTCACTCAAGGATGTGATGAGCGCGCCCTTCGGCGACGGTCCTTGCATGCATGAGGCGCTGTTCGACGACAGCTTCCTGGAGGGCACCGGCGTCACGACGCTGGATTTCGCCAAGGCGATGATCGACGAGGGCTATCATCCTATGACCATGTATTTCCCGCTGGTGGTGCACGGCGCCATGCTGATCGAGCCGACGGAATCGGAATCCAAGGCGTCGCTCGACCGCTTTATCCATGTGCTGCACAACCTCGCCACCGAGGCACGCGCCAAAAAGACCGAACGCTTCGCCGGCGCGCCGCATCTGGCGCCTCGCAGGCGGCTGGACGAAACCGCGGCGGCGAGAAAGCCGGTGCTGCGCTATCGCCCGCCGGACAGCCTTAAGGCGGCGGCCGAATAGGCCCGAATCCGGGGAACCAGTCCGTTTCCATCGCGTTGCAGCGGCATGGCAGAGCACATCAATGTTCTGGCGGTGCAGGCGCTGGCGGCGCGGTTCCGCAGCCATGCCGCGGAAACCTCAATCGAATCCTTTCGCCGCAAGTTCGAGGCCGTGGCCGAGGAATTGGAACGCCAGGCCGGCGTTCCGTTAATCCGCCCTAATTCTCGCGGTGCGGTTCCTCGTGATAGGGGAACTGGCCGCGAATATGAGCATTGAAATAGCGGCTTATGGAATCCGCGAAAATCAACCCGTCATAAACATCCTGCGGAACTTCTTCATAAACGAAGGTGCGGTGGCCGTCGCGCATTGTCGCACGCAGCGAGTGCGAAGCCTCGTCGTAGCTCACTTGTTCCAAGGCGGCGGATTGGACATAGGGCATCACATGTTAAACGACTAAGGGCGCGGAGTTGTTTCCGCGCCCTTCGCCTGACAGCCCATCGTTAATGCAATCAGGAACAACCAGAGGTCGAGCCGCAGGTATTGCATTTCATGCAGGTACCATTGCGGACCAGGGTAAAATTTCCGCAGGCGCCGCAACTGTCGCCCTCAAAGCCCTTGAGCCGCGCCTCCGCTGCCCGGGCCGCGCGGATCTCGCGCCCGCCAAGGACTGAAGACTTGCCCAGCGCCGCTTCCAGATGGGCAACCTGGACACTCACGGTGTTGAGCGTGGCTTCAACCCCGGCCCGGATTTCCGACAAGTCCAACTCGCCTTCGGGCCCGGTGTCATTCATGGGCGAAAACATCTCCTCGTGGAAATGCTCGTCCTCAGCCAGCATTTTTCGCGCGGCACCGCCCTTGACCAGGGAGATCTGGGTGCGGCCGCGCAGATAGCCGGTGGACGCGACGCGGGAGATCGCCACTTCCTGGGCGGCGCCGTTGCCATCCTTGCCCAGGTCTTCGTCGACTGCGGGAACGACATGGGCCAAGTCGGTGCGGCCCAAATAGGACACCGCCAGTTCGCGGAAGATGTAATCCAGCACGCTGGTGGCGCTTTTGATCGAGTCGTTGCCGATCACCGGTCCCGCGGGCTCGAAGCGGGTGAAGGTGAAGGCCTCGACGAATTCTTCCAGCGGCACGCCGTATTGCAGGCCGACGGAGATGGCAATGGCGAAATTGTTCATCAGGCTGCGGAAGGCGGCGCCCTCCTTGTGCATGTCGATGAAGATCTCGCCCAGGCGTCCATCCTCATACTCGCCGGTATGGAGATAAACCTTGTGGCCGCCGACGATGGCTTTTTGGGTATAGCTCTTGCGGCGATGCGGCAGCTTCTCGCGCTCATGGCTGCGCACTTTTTCGATCACCCGCTCGACGATCCGCTCGGTGATCACGGTCTGCTGCGCCGGCAGGCGCGGCGCATCGCTCAGGGTGTCTTCCTCATCCTCGTCGGCAAAGGCAAAGACCTGGGTGGCCAGCGGTTGCGACAGCTTGGAACCGTCGCGATAGAGCGCGTTGGCTTTCAGCCCCAATTTCCAGGACAACATATAGGCCTCGCCGCAGTCCGCGACCGCGGCGCTATTGGCCATGTTGATGGTCTTGGAGATGGCGCCTGAAATGAAAGGCTGCACCGCCGCCATCATGCGGATATGGGATTCCACGCTCAGCGCGCGCTTGCCGATGCGCCCGCAGGGATTGGCGCAGTCGAACACCGGCAGGTGCTGTTCCTTCAGGTACGGAGCACCCTCCAGGGTCATGGCGCCGCAGACGTGCAAGTTGGCGGCGTCGATATCGGCGCGCGAGTATCCCAGGGTCTTCAGCAAATCGAAATCGGGCGCGTCCATCGCCGCGGCATCCAGCTTCAGGACATCCCGGCAGAATTTCGCGCCCAAGGTGTACTTGTTGAACACGAAGCGGATATCAAACGCCGATTCCAACGCCGCTTCGACTTGGCTGACCTGTTCTTCGCCAAAGCCTTTGGCGCGCAAGCTGTCGTGATTGATGCGGCCGGAATGGTCCTCCAAGGTGCCATGGCCCACCGCATAGGCCACGATGGCGTCGATTTCCGGCTGCCCATAGCCGAGATTGGCCAGCGCCTCGGGCACGCAGCGATTGATGATCTTGAAATAGCCGCCGCCCGCCAGGGTCTTGAATTTGACCAAGGCGAAATCCGGCTCGACGCCGGTGGTGTCGCAATCCATCACCAGGCCGATGGTGCCGGTGGGAGCGATTACGCTGGCCTGGGCATTGCGGAAGCCGTGGCTCTTGCCCTTGGTCAGGGCATCATCCCAGGCGCGTTTTGCAGCCTGCGCCAATTCGGTGTCCGACAAGGTCTTGAGGTCCAGCGGCACCGGCCGGGTGGCAAGCTCTTCATAACCGGCAGTCTCGCCATAAGCGGCGCGGCGATGGTTGCGGATCACGCGCAGCATCGCGTCCTTGTTGGCGGCATATTCGGGGAAAGGGCCCAACTCGCCGGCCATCTCGGCCGATGTGGCATAGCAAACGCCGGTCATCAGCGCCGAAATCGCGCCGGCGGCGGCGCGGCCTTCGCGGCTGTCATAAGGCACGCCCGCGCTCATCAGCAAGCCGCCGATATTGGCGTAACCCAGCCCCAGGGTACGGTAATCGTAGGACAGTTGCGCGATTTCCTTGGAGGGGAATTGCGCCATCATGACCGAGATTTCCAGCACCATGGTCCAAAGCCGGACGGCATGCTCGAAACCCTCGACATCGAAGCTCTTATTGCCGTCACCTTTGCGGAACTGCATCAAGTTAAGCGACGCCAGATTGCAGGCGGTGTCGTCCAGGAACATGTATTCGCTGCAGGGATTGGAGGCGCGGATTTCGCCGCCGGCCGGGCAGGTATGCCAATCATTGATGCTGGTATGGAATTGGATGCCGGGATCGGCGCAGGCCCAAGCCGCATAGGAGATCTTTTCCCAAAGCTCGCGCGCCTTGACGGACTTGGCCAACTTGCCGTTGCCGCGATAGGTCAACTGCCAGTCGCTGTCGTCCAAGACCGCTTGCAGGAATTCGTCGGTGACCCGCACCGAATTGTTGGAATTCTGGCCGGCCACCGAGCCATAGGCCTCGCTGTCCCAGTCGGTGTCATAGGTGCGGAATTCGATGTCCTTGTAACCCTGGCGCGCGAAGCTGATCACCCGTTCAAGGAGATTGTCGGGGATCATGCTCTTGCGCGCGGCCTTGATCTCGCGGCGCAGAGCCGGGTTCTTTTGCGGATCGTAGCAGTCTCCGCCCGAACCTTCGCAATTGACGCAAGCCTTGAGTACGGCCTTGAGATGCTTTTCGGCCAGCTTGGAGCCGGCCACCAAAGCGGCGACCTTCTGCTCCTCGATCACCTTCCATTCGATAAAATCCTCGATGTCGGGATGGTCGACATCGACGATCACCATCTTGGCGGCGCGACGGGTCGTGCCGCCCGACTTGATGGCGCCCGCGGCGCGGTCGCCGATCTTCAGGAAACTCATCAGGCCGGAGGATTTTCCGCCGCCCGACAGTTTCTCGTCCACCCCGCGCAAGGGTGAGAAATTGGTCCCGGTGCCCGAGCCGTATTTGAACAGCCGGGCCTCACGGGTCCAGAGGTCCATGATGCCGCCTTCATTGACCAGATCGTCCTTGATGCTCTGGATGAAGCAGGCATGCGGCTGGGGATGTTCATAAGCGCTTGCCGACTTGGTGAGGCGGCCGCTTCGATGATCCACATAGTAATGGCCTTGGCCGGGACCATCGATGCCATAGGCCCAATGCAGTCCGGTATTGAACCATTGCGGGCTGTTGGGCGCGCACTTTTGCGACGCCAGCATGTGACAAAGCTCGTCGTAGAATGCCCGCGCGTCGTTTTCGGAATCGAAATAGCCGCCTTTCCAACCCCAATAGGTCCAGGTGCCGGCCATGCGGTCGAACACCTGCTTGGCCGACCGCTCGCCGGTGGTTTCCTTGGATGCGCTTTCCTTGGCCTGTTTGCGCCAGAGGAATTCCGGCACGCCTTCTTCCGGCACGGGCTTGAGGCTCTTGGGAACGCCCGCCTTGCGGAAATATTTTTGCGCCAGCACATCGGCGGCCACCTGGCTCCAAGCTTGCGGGACCTCGATATCGGTCTGGCTGAAGACGATGGAACCGTCCGGGTTTCGGATCTCGCTTTCCGCCGGCTTGAATTCGATGCCCTGGTAGGGCGAATGACCCTCGACCGTAAAGTGGCGGCGGATGCGCATGGCGGTACCCCAAGAAAAGCGTTGAAAAGGCCCCAGCCCCTCCGGGCCACCGTTTGGGGACAGCTTTCCGCCCGCAAAGTCGCCCCATTCGGAGGCTTTGCGGCGGGGGCAGGCTCGCCAGATCTGGTGGTCACAAGAGGTGACTGGCCCAAAGTATGGACACGGGGGGAAGCCCGGTGCAAGGGGAAAACCTCAAACACCACATGTTGGGGGGGCGGGAACCGGCCAAAAAGCCGGGAGTCAAGCGGGCAGGAAATTAAGGCGCTGAAATATTTTTGCAGCCGATTTCATCACAGCGTCACGGGAGCCTTTGGACGGTTTGGGGATAATGGAAAATGCCCGAGTCTGACGGGACGCCACATTGGCGGAAACCGACCTCAGGTCCTATATTCCAAGCGAATCCGCGAGCGCAGCCGATGTCCCTCTTCAAGATGATCTTTTCCTGGTGGAACTCCGCGACCTGGGGGACGCTGCTGACGACTTGGCTGTCGGGCAGCCCCGTCGGCACCGACGATTTCGGCAATCGCTACTACCAGAACAAGGACGGGTCCCGCCGCTGGGTGATCTACAACGGCACCGTCGAAGCCAGCCGCGTGCCGCCGGACTGGCATGGTTGGCTGCACCACACTTATGCCGAGCCCCCGACGCGGGCGCCGTTCAAGACCCGGGCCTTTGAGAAGCCGCATCAGCCCAATCTGACCGGCACCGACGGGGCCTATAGGCCGGACGGCAGCCTCAAGAAAGGCGGCGTGCGTCCGCCTGCGACCGGCGATTATCAGGCTTGGAAGCCGGATTGATGCGCGTCCCTTCATTTTGGCCATTTCCATGAGCAGCCAAGCCATGCAGCAGAACAATTTGGCCGAAAGTCTGATCGGCGCCGGCGTGGTTGCGGTTGCCTTGTTGCTCGCCGCCTTGGCCTATTACCGAACAGGCACGGGCAGTGTTTCGGGCTATGAAATCAATGCCAAGCTGCCCAAGGCCGATGGCTTGGCAATCGGCACCGATGTGCGTCTGGCGGGCATCAAGGTCGGCACTGTGTCGGACCTGACATTGGATCCCAAGACCTACCTGGTCACGGTGCATATGAACATCCGCGAGGACATCAAACTGCCGTTGGATTCTTCGGTGCTGGTAACTCAAGCCGGCTTCCTGGGCGGGCAATATCTCTCCATCACGCCGGGCGGCGATGAGCAGATGATGGCGGCGGGCTCGTTCTTCGAAAATGCGCAAGGCTCGATCGACATGATGGGATTGGTCGGCCGCTTCGCCACTGGCGCCGCCACCACCAACCAGCCGCCGGCGCCGAAACCTCAAGGACCGGTCCGCGCGCCGGATCCAGGGGGCGGGCCGTGAAGCTCACTTGGTTCTGCGGTGCCTTGACTCTGTTGCCGCTTGCCGCCTTGGCGCAGGGTGGCACAACACCCAAAACCGGTGCGCCAAAAGCGGCCATCGCCACCCCGGCGGCCGCGCCCGCCCCCGGCAGCGAGGCAGCGGCTGCGCCGCCCCCACCGCCCCAAGGCGGCACCCAAATCGTGATGCGCGGGCTGGACAAGATTACCGGCCGCCCAACCAGCATCGCCGCGGCCATCGGCAAGCCGGTCCATTTCGCTACTCTGACGATCACGGCGCGCTACTGCTATTCCACGCCCGCCAGCGAAACCCCTGAAACCGCGGCCTTTGTGCAAATCGAAGATCGCCGCCCCGACCAGCCGGCGCGGAGGGTCTTCTCGGGATGGATGTACGCCTCCAGTCCGGGCCTGAACGCGGTGGAGCATCCGCTCTATGACGTTTGGGTGATCAGCTGCAACAACGCACCGGCCTCCGCGGTGGCCTCGAATACCTCCACCGCGCCGGTCCAGGTCAAGGCGCCGGATTCGTCAGATAAGGAAGGGCTGCAGGCGTTACCCGAAGGGGCGGGACAGTAGCGGTCTTCTCGATTTCTACCCGCGCTTTCATGCGGCGGTTTCCGCCAACACCGTTTTGGGACGTCCACCGGGCCATAGGACCAGCACCGCGGCGAGACAAGTACCCGTGATTAAGGTCGATAATGGCAGGCCCAAATTCACGACGGGACTCTCGGCCAGCCAATCTCCGATTGCCGTACCGGTCGTGCGCGCCACGGCAACGGTCAACCAATAGCCTGCCAGCACGTTGAAGGCCCAATTGCGATAAACCAGAAGGGCAACTGCCAGAAGAATGGTTAGGCCCATGGTGGCCACATTCTCTCCAAACAAACGCTGGCACAGATCGCCAAGCACAGTGCCGAACACGCCGGCCATCAGCATCGTCACCCAATAGCCGGAATCGGTGGTTGGGACGCTCTTCAACGTCTCCCCGCCATCCGATTGGCGAGCGGCGCGTCCGAGCCACCAGGCCAGTGCGGCAAGCAGCGCTCCAAATCCGATGCTGAGCGTGATGCGGTCGATATTCATGCCGCGGCGGCCGGCCATATAGTCCGCGATATTTGTCGCACCTGTGCGCATGATTATGATGCACAGCCAGTAGTAAGCGTCATGACCCCGCTTATCAAAGCGCTCAAGCGCGTAGATCGCGAGAAACAGAAGGACCAGCACCGGCAGCCCGCCCAGCAAACCCAACCCGCTATCATGAGCGTAGAGATCGCCCATATTGGTGCCGAACACGCTCGCCAGCGCGATGCCGGCCCAATAACGGGCATTGATGGTTGGAACATGCCTGGCCTGCATTCCGAAAGCCCCGCTGCGCCTGGACGAGACGAATGCTAGCCCAAGCCTGTGGCTTTGGTGCCGCCTTGGGGAAATTTATAGGATCAGGAAAAAGGCCAGGGCGCTTCGCGATTCAGCGCGTCGTGCAATTTCAGCAGATAACGCTCGCGGGGAATCTCGATGGCGCCGAAGTGCGCCAGATGCGGGGTGATGAACTGCGTGTCGAGCAATGCAAAGCCGTTGCGCCGCAAGCCCTCCACCAGATGCACCAGCGCGACCTTGCTGGCATCGCGTTGGCGCGAGAACATGCTTTCGCCGAAAAAGGCCGCTCCCAACCGCACGCCGTACAGGCCGCCGGCCAACACGCCGTCCCGCCAGCATTCCAGCGAATGGGCATGGCCGCTGGCATGAAGCGCGGTATAGAGGCGCAGGATTTCGTCATTGATCCAGCTTTCGGTACGCCCTGGCGCCGGCGCTGCACAGGCTTCCATCACCTGGCGGAAACAGCGATCGGCGGTGACTTGAAATGCCCCGCTGCGGATGGTGCGTGCAAGGCGCCGCGGCAGATGGAACGTGTCCAGCGGGATGACGCCGCGCTTTTCCGGCGACACCCAGTAGAGCGTCGGATCGCCCCGCCGTTCGGCCATGGGAAACAAGCCTTCGGCATAGGCGCGCAGCAGGATTTCCGGTGTTAGTCGGGGCGTGCCGTGCATGGGCAAAGCATAGCGCGCGGCGAAGCCGCGCGCTAATTCTCCGTGGTATAGGCCTATTTGTTGTTGACGGCGAAACTGCCGGGTCCGGCCGCCGCCAGGTACAAAAAGAGAAAGCAGAAAAGGATCGCGGCATCTCCGCCATTTTGCGTCGGGAAGAAGCTGCGGGGAAAATGCGCCAGGAAATAGGCGGCCGCCATTTCGCCTGAGGCGATAAAGGCGGCCCAGCGGCTGTGCAACCCCAACACTATCAGCGTACCCGCGATCAGCTCTATGAGCCCTCCCGCGCCGGACAGGGATGTCACGGCAGGATGCATGGTCCCCGGGGGGAAATTCAGAAATTTGGTGGTGCCATGCTCCAGGAAAGCCAAGCCCGCGACAATGCGGGTGATGCCAAGGATTTGCGAAGAATACCGATTCAGGAAATCCATTCTCAGTCCTCCCAGCTATTGGTGGAGGGACTTTAGCCGAGAACCTGCGGTCCCGCTAATGCGGCCGCTTGGGGGCACGGGCGGCGAAGCGCGCGTCAGTGACCTTGGCCGATAAGATACTTCTCCAGCCAGTGAATGGAGTAGTCACCGTTGATGATGTCGGGCTCCCGCACCAGCTTTTGAAACAAGGGGATGGTGGTCTCGATGCCGTCCACCACCAGCTCGTCCAGGGCCCGTCGCAGCCGCAACAGGCATTCATTGCGGTTCTTGGCATGCACCACCAGCTTGCCCGCCAGGCTGTCGTAATAGGGCGGAATGCGGTAGCCGGAATAGATGGCGGAATCGAAGCGCACGCCCAGGCCGCCGGGGGTATGAAACTGGGTGATGGTGCCGGGCGAAGGCCGGAAGGTGAAGGGATTCTCCGCATTGATGCGGCACTCGATGGCATGGCCTTCGAACACGATGTCCTTCTGGGTGAAGGGCAGGGGCGCGCCGGTTGCGATCCGGATCTGCTCGCGCACAATGTCGATGCCGGTGATCGCCTCGCTAACCGGATGCTCCACCTGCAGGCGGGTATTCATCTCGATGAAAT